>ERZ772993.284-NODE-284-length-26209-cov-13.122276_pt1 | contig 26209 bp, 23 predicted proteins | sample MGYA00580670_ERZ772993 | MGnify/ENA primary metagenome ERZ772993 (study PRJEB29015, sample SAMEA2737936) | human oral metagenome | biome: human oral; feature: human-associated habitat; material: dental | place: China | collected 2136 ... | reverse complement strand
TCCGCGACGGCGTCGGCTTCACCGGCGTGGTCCTCTCCAAGCTCGACGGCGACGCCCGCGGCGGCGCGGCCCTGTCCGTGCGCGGCGTCACCGGGGCCCCGGTCCTGTTCTCCTCCACCGGCGAGGGCCTGACCGACTTCGAGCGCTTCCACGCCGACCGCATGGCCGGCCGCATCCTGGACATGGGCGACCTGCTCACCCTCATCGAGCAGGCCGAGCGGACCCTGGACCAGAAGGAGGCGGAGGCCGCCGCCGCCAAGCTCGCCAAGGGGACCTTCACCCTCGACGACTTCCTCGGCCAGCTGCGCCAGATCCGCAGGATGGGCTCCATGAAGAAGCTGCTGGGCATGATGCCCGGCATGGGGCAGATGCGCGAGGCCCTGGAGAACTTCGACGAGCGCGAGGTCGACCGCGTCGAGGCGATCGTGTGCTCCATGACGCCGGCCGAGCGCGCGGACCTGTCCATTCTCAACGGCTCGCGGCGCAGCCGCATCGCCAGGGGCTCGGGCACCACCGTCCAGGCCGTCAACGAGCTCGTCAACCGCTTCGAGGCCGCCAAGAAGATGATGGAGGCCATGGCCTCCGGCGGCTTCGGGGAGGGCGGGCCCATGCCCGGCATGGGGTCCCTGCCCGGCACGGGCAAGCGCGCCAGGGCCCGCCAGGCCCCCAAGGGCAAGCGGGGCAGGGGCGGCAGGAAGGGTCGCAGCGGCAACCCCGCCAAGGCCGCGCGCCAGGCCAAGGAGGCCGCCGCCAGGCACAGCGCCGAGACGTCCGCCCCGGCGGGCGCGTCGGGGCGGGGCGCGGCCTTCGGGCTGGGCGGGCAGGACGCCTCCCAGGGCTACGGGATCATGCCGGGGCAGAGCGGGGCGGGACGCGGCGGGCGGCCGAGCGCGGACGAGGTCGCCGACGCCGTGGACGCCCTGCCCGAGGACCTGCGCCGCCACCTGGGGCTGTAGGGGCGGGGCGGCGCGCTCCGGGGCGGGACGCGGCGGGCCGGTCGCGATGGCCCGACCCGGATTCCGCCGCGCGCGGGCCGCGATCGGTTCCTTTCATGGTCTAGCCTTGCTCCATGACCGATGCCGCCTTCTCCCTGCGCCGTCTCGGACTGAAGAACTACCGCAGTATCGGGGCCTGCGATCTGGAGCTCGGGCCCCTGGCGATATTCGTCGGTCAGAACGGGGCGGGCAAGTCCAATGTCCTGGACTCTTTGAGGTTCATCCGTCAGGCGCTCGAGGAGAATCCTTCCAGAGCCGTGAGCGAGCGGGGCGGCATCGCGGGGGTGAGACGCAGATCCGCCGGAAGCGCCGCCGACTTCACCATCTCCCTGGAATTCTCCTCCGGGAAATTCAACGGAGTTTATGAGGTCAGAATCGGGACGACCGATGACGGGGGCGTCGGAGTGGCGAGAGAGGTGTGCCGCGTGTCATCCTCCGATCCCGGGGGCGCCGATGACGAGGAGCACTTCTACGAGTTGAGGGGTGGTCGTGCCGTTCGGAGCTCGGAGAATCGCCTGCCGCGAACGGCGGCGGACCGTCTGGCTCTCGTGGCGCTGTCGGGTCTCGAGGAATTCAGACCCGTCTACGACGGACTCGCGGGCATGGAGGTGTTCAATCCCTCGCCGGAGGCCATGCGGCGCCCTCAGGCGCCGACCCCCGGAGATCCTCTCCGACGCGACGGATCCAATATCGCTTCAGTCCTCGAGAGGTTGCGGCATTCAAGCCCGGAGACTGAACGGCGGGTCGAGGAGTACCTGCGTGCGATCGTTCCCGGCATCAGGTCGGTCAGGTCGTCGGCGGTGTCCGGGTGGGAGACTCTGGAGTTCCAGCAGGACGTCTCGGGGTCGGTCGGTCCGTGGTCGTTCCCGGCCTCCGCGGTCAGTGATGGGACGTTGCGCGCCCTTGGCGTGCTCGTGGCGCTGTTCGCCGGAACGGGCGAGACGCTGAGCCCCGTCGGCGTGGAGGAGCCCGAGATCGCGCTCCATCCGGCGGCCGCGGGCGTCCTCCTGGACGCGATCCGAGACGCCAGTGAGCATCGTCAGGTGCTGCTGACGACTCACAGTCCCGATCTTCTCGATTCTTCTACGATCCTTCCCGGTGAGCTGTTCGCTGTGCGATCGGTCGGGGGGACGACCGAGGTCGGTCATCCCGATGCCGCGGTCCGGTTCGCATTCGACGAGTCGCTCTTCACCGCGGGCGAGCTGCTGCGAGCCGATCAGTTTCAGCCCGAACCTGAGGAAGCCGTATCCCGATGACTGTCCGAGTGGGTGCGGTAGTTGAGGGCCACGGAGAAGTCAGGGCTCTTCCGATCCTCATTCGAAGAATTTGCGAGGCTCACGAGGTGTTCGACCTTCATGTGGAGCATCCATATCGCCTTCCCAGGACCCAGATGCTGAATGGGAGGCTGGTTGGTGCAGTCAGAATGCAGCGCATTCGCGTTGGTGATAATGGTGTAGTGCTGGTTCTTCTCGATGCCGACGACGATGATCCTGGTGAGATGCAGGCGCAGATCACGAGCATCCTTGGCCGCGGAGCCGGAGGAACCACGGTCATCGCGGTGGCCGTACGCGAGTACGAGGCTTGGTTCTTGGCGGCCATCGAGTCGCTTCGAGGGCATGGCGGCGTCAGTGGCGACGCGGTGTTCGACGGGGAACCCGAGCGCCCAAGAGATGCCAAGGGAGTCCTCGCGACACGGATGACGGAATCGTATAGGGAGACCCTCCACCAGGCGCGCTTCTCCGCCGTTATGGACCTTGCCCAAGCCCGTGGGCGCAGCCCGTCCTTCGCCGCGTTCGAGGCCGATCTCCTGGCCGCACTCGCACGGGCCGGTGCGATTTGACGTCCGCCCCGCCTCACAGCCAGCCGTTGGTCTCGGCGGTGCGGGCCGCCTCGGTGCGGTTGCGCGCGTGCGTCTTGCTGATCGCGCTGGACAGGTAGTTGCGCACCGTCCCGGCGCCCAGGTGGAGGGAGTCGGCGATGTCGTGGGCGTCCGCGCCGCGCGCGGCCAGTCGCAGCACGTCCTTCTCGCGGTCCGTGAGCGGATTCGGCCCCACGATCACCGACTCCTGGGCGAGCGTCGGGTCGATGACGCGCAGCCCCGCCGCGACCTTCCGGATCGCCTCCGCAAGCTCCTCGGGCGGGGTGTCCTTGACCAGGAAACCCGATGCGCCGGCCTCCAGCGCGCGGGACAGGTAGCCAGGGCGCCCGAACGTCGTGACGATGAGGCTGCGGCAGCCCGTGCCCGATGCGGTCAGCGCCTCCGCAGTGGCCAGGCCGTCCATGTCCGGCATGTCGATGTCCAGCAGGACGACGTCGACGGCGTGCTCCCGGACCAGCGCCGTCACCGCTCGCCCGGTGCCCGTCTGGGCGACGACATCGATATCGTGCTCCAGGCCGAGCAGCGTGGCCAGCGCCCCCCGGACGAGGGCCTGGTCGTCGGCGATGAGGACGCGGATCGGGGTGCTCATAGGGTGACCTCCAGGACGGTGCCCGGGTGCGCGGCCGTGCCGCCCGGTGCGGGACTGGTCAGGACGAGGGCGCCGCCGACGGCCTCGACGCGCTCGCGCAGGCCGGTCAGCCCGTTGCCGGGACGGTGCCCGGCGACGCCCACGCCGTCGTCCTGCACGCGCACCCGCCCCGGGGCGAGGCCGATCCGCACGTGAGTGGCGCCGGCGTGCCGTAGGACGTTCGTCGTCCCCTCCCGCAGGGCCCACGCGAGCAGCTCGCGCTGGGGCAGGGGGACATCGGAGGCCTGACCGGAGAACACGGCGGCGATGTCGGCGGCCGCGAAGGCCGTGCGGGACGCCTCCAGCTGACCGGCGAGATCCGGCACGCGCAGGCGGGTGACGGTGGCGCGCACGTCCGCCAGGGCGGAGCGGGACAGCTCGACGATCTCGGCGAGCTCGTGCTCGGCGGCCTCGGGGTCGCGGCGCACGAGCCGGTGGGCGACCTCCGCCTTGAGCGTGAGGACGGTCAGGGAGTGCCCGAGGAGGTCGTGGACGTCGCGGCCGATCTCCTCGCGCTCGGCGGCGGCGGCGAGCTCGCGCCCCTCCGCCTCGCGTCGCGCGCTGGCACCGGCCCCGAAGCGGGAGATCATGACGATGACGGAGGACAGGGAGAAGCCCATAGCCGCCCACGTGATCCCCGCCTCCGGGGCGAGGAGGAGAATGCCGAGGTCGGTCAGAAGGATGAGGCAGCCGGAGATGATCAGGCCGGTGCGCAGCGTCGTCGTGAACAGGATGATCGCGCAGAAGTAGGGCAGGTAGGAGAACGTGTACCACCCGTTCAGGCCCGGGGCGGAGGCGGCTGCGACGCCCGCCAGCAGTGCGAGTCTGCCGGCCGCCGGCCGCAGCTGGTCGAGGACGCCCGCCCCCTCCGGCAGGTCGAGCCAGAGCGGCATGGTGGACACGGCCCAGGTGTAGACGCAGGTGAAGCCGAGGAGCCCGATGACGCCCACGGCCTTGTAGGACAGCGGCATGTCCGCCCTGATCACGAAGGTGAGGGGGATGAGGAGGAAGACGGTCCAGAAGGTGGAGCTCCAGTCGATCCGCCGGTACCAGGGCCCGGGGCGGCCGTCGGCGGCCGTCACCGGACCGGTGGCGGCCGCGCTTCCGCCGGGCAGGAGGGCCATCTCGGATGTCCCGGTCGTCTGCCCGGTCAGCGGCGCACCGTCGTGCGACGCTGCGCGGTCAGGCACGCCACGACGAAGATGAGGGTCCACACGCCGATGTTAACGACCGGCACCCACAGGGCCTCGTGGATGATGGCGTTCTCGCCGGTGCTGGTCGCGGTGGCGATGACGTCCCCCTGGAGCGCGCGGACGGCCAGGTTGCCGGTCCCGTACATGGGAGTGACGTGGGCGAAGGCGAACAGGCCCCCGCTCAGCGGCATGAACAGGTTGCCGAGGAAGGCGTAGATGCTGATCGAGGCGCCCGCGATGCCGACCGCCGCCTGCGCCGGGAACCACAGACCCACGGCCAGCCCGTAGCAGGCGAAGGGGACGGCGGCCAGCAGGGTGAGGGCGTAGCTGGCGGCCCACACCCAGGGGGCGTCCATCTGCGCGCCCGTGAAGGATCCCGCGATGAAGATGACGGTGACCGGGAAGACCGAGACGATGAGGGCGGTCAGCAGCTTGGTGGTGATGTAGACGCGCAGGCCGCCCGCCGTGAGCGCCATCTGGCGGCCCCATCCGCCCACCTGCTCGACGGCGGCGCCGGCGGCCGTGCAGGTGGCGGCGATGGCCACGGAGAAGACCGACATGTTGATCATGATCGTGGCGGCGACATTGCCCCGACCGGCGTCATAGGCGGAGAAGTCCTGCATGGCGCCCCAGAACAGGTACATGCCCAGCGGCATCACGAGGGTGAAGAAGAGCATGTCGGGACGGCGCAGGGTGGTCAGGGCGTCGATGCGCGTGTAGACCCACGGGCGCGGGCGGCGAGTCGCGGTGGCGGGGCCGTCGCCGCGCGCGGTGGAGGCGGTGGTGGTCATGAGTGGTTCCTTGATTCTGGTGACGGGCGGACGGGGATCTGCGGGGCCGGCGCCCTGGCCTGGCGGGCGGCGCCGACCGGGAGGAGCGGCGGGCTCACGCCGCGCGCGCGGACGCGTCGTCGTGCTCCCCGCCGACGAGCTCGGCGAAGATCTCCTCGAGGCTGAGCGCGGTGATGCCGAGGTGGGTGGCCGGGGTGGCGGTGAGCAGGAGCCGGGCGACGTCGTCCGGGGCGGTGGTGCGCACCTCCAGGTGCGCGCCGTGGACCTCCACTCCCAGCAGGGAGTCGGATACGGGCTCCAGGGCGGCGCGCAGCTCGCCCTGGCCGGTCAGGCCCGGCCAGGAGGCGGTCACCGTGGTGCCCTCGCCCATGGCGCGCACCTCGTCCACCGAGCCGGCGGCGACCAGGCGGCCTCGGTCGATGATGACGATGCGGTCCGCGACGTCGGCGGCCTCCTGCAGGTAGTGGGTGGCGAAGAGGATCGCCCGGCCCCGCGCCGTCTGCCGGCGCATGGTGTCCCAGAAGGCGGCGCGGGCGGTGGGGTCCAGGCCGGTGGTCGGCTCGTCCAGGACCAGCAGCTCCGGCTGCGCCAGGAGCGCCAGTGCCAGACGGATGCGCTGGATCTCGCCGCCCGAGCACCGGGAGATCCTCCGGCGGAGCATCCCGCGCAGGTCCGTCTGGTCGATGATCGCCTCGACGTCGGGCGCGCGCAGCTGGAGGGAGGCGACGATGTCGAGGGTCTGACCGACCGTGAAGGAGGGGATGAGTCCCCCGGTCTGGAGGACCGCGCCGACGCGCCCGGCCCGCACCGCCTCGCGCGGCGCGACTCCCAGGACGGTGGCCGTGCCGGCCTCGGCCCGGGTGAAGCCGAGGACGACGTCCAGGGTGGTGGACTTGCCGGCGCCGTTGGGCCCGAGGAAGGCGACGACCTCGCCGGGGGCCACGGTGAGGTCGAGGGAGTCGACGGCGACGACGGGGCCGAAGGTCTTGCGCAGGCCGACCACGTGGACGGCGGGGACGATCGAGGGACCGGCATCGGCGTCGGAATCGACCGGGGGGAGGACGGGGCGCGCCGTGAGGGGGGAAGCGGCTGTGCTGTTCATGGCATGAGGGTCACCCCGGTCCGCTCGGCACGGTACTGAGCGCTGTCACCGGCTCGGCATGACAGGTGTCATGCGCGCGCTCGGCCCCGTGCCGGCGCGCCGGGCCTCCCCGATATGCGGACGCCCGACGCCGTCGGGGAACGGCTCCTGTAGCGTCGAGCGCGCCCCGCTCCCGACGGACGGAGATCCCCGTGCTCGCTGCACTGCCCGACGCAGCAGGAACCGACCTGACTCAGGACCTGTCCGCCTTCGAGGAGTTCGTCTCGGGGAGGATCCTCGTCTGGGTCCTCCTCGGTGCCGGCCTGTACCTGACGATCCGCACGCGCGGCGTCCAGGTGCGCCTGTTCCCGCGGGCCGTTCACCTCGTGGCGCGCTCGCGCCACCAGCGCGGCAGCCTGTCGAGCTTCCAGGCCTTCGTCATCGGGCTGGGCGGCCGTGTGGGCACCGGCAACATCGCGGGGGTCGCGCTGGCGATCACCCTCGGCGGCCCGGGCGCCCTGTTCTGGATGTGGGTGGTGGCCCTGCTGGGCATGGCGACCTCCTTCGCGGAATCGACGCTCGCCCAGGTCTTCAAGGTCCGCGGCCCCGACGGCATCTTCCGCGGCGGCCCCGCCTACTACATGCGGCGCGGACTGGGCCGGCGGGGCGGCGCCCCGGGCGGGGCGACCCGGCCCGGCCGGGCCATGGGCGCGGCCTTCGCCGTCATGCTCGTCTTCTCCTACGGCCTCATCTTCCCCATGGTCCAGTCCAACACCATCGCCGTGACCCTCCAGGAGGGCCACGGCGTGGGGACCGCGGTGACGGCGATCGTGCTCATGGCCGTGACCGCCCCGATCCTGCTGGCCGGCATGCGCATGGTCGCCCGCGTCACCGAGTGGCTCGTGCCTCTCATGGCGCTGGCCTACCTCGGGGTCGTCCTCGTCGTCCTCGTCGTCTCGGCCCCGCGGGTGCCCGGGGTCCTCGCCGATATCGTCGCCGGCGCCCTCCACCTCCGGGCGGGCCTGGCGGGCACGGCCGGAGGCTTCTTCGCCACCTTCCTCAACGGCACCAAGCGCGGACTGTTCTCCAACGAGGCCGGCCAGGGCTCCTCGCCCAACGGGGCCGCCACCGCCGACGTCGCTCACCCCGTCACCCAGGGGCTCATCCAGGCGCTCGGCGTGTTCATCGACACGATCGTTATCTGCACGGCCACGGGGCTGACCGTGCTGCTCGCCTCGCCGCGGGTCTACACCCCCGGCGTCGAGCCCGAGTGGGCCGAGACGACGCTGGTCCAGCACGCGCTGGCCGACTCCCTGCCCGGCGGCTGGGTCGTGCCCTTCATGACCTTCGTGGTCCTCACCTTCGCCTACTCCAGCGTGCTGGGGTACTCCGCCTTCGCCGAGATCAACATCTCCTACCTCGGCGGGGGGCGCGCGGCGGGCGTGGTCCTGCGCCTGACCATGACGGCGGCCACCGGGCTGGGCGCCGTCGTCGCCCTGGAGCCGGCGTGGGTCATGGCCGACATCGCCCTGGCGCTCATGACCGTCCTCAACCTCGTCGCCGTCCTGGGGCTGAGCCGCTGGGTCCTCGCCGTCCTGCGCGACTACGACTCCCAGCGCGCCGACGGCGTGGCCGAGCCCGCCTTCGTGGCGCGCGGCAACCCGCTGCTGCCCGGTGACCCCGGCGGCGACGTCTGGACGGCCGAGCGCGCGACCGCCCGCGTGGCCGCCCTCGACGAGGAGTGAAGGAGGAGCGAGTCGCGCGCATGTCAGGCCGCCGGCGACACCGCTTTGTCAGCCGGTGGGCGCATAGGCGACCAGGGCGCCGTCCTCGAGCGCGATGAGGAGGTCCTCCCGCATAACCGTGACATGGGCCCTCTCGCCGTACAGCGACTCCCCCAGGGGGACCACTCGCCCCTGGGCGAGGTCGATGACGCGCACGGGACCGGGCCCCAGGGAGGAGAGCCTCAGGACCAGATATCGTTCGCCCGCTGTGACGGCCTCCTCGTTCCCAAGCCGCAACGAGGTCGTGACCCTCCCGTCCGCGCCGGTCACCCGGCGTCCGCTCCCGAGCGCGCACGTGCCGTGCCGCGGGTGGCAGTCGAACGCGATCGAGGTCCAGGACGAGTCCCCCGATGCGAGAGCGGCCTTGTACTGGTCGAGGGTGGGCCTTCCGGACTCCGCGAGGAGCAGCGCCCTCCGGTAGTGGGTGGCCGTGTAGTCCTGGTCCTCCTCCTGCGTGCCGTCGAGGTCGAGGGGGATGACGACCGACTGACGATCGGTGATGTCGAGCCATCCGTCCGCCGCGGGAACGAGCTCCAGCCTCCTGCCGTTGTCCTCCGCGGGCCGGGTGCTCTCGACACTGCCGTCCGCCAGGGACACGAAGCTGATGGACTCCTGGGACGTGGTCGCCCTCGAATCCTTCGTCGTCGCCAGGGCGTAGCCGGTGCGGGTGTCCCCGGCGATGGCGGACCTCCGGAACTGGGGGAGAGCGTCGCCGGGGAAGGGGACGGGTCCCCATCGCAGCGCGAGGACGCCGTCCTGCAGATCCCAGCCGGTGCAGGCGGGATCGGGTCTGCCGGTGCAGGCGATAACGAGGTCGTCCGTGACCAGCACGGGCGAGGACGATCCGCCCCAGGGGGTGCCCTCGACCTCGCCCGTGGCCGGATCGATGAGGCTGTTGGAGGAGATCAGGGCTGTGGAGGTCAGGGCCTTGGGCTCCAACAGGGGCGTGGTCGACCAAGCTTCTCGGGGCTGGCCGTCGACGAGCCTGTATCCGCGCAGCCGATTCGACACCCCGTGGTCCCCTGGAGTCGAGTCGTAGACCACGAGACGGTCGCCGTTGACGTAGACGCGGACGTAGGCGTCGGCGCTCAGCCCGAGGTCGACGCGCCACGCCTGGGACCACGGGTCGTCCGTGGCGGAGGGCTCGGGGGAGGGCGGCGGGGCGGCGGGCTCCTCCGATGATCGCGTCTCTACGGGTTCGTCCTCCGGACCGCGGCTCTGGAAGCGCTCGACGACGGTGAACGCGACGAGCACGACGACGAGGGAGACCATCAGGGCGGCCAGGAGCGCGGAGCCCCGGCCGAGATCGTCGAGCCGCCTCGTCATCGTGCTCGGGCGTCGTGGAGGCCTCCGGGGCGGGCGCGTGGACGGACTCGGCTCGCCTTCTCGCCCGCCTGCGCGCGCCCTCGCGGGTCCGGGCCGCCTGAGCGGGGATGATCCCGAGGGACCCCGCGCGGAGCCGGGCGGGTGGATGGAGGTCGGTGCGCCGGGGGGACGGATGCCGGAGAAGAGGCGTCTCACAGGGGTAGCATGCTCCGGTCGCCGCTCGCGCGGCCAGCCCCGACCGCGGTCGGGCACCTCGCCTTCCCCCGCTCTTCCGTCCACGCCCCTCGGACCGCTCAGTCCGCTCGCCCTGTTCTCCCCGCCCGGCGTGCTCAGCCCGCCGTCAAGTCGTATCCGCGCAGCGTGCGATCATCATCGTCGAAGGTGACCAGCAGGCTGCTGCTGACAAGGGTGGGCCGCACGTTCGCCCCGTCCTTCTCAGCGCGCGTCGGCGCGGGCGGCATGGCCAGGAAGCCGTGCGACTCCAGATCGAGGACGGCGGGCATGCGATCCCCGTGGTCGCCGTCGAAGAGCACCCGGGAGCCATCCGCGCTCAGGCGCCCGGTCTCCATGTACGTGGGACGATCGGATTGCAGCGCGCACACTCTCTCCGGAGGGACGACTCTTCGTCCCGACACCATGAGGTCGCAGGAGTCGTCGTCCGTGGCGAGGACGACCTCAGCCCAGCCGGTGTCGTTCTGCTCGACGGCCGCGCGGTACTGGGCGAGTGTCGGCGGGGTCCTGGTGAGCGGCTGCCGGTTGTGGACGAGTGCCAGCGCGTCGGCGGCGTCGACGCTGCCCTGATCGACCCCGTCGGCGGACCACAGGCGCGCCCGGCCCCCGCTGGAGCGGAAGCCCGTCGGGACCGTGAGCCAGCCGTCCGCCGCGGGCAGCACGACGAGCGACGACAGATCGACGACGCCGCCCGGCGGGACGAGCGGAGAGGCCGTGCCGCTGTCCAGGTCCAGGACGGCGGCCTCGCCCACGGCGTGCTGGGACTCGCACAGCACCACGTGGCGCTCGACGCTCCCGAGCGGCGTGCCCGACGCGCACTGGGAGTCGACGACCTCGGCGCCCTCGGTCAGCCGCCAGCGCATGGAGCCGTCCGGGGCCCATGCCGTGCAGCCGTCGTCCTCGCGGCAGTCCAGCGCAGTCCGAGCGTCCTCGAAGAGGGTGGGTGAGCTCCCCTCGGGCCACGGGGCGCTGATGCTCGCGCCGTCCTCCTGGCTGAGCAGCGAGTGCCCGACGATCACCTTCCCGGCCCACAGCTGGACGGGCTCCCGGGACGCGACGGCCTCCGTGCTCCATCGCACGCTCGGCGGGCCGTCGCCGAGGTCGTAGAGGGTGACGGAGCCGGTGCACTCCGAATGGCACGTCTCCGGTCGGCTGAGCACGACGAGGCTGGTGCCGTCCGAGTCCCACGCGCTGACGCTCGTCAGCCCCCATGCCGGTGAGGGACCGCTCCCGGTGATGAGGCCGGGGCGCGGCGGCTGGGGAGGAGGATTGTCAGCGACGGCGAGCCGGTACCCGAGCGCGGTGCCGCCGGCGGCACCGGCGACGAACGCCAGGACGACCAGCAGGCGGGCGCACAGGCGTCGAGCCCTGTGCGAGCGGTTCCGGAGGCGGAGCCTCGCGTCCGGATCCTCGGGCGAGATCATCATGGCGCTGCCTTCGCTCGTCTGCCGATGTCTGCTGAGGAGGTCCTCCCGAACGACTCTCACACGGGCGCGGTCGTCGTGCAACGACTCCGACCGGGCAGCGCGCCCCACCCGCTCGGCGCCGGCGACGCGCACCTGGCCGGTCGCGCCGTTGTGGGGCATCTCGCACGTGTCCCGGGGCGATGCCTCCGTCGTGCGCTGGCGACGATATCGATCGCTCTGGCAGAATGACCGGCTGTACCCGACTGCGTACGGTCCCTCTCCCGGGCGTGGTTGCGTCTCGGCCCGCGCCGGACATCGTTGCTCGACCCCACCGGGTCCGTCGTGCGCCACACCATCCAGAGTCAGGAGCTCATCTACTGTGGCAGTTAAGATTCGCCTCAAGCGCATCGGCAAGAAGTTCGCGCCCGCGTATCGGGTGGTTGTGCTGGATGCGCGCAAGAAGCGCGATGGTCGTGTGATCGAGGAGATCGGCCTGTACGACCCGATGCAGGAGCCGTCGCTGATACGGATCGATTCCGAGCGGGTGCGGTACTGGCTGGGCGTGGGTGCTCAGCCGTCGAACACGGTGTTCAACTTGTTGAAGATCACGGGCGACTACCAGGCGTTCAAGGGCCTGCCGATCCCGGAGGGCAAGCTGCGGGTCAAGGACGAGGCCGCTGAGGCGGCCGCCAGGCAGGAGGCCATCCGGTCCGCCGCCGACGATGCGGAGAAGCGCAAGGCCACCGCCGCCGCGGCTGCTCAGGAGGCTGGGGCGGCCGAGCAGGCTGCCGAGGGGGCCTGAGCTATGCTGGCTCAGGCGCTGGAGCATCTTGTACGGGGCATCGTGGACAATCCCGATGACGTGACGGTCACCTCCAGGTCCCTGCGTCGCGGTGGCCTGCTGGAGGTACGGGTCGATCCCGAGGACCTGGGCCGCGTGATCGGCCGGTCGGGACGAACCGCCCGGGCGTTGCGCACCGTCATCGGCGCCCTGGCCGATACTCCGGTGCGCGTCGACGTCATCGACACCGATCGTCATCCATAGACACCGATCGCATCGGCCGTTTCATCGGCGCGGGCGCCCGGCCCTCATCAGGAGGGGACCGGGCGCCCGCGCCTGTCCCGGATGAGCCCGGGGCCGCCGGAGGCCGTGATGGAGAGGCCGGCCGTGCCGATCGGGCCGACCGGGGCGGTGACGAGGCCCCGGCGGGGCGGTCGGGCCGGCCCGGCCGTGCTCGGCCGTGCCGTGGCGGGGCGCGGTAGGTTTACCCCGTGCTGCTCACCGTCGCCGTCATCGGCCCCGCCCATGCCCTCAAGGGGGAGGTCCGTCTTGAGATCCGCACCGACGATCCCGAGGGCAGGCTCTCTCCGGGCACCAGCCTGCCGGTTCAGGCGCCCCGGGGCCGCACGGCGCCCCCGCACGACCAGCCCTCATACGACCGCCTGACCGTCGCGCGTCTGCGCTTCGACGGCACCCGCTGGTTCGCCGCCTTCGAGGAGGCGCGGGACCGCACCGCCGCCGAGGCTCTGCGCGGCGTGCGCCTGCTGGTCGACACCGACGCCGTCGGCGGAAGCGCCGCCGAGGGCTCCGGCGATGCCGACGACGAGGCCTGGTACGCCCACGAGCTCATCGGTCTGCGGGCCGTCCGCGCCCTGCCCGGCGCCGAGCCCCAGCACCTCGGCGAGGTCGTCGACCTCGAACCCGGTGTCGCCCAGGACCGCATCGTCGTGCGCACTCCCGACGGCGAGGAGGTCGCCGTGCCCTTCGTCGAGCAGCTCGTCCCCGGGATCGATCCCGAGGCCGGTGTCGTGACCCTGGATCCTCCCGGCGGGCTCTTCCCCGGCGTCGGCCGGACCGAGGAGGCCCGCTGATGGTCCGGGCCCCCGCGGGATCCGGCGCGGGACCCGACGTCGCCGGCTCCCTGCGCCTCGACGTCGTCACGATCTTCCCCGACTACCCGAAGGCGCTGAACCTCTCCCTCATCGGCAGAGCGGCGCGGACCGGGCTCATCGACCTGCACGTCCACGACCTGCGCGAGTGGACCCACGACCGCCATCGCACTGTCGACGACACCCCGCTCGGCGGCGGCGCCGGCATGGTGATGAGGCCCGACGTGTGGGGCGAGGCCCTCGACTCCCTCCTCGCTCCCCCCGCCGGCGCCGCGGGGGCCCGCCCCGCGCCGGTCGGCCGCCCCGCCCCCCACGACGCCGGGGCCTCTTCGGAGCCCGACCGCCAGGTCCTCGTCATCCCCACACCCGCGGGCGACCTGTTCACCCAGCGCACCGCTGAGGACCTCGCCCGGGCCGACCGGATCGTCTTCGCCTGCGGGCGCTACGAGGGCATCGACGCCCGCGTCGCCGAGCACTACCGGAGCCTCGGCGTCGAGGTGCGCGAGCTGTCCATCGGCGACTACGTGCTGAGCGGCGGCGAGGTCGCGGCCCTGGTCATGATCGAGGCCGTCGCCCGCCTGCGCCCCGGAGTTCTGGGCAACCCCGCCTCCGTCGTCGAGGAGTCCCACGGCGGGGCAGGCCTCCTGGAGCACCCCGTTCACACCCGCCCCGTCGCCTGGCGCGGTCTCGACCTGGCCGACTCCGACCCGCACCTCCTGTCGGGCGACCACGCCCGCATCGCCCGCGCGCGCCGCGACCAGGCCCTCGCCCGCACGGCGGCCCGCCGTCCCGACATGATCGGCCGCCTGCGCCCCGAGACCCTCGACGCCGCCGACCGCGCCGTCCTGGCGCGCCACGGCTGGGCGGTCCCGGAGGGCGCGCGGGGCCCGGTCGAGCTGGTCGTGCGACCCGCCCTGGCCGAGGACGTCGAGGCCCTGTCCGCCCTGGCGGCGCGCACCTTCCCCGACGCCTGCCCGCCCTTCCTCGCACCGGAGCGGATCGCCGCCCACATCGCGACCAACCTCGCCCCCGAGCGCTTCGCCGTCTGGCGGGCCGACCCGCGCGCGGTCCTGACGGTGGCCGAGCTGCCCGGCGGACTCGCACCGGACGGCCTCGCGGCGGGCGCCGATCCCGCCGACGCCGTGGCACCGGGGGAGATCATCGGTTACAGCGTCGTGCTCGTGGAGCGGGCCGACCCCGAGGGCGGGCTCATCACGGGGCTGGACCAGCGGCCCGACGCCGTCGGCGTCCCCCCGCGCTCCGACGGCACCGCGGGACTGGCCGCCGAGCTGTCCAAGGCCTACGTCGATACGCGCCTGCGCTCCTCCGGAGTCGCCGCGGTGCTCCTGGACGAGGCCGTCCGCGCCGCCGCCGCGGAGGGCGCCACCGTCCTGTGGCTCGGCACCCACGAGCGCAACCGCCGGGCGCAGAGGGCCTACAGGCGGCGCGGCTTCCGCATCGTCGGATCGCGAGTCTACGACGTCGGCGGGCGGACCTGCCGGGACGTGGTCATGAGCCTTGACCCGCGGGAGGCCCGCCATGAGCACTGAGAGCACTGAGAGCGCTAAGAGCGCTAAGAGCACTGACAGCACTGAGAACACTGGCAGTACGGGCGGAATGGGCGGTGCGGGCCGCACCGACCGCATCGGGACGGTGAGGGCGACGGAGATGAGGCAGATGAGGAATGCGCCCGGGCGCGCCGCCGAGGCCGCCCTTCCAGAGCGGCCGCACGGGCGGTCGCGCGGTCTCGGCGGGAGGCGGGAGCCCCACCCGTTCGTGCGCAGGCTGGTCACCCTGGTCGCCGTGCTGGTGGTCATCGCCGTCGTGCGCAGCCTGGTCGTGCAGAGCTACACCATTCCCTCGGGGTCCATGGAGAACACGCTCCACGCCGGCGATCGCATCATGGTAACGGTGTACGACGCCGGCTCCGTCGAGCGCGGTGACGTCGTCGTGTTCACCGATCCCGACAACTGGCTCACCGAGCCCGGGCCCACAGGCGTCGCCCGCGTCATCCAGGACGTGCTGGTGGCTGTGCGCCTGCTGCCGGAGAACGCGGGGCACCACCTCGTCAAGCGGGTCGTCGGACTGCCCGGCGACCACATCGTGGCGGATGGCACCGGTCCGATGAGCGTCAACGGGATCGTTCTCGACGAGCCCTACCTCAAGCCCGGTCGCACCAGTTCGGACATCGCCTTCGACGTCACCGTCCCCGACGGCTACGTGTGGGTCATGGGCGACAACAGGTCGAACTCGGCCGATTCCCGGGTGCACCGGGGCGATGCCCACGGCGGCTTCGTGCCGGCCGGCAACATCGTCGGCACCGCCAGGTTCGTGTACTGGCCCATCGGGCGCTGGTCCGGGCTGGGGGGCGGTCGGGACGTCTTCTCCCGCGTGCCCGAGGCGGCCTCCGCCCCGGTGACGACGCCCGCTCCGGCCGTCGGCGAGCACTGAGGGTCATCCGCCCGTAGACGCCCGTAAGGCGCGTGACGTCAGGCACTCGGACCCCGACGGCCTCGCAGCCTCGTGCCGCACTGTGGCAGACTGAGCGCGCCTCCGGGCCTCGGGCGTCCTCTGCCACTGGGGAGGGCGCTCATGCGCAGGATCCGCGGGCGATCGAGAACGATGCAGCCGCCCCATGGGGTTCGTCCCGAGGCGGGCCGCGGCGTCGCCTACCAAACGCCCATGACCAGTGGCACGAGCGTGGAGAGAGTAATGACCAACCTGATTGACCAGATCGACGCGGCCTCGCTGCGCGACGATGTGCCCGACTTCCGAGCCGGTGACACCCTCAAGGTGCACGTCAAGGTCGTCGAGGGCAGCCGTACCCGTACCCAGGTGTTCCAGGGCGTCGTGATCGCCCGCCAGGGCGGCGGCGTCTCCGAGACCTTCACGGTTCGCAAGATCTCCTTCGGCATCGGCGTCGAGCGCACCTTCCCGGTTCACACGCCCACCGTTGAGAGGATCGAGGTCGTCACTCGCGGCGACGTGCGTCGGGCCAAGCTGTACTACCTGCGCAACCTGCGGGGCAAGGCGGCCAAGATCAAGGAGCGCCGCGAGAGCTGAGGGGCGCGCTCGTCGCGCTCCGCCGCCCGGATCCGGGCGGCGCCCCTTCTCATCACCGGGGCACCCAGGCCTCGTTATGCATACGCACCACCTCGGAACAGGAGCACGGTGACCTCACCGCAGGACGACCGCGAGGAGTTCGGTCCCGACGTCGACGACGGCGGGACCGCGACCTCTCCCGACAAGGAGCAGGCCGACGACGAGTCCGCGGCCGCTCCTCCCGAGGAGAGCCCGACGCAGGCCGCGCCCGCGGAGGCGGGCGATGAGGCCGTGGCGTCCGACGGGGCGGATGAGCTCGCACCCGAGGAGGCGGAGTCCGTCCCCGCTCCCGCGGGCCGGGAGCCCGGCGAGGCGGATGAGGCCGGCTCGATCGAGCAGCCGGTCGAGCACGAGGCCGACGCTCCCGAGTCCGATCCGGTCGAGGCGAACGGGGAGCCGGAGTCGGCGCCCCCGGTCGTCGCGTCCGCCGACTCCGCCGGGTCGGGACGGCAGGCCGTTGAGCCGGCCGACTCCGAGCAGGTCGGGTCCGGCACTGAGGACCCGGCTGAGGCCGGGCGGCAGGCCGGTGGGGCGGACATGGCCGAGCCGGTCGATCCGGTCGAGGTCGAGCCCGAGGCGGAGGAGCTCGCCGAGGTCGATCCGGTCGAGAATGCTGGGCTCGGGACCGCCGAGTCCGATGCCGAGCCGGTCGAGGTCGAGCCCGAGACGGAGGTGGAGGACTCCGCCGAATCCGGGTTGGCCGAGTCCGCTGAACCCGGGCAGATCGTGTCCGAGGCGGATGAGGCGGGGGCCGATGACGCGAGGAGCGAGCCGGATGCCGCCGAGGCCGGGCCTGCTGAATCCGGGGCCGAGTGGGCCGAGCCGGTCGAGGCTGAGTCCGAGGCGGATGAGCCCGCCGGGTCCGGGTCGGCCGGGCTCACTGAGCCCGAGGCGCGGACGGAGGGCTCCGTCGCCCCTCCAGTCGAGTCGGCCGACTCGGGCGAGTCGGCCGAGTCGGTGCCGGACGACCTCGAGGAGGGGCGGATCGAGCCGGTCGAGGCCGTGACGGATGTCGAGGCCGACGAGGCGCCCGAGGGCCGCGAGGCGATCGACTCCCGGGCCGATGACGGCCAAGCCGCGGGCGACGGCTCGGAGTCCATCGTCGAGCCGCACGAGGAGCGGAAGCCCGTCGTGGACGAGGGCGGCGGTGCTGCGCCGCATGAGCCGGATGAAGAGCCCGATGCCGCGGACTCCACGCCGGAGGCCCGGCCCCCCGCGCCGGAGATCGATGAGCCCTCGCCCGGGGCCGGCAGCACCGGGGTCGTCGAGCCCGATGCCGGGACCACGGCACGGAGCCTCGCGGCAGAAGCGGCCGACGCGTCGACTCCGCTGCCGGAGGCGGTGTCCGGAACGGAGGAGCCCTCGTCGGACGCCGGTGAGCCGGCTGCCGGTGCCGAGGAGTCCGAGCCGGAGCAGCCCATCGATCTCCCCCCCTCCTACCCGCCCATCCGGCGCCCTCGTCCCCTGCCGATCCCGGGCAGGGAGAAGGAGGAGGACTCCTCGGAGACCCGGCCGCGCCGGGGATGGCTGTCCACCGTCGCCGTCGTCCTGGTCGTCCTCGCCCTGTCCGCCTTCATCAAGACTCACATCGTCCAGACCTTCGAGATCCCGTCCGGTTCGATGGAGAACACCCTGCAGTCCGATGACCAGGTCGCCGTGCGGATGTACCACGCCCACGACGTCCACCGCGGAGACGTCGTGGTCTTCGCGGACCCGGGCGGCTGGCTCGATGCCGAGGATCCGTCCGGTTTCAAGGGGCTCGTTCGCGATGGTCTCATCCTCACCGGACTGCTGCCGAGGAACTCGGGGCATCACCTCATCAAACGAGTCATCGGCGTCGCCGGGGACCGCGTCACGGCCGATGGGCACGGCGTCCTGACCGTCAACGGCGTCCCCCTGAATGAGACCTATGTCAAGGAGGGCACCGTCCCGTCCTCGGTGCCCTTCGACGTCATCGTCCCCGAGGGCTGCGTATGGGTCATGGGCGACAACCGCTCCAACTCCCTGGACTCCCGATTCCACCAGGACGACCCGCACGGCGGCGCCGTGCCGTTGAAGGACGTCGTCGGCGTGGCCACCAACGTCGTGTGGCCGGTGAGCCGCTGGAGCTCGCTCGACAACGGTGAGGCGGTCTTCGCCGACGTGTCCGGCTCCGGCCCGTGATCCCCCCTGCTCCCGCGGCTGCGGCGAGGCGGTCGCGGCCGCTCCGCCCCGACCGGGAGGTCGAGACCGGGATGCTGACGCGCCACCGGCTGGTCGGCGGCATGGACGAGGTCGGGCGCGGCTCCCTGGCGGGACCGGTGACCGTCGGTCTGGCCGTCGTCGGCCGCGAGACGTCGGACGCCTTCCCCGGAACCCTGGCCGATTCGAAACAGCTCACGCCCCGACGCCGCGAGGCCCTCGTGGGACCGTGCCGCGCGTGGGTCCTCGACTGGGCCGTGGCCCATGCCTCCCCCGCGGAGATCGACGACCTCGGCATCGTCGGCGCCCTGCGCCTGGCCGGCCGACGTGCCCTCGCCCGAGTGGCCGCGCGCGACCGTCTGCCCGGCGCGATCATCCTCGACGGGCGGGCGGACTGGCTGACCGGCACCGATCCCGACCTGCTCGACGCCCTGGCCGGCGAGCCCGCCGGCACCGACCCGCCCCCGGGCGACGGCGCACCGGCTCTGCCCGCCCGTCTCATCCCGGGCGTGCGCATGGAGGTCGGGGGAGACGCCCGCTGCGCCGTCGTCGCCGCGGCGTCCGTCCTGGCGAAGGTCAAGCGCGACGCCCTGATGACGGCCCTGCCCGATCCGGGCTACGGCTGGGCCTCCAACAAGGGGTACTCCTCCAGGGCGCACATCGAGGCACTGTCTCGTCTGGGCGCGAGCGACCAGCATCGCCGCTCGTGGCGCCTCCCCGGGCTGACGCCCGCGGACGGAACGACCCGTTGAGCCCGCATCCGCGGATCCGGTCCGGATCGGGACCGGTCCACGGCCGGATCGGGACCGCTCCGCGGCTGGTCCGCGGCTGGTCCGCGGCTGGTCCGTGGCCGGCGGAGTGCGACGCGCCACCGGCGCCTGCTCGAGCCGCGCAGTAGGGACGTGCATGATGGGACGGTGAGCGCCGATGACCTCGAGTCCTACGAGAACGACCTGGAGCTGGACCTGTACCGCGAGTACAGGGACGTCGTCTCGTTGTTCTCCTACGTCGTGGAGACCGAGCGCCGCTTCTACCTGGCCAACGCCATCGACGTGCAGGTGCGCACCAATGGCGGCGAGGTCTTCTTCGAGCTCAGCCTCGAGGACGCCTGGGTATGGGATATCTACCGCTCGAGCCGCTTCGTGAAGTCCGTTCATGTCGTCACCTTCAAGGACGTCAACGTCGAGGAGCTCACCAAGCCGGAGATGGACATCCCCTCCTGATCCCGCCGGCCCACCACCCGGCATTGATGTGATGCAGATCATGTTGTAGGGCTCCACCGCGCTTCTCGCGCCGGACGCCTCCACCATGCTCGAAGGCGTCGTTCGCGCGGTCCGCCGCCGCCCGCGCATTCTGGTGGCGGAGGTGATCCCCGTGATCATGACGACGTCTACGACCCGCGGGTCCGCGGAGGCGCTCGGCCGCCCGGCGGTCGGCCGGCGCGGCGAGGACATCGCCGCCCGGTATCTCGGCGACCACGGCTGGCGGGTTCTGGACCGCAACTGGCGCCTCAGCGACGGCCTGCGCGGCGAGCTCGATCTTGTGGCCCTGGAGCCCGCCGCCGACCGTCCACCGACCCTCGTGGTGGTCGAGGTCAAGACCCGCACGGGCCTGAGCGCCGGGCCGCCCGCGGCGGCCGTCGACACGGCCAAGCTCGGTCGCCTGCGTGTGCTCGCGGCGGCCTGGGCGGCGCAGCACCCCGTCCCCCACGAGCGCATCCGCCTCGATGTGGTCTCGGTGCTCCTGCGCCGGGGCCTGCCCGCCGAGCTGCGCCATCACCGCGGGGTGGGCGTGTCATGAGCCTGGCGCGCACCCTGGCCGTGACCCTCACCGGCCTGGAGGGCCATCTCGTGGACGTCGAGGCCCACTCGAGCCAGGGCCTGCCCGGCTTCACCCTCGTGGGGCTCCCCGACGCCGCCGTGCGCGAGTCGCGCGAGCGCGTACGCGCGGCACTGACCATCTGCGGCGTCACATGGGGCGAGCAGCGGCTGACGGTCAACCTGTCTCCGGCCGATCTGCGCAAGACCGGCACCGGGTTCGACCTGGCCCTGGCCCTGGCCGTTCTCGGCGCCCGCGCGCTGCTGCCCGGTGGCGCCCTGGCGGTGCTGGACCGCACCGTCTACATCGGCGAGCTCGGACTGGACGGCTCCGTCCATCCCGTGCGCGGCATCCTGCCGGCCGTGCGCACCGCCGTCGAGGCCGGCGTGCCCGACGTCGTCGTGGCCGCCTCCGCCGCCTGCGAGGCCGCCCTCGTCCCGGGGGCCCGCGTGCGCGCGGTCGACCACATCGGCGAGCTCGTCGAGGACTACGGAGGAGAGCTGCCTCCCCGCGCCCGCGCGGTTGTCGAGCGCGCCCACCGGCGCTCCGAGCAGACCCGCGGCCCGCGGCGCCGCCCGACGGGCTCCGCCCCCGATCTCGCCGACGTCGTCGGGCAGCCCGAGGCCCGCCATGCACTTGAGGTCGCCGCCGCGGGCGGCCACCATCTTCTTCTCGTGGGTCCGCCCGGCGCGGGCAAGACCATGCTGGCCGAGCGACTGCCCTCCGTCCTGCCGCCGCTGGACGCGGAGGATGCCGTGACCGTCACCTCCCTGCACTCCCTGGCGGGCACCTTCGACCCGGAGGCCGGCCTGCTGACCACGCCGCCCCTACGAGCCCCGCACCACACCGCGACCAGGGCGGCGGTCGTCGGGGGCGGCAGCGGCTCGCCCCGGCCGGGCGACGTCTCGCTGGCCCACCGCGGGGTGCTCTTCCTCGACGAGGCGCCGGAGTTCCCCAGCGGCGTCCTGGACTGCCTGCGTCAGCCCCTGGAGACCGGCTCGGTCACCATCGACCGGGTCGGCGGACGGGCCGCCTTCCCCGCCGCCTTCCAACTCGTCCTGGCGGCGAACCCCTGCCCCTGCGGCAAGAGCGGGGGCCGCGGGCTGGAATGCACCTGCACGTCCCTGCAGCGCAGACGCTACTTCTCGCGGCTGTCGGGCCCGCTCCTGGATCGCATCGACATCCAGGTCGAGGTCGCGGCCGTCACGGCTCAGGACCTGGCGGTGGGCGCCGTGGGCGAATCGAGCCGGGACGTCGCCGCGCGCGTGCAGCGGGCGCGTGCGCGCGCGGCCCATCGGCTGGCGAGCACTCCCTGGCGGCTCATGGGGCAGGTGCCGGGGTCCTGGCTGCGCTCGCCCTCCTCCGGAATGGACGCCGCCCTGCTGGCACCGCTCATGGCCGCCCTGGACCACGGCGACCTCACCCTTCGCGGCGTCGACAGGGTGCTGCGCCTGTCCTGGACCCTGGCGGACCTCGCCGGCCGCCCGGCTCCCACGACTGCCGACCTCGGCGGCGCCCTGGCCCTGCGCATGAGAGGAGCGCGACTGTGAACCCGACCGGTACCGCGGACGCGGCGGGCTCGACCGTCTCGGCGGGTTCGGCCGACTCGACCGATCCGGTCGGCCCGACGGGCGCGGGTCCCGCCCCCACGCCGTCGTCGGGGGCCCCGGTGCCCTCCGTCCCGGAATCCCCTCGTGCGGCCGATCCCTCATCCGACCGGGTGCGGGGGAGGAGCGGGTCGCCCGCCGGAGCCCGCCTGCGGCGCCGCACGCTGCCCTACCCCATCGGGAACGAGGCCCTGGCCCGAGCCACCTGGTCCCGCCTGGCCGAGCCCGCCGATCGCGCCGCATGCGCCCTGGTCGGCGCCCTGGGCGCCACCGGGGCTCTCGCCTGGCTCCTCGACGAGGCTCTGGACTTCGACGGGAGGGTGGTGCCCGCGCCGCGCCCGCCCGTGCCCGTCCGGGGCGACGCCGCCCGGGCTCGCGCGGCCTGGAGCCGGGCGGTCGCACGATGGGCGCCCAGGCTCACCGGTCTGGACATCCGTCGCGAGCTCGACGCCCTGGAGCGGCTCGGCGGCAGTCTCGTCCTGCCCTCCGACCCGTGGTGGCCCGCCGGTCTGGACGATCTTGAGCACCCGCCCCACTGCCTGTGGGTCCGCGGCGACCCCGCGCTGCTGTCATCGGGCGGCCCCCATGACGGGGCGCCGCCCTCCCGGGCCGCTGCCGGAGCCGCTGGGGCCCGGCGCGCCCGAGCCGATCTCGTCGCCACGGGCCCCGGCGCCGGGCGGTCCCTGGCCCTGGTCGGATCGAGAGCCTCCACCGATTACGGGGAGCGCGTCGCCACCCGAATCGCCTCCGAGGTGACGGCCCGGGGCGCCGTCGTCGTCTCCGGCGGGGCCTTCGGCATCGACGCCGCGGCCCTGCGCGGAGCCCTGCACGCCGGCCCGACGCTGTCCGTGAGCGCCGGAGGGGTGGACCGGCTCTACCCGGCGGCGAATGCCGATCTGCTGTCGGCCGTCATCGGCACCGGTGCTCTCGTGGCCGAGGTCCCCCCGGGATGCCAGCCCGGACGGCACCGCTTCCTGACGCGCAACCGTCTCATCGCGGCCATGAGCGGGGCGACCGTCGTCGTCGAGGCCGCCTGGCGCTCCGGGGCCCTGTCCACGGCCCGGCACGCGCGCGACCTCGGCCGCGGCCTCGGCGCGGTGCCCGGCCCGGTCACCTCCATGGAGTCAGTCGGCTGCCACCGGCTGCTGCGCAACGGCGCCGTGTGCGTCACCGACGCCGACGACGCCCTTGAGCTCATCGCCCCTCTGGGAGAGATCGATCCCGAGGCGACCCGTGCGGCCGCCGCCGGCCAGGCCGGCGCCGGGCTTCTCGACGGCCTGTCGGAGGAGGCCTCCGCGGTGATCGACGCCCTTCCCGCCCGGGGCGCGGCGAGGGTCGAGACGCTGACCCGAGCGGCGGGCCTGTCGGAGCAGGAGGTCGTCTCAGCGCTGGGGCTGCTCGAGCTCTCCGGACGCGTCCAGCGCGACGGGCCGCGCTGGCGCCGACGCCCCGTGCCGTGAGAGCCGCGGGCGGGTGCGATGGCGGGCGTCGCTGGGAAACGGCGAGAGCCGCCGTGCGAGTGCTCGTGGGAGCCGCGTCGATGGGCGGATCGCTAGTCTGTCCTCATGAGCGAACCGGTCCGGCCGCGCACCCGCGGCGAGCTGAGCGACGCGTGGTTCCGCCACCTCGCTCTTCAACGGGGCCTGTCCGAGCACACCGTGCGCGCCTACGTCGCCGACGTCGAGGACCTGCTCACCTTCCTCGGCGTGGGCGCCGACGCCGATGAGCCGGTCGGCCCCGCGCTGGCCAGCCTCGACCTGGCCGATCTGCGCGCGTGGCTGGCGCGGATGTCCGCCTCCGGCAGCGCCCGGGCCACCATCGCGCGTCGCTCGGCGGCGGTGAGGGCCTTCTCCGCCTGGGCCCACCGCGGCGCCCTGCTCACCGCCGACGTCGCCGTCCGACTGCGCTCGCCCCGGGCGGACAACCGGCTGCCGGCGGTCCTGACCGAGGAGCAGGCCGAGGCGCTCCTGACGGCGGCCGCGCGTCGAGCCGATGAGGCCTCCGAGGCCTCCGCGCTCGCGGAGGGCGGTGCCGCACGAGGGGAGGACGCGCGCAAGAGCATCGCGCGGCGGGCCATCGCTCTGCGCGACGTCGCGCTCCTGGAGCTCCTGTACGCCACCGGCGTGCGCGTCTCGGAGCTGTGCGGTCTCGACGTCGCCGACCTGGATCGCTCCCGCCGCACCCTGCGCGTGCTGGGCAAGGGGGGGAATGAGCGCACCGTGCCCTACGGGGCCCCCGCATCCCGGGCGCTTGAGCACTGGCTCTCCGTACGCGGCCGGATCGCGGCCGGCGCCGCCGGCGGGGCGCTCTTCGTCGGCGTGCGCGGCCGGCGCCTCGATCCCCGTGCGGCCCGCGACGTCGTCCACCGGGCGGCCGCGCTCGCGGGTGTGCCCGACCTCGGCCCGCACGGACTGCGGCACTCGGCCGCCACCCACGTCCTGAACGGGGGGGCGGACCTGCGCAGTGTCCAGGAGCTGCTCGGCCACTCCTCCCTGTCCACCACGCAGCGCTACACCCACGTATCGACCGAGCGCCTGCGGGCCGTGTACGCCCAGGCGTTCCCGCGGGCGTGAGCGGTTGCTGCGCGACGGTGCGGCGGCCGGCTCCCCGCCCGCTGTCGTGGAGCTCGCCGGGGGACGCCCGGACCCGGAGGTGCTCGGCCGTACCCGTACGACCTCGTGCGCTCGGCGGTGCTCATCACCCGGCCCTCAGAGGCTTGAGACGGATGACGGCGGGCCGCAGGAGGCGCAACGGGTTGATGTAGGTCTTCGGCCCTGTGCGCGCCCCCCAGTGGAGCGCGTCCGCCCCGTCGGAGCGGTGCCCCGCTCGAAGCGTGCCGATGGTCTGGCCCCGCGCGACGACGTCACCGGTCGCGACCGAGGCCTCGACCGGCTCGTAGGTGGTGCGGACGCCATCGGCGTGATCGATGGAGACCACCGGCCGGCCCGCGACCACGCCCGCGAAGGCCACGGTCCCGTCCCCCGCCGCGAGCACCGGCGAGCCGGCCGGAAGGGCCAGATCCACGCCCCGATGCCCCGGGCCCCAGACCACCGCCGGAGGGTCGAAGCCCTGGAGCACGTCCGCGGGGGCGCCGGTCGGCCACCCGTAGAGGGGGCGGGGAGCAGGATTCCGCGGATCCGCGGCGCTCAGGGTCGCCGAGGACGCGGCGTCCATCACCGTCACGTCGGCCGTTGCCGCCGTTACGGTCGTCGCGGCCGGCATGGTCGCCGCGGCCGGCGGCGGTCCTGCGGCCAGTGGCGCCAGCAGGCTCAGGGCCGTGCCCAGCACGAGGGACCGGCGGCGGGGTCCGCGCGAGGACGCGCGCGGGCGCCGGCAGGGGCACGGACACGGGGAGGACGGGCGCACGGGGCTCATGCTCACCAGGCTGCTCCGGGCGCCCGGTCGGCGCACCCGAGGGCGTTGAGCCCTGTGGGCCGCGATTCGGCGCGGGGACTGGTGGAGCCCGGTGAGGTGATGGGAATGACATTCCCGCGCCTCCGGATCCTCTCATTTCGGCGCGGAATCGCGCCAAACACTGTGGTAGCCTCGCGTTCGCAGTCGCCTGTGGCCCGCTCGCACCGATTCGTCAAACCGATCGATCGTCGCTGGTTGATGTCGATCGGCATTCCGTCGGTTCCACGCTGACCGTGGGTGGCTGACTTCGCGTGCTCGCGTCCGCGCCCATCGGCTCACCCCGATCCGGGTGCGGGCTTCCTTTCGGGCGTCGCGGTCGAGGTCCTGAACCGCCCAGGCGGAGAGGGTGGCCGCGCGTCGCGAGCACCAGGCCCCATCCCCCCGGCCCCTCCGGGGCGGAGCCGCGGCCCGCCGTGCGGGCCCACCGGTCAAAGGGGAAGAACCATCAATACCGGGGCGTCGTCCACGACGGCGGACAACCGCCCCACGACTCATAGCGGGCCCGGCAACCTCCGGGTCGCGCGCGAAAGGACCGACATGGCGATTGTCACCATGCGTCAACTCCTCGAGAGCGGTGTCCACTTCGGCCACCAGACCCGCCGCTGGAACCCGAAGATGAAGCGCTTCATCCTCACCGAGCGCAACGGCATCTACGTCATCGACCTCCAGCAGACCGTCGAGGGCATCAACACCGCCTACGACTTCGTCAAGGAGACCGTCGCCCGCGGCGGCACCATTCTGTTCGTCGGTACCAAGAAGCAGGCCCAGGCAGCCGTGGCCGAGCAGGCCCAGCGCGTCGGCATGCCCTACGTGAGCCAGCGCTGGCTCGGCGGCATGCTCACCAACTTCTCCACCGTGCGCGCCCGCCTGGACCGCATGAAGG
>ERZ772993.282-NODE-282-length-26288-cov-9.543781_pt1 | contig 26288 bp, 26 predicted proteins | sample MGYA00580670_ERZ772993 | MGnify/ENA primary metagenome ERZ772993 (study PRJEB29015, sample SAMEA2737936) | human oral metagenome | biome: human oral; feature: human-associated habitat; material: dental | place: China | collected 2136 ... | reverse complement strand
GCTACAACCCGGTGCCGCTGACCTTCGAGGAGGCCGTCTCCCAGCTCGGCCCCACCCCCGAGGAGATCGCCGCCAGGAGGGCCGCCGCCCACGCCGCCCCCGAGCGGGGCGCCCACGCCCAGGTCGCCGCCGACGGCCAGGTCTACGAGATCGCCTTCGAGGTCGGCGAGTCCGTCATCGTCACCGACGGGCCCTTCGAGTCGCTGCCCGCCACCATCTCCGAGATCCACCCCGAGACCCAGAAGCTCCAGGTGCTCATCTCCCTGTTCGGCCGCGACACCCCGGCCGAGCTCGCCTTCACCCAGGTCGCCAAGATCTGACGGCCCGCGGCGGGGCGTCGCGTCTCACAGCCCCGACCCCTGTGACGCCGCGCACCGCGCCCCGCGCCCGGGCCCGGCCCGGGCTAGGATGACCACTCGTGCGCGCGCGCCTCTCAACGCCGCGCCCACCGCTGCGCGGCAGGCGCGCAGCTCTTCTCCGGACAAGAAGGACCACCACATGGCTCCCAAGAAGAAGGTCGCCGGGCTCATCAAGCTCCAGATCCAGGCCGGCGCCGCCAACCCCGCCCCGCCGATCGGCCCGGCGCTCGGTCAGCACGGCGTCAACATCATGGAGTTCTGCAAGGCGTACAACGCCGCGACCGAGTCGCAGCGCGGCAACGTCATCCCCGTGGAGATCACCGTCTACGAGGACCGCTCCTTCACCTTCGTCACCAAGACCCCGCCGGCCGCCGAGCTCATCAAGAAGGCCGCGGGCGTGGCCAAGGGCTCCGCGGCCCCGCACACCGACAAGGTCGGCTCGCTGAGCCGGGAGCAGATCCGCGAGATCGCCCAGACCAAGATGGCCGACCTCAACGCCAACGACATCGAGGCCGCCGCCAGGATCATCGCCGGCACCGCCCGCTCCATGGGCATCGACGTCGAGGCCTGAGCCCCGCCCCGCCGACCGACCACTTCACACATCTTCACACACCCCGTGGAAGGGCCTCGCGCGGCCCGTTCACCACGACTGCAAGGAGAAGCAGATGCCCAAGCGCTCCAAGGCCTACCGCGCCGCCGCCGAGAAGATCCAGTCCGGAGTCCTCTACACCCCGGCCGAGGCCGTCAAGCTCGCCAAGGCCACGTCCGTCACCAAGTTCGACTCCACCGTGGACGTCGTCCTGCGCCTGGGCGTGGACCCCCGCAAGGCCGACCAGATGGTGCGCGGCACCGTGTCCCTGCCGCACGGCACCGGCAAGACCGCCCGGGTGGTCGTCTTCGCCCAGGGCGAGCGCGCCCAGCAGGCCCTCGACGCCGGGGCCGACGAGGTCGGCGATGACGACCTCATCGCCAGGGTCGCGGCCGGCTGGACCGATTTCGACGCCGCCGTGGCCACCCCGGACCTCATGGGCCGGGTCGGCCGCCTGGGCCGCGTCCTGGGCCCCCGCGGCCTCATGCCCAACCCCAAGACCGGCACCGTGACCATGGACGTGGCCAGGGCCGTGTCCGACATCAAGGGCGGGCGCATCGAGTTCCGCGTCGACCGCGCCGCGAACCTCAACTTCCTCATCGGCAAGGTCTCCTTCACCGACGAGCAGCTGGTGGAGAACCTCCAGGCCGCCCTGGACGAGATCGTGCGCCTCAAGCCCTCGACCTCCAAGGGCCGCTACATCCTCAAGGCCACCATGACCACCACCATGGGCCCGGGCATCCCGCTCGACGTCACCAAGGCCTGATCCGCCCCGACGCCGCCGCGCCGGTCCGCCCCCGTGGCGGGCCGGCGTTCGCGCGCCCGGCGCGGCGGGGCGCCGGTCCTCGCGCGCTCGACGGGGCGGGTATCTTGGGCCGCGTCCCGACTGGCATGACGACTGGAATCCGTATGAGCTCAACGACCGTCCTCCCCCAGGGCGAGCCCCGTCGCCTGGGCAGCGCCTACGTCCTCGATGCGCGCATCGGCGCCGGGGCGCAGGGCGAGGTCTGGCGGGGCCACCGCACCGAGAGCCCCGGCACGCCCCTGGCCGTCAAGCTGCTGCGCGCCGAGCTCCTGGACGACGGCGCCGTCGTCGAGCGCTTCATCAAGGAGCGCGCCACCCTGCTGCGGGTGCGCTCGCCCTACGTCGTCGGCGTGCGCGACATGGTCATCGAGGGCACCAGCTTCGCGATCGTCATGGACTTCGTCGACGGCGGCGACCTGCGCGAGCTGCTGGCCGCCTCCGGCCCCCTGCGCCCCGCCGAGCTGTGCCGGATGGGCGCGCTCATGGCCCGCGGGCTGGCGGCCGTGCACGACGCCGGAATCGTCCACCGGGACCTCAAGCCGGCCAATGTGCTCATCGACTGGGGGCCGCAGGGGCGCCCCGCGCCCGCCCCGCCCGTGCCCGCGTCGCCGCCCGGGCCTGACCGGCGGGGGGTGGACCGCTCCGCCGCCACCGTGCCCGAGGTCCTGGCCGCCACCCGCGTCGTCGGGGCCGCCCAGACCTGCACGCCGAAACTGGCCGACTTCGGCGTCGCCCGCATCTGCGACACGGTGTCCTCCTCCCACGTCACCGGGGCGATCGGCACGCCGCTGTACATGGCCCCCGAGATCCTCGCCCCGCAGGCGCCGACCACCGCGGCCGACATCTACTCCCTCGGCGTGGTCCTCTACGAGCTGGCCTGCGGCGTGCCGCCCTTCACCGGCGCCCCGGCCCAGGTCCTGGCCCAGCACGCCCGCCGCGACGCCGGCCGGCCCGGCGGGGTGCCCGACGAGCTGTGGAACCTGCTGGCCGCCATGCTGGCCAAGCACCCCGAGGCCCGTCCCCCGGCCGCGGCGGTGGCCGCCGAGCTGGAGCGGCTGAGCCCGCTCCTGGCCGCCCTGCCGGCCTGCACCCCGCTCACCGAGCCGCCGGCCTCCGCCCCCTCCCTCCAGCCCTACGACTGGGCGCAGGAGGCCGCGACCACCCGCTCCTCCGCGCCGACCTGGTCCTCCGCGCCGACCTGGTCCTCCGCCCCCTCCGGTCCGACGGCGCCCTCGGCCCCCGTCCCGGCCGGGACCCCCGCGGCCCCCGCCGCCTACGGCTCCACCGCCGTCTACACCGCTCCGGGGCCCGGCCCCGGACCGCGGCCCGGCCGGCCGGACTCCGTCCACCCGCCCGCCGCGCCGCCGCGCCGTCGTCGTCGCCTCATCCCCGTCATCGCCGTCGTGCTCGTCGTGGCCCTCGCCGGCGGCGCCATCGCCTGGTGGGTGCTGGGGCGCAACCGGCTGCCCGACAGCCCCTCCCTGGCCGACGTCGTCGCCGCCGGCGCCGTCACCGAGCTCCAGCGCATCCCGGACAGCTCCGCCCTGCGCGTGGCCCCCGACGGCGGCGCCCTGGCGACCGACGACTCGGGGACCTGGAGCCTGTACGACCTCAACCGCTCCAACCAGGCCGGCGTGTGGTCCGGCGAGTGCTCCGAGGCGGCCTTCTGGACGGCAAAGGCCCTCCTGTGCGAGAACAGCGGCTCCGAGGCGAGCCTGGTCAAGCTCGACGGCTCCACCTCCGAGGTCCCCGGCCCCGTCGACCACAACCTCATCGGCTCCACCGCCACCACCGCCGTGCTCATCGACGACTTCTCCTCCGGGTCCCTCATCGGCATGGACTCCTCCGGCAAGGAGACCTGGCGGGTCTACGGCGACTTCTCCGGCGGGCGCGTGGACAACGGCTTCCTGGTCGCCTACGACTCGAAGAACAAGCAGGTGGACGTCATCGCGGCCGACTCCGGCGCGGTGCTGCTGCGCCGGGACGTCAAGACCAGCCCCAACTTCGGCTCCCGGGACGAGCCCCTGCCCGGGGGCGTGGGCGTCGACGTCGGCCCCGAGGCCTTCTACGTCACCGACGGCTCCTCCTGGACGGTCTACGACGCCACCGGGAAGGAGGTCAGGACCATCAGTTCCTCGGCCCCCCGCACCTCCTGGGTGAGCTCGGCCCCGCTCAAGGCCGAGGAGCTGGCCGACCTCATCGCCGCGGCCCCCGCCTCGGGGGGCGTGGCCGTGCACGGCAGGAGCCGGACCGTCACCGTCACGGTCGACACCGGCGCCTGCACCGCCGCGGTCGACGGGGTCACCATCACCGCCGCCCGGCCCGCCCAGAGCAAGGACTGCCTCCTGACCCCGCTCGGGCTCGCGGGCGACGACGACGTCCTCGTCCTCCAGTCCGGCCTCGACCCGGAGAACCAGGCCGCCAAGGACGCCGTCGTGACGGCCCACAGGCTCAAGGACGGCGAGCAGACCTGGAGCATCAAGGGCGCCCTCAAGCGCGTCATCGCCCCCTCCGAGCAGGCCCAGGGCGAGGTCGCGTCCCAGCCCCGCCTCCTCATGATCCAGGGCAGCTCCTACGACTTCAACGAGGTCCTCTACGCCGTCCTGCCCGAGTGAGGCGCCGTCTCAGCCCAGGGTGAGGGAGTCGAGGGCCCTCAGGGCGGGGCAGCCCTGAAGACCGCCCCGAGGGGCGTAGGCGGCGATGTACACGTCCTGACCGGAGGTGGAGCGCAGCATCATGCACACGCCGGACAGGTTGACGGTGCCCGTCGCGGAGTCGCTCAGGATCGACGCGTCCGCGGGCTGGTCCCAGGTCCACGCCCAGGCGCCCTCGGCTCCGGGCCAGTCGAGCGCGACGATCGTGGAGGTGACGTCGGGGCCGTCGCGGCGGTACGCCTCCCACTCGTCGAAGGCGGAGGTCTGGGCGCTCTCGAACCGGAAATGATCGACGTTGATGTCGAGCAGGCCGCAATCGCCGGCTCCCTTGTAGAAGTGCGGTTTGACCCGGGAGTGGGGGTCGCCGTACCAGGTGATCTCGGTGAGCTCGGCGGGCAGGGTCACGGTGACGGTCTCGAGGCTCAGGGCCTGGCCCTCGGTCTTCTCCGGCGCCGGCGTCACCTGGAGCGGGCCGCCGGTCGGGCTCGCGGAGGCGCCGGCGCCCGACGACGGGGCCTGCGCTCCGGCCGTGGACGCCTCATCGGAGTTCTTCGCGCATCCGACGGCGGCGACGGCTGCGCCGCCGAGGGCCAGCGCTCCGGCCAGGACGCGTCGTGAGATCATGGGCATGGCTGCTGCCTCTCCAATCGTGAATGGCGGGCGGGGCGGAGACCGCTAGTTGTTCTTGTTCTCGGCATCCGTGTCCCGGTACGTGCGGCTCCCGTCCGGGCCCGGGAGGTCGAGGTAGTGCTGGTCCACCAGCGTGCGGTCCTTGTGCTCCGCGGAGTTGGAGTAACTGGCGAGCCAGTAATTGTACTCCTCCTGCGAGGACGTCGTCTCCGTCTCGTAGTGGGATGTCGTCACAATGGCGTTGTTGTGGACGATCGTGCCGAACTCGTCGTCCGCGCCGACCGGTTCCGACGGATTGAGGACGGAGGAGGGGAACACCGGTGACTTCGCGTTGAGCGAGTGGACGTAATTGTTGACCGCCTGCCGCTCGGAGTCGGAGAGCTTGGTGACGTCGATCGTCACCGTCGTCTCGTACTGGTCTCCGGACTGGGAGCCTTCTCCGCCCTTTCCAGACGCCGATTTGGTGGCCCCCTCGGGGCCCTTCGCATCAATGCCGGCGCTGGCGCCGCCCTCGGCGTGACTCGTGGTGGTGAAGGTGACGGTGGTGAGATTGCCGCTCCCGTCCTCGGTGTAGGAGAACTTCTCCGTGACGCCCAGGCCGCCCGACAGGCCCGCACTGCCCGTCACCCCGGCATTGCCGACCTCCTGTTTGACGGCATTGGCAGTGACTTCCGCGGTGTCGTCCAGCGAATAGGAGAAGGTTGTCGTTGTGGATGCGACTTCGCCCTTGCCGCCCTTGCCGTCGGAGTTGTACGTCGTCGTCTTGCTCATTCCCGCCTTCGCCGATGCGCCGACCCCCGCCTTGACCGCAGGATCTTTTCCGCCGGAGTTCAGTTTTATTTCGCCGTTGAGAGAGAACGTCCCCTGTATCGTGTGCTGGTACTGGTCCGGAGGATCGTCGATCTTCGTGTCCCCACTGCCGATCTGGCTGAATCCCTGGTGGGTGTGGTTCTCGAGCTGCTCGGCGTACTGTTCGCGGAATCCGGAGCAGGAGCGCGATGACCCCGCACCGGATGCGGTATCGCACTTGCGGATCTCGGCATCGCTCATGGTTCCCTCGCCCTCGAGCTGCACCTTCGCCGAGATCTCGGCATCGCTTCCCTTGAGATCATCGCCGACGCCGCCATGAAGATCGAGGGTCTTGGAGTCGGTGATGGTGTACTTCCCGGATCCGTCCTCGTAGTGCTGGAACTGCATCTGCCCGCCGTCGGCGAGGCTGACTCCGCCCGACCAGACTCCGCTCTTGAATTCGACCCCGCCCTTGCCCGTGTTGGTCTGCGTCTCGTCGTTGACGACGTTGCCGCCCGCATCGGGGCGCATATTGCGGGTGGGCGTGCCGCCCGCACTGGGATCGCCGGAGACCGCGGAGCAGGCGCCGCCGTCCCCGAAGGCCCGGGACAGTGCGCAACTGACCTTCCCGCCGATGTCGAAGGCCCCGAAGGCGAGGGCGACGGCCGACACCACCAGGAGGGCGGCCAGAAGGATGCCGGCGTACTCCACGGCGGCGGCGCCGCGCTCATCGCGACTGCTCGGTGGTTGGCGGGACACGTCTCCCCCTCATATCTGCGCGGCCTGCAAACGGATTGAATCCGACCCTAGAGATCCGGAGGGGCGGTGACGAAGGGGCCGTCGCCCCGGCCTTCGCCCCATGACTCGCGGTCGGCCCGGGGGCGAGGGCTCCGCGCGTCCGATGTGAATCGCCGTGAATCGCCTGCGGGTCGGAGTCGCCGCTGCGAGCGCCCCGGGGATGGGGGCGCGATGTGGGGCGCCGGCCCCTGTCCCGCTAGATCACGAACGCATAAAGTTCAGCACTTGACGCATACTACCGAGCCGTATGTCGAGAGGAGTTCGAGAGGGAGGTCTTATGGATTCTGCGGCATCATCCGGGCGCACGGCTATCGGTCTGCTGATCGGGATGTCCGTGAGCGGCATCAGCGGGGCGCTCGTGCTGCACCACGTCATCGAGCCGCTCCTCGCCGGGTCGGCGTATGCCGCCATTGGATTCCTTCCCACCATCTGGCCCGCGCACGTCCTCCTGGGGGTCGTTGCGGGGCTGGTGGTCGTGCGCGCGGTCGCGCCGTCGCCCGAATGCGTGGACGGGCCCGTTCTGGCGGTCACGTGTCTCGCGGGCGCCGCGACCGTTGTTGCGGGAGTCGTCGGGGTCGAGCTCATTCTCGGCAACCAGGTGGACTCGTCCGAGTTGCTGCGCGCCGAGCTGCTCGGCCTTGGAATGATCGTTCCGGCGGCGCTCAGACGGGGCGATCCGCGGCGCGCCGGCGACGGACGGCGTTGGAATGACCAGGGGCGGCGTCTGCGCGACGGGCCCCGGTACTAGGACTGCCAGGAACCGAAGACGACGCGGGCACGGATCGACGAGGCCGTGACAAGAGCGTCCGCGAGCGTCTATCATCCCAAACGGATGCGCAGGCGATGAGTCGGCACGGCCATCGCGGGGACCGCCTGATCGGTCGGCGCATTTTTCCCTAATCCGAAGGAGAGTCCTTGATCCTGGTATCCGCCATTGCGCTGGGAGAAGCGCCGCCCGGGTGCGTCCGCGTCGAAGAGCAGGGGGATGTCATCGACGCTCTTGCGGACGCCGGCTCCGATACGCTCCTCGTCGTCTCGCATGATCAGGACGACCGTCCCGCGCGCATCGCCGGCAGGGTCCTGGCCCCGCCCCGTGTCGCCGTGGTGATCGTGGACGGCACCGCGACGCAGCGGGCGCTCATCGTCCGGGGCCTTGCGCTGCTGGAACCGAGTTCCTACGGCGCGGCCCAGGCCGTCGCCGACGCGCTGGGCGAGCGCTGCCGCACGCGCCTCGCCCTGTCCTCCGTCGCCAGGCTGTCTCGGGCGAACCCGAGCATTTGGCAGCATCTGCGCAGCTTCCTCCCGAGGGCCTCCTTCGACGTCGACCTGAGTGAGGGGAGTGTCAGGAGCGTATCGCCCATCACCTGGGACACCGGCGGCGCCCCCGACGCGTGCTGGGCCTCCGGCGCCGAGCTCGCTCCGCTGACGGTCTCCTTGACCGCTTCCATCGCGCCGCTCGCCCTGCCCGCGGACGACTCGCCCTACGGCGCGCGCCATTGGGCGGAGCTGACGGTCATCGGCGACTTGCGCTCGCTGGTGCCGCAGATCCTCGCCTCCCTGCCCATGGCCCCGTGCGCGGCCTGCGGACGCGCCGTACCGCCGACGGGCTGCCCCTTCTGCGGCACGGCGGCGGCATCGACTCGTCCGGCCGCCCCTCCCGCTCCCCTTTCACCGACCGCCGTCCCCCAGTTCGAGAGGCAGATGCTGTGAATCCACGACAGCGCCGGGGAGTCCTTCTGCTCCTCATGACCATCCTGGCCGCGGCGCTCACCTTCATCGGTGTGGCCGCGTACGTCAACTCCGTATCCTCCCAGGTCGGTCCGATGACCAGGGTCGTGCGTCTGACGACGGATGTGGCCGCGATGCACCCGATCGCGCAGAGCGACATCGAGGTCGTCGAGGTCCCCGTGCGATGGACGCCCGCCGGCGCCGTGACCTCCTTCGGCCAGATCGAGGGTCTTGTGACCGTGGGCAGCTACCAGAGCGGCGAGGTCCTCCAGACCGGCATGCTCACCGAGCCGCCGGGCCTCCAGGCGGGCTACCGGGAGGTCGCCATCATGGTCGATGCCGAGACCGGCGTCGCCGGACGCATCTCCACCGGCGACTACGTCGATATCATTGCGACGGTCACCAACGAGAGCACGGGTGAGCAGACGGCCGAGGTCATTGTGCAGAACGTGCTCATCGTCGACGTCGGCGTCCAGACCACGGTCCAGGAGGAGGACGAGTCGGGGGCCTTCGCGCAGTCGCAGCAGATCCCCGTGACCTTCGCCCTATCCACCGACGACAGTCTCAAAGTGGCCTATGCCGAGAGCTTCGCCGTCAAGCTCCGTCTGGCGCTGCGCGGAACGGGGGACACCGCCGCCCTCACCGACGATCAGTCGACCTACCACGGAACCGGGAACGGCGGAGGTCGCCGATGACGCAAGTACTTCTCGTCTCCACCGACGACCGGCACACGACGGCGGTCGCCGCCGTCGTCGCCGAGCTGGAGGGCTTCTCCAGGCTCCTGGCGGTGCACTCGGCCCTGCAGGGCCGCATCGAGATCGAGCAGCAGGAGGTGGATATCGTTCTGGTCGATGAGGAGGTCGGAGGCCGTGACGGCTTGACGACGCTCCGGGAGATCTCATCCCTCGAGCCTCTTCTGCCGGTGTGCCTCCTGTCCTCCCGCCCGGACTCCGAACTCATCGAGCGGGTGCTCGACGCCGGCGGACGCGGCCTCCTCCCGCTGCCGCCCTCGGTGGAGCGCTACGCGGAGCGTCTGCGCGCCCTGTCGGCCTGGACGCGCGCCGCGCAGGGACGCGTCACGGGGGAGCGCGAGCAGATGGCGCGCGCAGTCGGCTCCGTCGTCGCCGTCGTCGGGGCCAAGGGCGGTGTGGGGGCCTCCCTGACCGCCCTGGTGTCCGCGAGAGCGACCGCGAGCCGCGGGCGCACCGCCCTGGTGGACTTCGACCTGCGGGCCGGCGACCTCGCCTCGTACTGCGGCGTCACGGTGCGCCGCAATATCACCGACCTGGCGTCCTTGGGCGCGGAGATCGGCGGCCGCGAGATCTCCGAGGTCGCCTACCCGGTGCGCAACGGCATTGAGCTGCTGCCGGCCCCCGAGCACGGGGAGCTGGCGGAGCTCATGACGGAGACCGCAGCCCGGCAGATCGTCCAGGCGATCCGCTACCAGTACGCCGCCGTCGTCGTGGACTGCGGTTCGCACCTCGATGACGCCACCGCCGCGGCCCTTGACCTGGCGGACGTGATCGTCGTGGTCGCCACTCCGGAGGTGCCCGCACTGCGCGCCGTGCGTCGGCTGGGGGAGACCCTGGGGAGGCTGACCCTGGCGCACAACACGCCGACTCGGCTCGTCCTGAACCGCACCTCGCGCAACAACGAGATCCAGCCCGCCACCGCGGCCCGGCTGGTGAGTCTGCCACTGCTCGCGGTGATGCCGGATCGGATCGCCAAGCTGGAGCCATCCCTCAATACCGGGAGCCTCATTGACCTCGCCCTGCCGGAGCTGAACAAGGTCGGCCAGTCCATCGCCCGCGCCACCTGGACGAACGGTCCTCCGGCACCCACCGCGGGCAATGGACGCGTGGGCGGACAACCGGAGTCCGATCGCGCCGACGACGAGCAGGGGAAGAGAGGACGGAGGAAGAAGAGGACTGGCGGGCGCCGATGGTGGAGGAGGCGCCGCGACCGCCGTGCCGAGCAGAAGACGCAGACGGAGGAGCCGGCGCAGACGGCCTCCCCCCGGTCTGCGCCGTCTCCCGCTCCTCGGTCTGCGCCGTCTCCCGCTCCTCGGTCTGCGCCGTCTCCGGCCCCTCGGTCTGCGCCGTCTCCGGCCCCTCGGTCTGCGCCGTCTCCCACGATTGCCCCCGCCGCCGCGGTGCCCCCGCCGCCGCCGGTTCCGGCCACGGTGCCGCCGTCCCGGGACAGGAGGGCGCCGCGGCACTGGGACGGGCCGCCCTCAATCTCCCCGCAGGCGCCGTCGTCCGCCCCCGCGTCCGCGCCCCCCGGCATCCGGCCGGGCGTCGTCAGCCACCGGAGAGGACGCAGGAGCTCGGGCGCGTACCGGCGGGATCCGGGCGGGGAGCGCGGCGCCGTGACGGTGGAATTCGTCGGCAGCCTCATTCTGGCGCTGGTCGTGTTCGTCATCTGCCTGGAGGGCCTGATCCTGGGAGGCGTGTCGATCGTGGCCCACAACGCCTCGCAGGAGGCGGCCCGCGGTCTGTCTCGGGGAATGACCTTGCAGAAGGTCGAGGACGCGGTTGCCCGGCGCATGCCCGGGCCGCTCGCCGACGGGCTCGAGGTGACGGTGATCGATCAGGACGACGTCCAGGTCGCCATCAGCTTCCCCAGCATGATCCCGGGCATGGGGACCGCGTACGGGACCTCGCGCATCGACTGGGAGGGACAGTGAGCACAATGAGACTCCTTCTGCGTCGTGTGCGCGCCGAATCGCATGGGCAGTCCGCGCTCGAGGTCGCGGCGATCATCCCCCTGGTCATCATCGTCCTGCTCCTGCTCATCCAGGGGATGGGAGTGGCGGTGGCCGCCTCCCAGATCCGCGACGCCGCCCGCGACGGCGCTCGCGCGCTGGAGGACGGCCGCCCTGCCGGGCAGGCGGTCATGGCCTCGCTGCCCGACTCGATCCGCCTGACCTCCATCTCCTCCTGCGGACGCGGCTGCGTGCGCGTGGAGGCGACGACGCCGGTCGGCATCCCCTCGGTCATGGAGGTCTCGCGGATTCACCTGTCCGCCGAGGCTGACTTCCCGTCGCGGGAGGGGGACTGACGTGGCGCTGCGCGACCGGGCGGCCCCCGAGGACTACGCCGATGAGGTCACCGAGCTCGTCGCGCGCTTCCGCGCGCGCCTGCTCGAGGAGATCAATATCGAGGAGGTCGCCGACCTCGAGATGCCGCTCAAGCGCGCGCGACTGGAGCGGGTGCTCTCCCGCATCCTGTCCTACGAGGGCCCGGTCATGTCCTCCCGCAAGCGGGCGCGGATCATCCAGCGCGTGGTCGACGACACCGTGGGGCTCGGCGTCCTCGAACCGCTCATCAGCGATGAGACGATCACCGAGATCATGGTCAACGGCGTCCACGACCTGTTCGTCGAGCGCGCGGGCCGCCTGGAGCGCATCCCCTCCGCCTTCACCTCGGAGGAGGAGCTCATGCAGGTGATCGACCGCATCGTGTCCTCCGTCAACCGCCGGGTCGACGAGTCCAGCCCCATGGTCGACGCCCGCCTCGCAGGCGGCGAGCGCGTCAACGTCATCATCCCGCCGCTGGCCCTCGACGGCCCGACGATGACGATCCGCCGCTTCCCCCGGCCCTTCCGCATGGCCGATCTCGTGGCCAAGGCCTCCCTCCCCCGGGAGGCCGCCGACCTGCTCGACCTCATGGTGAGGGCCCGCCTCAACATCCTCGTCTCCGGCGGCACGGGCACGGGCAAGACGACCTTCCTCAACGCCCTGTCCGGCCTCATCCCGGACCAGGACCGCATCATCACGATCGAGGACTCCGCGGAGCTCTCGCTCCAGCAGGACCACGTGGTGCGCCTCGAGGCCCGCCCGGCGAACTCGGAGGGCAAGGGGCAGATCACCATTCGCGACCTCGTGCGCAACTCGCTGCGCATGAGGCCCGACCGGATCGTCGTCGGCGAGGTCCGGGGCGGGGAGACCATGGACATGCTCCAGGCCATGAACACCGGGCACGAGGGCTCGCTCACCACCGTCCACGCGAACTCCGCCCGCGATGCGCTGGGGCGCCTGGAGACGCTCGCCAGCATGTCCGACCTCGAATTGCCGGTGGACACGATTCGCGATCAGATCAACTCGGCCATCGATGTCATCGTCCAGCTCGAGCGCGACGTCGACGGGGCCCGGCGAGTGCGTCACATCGATGCCGTGACCTCCCAGCATCGCGACCCCTATGCCACCGAGCCGATCCTGCGCTACGTCGAGACTCGTGCCCGGAGCGGCGCCTTCCGCAGCTTCCCACTGCCCGAGCCCCTCGTGACGAGGATGGCGCGCCTCGGCGCCCTTCCGCGCGCCTTCGGCCGCGCCGGAGCAGGAGCCTCCCCGGAGGCCCGCCCATGAGCATGATCGTTCGCCTCATCCTCCTCATGCTCCTGGTCTCCCTGGTGCTCGGTGTATGGGGCGTCAACATCCTGCTCGGGGAGTCCGCCCGGCGCCGCGAGCTGCTGGTCCTGGCCCAGGGCGAGCAGGTCACCGGCGCGCAGCGTCTGGCGCGCCTGGACCGCCGCCTGTCGGGGAAGGGCCCCTTCGCCGCCCTGGGGCGCCGTATCGCGGCGGCCGGCCTGGGCTGGTCGCCCGTCACGGTGGTCCTCGGCGTGCTCGCCGCGATGGCGGTCATGCTGGTGGTGGGGAAGTTCCTCGTGGGCTACATCGCCAGCACGGTGCTGGCCCTGCTCCTGCCTGCGGCGGGACTGCAGTGGCTGAGCCGCAAGGCCGCCCGACGGCGGGAGGACTTCACCGCCCAGCTGCCCGAGCTCGCGCGCATCATCGCCAACGGGAACTCGGCCGGCCTGTCCGTGGGCCGCTGCGTCGCCATGGCCGGACGCGAGCTCTCCGAGCCCGCCGGCGGCGAGATGCTCCGCGTGGCCGCCCACCTCGACCTGGGCTGGAGCCTCGACCGGGCGCTGCACGCCCTGGCCGAGCGGCTCCCCTCACGGGAGATCAACGTCCTCGTGCGCACGATCGTCATACAGTCGCGCACCGGCGGGGCGCTGACGGACGCGCTGGCGGAGATATCCCAGACCCTGGAGGACCGCAAGGAGCTGCGCCGCGAGGTTCGCACCGTCATCCTCGGATCGGCCATGTCCGGGTACGCGGTCATGATCATCGGCGCCGCCGCGATCATTCTTCTCAATTTGCTCAAGCCCGGCATGCTGGACAACCTGGCCGGTTCCATCCCCGGACGGATCATCCTCATAGTCTCCCTGGCGCTCTTCCTGATCGGCGGTGCGCTCATGCGCGTCGTGTCCCGGGTGGAGGTGTGAGACATGATGACGGTTCTCTTCGCAGCGCTCGCGGCCCTCATCGTCCTCCTCGGGGCCCAGGGCCTGCGCATGGCCTGCGACCCTCAGGTCGGTGATCTCTTCGACGCATCGGAGGGCTCCTCCGAGGGCGAGGACGAGCGGTTGGGCCCGTTCACCCGCCTCACCGATCTCCTGGGCTCCTTCTCCCAGCGCCTGCTGCTGAACATCTACGGGGACAGGCGCGTGAGGCGGCTGGCCTGGCAGCTTCGCGCCGCCGGCAGACCGGTCGGATTGACCGCGCAGTCCTTCATCCAGCGCGAGGCCGGATTCGTCACCGTCGGACTCATCCTCATGCTCTTGAGCGTGCTCAACGGCCGGATCTTCTACGGGATCGTACTCTTCGTCGTCTTCGCCCTCTGGATGCACGTGTGGCTGTGGAGCGCCATCAGGAAGCGCCAGGAGGAGATCGAGCGGGATCTGCCCGACTTCCTCGACGTCTTCTCCGTCACCGTGGCGGCCGGACTGCCCTTCCGGGTGGCGCTGCGGCGCGTTGCGGACGAGCACGCCGGTCCCCTGGCCGAGGAGATGAGCCTGACCCTGCGGGAGATGCAGATGGGTGTGACACGGCGGGCCTCCCTGGAGGGCCTGCGCGAGCGCACGCGTTCGGCGAATGTCGCCGCCTTCGTCACCGCGCTGCTCCAGTCCGAGGAGCTGGGCACGCCGCTGGAGGAGGCCCTGCGGCAGATCGCGCGGGAGGTCCGCCGGACGCGCGCCCAGCAGGTCCGGCGCGCTGCGACCAGGGCCCAGCCCAAGGTGTCCCTCGTCGTCACCATGATCATTGTGCCCGGCGTGGTCATCCTGCTCGGTGGGAGTCTCCTTATTATGAATCTTCCGGCGCTCCGCGGACTCTTCCATGGATGAGGAGCAGGTTCTGCGCGAGACGGCCCTGGCCCCATCGGCCCGGGCGCTGGCGGATATTCGTCTGGTCCTCGCCGTGGTCATGCTGATCGGCGGGCTGAGTGCCGGGATGACATGGCGGACCCTGGTTCCGCTCCTCGTCATGCCGGGGAACCTCGTGCTGCTCCTCCGCTGGGGACGAACCGACGGGCGCATTGTGACGACCGCCTTCTTCACGGTCATCGACGCCCTGCTCACCGTGCTTCTGCTCGTCACCAGTAGCCGGGGCGGGCCCGTTCTCCATCCGCTGCCGGTCGGTTACGTGCTCGTCTCGGCGCTGCTCATGGGGATCGTCACGGGGACGCGGGCCCTGTGGGCGTGGTTGGCGCCCGTTGCCATGGGCGTGTGCCTGCTCATCGTCGGCGCGCCGGCCCCCCTCAGGTGGTGGGAGACGCTCGTGATGCTCGCGATCGCGGGCCTTGTCTATCTCGGGCGGCATATGGTGAGCGAGGCCGCCCGCGTGGAGAATCTGGCCGGGGACGTCGCTCAGATAAGGGCCGTGCAGGCGGGTACCGAGCAGCGCCTCGTGCTCGCCCGGGACCTGCACGACACCGTTGCGAAATCGGCCGCTGGAATGCGAATGCTCGCCGAGGTGCTGCACGATTCCCTGGAGGAGGAGCACAGTCCCCACGCGGCCGACGCGGCCCTCCTGCTCGAGGCCGCCGACGCCCTGACTTCGGAGTCGCGTGCGGTGCTCGACGAATTGCGGACCACTCCGGACGGCGATCTGCGCCGTCGTCTTGCCCACGATGCCGAGACCTGGGGGCGACGGCTCGATCTTCCGGTCGATATCGTCATAGAAGGGGTCCCGGTCGAGGCCGACGACGCATTGACCTGGCATGCCCAGCGCGCTCTGGGCGAGATGCTCTCCAATGTGGAGAACCATGCGCGCGCCGAGTCGGTCACCATCCGCGTCGCCGGGGTCACCGGTGCTGGGACGGAGCCCTTGCGGTTCCTGGTCGAAGTCGAGGACGACGGCATCGGCCTGCCCCGGCGCATCCTGGAGGATCCCTCGAACCTCCGGGGCTCCGGGCACTACGGCCTGTGCGGCGTGCAGGAGCGGCTGGCCTCAATGGGCGGGCGCCTGAGCCTGCGTGCGCGCGAGGCCGGTGGGACCCGGATTCGCGCCACCATCCCCGTGCGCACGACCCCGTCCGATGAAGGATCGCCGTCGTCGGCAATTGAAGGAGGATCTTATGCGAGTACTGATCGTTGACGACAATGCAATTGTGAGAATGGGTCTGAATCGTGTCCTCGACCGCATTGAGAGTGTTGATGTCGTTGCCGAGGCCGGTGACGGAGTTGAGGCGATCGAGGTTGCTGCGGCTTTCGCCCCGGACATCGTCCTGCTCGATGTGCGCATGCCGAGGATGGACGGACTGGAGGCCCTGCCCCGGCTCGCGTCCGCCGCGAAGGTCATCATGCTCACGAGCGCGGACGATGCCGAGACGATCACGGCGGCGATCTCCGCCGGCGCGTGCGGATACCTGGTCCACGGCAACCTGGGCGTGGACCAGGTGGCGACGGCGATCACCACCTGCTATCAGGGCGGCCTGGTCCTCGGGCCCGAGGCGAGGGCGCAGGTCTCCGTCGGCGCGGCCCGGCCCGTGGAGCGCCCCAATCCTCTGAGGGATCTGCTCACTCCGCGCGAGGCGGAGGTGCTGGAGGCCGCCGCGCGGGGACTGAGCAACAGGGAGATAGCCGAGGAGCAGTTCCTCGCACCCAGGACCGTGAAGAACTATCTCAACTCCGCCTACCCCAAGCTGCAGGTCCACAACCGCGCGGAGGCCATCGTCGCGTGGCACGATGCCGTATCCGACTGAGCGCCCCTGCGGTCTCTCCGAAGAGGGCGGAATGCGGGGCGCATGCCCCTGGGGGCGGGGCAGATCGTCCGCGTACCTTCTCTGCCATCAGCCGGGAATTCCCCGGTTCCGCTCCGGTCGGGCGCTTCGGCCCGGCCCCGTCTTGGAGGTTGGCTCATGTCCAGTACTGTCCTCGCCGCTCAGGTCCGCGCCCGTATGTGGTTCGACCGCATCCGTGAGAGCGAGCTCGGCCAGGGGGCCGCGGAGTACGCGGGTATCGTCGTCGTCGCCCTGGGTATCGTCGCGGTGATCGCGGCCGCTCTCAACGGCTACGACTTCACCGGTAAGCTCCAGGCCGCGCTCGATAAGGTGTTCGGCGGGTGAGGCTCCATCTGTTGTGCGGCCGTGCGCGGTGAACGCGCGCGGCCGCACGGTGCTGCGTGAAAACATGCTGGTGGTGCGGACCTGATTGGTGTACCGTGCGGGAAGCAGGTGTTTTCGCTGAATGCTGATCCTGTCTGTCTCCTCGTCCTGGTAAGGAGTTCTTATCGTGAGGTCCGTATCGCGCCGGTCGGTTCTGGTGGGTTCCGTCGTGGTGGCGGGCGGGTCCGTGCTGGGCGCCTGCACCGGAAGTTCGTCGAAGGGCGGCGGGGGCGCTGCGGGCGCGCCCGCCGGTTCCGGTTCCTCCGCCTCCGCCCCCGCTCCTGCGAGCAGTCCGGGCGCTGCGGGTTTTCGCAGCGGCTGCTCCGGTGTGGAGTGGGATCTGGAGGCGGGCCCGGCGGTGGTGAGGGACGGCATGACGATTCTGCGCCTGTCCTTCTCGCCGGTGTCCGAGAGCTCGGCCTCCCTGGGCACGAGGGTCTTCTCGACGTCCGATTCCTCTCATGTCATCGGCGAGATCAAGCTGTTGTCCCTGGCGGGCTCCGCCGTGTATCCGGTGATCGGCGGGGATGCTCATCCGCTCAGCAAGAGCGTCTCCCCGGGTGAGGGCGTAGAGCTGTTCCCGGTTTTCGGGGCGGTGCCCCAGGATGCCGGGACGGTGGAGGCCTTCCTGCCCAATTTCGGCGTGGTGGCGGGTATTCCCGTGGTGGGGGAGGCCGAGGCCGGGTTCGACGTCGCAGCAGCGCTGTCGGGAGCCGACCCGGATACGAGTAAGGCCGGACCCTACAGCATCGGATCCGCGACCTTCGTGGCGGACGGCTCGTCGGACACCCGGAAGGACAGCGCGTCGACGACGGTGACGGTCAGCGGCGATGTCACCTTCGCGTCGGACTCGGCCGAGCTGAGCGGTCAGGCGGATGCGGTGCTGGCCTCGGCGGTGGAGCAGATCAAGCGGTTCCCCTCGGGCGGGGGCCTGGCGATCACGGGTCATACGGATGATGTGGCCGACGACGCCCACAATCAGACCCTGTCCGAGCAGCGGGCCCGGGCGGTGTCGGACCGGTTGAAGCAGCTGGTCGATCTGTCGAAGTGGACGGTGGAGGCGACCGGGAAGGGCGAGGGCGAGCCGCGCGTCCCCAATGACTCCGATGAGCACCGGCAGGTCAATCGGCGGGTGGAGATCGTCCTGACCCCCTCCAATCCCGCGGAGGGGGAGGGGAGCAGAGCGGGCGCGTCCCCCGCACCCGCCCCCGCGTCCCCGGCCGCGGGGTCCGGTCAGATGCCGCAGGCCCAGGGCCCGGTGGGCACCGGCGCGGACGGGGTGGACATCACCATCGACTCCGTCGCGGTGCACGTGTGGATGGAGAAGGTGACGCGCGTGGGCGGCTATCTCGTCGGCGAGCTCCTCATGCGCACGGACTCGGAACTCATCATTCCCGCGATGGCCTTCGGCCTTCCCGGGGCGTGGGACGGCCTCGGCGGTCAGTGGATGGGTCTGGGCTACTCCGTCGTGTCCAACCTGACCCTGCTGAGCGGTGACACCCATTACCTGGAGGCGTATTACATGCCCGGGCCCGATACGCTCCGTCCGCTCGCCAACGCCTTCACCCCCGCGGTGAAGAGCGGTCAGGTGCCGGCCCGCTTCCCCGCGGTGTGGCCGGACACCGGGCAGGACGCCGTCGTCCTCGACCTGCCCGGCGGCAAGGCGATGGTGCACCACGACACCCTGCGCCTGCGACTGACCGATATCCCCGTCGTGGAGGGCTGAGAGCAATGAGGACCGAACGCCCCGAACCACCCGCCCCGAAGCGCCGCCTCGCGCGCGTGCTGCGCGGCCGGGCCCGGACCCTGCGCGACGGCGAGGACGGCGCCATGAACGCGATTCTGTGCGGAATGATCGTCCTCCTCCTCGCCGTGGGCATGGTCGTCATCATCACCCTCGGCGATGCGGTCGCCGACCGCCGCAGCGCGAACAGCGCCGCCGACGCCGCGGCCCTGGCCGCCGCGGACTACTGCGCGGACCGCCTCGAGGACGCCTACCAGGCGGCGGTCAGGGCCCCGGACGACGAGGGCTTCTGGTCCCAGTTCGGCAAACCGGTGTCGAGCTACTGCTCCGGCGCATTCGAGCAGGCCCAGGCCTACGCCCGGAGCAATGGCGCCACTTTGACGGACTTCACCCGACTGAGCGGGAACCGCTTCCGCGCCTCGGTGACCAACGACGGGCAGGTCGCGGGCACCGATCTGCACAACGGCTCGACTGCCACGGCCCAATTGACCTTCACGTCCGGCGTCTGCGTGCGCAACGGCCTGCTGGGCGTCGAGGACGGCCTCGGAACCTGCCGCACCTCGCCCGGGAACGGGGGCGGCCGGGGGCGGGGCGCCAATGGCGGCGCCACCGCCCCGGCGCGGCCCAGCCGGTACCCCGCGACTGCCGTCGTCGACACCCAGCTCGTCGCCGGGTGAGGGCCGACGCCGTATGCGCCCTATGAGACGGCCCGGATCCGATCGCCGCGGGCTGCGCGCCGAGCCCGGGCTCCACGGGTACCGCGGCATGATCGCCGTCGCGGTGGCGATCGTCCTCGTCGCCCTGGGCGGACTGGCGGGCGCATTCCGGCCGCTCGTGTGCCTCGTGGACCCCGCCGGCTGCGCCTCGGCGCCGTCGGCCTCCGCGACCGCCCCCGCCGGCCGGGGGGAGCTGCCCGCCGCCACCGATGAGAAGGCGGTGCGGGTGACGGCCGGCGAGGACGCCGTTCCCCCCGGCCGGTATCGGGTCGCGGCGGGACGGGGCCCCGTCGTCGGAGCCGGCTCCTCAACGCCCCTGGGCCGGCTGTGGTCCGACGACGCGCCGGCGCCGGACGGCCGCTTCCAGGGAGAGGCTCCGCTGATGGCGCTGACCGACCTGCCCTGCGGCACCGCCACCACAGCGCCCTGCGACGCGTGGCCCGGCCTCGCCTCCGACGCCGCCGCGGACCAGACCGAGGGGGCCGCCCGGCTGTCCCTGCTCGGCCTGGACCGGGTCATCGGCACCTCGGCGGACATGACGACGGTGGACATGACGCTGCCCGTGCGGCGGGACGGCGCCCTGGAGGGCGCGTCCGCCGTTCTGTACCGCAGTTCGCTGCGGCGCAGCGACGCCGCGACCACCGCGTCATGGACGTGGGCGGACGCGGCCGGCGCCGTCTACCAGGTGCGCGCCGAGCGCGCCGGGGACGGCTCCCTGCACGCGCTCACGGTGACTGCGGTCAGAGCCGGCGGCGGCACGAGCGCCGTGTGGACCACGCTCAGCATCCCCGTGACCGACTCCAGCAGGGACGCGCTCGAGGACTGGCTGGCCGGGGTGAACGCCCAAGAGGTCGCACTGACCCCGCAGACGTTCGAACCGGCGGGGGACGGAGCGGCGGACGACGCCTTCTCCCGCCTCGCCCACTCCACCGGGGAGGCGACCCGCGAGACGCTCGCTCTTCCCGCCGGCACCGCCGTGGATGCCCGGATGGTGCGCGACGATCCGACCCACGCGGCGGCGACCGTCACCGCCACCGAGGTCCTGGGCGAGCCCGCCGAGGACGGCACCCGTTCCTTCACCCCCCGGGAGGGCGCATGAGACCCCGGTGGAGGCGCGCGACCGGCGTGCTCGGGCGCATCCGCGAGGCCCGCGCCTTCGCCGGCCTCGCGCTGGTGCTCCTCCTGGCGGCGTGCTCGGGCGGCGCCGCTCTTGACGAGCCGTCCGCGCTGCCCGGGGCGGGGACCGCGGCCGCCGACGGCGTCGAGGTCGTCGCCGGCGGCCTGGTGCTGCCCGTGCCCCCGGGCTGGAGCGTGCAAGGCGATCAGTCCCCGACGACCGCATCGACCATATCGCCGACCGCCGCGCCGACCGATCCCGCGCCCTGGGCGCTCACCGCCGAGGACAACGGCCTGACCGCCCTGCTCGTCAGCCCGGCGCTGCCCGCCGCCGACCCGGGTCAGGCCCGGCAGCTCGCCTCGGCGCTACTGGGATCCGCCCTGCCCGACTACACGGAGACCGGCGTCTACACGGCCGGCAGCGCGGTCCAGACGCCCACGGCGCCGGCCACCGGCGCCGACGGGGGAGTCATCCACCTCGCCTTCACCTTCTCCCGCAACGGCGGCGCGGTCTCCGGCCGGGCGTGGGTCGTGCCCGTCGAGGGCGGCTGGACCGTCGTCGCCCTCCTCGCCGACGACGACGCCATCGCCCTCGCCCTCGAGCAGGCGCTCGTCGAGGGGGAGTCGTGAGCCCCTCCCGTGCAGCCGGAGCCGCGGCCGGAGACCTGCCGCGCCGGAGCCTTCTCCTCCTCGGCCTCGCCCTTCCCGCGCTCGCCGCGAGCGGCTGCTCCGCGGGCGATGCGGCCCCCCGGGGCTGGAACCGCGTCCTGGCCGACGACGTCTCCCTCCTCGTGCGCAACGACTGGGAGCACAGCCCCGCCCAGGACGGCCTCGCCCTCTTCACCGACCTGTGGCGCGAGGACGGCGGCGCCGGACAGGTCGTCGCCGTCGGGACCGCGAGGACGGCCTCGGCCGCCAACGCCCTCCAGGAGGGGATCGCCGCCCTGCGCGCCGCGCTGCCGGGCTTCCGGGTCGCCTCCGCGTCCGCCACGGCGGAGCGCTCGGGAACCACGATCGCCTACCTCGACGTCGCCTCGGCCTCCCCCGATCTGACCGGCGGCCGGCTGTGGGCGCTCGCCGCCGAGGGGGTCTGCGCCGTCGTCCTCCTGGGGGCGGCCCGCCCCGATGCCGAGAACCGCAGGATCGTCGAGGACTCCCTGCGCCTGGAGACCCTGTCCGGCGCCCCGCGGCTCGCGGAGGACTGGGCCCGCGTGGGTCGCGGGGCCACCACCCTCGGTGTGCCCCGGACGTGGTCGATCACCGGCGCGGTCCACGGCTCCGAGCGATGGCTCGCGAGCTGGGCCGACGCCGATCCGGACGGCTTCGCCCGGGCCCTGGTCGTGCTGTGCCCCGACACCGGCAAGCAGAGCGCCGTCGACGCCCTCGCTCAGATCGAGGCGGACGACGTCGCCGGGGCGCTGCCCGGTTTCCAGCGCGCGGGGGAGCCCTCGCGGCTCGACATCGGCGAGGACGATGTGAGCGCGCTCCGCCTGGCCTTCACCTACGCGGCGCCCGCCACCGCGACCGCCGCGTCCACCGCGGCGCCGCGTGACGCGGAAGCGGGGACCGGCGTACTGTGGGTGCTTCAACGCAATGGTACGGATAATGCCGCGGCGACGGTCAGCGCCGTCCAGCTGGCGCTCGCCCGGGGGGCGGATGAGTCGGTCGTCGAGGCCATGGAGGCGAGCCTGTGGCTGATCCCCGAGGATTGACGGCCGCGTCGACGATCGCCCGCCGCACACTACTCGGTCTTGCGGGGATCGGTGCGCTGGCGGCCGTCCCGGGCTGCTCGGCCGGGCGCGGGGCGGACGGCCGGGCAGCCCGGCAGACCACCGCCACCGCCGAGGAGAGCGGGGGCGCCGCCCTGGTCGCACCCGCGGTTCGGGCGGTGCCGCTCGCCGTCGAGGGGACACGGGTCGTGCCCGTGACCGGGCTGGCCATTGCGCTCATGGCCGGGGCCCGGGCGCTCGCCCCGGAGAGCCTGGGGCCGGGGAGGGCCGAGGTGACGTACGCGTGGTCGCAGGACCCGTCATGGGGCTACCTCGTCATCGAGGGGCCGGCCGCCTTCGACGCCGCCGTCGACGATGCGGCTCAGGCGGCGGCCCACACCGCCGGTCAGGCGCTCGTGGCCGACCGCGTCGCCGCGTCGGAGGCGGCGAAGGGCGACTGGAAGGGCTTCGAGACGTGCTGCCAGATCGCGTGGAACCAGTTCGCCGCCCCTCCGGGGTGGGAGGACGAGACCTCCGTCGACGCCCTCGAGCTCTTCCTCGTGGACGGGCAGTCGCGCTCCTACACTCTCACCGCCTACGTCCCGCACGGCGACCTGGCGGAGGCGAATCCCGCCTTCACGTCGCTGTGCTCGGCGGCGCCCGCCTGACGCGCCGGCCGCCTCAGGCCCCCGTGCGCACGGCGAGGAGCCAGGCGAGCCAGGCCCCCATGATGAGGTGGGGCCCCATGGCGATCATCTGCTTGCGCCCCACCACGCGCGCCGCCATGAGGACGATGGCGCTCAGCCCGGCCAGGACCACGCCCGCCAGCACCCCGCTCAGGGCGACGCCCCAGCCCAGGGGCCCGAGCCACAGGCCGGTCAGGGCGCACAGCTTGACATCGCCCATTCCCAGGCCGGAGGGCAGGAGCGCCAGGATCAGGACCGCCCCGCCGATCCCCAGCGCGCACAGCACCGCCCGCACCGGCGGGGCGCCGGCCCGCGCCGCCGGCCCCGTGACGAGCCCGGCGGCGGCGCGCACAATGAGGGCCGCCCCCAGCCAGATCGCGGCCGCGCCCAGGAGCCGGTTGGGCAGGCGGTGGCACACGGCGTCGACGCTGCCCGCCACGACCAGGAGCGCCACGACGGGCACGGCGATGAGGCCGTCGGCCCAGCGGTGGTGGACCAGCGCCCACAGCGCCGTCGTCGTGCACGCCGAGGCGGCCAGGGCGCCCTGCGGTCTTGCGCCGAGCAGCGCGCGGCGGCGCACGACGGGCGGCGGGTCGTCCCCGGCCGGCTCGGCCCCGGCCACGAGCCCGGCGACGTAGCCGCGGGCGAACCGGGAGGCGGGACCGGTCACGAGGACGGCGCACGCCGACGCCGCGACCGCGACAAGGAGAAGGGTCGCAGTGGGCACGGCCCCAGCCTCTCACGCCCCGGGCGGAGAGTATCCGTGCACCCGCCCCGAGGCGCGCGCCCGTCCAGGGGCGTTCGCCCCTGGACGGGCATCCCCCTCGTCGCTAGCGTCCCTGAGCGTCGGCGCCGGATTCAGGAGGTTGACCATGCGCACCAGTCGGCGGGGCCTGCTGCGGCTGACCGGTTACGCCCTCGTCGCGGGGACGGCGCCCCTGTGCCTCGCCGCCTGCTCCGGCCGCGACTCGACCGAATTGCCCAAGGGATGGAGCACGCACATCATGGAGCCCCTGACGATCCCGGTGCCCGAGGGGCTGGCCGCCTGGACCCAGGACACGGGCTCCGCGTCCTTCTACTGGGACCGGTGCTGGGCCGCCAACCCCGATGCGCTGAGCACGTCCACCGTGGTGCTCGCGCGCCTGTGGGGGCAGGGGGCCGTGGACGACGCCAGCCCCGCCGACGGCGTGGCCTGCCTGTCCGACCTCATCGGCGCGCAGGTCACGGTCGGGGACGTCACCGAGGTCGGCGGCGGCTCGTGGCGCCAGGAGCTGAGCTCGCAGGCGGGCAAGGGCGTCCTGTGGAACCTCGTCAACGGGGTCTCGCGCGCCGTCGTGATCCTCTTCGGCCCCGATATCGACGATGACGCCGTCTCCGGCTTCGGCGGCTCACTGGTCCTGGCGAAGGAGCCGAGCCTCGACGCTCCCCCCGCGGGCTGGCAGCGGCGTCAGGCCTCCGGCCTGAGCGTGCTCGTCGGCGCGGACTGGAACGACATCGGCACGCCGCCCGAACGCGGCGACGGCGGGGGCGAGCAGTGGACGCGCGGCTGGATCCTGCGCTCCAACAGCGACGTCGGCACCGCCAGGGCCGTCATGGCGGGCTCGAACCTGCCCGGCGCCTCGCTGTCCGAGGCCGCCTCGGCCTTCGTGGATAACCCGGGCGTCACCAATCTGCGCGATTCCTCCGTCACGGCCTTCAGCGCAGGCGGGCTGAACGGGCAGCGCGTGGACTTCACCTGGGGCGGCGAGAAGAGCCTGGCGGGCTGCGTGTGGCTGCTGCGCGTCGAGGACGTCAACAAGGGCGTCATGTACTTGCGGTGGGGCGCGGCGGACTCCGGCTTCGAGTCGGACCGCGCCGCCATGGAGGCCGCGATCGCGCCCGTGTGAGTCCGCCGCGCCCCGTGGGACCGCGCCGCCGGCGGGGTGCGGTCGGGCGGCCCGGGCCGGTCTCGGGCCACTCAGGCCAGGGAGAGCTCGCACCCGGGAACGATGCCCGCGGCGGCGGCGGCCCCCGCGGGCATCTCGACAACGGCGCCGGCGCGCGGCCGCGGAGCCCCGAGTCTGCGCGGCGCCATCCGCACGACCGCCGTCACCGCATTCGAGCGCGAGAGGTAGACCACGTCTATGGGGTAGCGCATGCCGAAGCAGTGCACCCAGTTGCAGCGCTGGATCCACACGGCCCCGTCGAGCCCGTCGGTGCCCAGCAGGCCGGTATTGCGCTCCCGGCGCGTGCGCGCGACCCACACGGGCGCGCCCGCGTCCCTGCCGTCGACCAGCAGGCGCGCGGTCGGGGCGTCCGAGTCCGCCCAGGTGGGGATCGTCCTGCTCATGCTGTGAGCGTAGGAGGGTCGACGACGGCCCGACAGGGGCGGCGGCCCCGCGCCCCTGTCGGCGATGAGGGGCGTGAAGCGGTGACCGATCGCACCCACCTCCACCGCCCGTGCGCTTGCGCCCCGGGGGAGGGGAGCGGCTAGGGTGTGCCCTGCCGAAGACCGCAGGTCGCCCGCCCCGGCGGGACCGAGTCCGACGACGTCGGAGCCCGCGCAGGTGAGACGAGACCCCCCGCATCGGCGGGGATGCGGCCCCGTGCCACCGGCGCGGGGCCTTATTCGTCGTGGGCCCTGCGGCAGACCACGGAAGGAGGGCCCATGGCAAGGCCTGACAAGGAGGCGGTGATCGCCCGGCTCGCGGACAGGTTCCGCGCCTCGGACGCCGTCCTGCTGACCGAGTACCGCGGGCTGAGCGTCGCCGACCTCAAGGCGCTGCGCCGCTCCCTCGCCGGTAACGCCGAGTACACCGTGGTGAAGAACACGCTCGCCGCGATCGCCGCCCGCCGCGCCGGGCTGGAGGACCTCGCGGAGGACTTCACGGGCCCCTCGGCCCTGGCCTTCGTCACCGGGGAGCCGGTCGAGGCCGCCAAGGCGCTGCGTGACTTCGCCAAGGACAACGCCAACCTCGTCCTCAAGGGCGGCATGATGGACGGCAACGTCCTGGACGCCGCCGCGGTCGAGAAGCTGGCCTCGCTCGAGTCCCGCGAGGTGCTGCTCGCCAAGGCCGCCGGCGCCGTCCAGGCGTCCCTGGCCAAGGCCGCGCACCTCTTCGCCGCGCCCGCCACCCAGGCGGTGCGCACCGTCGACGCCCTGCGCGACAAGCAGGAGGCCGCGGCCTGAGCCGCGCGCGTCACCCCGTACAACTCGTGGCCCTGCGCGCCGTCGCGCGGCAGGACCCGCTTTCCAGGAAGGAATGTCCACTATGGCGAAGCTGACCACCGACGAGCTCATCGAGGCCTTCAAGGAGCTCACCCTCATCGAGCTGAGCGAATTCGTCAAGGCCTTCGAGGAGACCTTCGACGTCAAGGCCGCCGCCCCGGCCGCCGTCGCCGTGGCCGCCGCCCCCGGCGCCGCCGGCGAGGCCGCCCAGGAGGAGGAGAAGGACGAGTTCGACGTCGTCCTCGACTCCATCGGCGACAAGAAGATCCAGGTCATCAAGGAGGTGCGCGCCCTGACCTCCCTCGGC
>ERZ772993.277-NODE-277-length-26453-cov-15.954504_pt1 | contig 26453 bp, 17 predicted proteins | sample MGYA00580670_ERZ772993 | MGnify/ENA primary metagenome ERZ772993 (study PRJEB29015, sample SAMEA2737936) | human oral metagenome | biome: human oral; feature: human-associated habitat; material: dental | place: China | collected 2136 ... | reverse complement strand
CACTTAACCCACGAGCACGTCACTTAACCCGTGAGCACGTCACTTGACCCACGAGCACGTACCTCTAGCAGACGTTCTCGCGGGTTAAGTGACGTGCTCGCGGAATATCGTGCGGGGCCCGCCGGTCCCGCGCCGCGCCGGCCCGCGGTGGGTGTCACGGGGACGACCCGAGGTTCCGACACGCGCTTTCCGTGCTCGTTGTCCGCAGCGGAGGTCGCGGGGACGGTCCTGATGCGTCTTCGGAGGAGATTTGGCGCCCTGGGAGGATCGTTCGCGCCGGCACGTCGGGTGCGTTCGGCGACTTCCGCGTGATTCCGCGGTTCTTGTGAGTCCGATGCCGGGTGCGGGGCGGAACGATCCTCCCAGGGCGCCATTTTGCGCTTCAGGCCCCGCTTCCGGGAGGGGAATCCGTGTCCGGTGAGGCGCGTGTGGCCCATGGGGGCGGGTCGGGCTCCGCGGTGATGCCGGCCCGGGGCGCACGTGTCCGCCGGGGGCCGGCTTGGGCGGGTCAGGATCCGCGGGTGACCGACTCCGGACCCCGGGCGCCGTCCGGCAGGTCGGGCGGGTCGGGGTTCGCGACCGCCCGGAGTCCGGGCCGGTGGGCCCGGACGGCGGCACGCTGGCGCAACGGCCGCGCCGACCCCGCCGGAGCCGTTTCACCCGATCTCGGCGAAGGCGGCCAGAATCTCGTCGGGCAGTCCCGCCGCCCGCAACCCGCCCAGCAGCGCCCCGCCGGTGGCCCCGGAGGCGATCGCCTCCCACGCCCGGTCCTTGGCGCTGTAGGCGATCTGCGCCGCCTCGAGGATGGGCAGAGCCTCCTCCTTCAACGACGGCGGCCGCGTGCGCACCCCGGTGAGCATCAGCTCGACGCCGTCGGCCGGTCGGACGGCGCCCAGGGCGATGTCGACGCCGGGGCCCAGCGCGAAGCCGTCGGCCGCGCGCGCCGTCACCACCGGCTCCCGCCCGTGGGCCCCGGACCCTGCCCCGCCGCCGATCCCGACCCCGCCGTCGGCTCCGGACCGGTTGCCGATGTTGCCGGACCCTGCCCCGCCGCCGGCTCCGGCCCCGGACCGGACCTCGCCGGCGCCGCCGATGTTGCCGGCCACGGCTCCGCCGCCGGCCCCGACCCGGCCGGCCCGCAGCGACGCGTCGTCCACGCACAGCAGGTGGACGGTGATCTCCCGCTCGGCGGGGACGACGCCGTCGGGCCCGGTCTGCTCAATGGTCAGGCGGGCCGTGCCCCCGGCCCCGTCGCCGGCCCCGCCCGCCTCGTCCCAGGCGAGGGCGAAGCGGGTGCGCACGACGCCGTCCTCGCCCGGGGCGGGCGAGCCGTCGTCCTCCTCCAGGACGAACTCGCCGTCGGCCCCCGGCACGACGATGACGGACAGGCGGCGCGGATTGTCCCCGGCCGCCTCGCCCAGGTCCTCGGCGCCGACGACGACGGCGCCCGCGCGCGCCAGGACCGGCAGGCGGTCCAGCGGGCGCGAGAGGGTCAGGTCGCGCCCGGCGGCGTCGGGGCACTCGTAGCGGCGGCCGGTGACGACGTCGAACCAGGTGCCCCGGGGCAGCCACGCGTCCTCGCGCGCCAGGGTGCTGACCGGGTCCGCGGGGTGGACGACGGGGACGATCACGAGGTCGCCGAAGAGGAACTGGGTGCGGTGGGCGTAGGCGCCCATCTGCGTGGGGAAGTCGTGGTAGAGCGGCCGGACGGGGCCGACGCCCTCGGTGCGGGCCCGGCGCGCCCACGTGTACAGGTAGGGCACGAGCCGGTGGCGCAGCCGCAGGTGGGCGTTCATGGTGGCCCGGGCGTCGCGGGAGAAGCGCCACGGCTCCTTGGAGTTGAACACCGAGTCCGTCGAGTGGAGCCGGTTGATGGGGGAGAAGCAGCCCAGCTGGACCCAGCGGGCCGCCATCTCGTCGTCGCAACGGCCGAACATGTGCCCGCCGATGTCGTTGGACCACCAGTAGTAGCCGATATTGGCGGCGGTGGCGGTGAATTCGGGCTGGAAGCGCAGGGAGTCCCAGGTGATCACCGTGTCCCCGGAGAAGCCGATGGGCGTGCGGTGGCTGGAGGCGTCGGCGAAGCGGGAGAAGGTGATGGGACGACGGCGGTAGCGCTCGACCCGGCCGTCGGCCCCGGTGCGGGTGCGCTCGCGCCCGGAGTCGAGGTAGTGGACGTGGTTGAGCATCCACAGCGGGTCCAGCCCCGGGATGTCGGTGACGCCGCCCTGCTGCCAGTCCAGCCACCAGAAGTCCACGCCCTGCTCCTCCAGGGGGTGGTGGGCGTGGTCGAGGTAGGCGGCGGTGAAGTCCTTGTCCCCGATGTTGAAGGGGATCTCGTCGCCGGAGGCGGGGTCCAGGCCGAGCCGGCGCATCATGGGCTCGTAGGCGGCCTCGTGGCGGCGGATGCCCGCGGCGGGGTGCAGGTTGAGGGCGACCTGCAGGCCGCGGGAGTGCAGGGCGGCCAGGAAGCGCTCCGGATCGGGGAACAGGTCGGTGTTCCAGGTGTAGCCGGTCCAGCCGTTGCCGATCGCCGGGTCGATGTCCACCAGGTGCCAGTCCATGTCGATCACGGCCACGGAGAAGGGCAGCTCCTCGGCCGCGAACCGGTCCATGAGAGCCAGGTAGGAGGTCTGGGAGTACTTGTGGAAGCGGCTCCACCAGTTGCCCAGCAGCGCGCGCGGGATGAGGGGCGTGGGGCCGGTCAGGGCGAAGAAGTCGCGCAGCGCCCCCCGGTAGTCCTGGCCGTACCCGAACAGGTACAGGTCCTCGTCCGGCGTGCGCCCGTCCACGGGGTCGGCGCCGGGGCGCGGGCGGACCCATTCGTCGCGCTGGAGCAGGAGCGAGGCGGAGTCGTCGACGACGGCGATGCCGTGGGTGGCGAGCAGGCCGGGGTCCAGGCGGGCCCGCCCGTCGACCTCGTCCAGGGTGCGGCGGGTGCCGCCGAGGTTGGTGGGGTAGGTCTCCTCGGGGTCCCAGGTATCGCCGTGGCGCCAGGCGCCGCCGTGGGGGCTGATGACGGCGGTGCGCAGGCTCACGGTCAGGCCCGAGCGGGAGAAGCCCCGGGAGGGCTGGTAGGTCAGGTGGAGGTGGGCGGTGAGGATCTCGACCCGGTCCTCCCCGCGGCGCACCTCGAAGTCCGGCACCGGGCCCAGGTCGCGCGAGACCACCAGCTGGGTGGCGGCGTCGACGAAGTCGCCGGTGCGGGAGTGCTCCATGCGGATGAGCCGGTCGGTCAGGACGGTGAAGCGGGCTCCGTCCGCCGTGACGACGGCGTCGGGGCGGGCCGGGGCGGGGCGGAGCCCGGCGGGGGCGGGGGACAGCGGTGAGGTCATGGATCAGCCCTTGACTGCGGCGGCGGCGGCGCCTGCGATGAAGCGCTTCTGGAAGATGAGGTAGACGACGAGGACCGGGATGACGGAGATCGTCGTGGCGGCGAAAAGACCACCGTAGTCGGTCCCGTAGCGGCCGTTGAAGGTGGTCAGCCCCACGGCCAGGACCTGCTTGTCCTCGCTGTCCATCATGAGGTAGGGCCACAGGTAGTCCTCCCAGGACCACAGGAACTGGAAGATGGCCAGGGCCGAGATGGGGTTGCGGCTCATGGGCAGCACGATGCGGTGGAAGATGTAGATCTCGCCGGCGCCGTCGATGCGGGCCGCCTCGAGGATGGCGTCGGGGATGTCGCTCATCGACTGGCGGAACATGAAGATGCCGAACCCGGACAGGGCGGCCGGCAGGATCAGCGCGATGTAGTGGTCGCGCAGCCCCCAGGACGCGAACATGCTGTAGCGCGGGATGATGGTCACGGCCCAGGGGATCATCATGGTGCCCAGGATGAAGCCGAAGACGGCGTTGCGCCCCCGGAAGCGGTACTTGGCCAGGACGTAGCCGCACAGGCAGCTGGTGTAGATGGTCACCGCGGTGATGACCAGGGCGACCCCGAGGCTGTTGAGGAAGAAGCGGAGGAAGTCGAACTTGTCCTGCAATCCGGTGAAGTTCTCCAGGGTCCACTCCTGCGGGAGGAGGGACTGGTGGAGGCTGACGATCTCCCGGTTGGGCTTGAAGGCCGAGAAGAGCATCCACACGAAGGGGAACACCGTGGTGATCCCCAGCACCGCCAGGACGCCCTCCAGGACGATGGTCTGAATGCGCCGGCTCATCGTGCACCCCCGCTGCGGCGGTAGGACACGGAGAAGGACAGCGCGGTGAGGGCCGCGGTGATGACCAGGAGCACGAAGGCGATCGCCGAGGCGTAGCCGAAGTCGTACTTCTGGAAGGCCTCGTCGAAGATGATGTAGGAGATGAGGTAGGTGGACTTGCCGGGCCCGCCCTCGGTCATGATGAGGATCTGGACGTAGGCCTGCACGTAGCTGATGAGGGAGGTGATGACGACGAAGACCGTCATGGGCCGCAGCAGCGGGTTGATGACGTAGCGGAACCTCTGCCACGCCGACGCCCCGTCCACGCTCGCCGCCTCCAGGGCGTCCTCGGGCAGGGAGTGCAGGGCCGACAGGAAGAGGATGACGGCGTAGCCGAAGTCCTTCCAGACGGTCATGGCCATGACGGCGGGCAGGGCCCAGCGGGAGTTGTGCAGCCAGTTGAGGTCGATCCCCAGGAGGCTGTGGAAGACGCCGATCTGCGGGTTGTACATGAGCTTCCACACGTAGGCGATGGCCACCATGGGGGTGACGGTCGGCATGTAGAAGACGGCGCGGAAGAAGGTCTTGTGCCGCGTGACCCGGGACCAGATCGCGTAGGCCAGCGCCAGGCCGAGGACGACCCGCAGCGCGATGACGACGACCGAGAAGTAGGCCGTGTTGGTCAGGGACGTCCAGAACGTCGGGTCCGCCGCGAGGTCGGAGTAGTTCTCCAGGCCGACCCACCGGTAGGTGCCGTTGAGGGGGTTCCACTGGTGGAAGGAGCCCAGGAGGGCCTGGACGATCGGGTAGACGAGCAGGACGGCGTTGAAGATGACGATCAGCGCCACGACGCCGTTGCGCAGCGATCGCTCGCCGGCGTACGCGCGTCTGCGGCCGGCGGCGGGGGCTCCGCCCGCGGCGGGGGTCCTGGGTCTGGTGGCGGGGTCTCCGCCCCCGGTGGGGATGGTGGTGGTGCTCATGATCGGGGCGGTGGGCGGTCGGGGCCGCCCACCGCCGGACTCCTGTTCTACTCGGCTGCTTCTGCTCGGCTCGACCGCTCTACTTGGCCTCGTCGGCGTGGGCGTAGTCGCCCTCCACCGACACGAAGGAGGTCTTGGCCAGGTCGGCGTCGATCGCGGACTGCGCCGCGGAGAGCGCCGTGGGCGCCGCGGCGCCGTTGTACAGGACGTCGGCGACGGCGGTCTTCGCGTTGTCCTCCACGGTGGCGGGCATGGGGCCCGGCCAGATGTAGCGGTCGATCGAGCCCAGCGCCTTCATGACGGGGTGGGCGGCGATCTCGTCGTTGTCCGCCAGGGAGGCCGACGCGGGGAACAGGCTGTAGCGCAGGCACAGGTTCTTGAGCAGCTCGTCGCTGGTGAGGAAGAACTTCAGGAAGTCCTGGGCGGCCTCCTGGGCTCCGGCCGGGGCGTTCTTGTTGATGCCCGGGGTGGACTCGCCGTTGCAGCGGTCGTAGGCGTAGGGCGCGGCGCCCGCGGCGCCGACCGGCGTCTGGAAGGTGCCGAAGTCGATGGAGGGGTACTTGTCCTTCAGGGTGCCGTAGTAGTGGCCCCAGTTGTAGGTCATGGCGGACAGCCCCTGGCCGAAGGCCTCGTCGGAGTCGCTGCCGAAGTCGGGCGAGCCGACCTTGTCGACGCCGTACAGGTCGGTGAGGAAGGCGAGGTCGGCCTTGACGACGTCGGTGTCGAGCTGGACCTTCTTGCCCTCCTTGTCGAACAGGTTGGCGCCCGACTGGTAGTGCTTGCCGAGCAGGAGGACGTAGGCGGAGGTGTTGAAGTTGAAGCCGGCCTGGCTCAGCGAGCCGCCCTCGCCGATGGTCAGCTTCTTGGCCACCGCGCGGAACTCCTCCCAGGTCTTGGGGATGTCCGCCTCCGTCAGCCCCGCGGCGGACCACATGGCCTTGTTGTAGTAGATGAGCCCCGTCATGAGGCCGTAGTCCAGGTAGTACACCCGGCCGTCGATGACGTGCCCGTTCACGCCGACGAAGTCCGTGCGGGCCGCGTCCAGGTCGATGTCGTAGGCGGCGCAGTACGGCAGGATGTTCTCGTGGTGGGAGTTGTGGATGTTGAAGATCGCGGGGCCCTTGTCCCCCTGGAGGGCGAGGGGCAGCTTGGTCCAGTAGTCGTCCCAGGGCTGGTTGACGACCTTGATCTCGACGTTGGGGTGGATCTTCCGGTAGGCGTCGGCGAAGGCGGTGAACTGCTCCTCGCCGTCCCACAGCCACCACTCCAGGGTGATGGGCTCGCCGTTGTTGACCAGGGTGTTGGGGTCGTAGGTCAGGGTGGTCCCCTGGACGGGCAGGCCCTTGTCCGCCGTCGTGTCCTTGGTGGGGCCGCCCGAGCCGCCCGAGCAGGAGGCGAGCGGGATCAGGGCGGCGAGGGAGGCGGCGCCGAGGAGGAACGAGCGGCGGGAGGGGTGCGGGGCGGGTGCCATGGGGACTCCTGTGTCTGAGGCGGAGGTGCCGGTCCAGCACAAGGTGTTGCGCTAAACCTAGTTTAACGGTACACCTCTGTCTGTAAGATGGTCAACACCGCAGCCGGACCCGGGAGGAACGACATGGCCACGCTTCGGGACGTCGCCCGGCTCGCCGGGGTCAGCGCCATGACCGTGTCCAACGTCATCAACGGGAGGGAGGGCAGGGTCTCCGCGGCGACCGTCGAGAAGGTGCGGGCCGCCGTCGAGGAGATCGGCTACGTCCCCAACGCCTCGGCCCGCTCCCTGGCGTCCTGCTCCTCGCGGATCATCGCCCTGGTCTACGGCGCCGTCCCGGGCCGCGCGGCCCTGGACTCGCCCTACGAGTCGCTCTTCGTGGGCGCCTGCGAGGAGCGGGCCCGCGGCGCCGGCTTCGCGCTCATGCTGTGCGGCGCCACGCGGGTGGCGGAGACGGTCTCCCAGCTGCGCTCCTGGAACGTGTCCGGGGCGGTCGTCATGGCGACCACCGCCATGGCCCCCCGCGACTTCGCGCGCCGCGTCGCCGCGCCGTCGGTGTTCGTCGACGCGTACGAGGACCTGGGCGAGGTCTCCCACGTCAATATCGACGACGTCGGCGGCGCGCGGATCGCCGGCGAGAAGCTGGCCTCGGCCGGGCATCGGAACATCGCCTTCGCCGGCCCCTCCACCGCCAGGCCGGGAGTGGTGCGCGCCAGACTCGACGGCCTCAGGCAGGGGCTCGCCGCGCACGGCGCGACCCTCGAGCGGCGCAACGTCTTCCTCGCGGAGGTCGACTTCGGGCAGGGGCAGGCCCTCGCCCACCGCCTGGCGGAGGGGCGCAGGGAGATCACGGCCGTCTTCGCCTCCGGCGACATCCTGGCGCTGGGGATCGTCGCCGGGCTGAGGCAGTGCGGCCTCGACGTCCCCGGGGACGTGTCCGTCGTCGGCTTCGACGGCCTGGAGATGTCCGCGTTCGCCGTCCCGCGGCTGACGACCGTGCGCCAGTCGGTGAGGGACAAGGCCACGACGGCCGTGGACTACCTCGTCGGGGCCATTGCGGCGGACGAGCCGGCCCCCCGCGGGACGATCCTGCCCGTGACCTGGATCCCCGGCGAGACCCTCGGGGCCCCGCCCGCCCCCGCGACGACCCGTGAAGGAGCAGCGCCATGACCGCACCCGACCCGCTCCACGTGCCCGAGGGCAGGGGCCACCCCTACGACCACGGCGACGAGGAGCGCGTCCCCCTGCTGCCGATCGCGGGGGAGCCCGTCAGGCTCGGGATCGTCCCGGGGCGCCCGCCGGCCGGGGCCGTCGTCGAGATCGAGACGCGCGCCGGCGCGCGCGAGCGCCTCGCCCTGGCGCCCTCCGACGCCGCGGGGCCGGTCATCGGGGCAGAGGGGCACCTCGCCTCCGCGCAGGCGGCCGCCGTCGGCCCGGCCGGCTGGACGGCGACGATCCCCCGGGCGCCCGAGGGGCCGTGGCGCTACCGCTTCCTCGTCACCGATCCCTCCGGGCGGGAGTCGCGCACCGACTGGTTCCCGGTGGAGTCGGCGCGGTGGACGCCCGGCCCCGCCCGGGGGGAGGCGGGGCGGCTGCGGTGCCGCCGGGCGCTCGGGGACTCGATCGCCTGGCTGACCTCGTCGGCCGGCACCCACGGCGTGCGCTTCGCCATGCGGCTGGAGCGCGGCGAGCACGTCGTCGGGCTCGGGGAGCGCTACGACGCGATCGACCAGCGCGGGCACGACGTCGACCTGCGCGTCTTCGAGCAGTACAAGGGGCAGTGGCGCACGCCCTTCACCTACTTCCCCGTGCCCTTCGCCCACGTCGTCGGCGCGGCGGGATGGGGGTTCCACGTGGCCGCCGCGGGCCGCACCCGCCTGGCCATCGCCTCCGACGACCCCGACGCGCTCATCGTCGAGATCGACCTGGGGCGGGCCGAGCCGTGCCCCGAGGTGGAGGCGCCCGTGTGGGACGGCTCCCCCCAGGAGGTCCTGGCGGCCTACACGGCGCGCACGGGGCGCGGCGAGGAGCTGCCCGAGTGGGTCTTCGGGCTGTGGGCCTCCGGCAACGAGTGGAACACCCGCGACAGGGTCATGGAGCAGGTCGAGCGCCACGAGCGGGAGGGGATCCCCGTGTCGGTGGTGGTCATCGAGGCGTGGAGCGACGAGGAGGGGTTCTGCATCTTCCGCGACTCGCGCTACCGCGGGGACCCCTCCCGGCCCTACTCCTACGAGCACTTCGAGTTCCCGGCCGACGGCGCCTGGCCCGACCCCGCCGGAATGGTCGCCGAACTCCACGACCGGGGCGTGCGCGTCATCCTGTGGCAGGTCCCCCTGCAGAAGGACGAGCCGGGCCTGGGCGCGCCGGCCGCCGCCCAGCGCGACGCCCTGCTGGAGTCCGGGCACGTCGTCCGCCGGGCGGACGGGCGCCCCTACGCCAACCGCGGCTGGTGGTTCCCCGGCGCGCTCATGCCGGACCTGACCACCGCGCAGGGGGCGCGGTGGTGGACGAGCTGGCGGCGCTACCTCGTCGCGGACGTGGGCGTCGACGGGTTCAAGACCGACGGCGGCGAGCACGCCTGGGGACGGGACCTGCGCTTCGGCGACGGCAGCGCCGGGGAGGCGGGGGCCAACCTCTACCCGGTGGCCTACGCGCGCGCCTACGGGGACCTCCTGCGCCGCGAGGGCCGGGCCCCCGTCACCTTCTCCCGCTCCGGATTCACCGGCTCCCAGGCCCACGGCGCCTTCTGGGCGGGCGACGAGGACTCGACCTGGGAGGCCTTCCGGGCCGCGATCCGGGCGGGGCTGACGGCCTCGGCCTGCGGCGTCGTCTACTGGGGGTGGGACATCGCCGGGTTCTCCGGCGACGTGCCCGAGGCCGAGCTCTACCTGCGGGCCTGGGGCGCGTCCGTCTTCATGCCCCTGATGCAGTACCACTCGGAGTTCAACGGGCACCGCGCCCCGTGCCGCGACAGGACGCCCTGGAACGTCGCCGAGCGCCGGTCCTGCCCGCGGCTCGTGGATCTCGCGCGAGAGCTCGTCGCGGTGCGCCAGGGCCTGCGCCCCTACCTGGTGGAGCAGGCCGCGCGGGCCCTGCGCGGCGGCAAGCCGCTCATGCGGGCCCTGTTCTTCGAGACCTCCGACCCGGCGATCTGGGACTACGAGACCGAGTACCTGCTGGGCGACGACATCGTGGTCAACCCCGTGACCGAGCCGGGGCGCGGCCCCTGGAGGACCTACGCGCCCGCCGGGAGCTGGATCGATCCGTGGACCGGCGAGCGGGTGGACGGGGGCGCCGTCCACGAGCGGGACTACCCCCTCGGCGAGGTGCCGGTGCTGGTCCGGGCGGAGCGGTGGGGGGATCTGGGGCCCGTCTTCGCCGGCGGGAGACCCGGCGATCCGGACCCCGGCGGGGGGAGCCCCACCGGCGCGCCCGTCACAGCTCGCCCATGACCCGGGACCTCAGGGCCAGGCAGGCCGCGCCCCGCGCCCAGTCGACCCGCTCGTGCTCGCGCACCGCGATCGTCGGGCTTCGCGCGCTCGCGCGCCGCACCGCCGCGATGCCCACCATCACCTGCTCCTCGAACAGCGAGGCGACCGCGGCGCGCTCGCCGGCCACGACGACGACCTCCGGCAGGGTGAAGGCGGCGAGCATTCCGATCAGGCGCCCCAGGCGCCGGGCGAAGGAGGCGCACACGGCCACGGCCGCCCGGTCGCCGTCGGCCGCGCGCCGCACGATCGCCTCGGCCCGCGCCGGCCCGCCGCCCGCCGCCGCCCAGGCCCGCTCCAGGGCGGTGTCCGTCAGGCAGTCCATGGCCGGTGAGGCGACCGGCGGGCGGGCGCCGTCGGGAACCGGGATGGTGCCCAGGAGGCCGAGCTCGGCGTCGGGCGAGGTGATCACCCCGCCGTCGACGACCAGCCCGTAGCCCACGCCCACGCCCACCGTGACCAGCGAGAGGCGCTCGTGGTCCCGGCCCGCCCCGAACCACGCCTCGTGCTGGGTCAGGGCGGTCAGGTCGTTGCCGACCCGGGTCGGCAGGCCGGTGCGCGCCTCGATCGCCGCGGCCAGCGGCACGCCGTGCCATCCGAGGAAGACCGCCTCGTCGACGGTGCGCCCGTCGCGGCTCGTGCCCCCCAGGCTGAGGCCCAGGCAGCTGGGCGCGGGCGCCGCCGGGCGGCGGGCGAGCAGCTCGCCGACGACGTCGGCCAGCAGGCCCGCCACCCGCCGCGGGTCGTGGCCCGGCAGCGGGCGGCGAACCGTCTCCAGCACGTTCAGGCGCAGGTCGGTCAGCACGGCCGTGAGGGTGCGCGCCGACACGGAGACGCCCACGAGGCTTTCGGCGTCGGCCCGCAGCTCCAGGGGGGAGGGCGGGCGGCCCGCGCCCGAGGCCCGCTCGGGGCGGGTGACCAGCAGGCCCTGCTCGACGAGGGGGGCGGTCAGCCGCGTGACCGACCCCGGCGAGATGCCGACCAGGCTCATGATCTGCGGGCGCGACAGGCGCCCGTGGCGCAGCAGGGCGAGGACGATCGCCCGCTGGGTCCCGCTCAGCTCCGCCCACGGGGAGGCGGGGGCCGTCGGGCCCCCGCCCGCGGGCGGCGCGTTCTGAGCGGGCATGGGGCCATCATGCCCGACGGCGGGGGCTTGCCACGTCGTTTATTTTGTAGCAAAATAATCTCGGGTCGCGGCCCCGGCTCCCCGGAACCGCGACCAGCCCCCACTCACCCACCTCAGCAAGGATGCACGGAGGTCCCTCCATGACAGCACTGAGCAGGCGCTCCTTCCTCGCCGCCGCGGCGGGGACGGCGGCGCTCGCGGCCGCCGGCGGACTCGCCGGATGCTCGTCCGGCGACGGCAAGGTCCATCTCGAGCTCTTCCAGTTCAAGAGCGAGGCCATCAACCTCTTCGACCGGATCTGCGCCGACTTCAACGACGCCAACCCCGACATCGTCGTCACCCAGAACTTCCAGGCCAACAACATCACCTCCCTGCGGGCCCGCCTGGTCAAGGGCGACATGCCGGACCTCATCACCATCAACGGCGACTACAACTACGGGGCGCTGACCAGGACCAGCATCTTCTACGACTTCGGCCGGACCGCCCTGCTCGACGGCGTCAACCCCGCCTTCGCCTCCATCCTCAACACCCTCGGCCAGGGCGGGGAGGGGCAGACCAACGGCCTCGCCTTCGCCGACAACGGCTCGGGCATCATCTACAACAAGGACATCTTCGCCGAGGCGGGCCTGGAGCCGCCCACCACCTGGGACGAGCTCATCGGCATCTGCGACGAGCTCACCGGGCGGGGCATCAACCCCTTCTACTGGGCGACCAAGGACAACTGGACCGGCGCGCCGGCCTTCTCCTCCCTGTCCGGCTCCTTCCTCACCGACGGCGTCGCCGCCTGGTACGCCAAGCGCGCCGACCTGTCCTCGGGGACCTCCTTCGCCGAGCTCACCCCCGTGTTCGAGAAGATGCTCCAGGCCTACGGCTACGGCAACTCCGACAAGGCGGGCCTGGGCTACAACGACGGCAACCAGGGCTTCGCCCAGGGCAAGGGGGCCATGTACTGGCACGGCACCTACGCCATCCCCGCCATCCGCTCCTACAACTCCGACATCAACCTGGGCACCTTCGCCACCCCGGCCGACACCGCCGCCGACACCAGGGTCGTCTCCGGCGTCGACGTCGCCCTGACCATGGGCAAGGACCCGGCGCACCCCGAGGAGAGCCTGCGCTTCTTCGAGTACCTCATGAGCGAGGCCAATATGAAGTCCTACTGCGACGAGCAGGTCGCCTACCCGACCCTGACGGCGCTGTCCACCACCGACCCCGCGCTGGAGGGCCTCCAGCCCTACTTCGACTCCGGGCGCGTGGCGACCTACTCGGACCACAACTTCCCGCCGGCCATCACGCTCAACTCCTACCTCCAGCAGTACTTCTTCAGCGGCGACCTCGACCAGCTCATCACCACCCTGGACAGCCGGTGGGACAAGGTCATCCGCCGCATCAACGAGACGGCGTGAGAAAGGCGAACGCATGATGACCACCACGACCACCGACTCCGGGGCCAGGGCCGCGACGCCGTCGGACCGCCGGAAGGACCGGGGCGGCCGGGGCAGGAGGATCGACCCGGCCTTCATCTGGATGACCGTGCCCGCGGCCGCCGTCTTCACCGTGCTGCTGACGATCCCGCTGCTGACCGGCTTCTTCTACACCTTCACCAACTCCAAGGGCTACGGCGACTGGCACTTCGTCGGGCTGACCAACTACAAGAACCTCTTCACCGACGACATCATCTGGGGCTCGTACCTGTTCACCTTCAAGTACGCGATCGTCGCCTCGCTCCTGACCAACCTCATCGCCCTGGGCCTGGCGCTGCTGCTCAACTCCAGGATCAAGGCGCAGAGCCTGCTGCGCGGGGTCTTCTTCGTCCCCTACGTCCTGCCGGTGCTGGTCGTCTCCTACATCTTCAGCTACCTGTTCACCAACAACCTGCCGGCGATCGGACAGGCCCTGGGGTGGGAGTGGCTGAGCACCTCGCTGCTGGCCAACGAGGACCTGGCCTGGCTCGCCATCGTGCTCGTGGGCGTGTGGCAGGCGGTGGCCTACAACACGATCATCTACCTGGCCGGGCTGCAGACCGTGCCCGATGAGATCTACGAGGCCTCCGCGCTCGACGGCGCCGGGCCCGTGCGGCGACTGTGGTCCATGACCCTGCCGCTCATCATCCCCTACATGGGCATCAACATGGTGCTGTCCTTCAAGGGCTTCCTGGGCGTGTTCGACCAGATCGTCGCCCTGACCAGCGGCGGCCCGGGCACCGCGACCCAGTCCATCTCCTACCTCATCTTCACCAACGGCTTCCAGGGCGGCGAGTACGCCTACCAGACGGCGAACGGCATCATCTACTTCCTCATCGTGGTGCTGCTGTCCTTCGCCCAGCTCCGCTTCACCCAGAGCCAGGAAAGGGTCTGATCCGCGATGACCACCACCACCGCCCCCGCGTCGCGCCTGGGCGCCGGCGCCCCCGAGGTCTACCGGGTCCGCCGCCACTCCAGGGGCACCTTCGGCCGCACCAACTGGTGGGGCACCGCCCTGGCGGTCGTCCTGAGCCTGACGATCCTGGTGCCGCTCTACTTCACCGTCGTCACCTCCTTCAAGACCACCGAGGAGCTGGCCGCCTCCGGCTGGGCGCTGCCCGAGCACTGGAGCCTGGACAACTTCCGCACCGCCTGGGAGACGACCTCCTACCCCAAGCGGCTGCTGACCACCTCGATCATCACCGTGGGGGCCACCGTCTTCACGCTGCTGACCAACTCGATGGTCGCCTACGCGCTGGGGCGCAATATGCACCGGCCCTGGTTCCGCCGCATGTACTACTACTTCGTGGCGGCCCTGTTCGTGCCCTTCCCCATCATCATGCTGCCGGTGGTCAAGGAGACCGCCCTGCTGCACCTGGACAACGAGGCGGGCCTCATCCTGCTCTACGTCGTCTACGGCCTGGCCTTCAACATCCTCATGTACACCTCCTTCATCAAGGCGATCCCCGAGGAGCTCGAGGAGGCGGCGGCGATCGACGGCGCCTCGCGCTGGCAGATCTTCTGGAAGATCATCTTCCCGCTGCTGTCGCCCATGAACGCCACGGTCGGGATCCTCACCTGCCTGTGGGCCTGGAACGACTTCCTGCTGCCGCTGGTCATCCTCACCGACCAGACCAAGGCGACGCTGCCGCTGGCCCAGTACGTCTTCCAGGGGCAGTTCAACACGAACTACCCGGTGTCCTTCGCCTCCTACCTCATGGCGATCGCCCCCATGTTCCTCGTCTACGTCTTCGCCCAGCGCTGGGTCATCTCCGGCGTCATGCGGGGGTCGCAGAAGTGAGATCCGCGGGGCGGGGCCGGTCCGGTCCCGCCCCGCCGCACTGCACCGCCGTCCCGCCCCGCCGCATCCCGCCGCGAGACCGGCCGGGCCCGCCGCCCGGACCGACCCGGAGGGGGCCGGGGCGGGATCGGCCAAAATACACTATCGCCGTCGTCCCACCGCAATCGGCATCGCACCGGAAGGACCTCCCATGAACCGCCCCGCCCTCATCACCAGCCCCCGTCACGTCGGAGACGACCCCGACTGGTGGCGCCGCGCCGTCGTCTACCAGGTCTACCCGCGCTCCTTCCAGGACTCGGGGGCCGACGGCGTCGGCGACATCCCCGGCATCACCCGGCGTCTGGATCACCTCGATGAGCTCGGCGTCGACGTCGTGTGGCTGAGTCCCGTCTGCCGCTCCCCGCAGGACGACAACGGCTACGACATCTCCGACTACGAGGACGTCGACCCGCTCTTCGGGTCGCTCGCCGACCTCGACGAGCTCATCGCCGCACTGCACGGGCGCGGCATGCGCCTGGTCATGGACCTGGTGGTCAACCACACGAGCGACGAGCACCCCTGGTTCGCCGCCTCCCGCTCCCGCCGGGACGACCCCAAGCGCGACTGGTACATCTGGCGGCCGGCCCGCGACGTGCCCGGCCTGGAGCCCGGCAGCCCCGGCACCGAGCCCACCAACTGGGGCTCGGCCTTCTCCGGCTCCGCCTGGGCCTGGGACGAGGCCACCGGCGAGTTCTACCTCCACCTGTTCTCCCCCAAGCAGCCCGACCTCAACTGGGAGAACGACGACGTCCGCCGCGCCGTGCACGCCATGATGGGCCGCTGGCTCGACCGCGGCGTCGACGGCTTCCGCATGGACGTCATCTCCCTCATCTCCAAGACCTACCCGCTGGTCGACGGCGTCAAGCGCGACGGCGACCTGTTCGGCGACGGCTTCTCCGCCGTCGCCAACGGCCCGCGCGTCCACGAGTTCCTCCACGAGATGTGGCGGACCGTCTTCGCGCCCCGCTCCCGCCACATCCTCACGGTCGGCGAGACCGCGAACGTCACCCTCGCCCAGGCCCAGCGCTACACGAACCTCGACGCCCCCGAGCTCGACATGGTCTTCCAGTTCGAGCACACCGGCCTGGACGCCGGGCCCGGCGGCAAGTTCGACCCGCGGCCCGTGCCCTTCGTCGCCCTCAAGGAGAACCTCGCCCGCTGGCAGGAGGGCCTGGCCCCGGTCGACGGCGTCGAGCGCGGCTGGAACTCCTCCTACTGGGACAACCACGACCAGCCCCGCGCCGTCTCCCGCTTCGGCGACGACGACCCGGCCTGGCGGGCGATCAGCGCCAAGACGCTGGCCTCGATCCTCCACCTGCACCGGGGCACGCCCTACGTCTACCAGGGCGAGGAGCTGGGCCAGACGAACACGGTCTTCCGCGGCCTGGAGGACTACCGGGACCTGGAGTCCATCAACCACTTCCACGAGCGCACCGGCGTCGGCGACGACCCCGCCCGGGTCCTGGCGGCCCTGGCCCGCGTCTCCCGGGACAACGCCCGCACCCCCGTGCAGTGGGACGCGACCGCGAACGCCGGTTTCACCACCGGCGAGCCGTGGATCCCCGTGACCCCCAACTACACCGAGATCAACGCCGCCGACCAGGTGGGCGCGCCCGGGTCCGTCTTCGAGCACTACCGCGCCCTCATCGCGCTGCGCCACGACGACGACGCCGTCGCCCTCGGCTCCTTCCGGCTCCTGGCCGCCGACGACCCGGCCGCCTGGGTGATCCTGCGCGAGAGCCTGCAGGGCGGCCGGGACGGGGGCCGGGCCGACGGCGGGCGCGGTCAGGACGGCGGGGACCGGCAGACCGACGGCGGGCGCGAGCAGGTCCTGCTCCTGGCCTGCTGGGGGCGGGACGGGCTCGACCTCGCCCCCGGCTCGCCGCTGGCCGCGCGCCTGGCCGATGAGGGGCTGGACCTGGGGGAGTGGTCCGACGCCGAGCGCGTGCTGATGGCCTCGCTGCCCGCCGACGAGGCGGCCGGCTCCGGCACGGGCGCGCCCGAGCGGCTCGGGGGCTGGGACTCGGTCGTCCTGCGCCGCACCGTGTGAGGGGCGCCGGGTGAGGCGGGGCGTCCCCACCCCCGCCCGCCCGGGCAGGGCCGCGAGACGGTGCGAGGGATCTTTCTCACCGGAACCGGAGCACGGTTCGAGCTCTCCACGCAGTAGACGCGGTTCGGGAGCCTTTCCGCTTCTCCTGCGTCCATACCGTTTTGGTATCATGAGATTCGGAGTGCCGGGGGAGGTCCTCACCATGGTCGAGAGTACCGGCGGTGATCGGTGCGAGGATGCGCGGTGCACGGTGCAGGCCGAGCGTCGGATGTTCATTCGTGATGTGAAACCCTACGAGGTTCCCGAGAGTCTGGACGATCTCAGGGGACCTTCGGGCGGCGTCGTCGAACTGCCCCATACGCTGCTGTGGGCGCCGGGAGACGGTCGCATCGATCTTGATGAGAAGGGCGGTGTCGGCCTGGTCTACCGAGCGGTGGTGGCTGAGGGCGCGGTCGCCGATCAGGCGGCCATCCTCAATCGCGATCGTCTCGTGGAGGTGTGGCCGGAACTGCTCCTGCCGCGGCGCGCCCGTGAATTGTGGGAGACCCGTTTCCCGCGTCTTCGAGACAGGGCGGGCGCATGAGTGAGAAGCGTGATGCGCAGCGTGAGGTGACCCGTATCGCCCTGTCGGGCATTGCCGGGTTCGGTTTCGCCCTGGCGGGTTCCGGCGCCATCCGTGAGCACGGTGTGATCGACCGTCCCACGGAGGACGTCGATCTGTTCACCACGACCCGGGATCCCGTGGAGTTCGTGAGAGCCATCGAACGAGTCTCGAAGGATCTCAGGGAACGCGGTTACGAGGTCGGGGAGGTCCGCCGAGCGACATGGTTCGCCAGACTGCGGGTGCGCGCCGCCGATGGGACGCGGTTGGAGGTCGATCTGGGAGTTGACTGGCGCAAAAGCGCCCCGGTGGTTCTCGGAGTTGGGCCGGTGTTGAGTGTGGAGGACGCGGTCGGCAGCAAGGTTTCCGCGCTGTATTCGCGCGGTGAGCCGCGCGATTACCTCGATGTCGACGCGATACGCAGGTGGGGGCAGTTCACTGACGAGGAGCTGGTGAACGCTGTCACCGAGCGCGACCCTGGCTTCGAGACGGGTATGTTCGCCCAGCAGCTGGAGGCCGTGCGTCGGGTGACGCCTTTGGATGTTCGCCGCTACGGCGTCGGCTCGGAGCAGTTGGAAGGAATTAAAGAACGTTGCATACAATGGGCCGCACTTTTGCGCGAGCAGTCTGAATAGGTCGCAATTAATTTTCACATGCTCGACCAGTGGAATCGTCCGCAGCCTCGACGGAGAGGGGTATTGGGGTAGGTTATCGGCATGGTGATAGCGCGATTGACGGAAGTCAGGCTCCTCCGTTTCAAGTCCTTTCGCGGAGCGACGGTCCCTCTCGGGGGTCTGACGATCCTGACTGGGCGCAATTCGAGTGGCAAATCGAATGTTCTCGATGCGATCGGGGTGCTGTCACGAATCTCCGGCGGAGAACCTCTCGGCGATGCCCTCGACGGCGGACGCCGAGAGGGCGGTCCGGTGCGCGGCGGCTCGCGCGGGTGTGCTCCTTACGGGGAGACCTCATTCAAAATCGGGTGCCGGATCGAAATCGGCGGCGACGAGACTGTCCTGGACTACGATGTCGAGATCGGGGTGGATCCGACTCTGAATATCCTAGACGAGAGGCTCGTGCAAACCGGCGCCGGGGAGGAGAAGATCTGGTTCGAGGTCAAGCGTGCGAGTCGGGAGGGCCTGGAGATCTCCTACAGAAGCGGCGTGAACGGATCCAGCCGGTTGGTTGCGATGCGCAACGACCGGAGTGTTCTGGGGCAGATCGGGACCGCACTGATTGTCGAGACGGAAACCGTTCGGCAACTGGTCGGACGTGCGATGACGGTGGCGGACGCGCTGGCCAACACCTTCGACCTGGAGCCCGCGCCGCAGTTGATGCGGAATTATGTCCCGCCGGGGGAGTACCGGTTGAGAAGGAACGGCGAGAATCTGGCCGCCACCGTTCTTCATCTTCGGACTGCGGATCCGGGGCGGTTCCAGGATCTGGAGGACATGGTGCGCATCGTCTCGGATTGCAATGTGGAATCCCTCGATTTTTCCCGGACCGATGAGGGTCGGGTCATGCTTGCTCTTGACGAGGGGAGGGGAAGACGCACTACGGCCAGGCTCATGAGCGACGGAATCCTGCGTTTCAGCGCGGTGACCACGGCCCTGATGACGGCGTCGACATCGCTTGATATCGGTGGATCCGGTCCGGCCAGTCCCGCGTTCGATGCACCCGCCCCCGGAGTCGTGCTCGCGATCGAGGAGATCGAGAACGGACTCCACCCCTCTCACGCGGCGCGTCTGCTCGACCTGGTCGAAAGCGTCTCCCGGCAGCCGGGCGTTTCGGTGCTGCTGACGACGCACAGTCCGGCCCTCCTCGACGCAATCGATGGAAAGGCGATCCGTGATGTTCTCGTGTGTTATGGCGGTCGAGTCTCCCCCCTGATCGATATGCCGGGGTACGCGACGGCAATGGCCGGAGGAGGTCTCGGGCGCGTGGTGAGCCAGGGCGGCCTCGTATCAGCCGGGACTCAGGGCGCCGACGACTACTCCGGGTTCCTGCACCTGATCGGGGCGGAATCATGAACGTCTGGTTCATCGATACTTCTGTTCTCGATCAGATAATGAGCCTTTCTCACTAGAAGCGGCGTCCCAGAGGCTGGAATCGGTGCGGCGGAGCCTGATTCCCGGTGTGGTCCTGGCGGAGGGCCGCTCCCGGGTGATGCGGTTCCTCTTGGGTCGTGCGGGGGTGTTGCACATTCGAGGGCGGCGCCTCCGCGGGCGGATTCCGAGTTTTCCGCATGATTCCGCACCCTTCCTAGAACGTCGATTTCCAGTGGAAGGGCTCCCATGTGCACAGGAACCCGCCCTGCACATGGGAGAATTTCAACGGCGTTGAGCGCCGAGGCGTTTCCGCATGATTCCACCGATCCGCCGCCAACCGATCCCGGTCGAATGTGCAACACCGCCCCGACCGGTCCCAACAGCGTATCCGGGCCCGACGACACCACCCCGACACCGCGGACACGACGCCGTCCCGCGCCCGTCCTCCCGCGCCATAGCGCCGATCCTAGACCCCGCACCACCACTCCTGGTGAGAAAGGCTCAATCCCGGTTCCGCCGGTCTCGCGTGTCTTTTCCGCCGGTTTCGGTGAAGGGGCGGGCGGCGGGTGGCGGCGGGTTCAGGCCTGCGGCTCCAGCGAGGCGGCGTTCTCCGCGGCGACGCCCCCCAGCCAGGCCAGCGAGGGCTTGGGGGCGCGCTCGAAGTCGTGGGCGCGGTCGACGGCGATGAGGCCGAAGGTCGGCTCCCAGCGGCCCCACTCGTAGTTGTCGAGCAGGGACCAGTGGCAGTAGCCGCGCACGTCGACGCCGTCGGCCGCGGCCGCGACGAGGCCGCGCAGGGCCTCGCGGGTGTAGGCGATGCGGCGGGCGTCGTCGGCGGTGGCGATGCCGTTCTCGGTGACGACCATGGGCTTGCGGTAGCGCTCCCAGTAGCGGCGCAGGTTGATGGCCAGGGCGTCGGGGCGGTAGGCCCACCCGGTGAGGGTGTTGTCGGGGGAGTCGGGGTGGGGCACGGGGCCGTCTGCGTCGACCGGCTGGGAGGTGTAGGACTGCACGCCGATGAAGTCGTCCTGCTCGCAGGCGTCGAGGTAGACGCCCTCCCACTGGTGGAAGACGCGCTCCCAGACCTCCTCGTTGCCGGGCGTGGGCGTGAAGGCCTGGCCGGCGGGCGACCATCCGATCCTGGCGCCCGGCACCCGATCGCGCAGCACCTTCCTGGCGGCCTCGTGCATGGCGATAATGGGGGCGGCCATCTCCGGGGGAGGGGCGGGCAGTGCGGGACGGGCATCGGCGGACCCGTCATCGTCCCCGGTCTCGGCCCCGTCGCCGTTCCCGGGCCCGTCGTCCTTCTCATCGTCGCCCGCGGGCCGGGCGATCCCGTCCCCGGCCGCCTGCCGGGAGTGCTCGGCGTCCTGGGCGGCCAGCGTCATGAGGCCGAACAGGGCGAGTATGTTGGGCTCGTTGATGGTGATGATCCAGGGCACGTCGTGGAGGATCTCGCTGACGCAGTCGACGTAGCGGGCGAAGAGCCCGGGCGTGCGGGGCCCCGCAATGCCGCCCTCGGCGGCGAGCCAGGCCGGGGAGGTGAAGTGGTGGAGCGTCACCAGCGGGGTGAGGCCGTGCTCGTGGCAGGCGTCGATCATGTCGCGGTAGTGGAGGAGCTCGGCGCGGGAGAAGCGGCCCTTGACCGGCTCGATGCGGGCCCACTCGATGGAGAAGCGGTAGGCGTTCAGCCCTCCCTCGGCCGCCAGGCGGACGTCCTCGCGGTAGCGGTGGTAGGAGTCGCAGGCGTCGCCGGAGCGCTCCTGGAACATCGGGTTGCCCGGACCGGCCGCGTTCTCGGCGGCCCAGAAGTCCGAGGCGAGGTTGTTGCCCTCGATCTGATGGGCGGCCGTGGAGGCTCCCCAGAGGAAATCTTCGCGCAGGATGGTCATGGTTCGGCCTCTTTCGTTGTCGAAGGTCTCGGGTGAATCGTCTCAGGTCCTGGTGGCGGGGAGCAGGGGTGGGCGAAGCGCAGCGGCGGCTTGGCGGGCAACTCGGGTCCCGGCGGCGGGGCGGGGTGGCCGACCCCGGCGCCGGGGAGCGGGACCGGCCCCGGCGCCGCTACGACCGGTCCCGGCCGAGGGCGGCGAGGTCGACCAGGGGCAGGAGCAGCGCGCTCGGGCGGGCGGCGTCGTGGTGCACGGTGATCTCCACCGGCGCCCCGCCCGCCGGATCGGCCACGTCGTAGCGCGGCCAGCACGAGCCCGCCAGGTCCAGGCGGAGGCGGTGCCCGGCGGGCACGTGCACGCCGGTGGCCCACATGTCCACCTCCACCTCGACCGCCTCGCCCGGGGTCAACGGGTCGCGCCGGTCCGTCCCGCGGCGGGCGGACAGGCGCAGCACGCCGTCGGTGAGCAGGACGGAGGCGCCGTCGGGCAGGACCTCGGTGAGGGCGGCGTGCAGGTGCGCGTCGACGGCGTCGGCGCTCACCCAGGCGCGCAGCCGCACCGGCCCCAGGACGGTGACCGGCTCGGCCAGGGGCGGCCCGGTGAACACGGCGACGTCGTCGCGCGCCTCGACGCCGCGCTGATCGTGCGGCCCGGCGCTCTCCGGCGGGCCCATGAGCATCTGGCCGCCCTGCGTGGGGACGGGGTCGGCGGGGTCGTGGGTCCAGGAGGTGGAGCCGACGGCGGCCCCCGCCTCGTCGGGCGCGAGCAGGGCGCCGCCGTCGGCGAGCCTCCAGGCCGTCTCCTCGGCGTCCGGCGCCGGCCAGGCGGGCAGGTCGACCCAGCGCCCGGCCCCCATGATGTAGACGCGCACCGGGTCGCGGGGCAGGCGCGCGGCGGCCTCCCCGTCCCCCAGGGCCGCCCTCCAGAAGTCGACCGTGAGCTCGCCCAGCCCCGACTCCCGCGTGCCGCCGCCGGGGAAGGAGCGCCCGGCCAGGTGCCCGTCGAAGGCCAGGTGCGTCCACGGGCCGATGACCAGGCGCTGGCCCGCCCCGGCCGGGCCGTCGGCCATGGCGCGGTAGTTGCGCAGGGTGCCGCCCAGGAACAGGTCGTACCAGCCGGCGACGTGGAGCGCGGGCACGTCCAGGGCGGCCAGGGCCCGCCAGGGGTAGGCGATCGACTCCCAGTAGGCGTCGTGCAGCGGGTGGGCGACCCAGTCGGCCACGTGGCCGCCGGCCGTGTGCGCCCGCGCCAGCCTGCGGGCGGCCTCCGCCATGCCCACGCGCGCCAGGAAGGGCGTGAAGTCCTCCATCGGCTCGGGCAGGAGCTCCTGGGGCGCGTCCTCCCGCCCGTCGTGCACCAGGCCCGCGCGCACCTGCTGGCGCGTCCACTCGTAAGAGGTTCCGGCCAGGAGCACGCCCCCGCGCATGGCCAGGTCCTCGTCGTAGGTGGAGGGGGCGACCCAGGCGGTCATCGCCGCCAGGTGCTCGGTGGAGGCCAGGGCCGCGGTGAACTGGGTGGTGGTCAGGTAGGAGTTGCCGAAGGTGATGACGCGCCCGTCGCACCAGGGCAGGTCGGCCAGGGCCCGGCGCGCGGCCACGCCGTCGGAGGCCTCATCGGCGTGGAAGCGGAAGTCGCCGTCGGAGATGTCCGTGCCGCGGCAGGCCTGGGCGACGACGGCGAAGCCCTCCTCGACGGCCCGGTCCAGGCCCACCGCCGTCTGCATCCCCAGGCAGGCCGCCGTGAGGCCGGGCGCGGCGGGATCCTCGCCCAGGTCCTGGGCGATCATGGGGCGCCAGGACCCGAAGTAGGGGCAGCGGGTCAGCAGGACCGGGTGGGCGGCGTCGTCGTCGGGGCGCACGACGTCGGCCCGCAGGATCGTGCCGTCGGGCATCGGGATCGGCAGGATCTCGTGGACGGCGCGCGAGGCGGCGCCGCCCGGCTCGGGCATCAGGAGCTCCTGGTGCAGCTGCTCGGGGCTCTCGGGCGGGGCGGCGTCGGCGGCGTCAGCGGTGTCGGTCATGTCGGGCTCCTTGCGCTTCTGGGCGGCCACTGTGCTCGAGGGTACGGGTCCGGGCCGGTCCCGGCGGCCGTTTCGAACGGGAGCCCGTCCGGGGCGCCGCGCGGGACGGGCGGACCGGTCCCGGGGTGGGGGCCGGATTGCTGCGAGGCGACGGCGGACCGGTCCCGGGGGCCGGACCGGCCGATCCGGCCCCCGCCGGCGGGCCTCAGCCCACCAGGTGGTGGCGGCCGTGGCCCAGCTCCACCGGCGCCGCCGAGCCCGGCAGCCTCACCCGGGCCCTGGCGCCCACGGGGACGACGACGTCGAGCTCGAGGCGCCCGCCCCCGCCCAGGCGCCACGCCGAGGCGGCCCAGCCGTAGGGGGTGCGGTGGACCGACTCGGCCGAGCTCAGCCCGCCGCCGGGCACCGGGGCGACCTCGATGACCCGGTAGCCGGGCTCGGCGGGCGCCAGCCCCCCGACCGTCCGCTCCAGCCAGGCGGCCACGGCCCCCAGGGCGTAGTGGTTGAAGCTCGTCATGCCGCCGGGGTTGATCGAGCCGTCCGGCAGCATGGAGTCCCAGCGCTCCCACGTCGTCGTCGCCCCCATGGCGACGGCGTAGAGCCAGGAGGGGCAGGAGGTCTCCAGCAGGAGGCGGTAGGCGGCGTCGGCGTGGCCCGTGTCCGACAGGGCGCCGGTGAGCACCGGCGTGCCCGCGAAGCCCGTGGCGACGTTCCCGCCCGAGGCCTCCACCAGGGCGGCCAGGTGCTCCCCGGCGCGCTCGCGGTTCTGCGCCGAGCCGGTCAGGTCGAAGGCGATGGCCAGCGCGTAGGCGCACTGCGTGTGCGAGGTCATCCGGCCCTCGCCGTCGGTGTAGCGGGCGCGGAAGCCCTCGCCGACGGCGTCGGCCAGGTCCCCGTAGCGCCGGGCGTCGTCGTCCCGGCCCAGGACCGCCGCCCACTGCGAGACGATCCGGGCGGAGCGGGCGAAGAAGGCGGTGGCCACCAGGTGGGGGTCGGTCATGGCCTGGAGGGGGTTGTCCGGCGGGGCGCTCGGGTCGAGCCAGTCGCCCAGCTGCATCCCCGAGTCCCACACGTGGTCCTCGGCCGTCAGCGAGTCCACCAGGTCCACCCAGGCCCTGGCGGAGTCGTACTGCCGCTCCAGGAGGCCCGCGTCGCCGGTGGCGCGGAACAGCTCCCAGGGGACCACGGCCGCGGCGTCGCCCCACACGGCCGCCGGCTCGGGCGGGGTCCAGAAGCCGCCGGGGATGACCGGCGCGTACCACGGGACCGTGCCGTGGGCCCTCTGCTCGATGGCCAGGTCGGTCAGCCACGAGCCGAGCAGCCCGGTGCAGTCGTAGTGGAAGGCGGCGGCGGGGGCGAAGGCCTGGATGTCGCCGGTCCAGCCCAGGCGCTCGTCGCGCTGGGGGCAGTCGGTGGGCAGGGCGACGAAGTTGTCGCGCATGGACCACCGGGAGTTCTCGTGCAGGCGGGTGACCCGCTCGTCCGAGCAGGCGAAGGCCCCCAGGCGCTCCATCTGCGTGTGGATGACGACGGCGAGGACGGCCCCGTCCTCGATGGCCGCCTTGGCGGCCGCGGCCCCGCCGGGCCAGCCGGTGACGTCGGCGTAGCGGAAGCCGTGGATGGCGAAGGCCGGCTCCCACTCCTCGACGCCGTCGCCGGCCAGGGTGTAGGTGTCGGTGGCCTGGGCCTCGCGCAGGGTGCGCATGCCCAGGACCCCGTCGTCGAGGACCTCGGCGTGGCGCAGGGTGATCGTCCGCCCGGCCGGCCCGCTCACGCGGATGCGCAGGCGGCCGGAGATGTTCTGGCCGAAGTCGATGAGGACCCGCTCGGGGGACAGCTCCGCCTCGCCCCCGCCCAGGGGCAGGACCCGCCGCTCCTGGACGCTCACCTCGACGGGCCTGAGGGTCTCCACGGCGCGCACGGGGGCGTCGGTGGGCATGACCAGGCGCTCGGCGTCGGAGGCGCCGACTTCGACCGGCAGCCAGGAGGAGTCGTCGAAGCCGGGGCGCGACCACCCGGGGGCGGCCCGGCGGGCGTCGACCTTCTCGCCGTCGTACAGGTCGGTGAACAGGATCTCGCCGACGCCGGCCCTCCAGTCCGCGTCCGTGGCGATGAGGCTGCGGCTGCCGTCGTCGTGGGTGACCTCGAGCTGGACGACGGCGGCGATGTCCTCGCCGTAGAGGTTGCGGTAGCCGCCGTCGAAGCCGATGTGACCGCGGTACCAGCCGTCGGCGAGCTGGGCGCCCAGCGCGTGCGCGCCGGTGCCGTCGCCGGAGGCGGTCAGCAGGTCGGTGACGTCGTAGGTCCGGGCGATCAGCCGCTCGCCGTAGACGGTCCACCCGGGCACGAGCTCGTCGGCGCCGATGCGCCGCCCGTCGATCTCGGCGCGGATGAGGCCGTGGGCGCTGATGTAGGCGCGGGCGGCGACGACGGGGCGGGGCAGGTCGAACTCGGTGCGCACGCGCGGCGGGCGGCGGTCGGCCAGCGGGTTCTCCGGCCAGGACGGGCCCACGGGCAGGGCCCGCCAGTCGGCCGGGTCCAGGAGCCCGACCTCGTAGGCGATGGGCTCGGACCAGCCGGTGTCGGCGGGGGAGGCGGTGGCGGGGGAGTCGGCCTCGGCGGTGGTGCCGGCGGCGTCGGAGTCGGTGCCGGCGGCGGCGTCGGGAGTCTCGGATGAGCGGCCGGTCACGCGCACCCGCAGAACCACGCGGTCGCGGGAGGCCAGGGGCGGGGCGGGCCAGGGCGCGAGCACGCCGTCAGCCACCTCAAGGGGGAGGACCTCGGGCTCGCCCAGGGGGGTGCCGGCGGCGTCGGTGCGGGTGATCTCCAGGTCCGCGCCGGTGGGCGCCCAGCCGGCCGGGGCGGAGGCGATCTCCCAGGACAGGCGGGGGGCGGGGTGGGCGCCGCCCAGGACGTCGCCGGGCAGGTACTGCTCGATCTTGAGATGGGTGGGGGCGGCGAGATCGCCCAGGGGATCGGCTAGGCCGCCAGCGGTGAGCTCGGGCTCGGGGACGGTGGGGCGGATGGTCGTGAGGGGCGGCATGAGGGCTCCGGTCGTTCGCCGTTGAAACGACTCAATGGTAGGTTCTCGAGGCGCGCGAGGTCAATGATCGGGGGAGCCGGCTGTCCGTTCGCCTCGTCGTCATGGGCGGGCCCTCGTCGTCAACGGCCGGGGCGCGCCGCCACCTGCGGTTGTCGCCCGTGAGTCGGTCGGGGCGGATCCCGCCGGAGGCCTTGACGCCCAGGCGGGCGGCTGCCGCACGCGAGTCGGTCAGGGGCATCCGCGGGGTCCCGTGGACGACCTCGGCGGCGCGGGTTGTCCAAATCTGTTGCAAAGGCCC
>ERZ772993.276-NODE-276-length-26572-cov-6.735302_pt1 | contig 26572 bp, 25 predicted proteins | sample MGYA00580670_ERZ772993 | MGnify/ENA primary metagenome ERZ772993 (study PRJEB29015, sample SAMEA2737936) | human oral metagenome | biome: human oral; feature: human-associated habitat; material: dental | place: China | collected 2136 ... | reverse complement strand
GGGCTTTGCTGGCCGACGCGCCGTCTGTGAATAAGCCTCAATGAATATTTCAGGTGCTGAGGCTATGGCTTGAGAAACTGATCCTGAGGATGCGCACTACTGGGCATGGTGCTCGTTCCCCGGAGAGAGAACGAAGACCAAGGCGTCGCCGCTGGGCGCACGCAGCAACGCTGTGCCGCGCTGGGCGGCTTCCACGATTTCCTTCCGAGGAGAACCTGTCGCGTCTGAAATCGATTATGCGCGATGTCACTCGCGTCGGGGTGGGTTGCGGGTGAAGCGGATCGACCGGGTTTGGAGGTTTTCCCCGGTGGGGCCCTTGTAGGGGATCGGTTTGCGGGGGTTCCGACCCCGGATGCCGCTGATGGCGGCGGCCTTGGCCGAGGCTTCCGGGTCGCCTCCGATGCGTTGGCCGTACTGGTTGGTGAACGTCAGGTCGCCAGGGATGTCGGGGTTGCCGGTGATCGTGTAGCGACCCTGGTGGTGCTGCCGGTGGTGGGTGGGGCAGAGCGAAACCACTGTTTCGCGGTTCGTGGCGCCGCCGTTGCTCCAGTGCTGAATGTGGTGGTTCTCGAGGAACCCGGTGACGGGGCAGCCGGGGTAGCGGCAGCCGCGGTCGCGGTCCTCCACCAGGCGGCGGGTCCGAAGCGGCACGATCCGTTGTGAGCGGCCCACACTGACCGGCAGGGAATCGGTTTCCCAGACCGGGATGAGGACGCCGTCGCAGGTGAACTCGGCCAGGAGATGCTGCGGCAGGGCGCCTTTCTTCGTGAGCCAGCCGGCTCCGGTGGTGTCGAGGTGCAGATGGACGCGGTAGTGCTCCTTGCGGCTGCCCGAGGTGATCGCCCTGAGGGAGCGGTTCGCCATTTCGAACAGCCCGTCGGCGAGAGTGGCCTCGGTGTTTCCGCTGGTGAACAGGGCGTCCTTGGCCTCGCGGATGGCGGTCTCCACCAGGGCGCCGTCGACGGCCGGGGCGCTGAGGCGCAGCTCGAAACGTCCGGTGCGTGAGTTGGTGATCATGGACAGCTGCGACGCGTCGGCCCGCGCGGTTTCGTGCGGCTCCGGGGAGGGCGTCTCGACATCGGGGTGGTGGTAGCGCGACAGGGTGCGTCGCAGCTGCGTGACCGTCGCCTTCTCCGCGAACTCGGTGATGCTGGCCGAGTACTCCTCGGGCGCGTGCTGGGCGACCACCGCGGCCTGGTCCAACCCGAGCCGCCCGGCGCCAAGCGCCTCGACCACTTCGGGAAGCTCGGTGGATCGTTGCGCGACCCGCGCCACCGCCGCCGCGTTCGCGGGGGAGAGGCCGACGAAGACCTGCAGCCAGTGCTCGATGGAACGGATCCCGTCCCCGGCCCAGGTGTTGGACGAGAGCAGCTCCTCGGTCAGGGTTACCAGGTCGGCGTGGATCACGGCCAGCCTGCCCGCCAGCTCGTGGGCTGCGGCCACGCGCCGATGCCAGGCCGCGGCGTTTTCCTCCGCGGGGCCCTCGACGAGGGGAGTGTGGTCCGTTCCAGCCATAAGGTAATGATACATGAGTTCGATTAAGATCGCAAGGGGTTGTTCCGGAAAAAGATGCACTGGTGTGGTTGGGCGTTGTCCGAGGGGCTGGGAGGCATTTTGAAGGACGGACTTGGTACCCTGGGCTCGAAACAGGAACAGGAGGGACAAGGCGAGGATGATCCCTGTCGTCGATGTCTTCGCGGGTCCCGGTGGACTGAACGAGGGTTTCAGCTCCGTGGAACGTTTTGGAAGGCCCGTGTTCGACGTTGTGGCCTCCTTCGAGATGGAGAAGAACGCGGTCGAGACGCTTGTGCTGAGATCGGCGGTTCGGGAACTCTCCAAGGGTGGCCGCCTTCCCCGCTCCTACCAAGAATTTCTCGCTGGGAACATTGCGTGGCGGATGCTGATCGAAGAACGGGAAATGAACAATGCCCTGCAACGAGCGCGCGCGCATGTGCACATGATGGAGCTGGGCCCCTCGGCTCGCGAGACGGCGGCTGATTTCATCGCCTCTGCCATTGGTGGACGCGAGGACTGGGTTCTGATCGGTGGGCCGCCATGCCAAGCGTACTCCCTCGTGGGAAGATCCCGCAGAAAACATGACCCAGAATTCTTGGAGGACAAGAAACACTTTCTCTATCGTGAATACCTGGACATCATCCAACGTTTCAAGCCCGCAGTTTTCGTGATGGAAAACGTCAAGGGACTGCTCTCCGCGGGGCACCATGGATTCAACATGTTCAACCTGATCATGTCGGACCTCGCGATGAACGGGAGGTATGAGATCCGTAGTTTCGTCGTCCCCGACGAACATCCGCAGCCGAAGGATTTCGTGATAAGGGCCGAACGCTACGGGATCCCGCAGCGACGTCACCGGGTGATCCTGCTGGGGATTCGGAACGACTTGGGGAATGTGGTTCTCAAACCGTTGCATCCCCAACCCGCGGTCACGGTGCGTCATGCTATCCATGACATGGCGCGGCTGAACCCCCGTGTCACGCGAACCACTCACTCCCAGGAAACGGTCCTGTCGCGCGCTCGTGACAAGGGTGTCAAACTGGCTGCGGCGCTGGCGTCACCCGGGCGTGGCATCGAGACCTCGGAGACCGGAACGGCGGACGAACTGCGCTCGTGGTTGAGGCGACATGACGTGCCCATCACGCAGCACGAGGCGAGAGGTCACATGGAGTCGGATCTGGTCCGATACACCTTCTTGGCCACCTTGGCGCAAGAAGGCCGCAGCTTCAAGGTTCAGGAGCTTCCCGAGGAACTACGCCCGAAACACAAGAACGTCAAGGGTGAATCGACACCTTTCACGGATCGGTTCAAGGTGCAGAAATGGGATGCTCCAGGCAGCACGGTCGCATCGCACATCAGCAAGGACGGGCACTATTACATACATCCGGACCCCGGGCAGTCGCGGAGCCTGACGGTTCGTGAGGCCGCCCGGCTTCAAACCTTTCCGGACGACTACTTCTTCTGCGGCACCCGAACCAAGCAGTACCATCAGGTCGGAAACGCGGTACCTCCGCTGCTGGCCCTCAAGATCGCTGAAAGGGTGGCTGATCTCCTTGGCGAACGAACGTCCGGCTCCCGCTGACGAGGCCGTTCGAGACCGAATGGCCCATCAGAAGCGCCAGGACACCAAACCGGAGGTCGTTCTTCGCAAGCGGCTCCACGCGCGTGGGTATCGCTTCCGGGTGGCGTATCCGGTTCCGGGGATGCCCCGTAGGACCATCGACATAGCCTTCCCGCGCAGAAGGGTGGCCGTCTTCGTGGACGGCTGCTTCTGGCACGCCTGCCCGACCCACGGAGTGAAGCCCAAGAACAACAAGGACTGGTGGGCGGACAAACTGGCCGGGAACCGGGCCCGCGACCTGGAGACCACCGAGGCCCTCACGGGCCTCGGGTGGACGGTGGTGCGGGTGTGGGAGCACGAGGCGCCCGAAGCGGCGCTGGCGGCGGTCGTCGCAAAACTTGAAGGGGAATGAGTGCACGGGGCGAGGTCCGGTATTCTGATTGTCCGGGAGGAAGAGGACGATGACTGGTTCCGAAGCGTTCAATGCGACCCAAATCATCATGGACTGGGCGGATAGAAGCAAGATCACTTGGGTCGAGGCGGCGGAAGAACTGAAGAGGAAAGGAATGCCGGGCATCGATCAGGCCGTGGAGGAGCTGAAGCGAAGATCAGAAGCTCTGATAGACGTTCCCAATGCCGTCCTGGGGGACAGGGATCGCGTCAATTGGTACATGGGCCCTTCGAGTGATGGTCGCTGGGCCGCTTATTGGAGGGCGTTGGAGGAGGCCGGGGCTCCGGGGTTGGAGGGGCTTGACGAGGAGACCTCCAACATCGTTCGACTTCTCGCGAATCCACGTCGAAAAGGTGATCGACGCAAGGGCTTGGTGGTGGGCAATGTCCAATCCGGTAAGACGCGAAATTTTGCGGGCGTCATCGCCAAGGCCGCGGATGCCGGGTACAGATTGATCATCGTCTTGGCCGGGATGCACAACAATCTCAGGGAGCAGACCCAGACCCGGCTCGATGAGCAACTCTTCACGAGGGACGACTGGGGAAAGCTGACTGGCCCCAGCAAAGATTTCGATCATCAGCTCAGCCCGCGAGCATCGTTCAAGTACACGCCCCTGCTGTGTGCCGTTGTGAAGAAAAACAAGAAGGTTCTTCAGAAACTGGTGGAGATGCTCGGCGATCTCGGACCGGATGTGCTGCAAAAATTTCCGGTGCTCATCATCGATGATGAAGCCGATCAGGCCAGCCCCAACAGCAGAAGCCAGTACAAAGAAGTGTCTGCTGTCAACGAGAAACTGCGCCAGCTCTGGGGAAAGGTCATTACCGGAACCTACGTCGCCTACACGGCGACCCCGTTCGCCAATGTCTTAATAAATCCCGACGACAAGGAAGATCTTTTCCCGTCAGATTTCATCGTGACCTTGGAGCCGGGGGAGGGGTACTTTGGTCCCGAGAAGGTCTTCGGCGTTGCCGACACCGTGGACGAGGATGCGCCCGCGGCCGAGGGACTGGATGTCGTCCGGAGAATCCCCCCCGAGGAATCAGACCAGTTGCGCCCACCGAGCGAAACCGAGTGCCGCGAGAGGTTCGATCCGCCGCTCTCCCCCACCCTGAAGGACGCAATCGCTTGGTTCGTCGTCGCCACGGCGATCCGTTGGCAACGGGGCCAGCAGTCGGAACACTCCTCCATGCTCGTCCACACCACCCACTACAAGAACCCCCACTTTGCTTTCAAGGAGCGGATAAAGCACCACGTCAAAGATCTCGTCGACGAGGTAGCAGCTGGCGAAATCGAAAGATTCGAGAAGGCTTGGAAGAAAGAGGCCTACAGGGTGGCCGCGGAAGCCACCATTCCTCTTCCCGATTGGACCGAGGTTCGTGCAAGGCTTGGTGATGTGCTGACCGAGATCGACGTGAAGGTCGACAACGGAGACTCGCCTGATCGAATCAACTATCAGCGCGGCAAACCCCTCACCGTCATCGCGGTCGGTGGCGGAACCCTTTCCAGGGGATTGACACTGGAAGGGTTGGTCGTCTCCTACTTCACCCGAACCAGCAACACCTACGACACTCTGATGCAGATGGGACGTTGGTTCGGTTATCGCAAAGGATACGAGGATCTTCCTCGGATCTGGGTCGCGAACGATCTCGATCGAGACTATGCATTCCTTGCCTTGGTTGAGAAGGACCTCCGCGACAGCATCAAGGAACTGGCTGAGTCGGAGTTCACCCCGTACGACGTGGGGTTGCGCATTCGCGCCCATCCGGGGCGGCTCCAGATCACATCGGCCAGCAAGATGTTCAGCGCGAAGGAGGTCCAGGTCGGGCTCAGCGGCACCGCGAACCAGACCTTCCTGCTGGACGGCCAGCCGGGGGTGCTGGACAGGAACAGAACCGTGGCCGAGGAACTAATCGGCGACGCCGTCCTTCAGCCGATCGCCTGGAACATGGGTCGTCTCATCGCAACCGGTGTGCCGGGGGAAAGGGTGGTCAGATTCCTCGAGAACTTCAAGGTGCACGATGACCAGAAGTGGCTGACCAACCCGGATGCGCTGCGGGGCATGTCAGCCTGGATCAGGAAATGGGCATCCGGGCCCGATTGGAACGTGGTGATCGCGGGCAGCTCGGGGAAACTGGCGAAGGACGGACACGCCGACCTCGGGAAAATCCTGATAGGTGGACGTGAGGTGAACTGTCTGGATCGTTCCCCGTTGATCGGCAGCACGCGTGCTCGCATCGATCTGAAGGCGATCATGTCCGGGGATGATCGACTGGGAGACATCAATCCCGACCGATACCGTGCGATCAAACACGCGAACAACGTCGAGCGACGGAGGATTCGCAGGCACCACGGGCAAGGAAAGGGATTGGTGGTCGTGTACCCGATCAGTGCGAACTCCAGAGCGGGGAAGACCCCCGGAGGACCCCGGACCCGCATGGACATGCCGGCCGGGGAAAACCTGATCGGTTTCGCAATCTTCTTCCCACACGTGAATGATGAACACGGACGGGAGGGAACATACGTATCCGTTCGCCCCACATCCGAGGACCGAGTGGCTGAGGAGGAAGGATGAGCGATTCTTGGATCACATTCGGGCTCCTCCTGTCACGGGCCAGGGAACAGGCGGGACGCAGTCTGATGATCTTGGATGACGCCGATGGGGAAGGTTGCCTGTGGCTGGGGGCGGACGCCGACGAGAGACGACATCTGCTCGCCCCCGTACCAACGGATTTCGTTTTCACTCCGATGAAGGGCGCGGCCATCGAGTTGACCACTTGGTGTGACCCCCGAACCGATCAGAAGTTTCTGGATCTGGCGTGTGAAGCCAATGCCTTGGGGAAAGTTTTCTCAAGGTTGGCGGATGATGTCCGGGAGAGAATGAGAACCACTGAACAGGCAGCCCATGTGGCGATGCTGACAACCCTCGACGACTGGAAACGCCTCGTCAGGCCAGCGCGTTCCCTGACTGAGGAGTCCGCGCGAGGACTGTTCGGTGAACTTCTCGTGGCGGCAAGGCTCGCCAAATGGAATCCCCACTTCGCGGTGGAATCCTGGACCGGCCCCGACGGGGAGGCTCACGACTTCACCACGTCCAAGGGCGACCTCGAGGTAAAGACCTCGAAATCAAGTGGACAACTCGTCACCATTTCCAGCCTCGAACAGCTGGATCGGCCTGCGGGCAACCCGCTCGTGCTGATCCGGCAACACGTGCGGGCCTCTCCGAACGGTCGGAACATCACAAACATGGTCGAGGAACTGGTTGCGCTGGGATGTTCCGAAGCGGCGGTCGGAGAAAAACTGGCCGAAGCGGGATTCCTTCTCGGAGTTGACGAGGACGCACATCGATTCGTCGAGGTGAGTGGCCCGTTGAGTTGGAGGGTCGAGAACGACTTCCCCGGGCTCCGGAGCCAAGATCTACCATCACATCGTGCCGCTGCGATCACCAAGGTCAGCTACACCTTGGACCTGATGGGCGCTCCCGGTGCCATGGATCCGGGAGAACTTGACGCCTTCATGGGAGAGATGATGACCGCATGATCGGTATGCCGGATCTGCACTGGTATCCCAAACCATTCGGTCCGGGTGACACGGATGGAGCCGGTTCAAAGCGGACCATAGGTGCTCCGAAGGTCGACCTTCTCAACCTGCTCATCCGGGAGACGGCCCAGAACAGCTGGGACGCCCGACTGATGTCGGACGAGGACGATACGCTGCCCCGCTTCGAGGTCCGGTATCGAAAACTTGGTCCCAAGGTGCGTGACATCCTGCAATGGAACGTCTTTGGGCGCGGTTCTTCGGACAACCTCGACCTTGCCGGGGTTCTGCGCGATCCCAACTTGGACGCTCTGGAGATCAGCGACCGGGGAACCAAGGGGTTGGGCGGTCCGACCACCAATGAAAAACCGGTGAACAGTGCTCAGGTCAACAACTATGCCCGTTTCGTCCTGACCATCGGGGCGCCCCCGGCCCGGCGGTCGAGCGGTGGCACCTATGGGTTCGGGAAAACCGCCAGCTATCTGGCGAGCAGATGTTCCACGATCGTCATCTGGTCTCGATTCAGGGATGAGGGCGGAGAAATCAGAGACCGCTTCTTGGCCTCTGCCATGGGGGACAGCTTCACCAAGGACGGCCGCCAGTACACGGGAAGGCAGTGGTGGGGAGTACCCGCTGCGGAAGACACGGAAGCCGAGCTTCTCAGGTTTGAGCCTGCCGAGGAGGAAGACGCCAGAAGGCTGGGGGAAGCCGTCTTCGAGTCCAGATTCGAGGCGGGCGAGACGGGTACGTCCATACTCATACTGTCGCCCAAACAGAATGAGGAAGGAAAATTGGTCGAGCCGTGTGCCGAGGCCATCAGCAGAAACCTCTGGCCAAAGCTCGATCCCGAACAGGATCCGAGGCGACGGATGCAGACCTCTCTTCTGAATGGTGACGAGGAGATCGAGGTTCTCCCTGAATCCGAGATCCTGACGGCCCAGCTGGAATGCCTGAAAAAGATCCGTTCCGTTCAGAACGGGGAAGAGGTCGACAATCCATTGATCAAGATCGTGGAGATTCGATGCCGGAGGCCCAAGGCCTTGCTCGGGCACCTTGCGCTCACTAGGATCCCGATTTTTGGCCAAAAAAGAACCGCTTTTGGCGATGCCCTCGGAGGCGTCACCTACATGCGTTCCGAGGCTGAACTCGTGATCATGGTTGAGTACTTTTCCGCGGCCAATTCGGACGATCTGCCATGGCTCGGGATCTTCAAACCGACCAGCGACATGGACAAGTATTTTGCTGATGCGGAACCTCCCGCCCATGACAGCTGGGATCCTACGGGCGTGGAGGACCCTACGGGTAGGAGCTATGTCAATGTTGCTCTCAGGAGAATCAAGGAAGAGGTCAAGAGATATCTGGCCCCGGCCCAGACGTCCAACGAGCCCATCGAGGGAAGGTCCACTGGGGCTTTGTCGTCCTCGTTGGCGAATCTTGCAGGCGCCGTCCCTGGTGGGCGGGCCGTCCCCGTTCCGTCGGGGAAAAGAGGAAATAGCAGCGGTGAATCGAGAAGGGGGAGGGGCGTTCGGGTCGGCATGGTTGATGTTCGGCTGCTGTCGAGTGCCGCGGAGGCCAAGAGAGGGCGTCAGCTCGTTGACTTGGAGCTGAAGCTGATCAATGCCAATCGAGCCACGGTCCGGGTTGGTCAGATGAGTCTGGTGGTGGATGGAGGCGAGATGTCCGGAGAGGATCTCCTGAGGCTCGAGGAGTGGCGCGTTGGTGAGAAACATTTCTCGAGCGATTCCGTCGAGGTTGACTCAAAGCAATCGTTCTGGGCCTGCATGTCATTTCCCGTCGGACTGGCGGTCAATGTGACATTCGTCGCAAAGGTCGTCTCGTGAAGGTCATGCCCTTCCTCGTCGCGGACGAGGAGTCAGTTCGATTTGAAAATCCGACGCTTCATTTTCGCGGTGCTGAGATCGAGGCAGGGGAAACTGCTCCCACCTGGGACTACATGATTCCCATGGAGGTGCTCGGCTCTCTGAGTCTGGACCGCGAACGATTCCTGAACTCAACCGGGTTGGAGTCGCTGGATGGGGTGGTAGCAGTCCTGCAGGTCGACTGTCCTGCAACCGGGTACAGAAAGCTGGACGTGCAGCCCGTGCTGGACCACCAGTCCGGTGGCGTAGAACTGGGTGTTTCGATTCCGGGACATGAGGTCGCCGTAAAGTTGGTCGTCACTTATTCTGTGTTGCTCAATATTCCTGATGGACCAGTTCCCGCCAACTACTCTGCCCATCGAAAAGGAAGTCGACTTCATTCAGGATCCGGTAAATATGTTTTCCTTCTGGAAGGTGAGGGGGGCGGTTTCCCCGCCGAGGCCTTCAATTTTGAGCACTTGGACAAGTATCCGTCCGGCGCCGCATGGGTTCTCGAGTTCAGAGGAGATTCCTTGAATGAACCTTTCCTCAGTGTCACGCGGCTCTACGTGAACACGAGCCACGAGCATACGCAGGTCCTGCTCGGCGAGAAGCAGGGATTGATTCACACCGTCCTGAAGTATGACCTGATTTCCCAGATGCTCGGCGCCGTGGCTGCGCACTGGTCATCAGACGGGATCGAAGACTTCGAGCCGGGAAGCGTCGGAGCAGTCATGAACGATCAGACCAATCTCTACTTGGGCAAGGACCTTTCCGAAGCTGTGGACGCGATCGTCAATGACCGGCCCCGGACGCTGGCGCTGCTCCAAGAGGCAGTGTTCTTCTTCAAAGGGGATACCAGATGAGCCGACTCCTGATCCCCAGAATCTCCTTGGCGCAGGCGGTGGAGCGTTTCGCGCAGTTGCAGGAACTCGTGCGGAGTGGAAACACGGGTAGAGCGTTGGTACTGGAGGGGGACGTGGGCGCGGTACCCAACAGGACGGGTGGAAGCGCTCCAACCCCTGATGACATCCACAGATGGCGAGAGGAAGTGGTCGAACGGGTCGATGATGAGTCGATCGACCCGTTCGAGGAGGCTGCGAAACACTCAGCCGTTCTGGGCAGGGCCTTGGACGAGGTCATTGCACCGAGCCCAAGCGACGCCGCCCATGGCGGGGGTTGGGCGTACCTTTCGTTGTTCCTGTTTCCCGACTTGGTCCATGCCCGCTGGGGAGGGGGCGATTCAGGAGGGAAAGAACTGAACCAGGATCGTTGGATCGGGGCGCTGGTGGGGAAGGATCGCAACTACTTGAAGACCTCGTGGAGACGGTGGAGACTGCTCGGCCCGATTCTTGAAGCCGGGGAGCGTCCCTTGGGAGAGGACGAGTTGGTGGCGCTGACGGAACGCTCTTCGTTGGCCCGCAACGGACGTCTCATAAGAGCCGCGGCGCGAAGGATCCTCGATTTCCCCTCGACAGGGAACCGAAGTTTGTTCACACGGGAGCTGATGAAGGAGATCACCCTTCAGACGGGTCCCGTCCATCTGGACCTGTTGACGGACGACGAACTCGATCTCCTCGTGGAACGTCTCGGTGGAGATGTGGTGTCGAGGAACTTCCCGAGGCGGGCGCTCTGACATCGGGTCACTGGTCGGGTGGGGGCTCGACCGTCAGGACCTCGACCCCCGCCAGGCGGGCCTCGGCAAGGGCCGACGGGGATGCGTCCGTGGTGGTCACCAGGGTGTCCAGGTCGGCGTAGGTGGCGAACTGGTGTGCGGCGGTCTGGGTGAACTTGTCGGCGGTCGTCGCCAGGCAGACCCGGCTCGCGGACTCCAGAGCTGCGCGTTTGACGTGCGCGTCGCCCCAGTCTGCGACGGTGAGGCCCGCGTCGGGGTGGGCTGCGCAGGAACCGATTATCGCGATGTCGAAGCGCATGCGACGGATGACGTCGGCGGTTCCGGGGGCGGTGAAGGAGAGATCGTCGTGGTTGACGGGACCCCCGGGGACGATCACCCGGTTTCCCGGTTTGGCGGCGAGGGCCGCGGCCGCGTGCAGCGACAGGGTCAGGGCCGTTATACCGAGGCCCGTCAGTTCGTGGGCGACCGCCAGGGCGGTGGTGCCGTTGTCAATCAGGACGGAGTCTCCGGGATTGATCATGGACGCGACGGCGCGCGCCAGGGCTTGTTTGGTCGCCGGGTGCTCGGTGCTGCGGAGGCCGAACGGGTAGGTGGCGCCGCGGGATTTCGCCGGAGCCGCCCCGCCGCGGACGCGCCGTAGCGCGTCGCGTTCGGCCAGGTCGGTCAGGTCGCGCCGGATGGTGACGGCCGACGCCCCCGTCAGGGCGGCGAGCTCGTCAACGGTCCGCGACGACTTGCCGACCGCCGATATGATCAGTTTGTGCCTTTCTGATCGTTGCACGTGATCATTCTGGATCATAAGTTGTGTGCATGGAAAGTCATGGCAAATCGATTCGTCTGGTCGCCGTCGACATGGACGGAACCTTCCTGGATGACGAGAGCAAGTACGACCGCGTCCGTTTCGCCCGGATCCACTCCCGCATGCAGGAGGACGGAATCCGTTTCGTCGTCGCCAGCGGCAACCAGCACCGGACCCTCAGCAGGTATTTCGACGGCTACTCAGATGTTTTCCACATCGCGGAGAACGGTGCCCTGGTGGCCGCTGGCGACGAGGTGCTGCACACCACCCCCTTCGCCCCGGCCGACCTCGACGCCGCGCTCTCACTGAGCGTGGGGCTGCCGGGGGTTTTCGTTCTCGTCTGTTGCGCATCGACCGCATACGCGCCGCGCACCAGCGACCCCGATGAGATCGCGGTGTTGGGAAGGTACTACGCGAACCTTGAACTCGTCGACGACTGGGGCCGGGTGGAAGAGCCCGTGCTCAAGCTGGCCCTGGGATGCCCGGGTGAGGAGACCGCCGGGCTGCTGGAACGACTGAAAGCCGGCCTGCCCGCCGGGGCGGTTCCCACATCCAGCGGGCACGGGTCCATCGACATCATTCCCGCCGGCGTGAACAAGGGAGTTGCACTGGCCTGGCTGGGCGAGAGGATCGGCGTCTCCCTCGACGACATGGTGGCCTTCGGCGACGGCGGGAACGACGTGGAGATGCTGAAACGAGCCGGCACCGGGATCGCGATGGACAACGCCCCGGAAGCGGTGAAGGAAATATCCGACGGCACAACCGGGAGCAACAACTCCCAAGGGGTTCTCGCATGGCTTGAAGATCATCTCGGTCTCGCGAACTGAACCGAGCCGCGAACGCGATGAGCCGTGGGTGAGTGTGTGGGGAGCTGTGGTCGGGTGTGATTGCCGGTCGCGGGGTGGTTTCGACACAGCCGTTCGCTTCGCTCACGTGCTGGCTCAACCAGCTTCAATGAGGGGTGGTTTCGACTCAGCCGTTCGCTTCGCTCACGTGCTGGCTCAACCAGCTTCAATGGGGGGTGGTTTCGACTCGGGCTGCTCCTTCGTCGCAGTCCGTCTCCTACCCGCGATCCCCGTGACCCACCAGGTAGCCGAACGCGACGACGGCGCCGGTCCGGGTGAGGCCCAGCCGGGCCAGCCAGTAGTCGTCGATCAGGCCTCCCACGACCACTCCCGCCAGGCCGAGGTCCGCCGCCGTCAGGGAGAGTTGCTGCATCACGGCACCCGCCTCGAGGAGGGCGAAACGACCTCCCCGCTCCCCGTATTTCGTGGTCAGGCGGTCGGGGAACAGCGTCGCGACCACCAGGCACGCCGGTTCCCCGGTGACGGGGGCGTTGATCCGTGACTGCGCCTCGGGCCACGGCGGGGACGGGTCAGGGAGGGTGACCAGGCCGTGGTCTACGGGGTCGTAGTAGAGCATCCGGCCCGTGTGGTTCTCCACCCGCCAGCCGACCACGAACACCTCCGTCGCATACGACGCACCCGCCGACGGAAAGGCGCGATGCTCCGGGCCGCCCCACGCCCGGCAGGAACCGAGCAGCCGAGCCAGGTCCTTGGTCCCGAGGGGTCGCGACGAGAAACCCCGCCCGCTTCTGCGCCGCGCCGCGAGCCTTTCCAGGGGCCGCCTGTGGGTGCGCGGCAGCGGGGTGGGCGCGAGCGGATGGTCCAGACGCAGCTGCCTGCCCTCCGGGTCGTGGGAATCCATCATGCGCGTGAATTCCCTCAGATTGTGGGGGCTCAACTCGGATGCCTGCCAGAAATCGTCGAAGAAAGGTGTTTCCATCGCGTCACCCCAGCGGATGCGGTTTCAGGTTGGGGAACCGGGATTCCGCTCCCCGGCCCGGATAGCGCGATTCCACCATGCCGTCCACCTTGTGCAGGAACGGCCAGGCGTCGTGGGAATGGATCAGCGCCATGTCCGGCGACAGCGCCTTCACCACCCGCACCCCCGCCTGGATGGCATCGATGGTGCTCACCTCCCGGTAGTACACGCGGATACCGGCGTCCAGCAGCGCCTTCCGGGCCACCTCCAGCGCACGTCGCGGCTCCTCGGGGGCCGCCCGCCGTGACGGGGCGTGCAGGACGCTCTTTTCCCGCAGGATCGGTAGTTCCGGCCACAATTCCGGATACAGCGTGTAATACATCGCGTGCTCGTCGAAGGAATGCAGTTCGCTGTTTTTCCGGATCCGGGAGACATCGGCCAGTTCCCCGTAAACACCCGCGAACAACACCCCCTGATTCCATTCCAGATGAGCCTTTTCCACGGCGGATCTCCAGTCGTGTTTGCAGGCCACCCCGAGCGAATACCGCCACACGCCCCGTTTCGGTATCCCACCCATCACCGCCGCGACGGGAAACGGACTGTAGGCGGGGGTGAGATCGAGGACGGTGAATTCGCCGCTCAGTCTCGCGACCTCTAAGGCCAAGGAATCGGGAGGGGCGACGGCGCGCCCGGACAGGCCGTGCAGCCACGTCGTCATCAGGGCGTCGCGTTCGATCAGCTCCTGCACCCCGCGCAGCAGGGCCGCGTGCGCGTCGGGTCCCGCCGCCAACCCGGAGGAGTTCGGCACCCCGGTGCGGTGCGGGTCCTGCAGCGACACGAAGGGCTGCGGCACCCACACCGGGGAGTTGTCGAAAAGGGAGAAGACCTCGACGTACGGACACTCGGGGTCGTGGATGCTGCCGTGCGGGAAACCGGGCCGGGCGCGCTGATCAGGGGTGAACAGCGCGAAGTCCTCGGCGTCGATCCGCTCGCCGGGCGGGATGTCGCGGCGAGGTCGCATCGGCAGCTGAACCAGTCCCGAGGCGGTGCGTTCGACGGCTTCCCCGATCGCCGCCAGGCGCGCGTCGCGTTCCCGTCTCGCCACCCCTCCGGAGGCGCTCTCCCAAGGCGAGTCGATCTTCCGCGGCACCCCGTAGTGGACGATGTCGGCGTCGGCCATCGACAAAGGAGCGCGCTGCGGCGGCAACACCAAGCCGTGGCGCTGCCCGACGGCCTGCTGCATCAGGTGGGTGCCGAGGGTCATGGTTCACGGGAACCGGCGAAAAGCGGTCATGAGGAGCTGGGCGGGGGATCGGTGTTCGTGGTGTTTCGTCTCGGTAGGCCGAGGATCACCTCGATTGCGCTCCTGTGCCCGGGACGCCAATGCAACAGCATGATCAAACTGATGAGCATGGCAGTCGCTGTGGCCAAGACGAGATAGAGGACGGGCGAGAAGGATTCACGCAGGAAGAGGTTCACCGAGATGAGCAACTCGCTCGTCAGGGCGGCCCAGAGCAGAACCACCATGATCGCTGCCGTCACCATCGCCGGGATCCTGTTCCGGAATGAGACCAGGTACCAGTAACCAGCCCCCAGAACCGCGAAAGCAAGAACGAGAACTGCCAATTGATGCGCCGGCTCCTCAAAGGCGAATCCAAGCACGACGCCTATCAGCGCCAGCCAAGGTAGAAGCAGGGCGAGGGCTATGCGAACGGCGAAAGCTCCCCCGGAAAGGCGGGTGCTCTCGCGGGCCTGGATCACCGCTCCCGCTCCGAGCGCGCTGGCCGTCGCCAAAGTCGCAGCACAACAGCAACAGCAGCTGCTGCAGCAGCAGGTGGGAGTGGCCACCGTCCTCGGCGCGCTGGCCCCGTCGAACTGGGTTCGCAGTGCCTTCATGGTGTGATGCTACCGGGCAGGTCGAGCCCGCGGCAGTAGTTGCAGAGGGGGACTGTGAGCAGTTTCTCGCGCAGGATGGAACGGTCGGCGAGGTTCCAGGCGACGGTCCAGCCCACCAGCGACGTGTCCCCCTCAAGGCAGCGTCGCACTTCCGAGGCGAGCAGCGCCGCGACGAGATCGGGATACCGCCTGGCCACCTCGGGATCGGCGACGGGTTGTCGTTCACCCCAGCGCTCCCGCAGCCGGCCCTGCAGGCAGGTGACGCACGGGGTTTCGTGCGGGATCACCAGCGGACCGATGGACACGGTGTGATGAAAGGACATGTCGACAAACAGGTGCGGCCGTTCCAGCTTGGACGCCCGCCGGACGATGTCCGGCGCGGTGGCAGTGTGACGCACCAGCACCAGCAGGTCGGCGGTTTCCGCAGATCGCGGCTCGCCGGGCAGCGCCACGTCGACGGGAAGAGGATCGCCGACGACCGCCACCGACCGGCGTCGCTCCTCCGGGATCTCGGGGCGGATCATCCCGGCCGACAGCAGCTGCTCGAACTCGATCGCCCCGGCCGGGTCGAGGCCGTCGCGGGTCACCGCATCCCCGGCCGCCAACCGGGAAACGAGAGGGCTTGGATCGAGCTGGAAACGGGCGTCGTCGCCGCCGTAGATCTCGAAACCGTCGTCGCGCTCCACGATCCGCCACGACGGGGACAGCCGGTACATGCTTAGAGATTAGTCACTCGCGGGTCGGCTCAACCAGCTTTTCGGGGTGCGGGGAGAATGGGGGTGTGCTGGATGACCTCGGGGCGGATGTCGCGTTGGATCGCCCGCCCGAGCGGGTGGTTTCGCTGGTGCCGTCGCTGACGGAGGCGATCGCCCTCACTGCGCCCGGCGTGCTCGTCGGCGCCACGAGCTGGTGCACCCATCCCGCAGGCCTGGAGGTCGCGCGGGTGCGGGGCACCAAGAACCCCGACCGCGTCGCCATCGCCGCGCTGCGCCCCGACCTGGTGGTGGCCAACCAGGAGGAGAACCGCCGAGTTGACGTTGAACGGTTGCGGTCCGCCGGAATCCCGGTGTGGGTGACCCGCATCGACGGCATCGACGACGCCCTGGGCAGCCTGACCCGGCTGTTCCGGGAGGGATTCGGGCTGCGGGAGGTCGGCTGGCTGGCGGAGGCCCGCGAGGTGTGGGGAAGCCCGCCGCGCTTGTCGGGACGGGTGGCGCTCCCGGTGTGGCGGGACCCTTGGATCTGGGTGGGGGCGGGCACCTATCCCGACGACCTGCTGCGTCGCCTGGGACTGGTCAATATTGTCGATGACATGCGGTATCCGCATGTCAAAATCAACGATGCCCTCAGTGGGAACCCAGATTTCGTCCTGCTTCCCGACGAGCCCTACCCCTTCACTGCCACCGACGGACCGGAGGCGCTGGGCGGGGTGGGATCTCTGAACGTCCGGGGCAGGTCGCTGTTCTGGTACGGCCCCGCCATGGTCGAGGCGCGAGCCGACCTGGAGGCCGCCATTCATGAAGCCGGTTGAAGCGGCCTGCTTCTGATAATGCTGGACGCCCTGTCGGATCTGATTCGCCGCGACCACGCCATTGAGCAGCGTTTCCCCGGCAGGCTCAATCGGCTGCTGGAAGTGGTTTCAAGGTGGGTTCTTCTGGGCGCGGTCCGGATTAGCCAACTTGCAGGGAATCCTCCTGACCGTCCTCCTTCGAGGAACTATGGGTAAACCTTTCTGTCGCGACATGCGGCGAAGTCCATCGCACCCAGTCTTGTGTTCCAGATCCTCATGCCGCCTGCGGGGCGAATCTCATGGCTGGATTGTGGTGATTTCGGGTCGAACCATGATGCGGTCTCGATTTTTGCCGAAGCAAGTGTCAAAGCTTCGTCGAGTGAGGGTTCGAGGTCGGTGTCCTGCGAGCACAGGATTACCAGATCGATGTCAGGATCCCGAGCTTCCCGTATGACGGCAAGGGCCACGAGGACGTCTATGCCCTTCTCCTGGGGTTTTCCGATGGTCAACCGGCGTCCCTGCTGGTCGGTTGCTTTACGTCCGTGTCCATCGTGGTGGTACTTATATCGCAGCGGCCGGTGGGTCACCCTCACCCTTGAATCGAGCTCCCATTCGGCTTTCTGGGCCAAGTTGCGCCCGTAGGATCGAGGGTCGGTGTCTGCGGATGGAAGCCCGCGGTACACCAGCACCTTGGTTACGGCAGCGTGGGGAAAACCGGGTCGTTGGCGTTGGTTCCGGCAACCGACAATCCGGTTGGCGTAGTGCAGTGGATGCACGAGATGCTCGTGCGGCGGCTGGTGCGGCTCGAACAGTCCCGCTCCGGTGAGGTGCATGTTCTGGTAGTCGATGACAAACGCAGCCCGAAGGTCGGACACCGTTGCCTTCTGTAGACAAAAACCCCACCAGTCCCGGAGGACGGTGGGGAGCTATGACCTCAGTCTTCCATGTCTGTGGCTCGCGAGCAATGGTTTCGTGCAGATTTCTTTCCCAAAGCGATGTTGTCATGGGTGGGGTCGGGGGCGCCCGCCACGGTCGAGCGGTCAGATCAGGATGACCACCTCCCCGAGGGTCAGGGGGTTGTTTCTTCGACGGGCAGCCAGTGGATGAGCGTCGCTGAGCCAACTTGATGGGCACGGCTTGGATCAACGAGGAAGTGGCGATGATGATCGTGTACCTAAGGATGCTGATCACCACCAGGATGGCTTCGGCGGCCAGTGTGATCGCGTAGAGCACTCGCGCCGCTCGGGGCGGCTGCTTGTTCGAAAACGCGTCAAGAATTTCGTATACACTATTGATGTGAGTGAACATCTGTTGCGGGGTGAATCCGTCACGGACGAGCAGATCCAGGCTTGGGCCGACGAGGCGGAGGCCGGGTACGATCTCGCGAGTCTTCCCAAGGCACGCCGAGGTCGTCCGCCTGTGGGCGATGGCCCCGGGGTGGTCGTCCCCGTGCGGCTCGATGCAGCCACCCTTGCAGCTTTGACTGCCCGGGCCGAGGCAGAAGGCATCCAGAACCGGTCGGAAGCGATCAGGACTGCTGTCAAGGCCTGGGTGGACGTTGCGTGACCTGCATCAGGCTGCGCGGAAGCACTATCGTCGTGACCGCCTTAATGACGATGCAGTGCGCCATGCAGCCACCCATGTCCTGCACTCCCGTCCACTTGATGACAAGGACGACCCTCGGCGCTGGCTGTTGATTGGTATGGATCCGGCCGGGCGTCTTCTCGAACTCGTCATGTTGGTCTACGACGACGGTTACGAGCTGATCATCCACGCCATGAAGGCCCGTTCTCAATACCTCGACGAATTTTGACAGAATTCTTCGGGGCTCTCCGGCTTCCACTTATCTGCTCGTGGAGCCTGTAGCCATTTTTCTTATCTCGTACTGACCCGTGCGACCGCCTCCGGGGTGATGGAGTAGTCGGCCACGGTTCTCGCGGCCATCCGCCGCACCGCCGCCGGGCGCGCCAGGACCGGGGCCAGCGCGACGACGAACGGGACGAGGCTGGGCGGGTCCTCGAGAACCGGGGTCAGGACCTCCCGCGCCGGCGTCTGGGGGGAGCGTCCGAGCAGGGCGCGGGCAACGGCCTTCGCCACTCCCCGGCGGGTTCCGGCGGTCTCGGCCGCTCCGAGGCCGATGGCCAGCGTCGAACGGGTCCGCACACCCGCTTGCGCCGCCACGGGCTCCCCGGACGGAGGGGCGTCGTCTGCCAGGCCGATCATGAGGGCGGGGAGATCGACGCCGGCCGCTGCTGCGTTCGCGGGCTCGGAGATGCGGGGATTGCACTCGATGAAACACGGTCTGCCGTCCTCGTGGAAGTAGTCGAGGCCGAGGCCACCGTGCCACGACAGGAAAGCGCCCAGGCGTTCGAGGGCCGTCACCGCCTCGGGATGATGGACGCTCACCCTCGCGGCCGCGCTTCCTCCGACGCCGGTTGCCAGCAGCTCACTGGCCGCCGCCGCCATCAGCCGGCCGCGACGGAACAGACCCTGCACCTGGGCGTACCGGCCGGGCGCCGGAGCCTGCGCCATGACCCGGCCCCGCGGGGTGAGCGACGCGAGGGCCGCGGCCGCCTCGTCCCGGGAGGGGACGCGGACGACCCCGCGACCAGCGGTCGAGAACTCGGCCTTGAGCCAGACGGGCAAACCCAGCCCGGAGAGGTCGCCCTCGTTCTCGACCAGCCGCCACGCGGGTTGCGGCAGCCGGAGGTCGTCGAGGAGGCGTGCGAACTCGATCTTCGACTCCACCCGGTCGAATGCGGCAATGTCGGCGACCTCCACCCGGTGCCGCATCAGGTGCCGGCCGGCGGAGAAGAGCCAGGCCTGCTCGTGGGTCGGGAGGAGGGCGTCGTATTCCCCGGAGGCCATCAGCCGGTCCGCCGCCGCCAGATAACCCAGAGGGTCCTGCGACGGGGCCGGGACGCGACGAATGGCGCGGCAGTACCTGCTGAACCGTGCGATGGGGGCCCGGACGCTGGACATCGCATCGACGACCGCGCCGTCGCGCCCGAGCACCGTCACGAACTCCCGGGCCGTGAAGCTGGAAGCCTCGGAGAGCAGCACCCGACGTCGTGCGGCCGTCCTCATTCCGACCGGGCCCCCGTGGTGCCCGTGTCCCCCGTGACGTGGTGCTGGATGCCGGGGCCGTTCATGGCGACAGGTTACCGCCGTCCCGGGTGCCGTCACCGCCGGCAAGCGGACCTGAGGGCGGTGGGAAAAAGACGATCCTTCGGGCACAATCCCGGAGTGCCTGCTGAACGTCGCCCACTGACCAGGTTGCGGCTGCTGCCCGTCCGGATGATCCAGTTCGCGCTCATCGAACTGGCCTGCTGTGCCTTTCCGATCGCGATCTTCCTCGGTTTGGCCGCCACCTCCGTGATCTGGGGTCGCGTCGCGATGCCCATCGCCCGGTACGACGCGCTGCTGATCTACGTGATCGTCGTACAGGTGGCGTTCGTGGTCCTGAGGCTGGAGACCTGGCGTGAGCTGTGCGTCATCTGCGCCTTCCACCTGATCGGCCTGGCCCTCGAGGTGTTCAAGGTGCACGCCGGGTCGTGGAGCTACCCCGACGCCGGGGCGGTGCGAATCGCGGGGGTGCCGGTGTTCTCCGGGTTCATGTACGCCTCGGTGGGGTCCTACATCTGCCAGGCATTCCGTCGTTTCGACCTACGCGTCAGCGGGTTCCGCTGGGTGCCGGTGAGCCTGCTGGCGGTGGCCGCCTACCTCAACTTCTTCACCCACCACGTCATCGCCGACCTGCGCTGGCTGATCGCCGTCGCCTTCCTCGTGGCGTTGTGGGGCTCCACCGTCCACTTCACCGTCGGCGGCGACCGCTACTGGATGCCAACCGTGCAGGCCTTCATCCTGATCGGCGGTTTCCTGTGGCTGGCGGAGAACGCCGCCACCCTCCTGGGCGCCTGGAGCTACCCCGACCAGCTCGGCGGATGGCATCTCGTGCACGTCGGCAAGTTCGGGAGCTGGGCGCTGCTGATCACCCTCAGCTTCGTGCTCGTCGCGGCGGTCAAGGCCAAGGAAGGGGTGCTCTACGGCGCCGGCGCGCCGCGAGTCACCCGCGACCGATTGCGTCCGGACGAAACCATCCGGTGAGACGGACCGGAAGATCCAGAGGCATCGAAAGCGTCCGGTTCCTGAGACACCCCGATGGTTGCTCTTTCAATTATCTCCGAATTGTGGCAGCGTGACGACTGGAGGCCAGGCCTCGGGGGAGGCGCAACATCCAGGGCCCTGGAGATCGGGGTTCGCAACCAAGAGGAGTGGATATGTCCACCGTTTCCCGTCGTGTGCTGATCGGCGCAGGGGCCGGAGCGCTCGCCGCAGTCGCAGTCAGCCTGCCCACCAGGGCCGAGGAAAGTCCTGATGCGGAATTCGCAACGAAGCTGCTGGCGACGATGTCACTCGAGGACAAGGTGAGCCAGCTATTCGTCCAGCACATCCATGGCACGAGCGCCACCGAGGCGGACTCGCGCAACGAAGCCCTCTACGGGGTAGCTCGACCCGTCGACGTGGTGCAGCAGCTACGTCTTGGAGGCGTCGTCATCACCTCTGAGACGGGCGACTTCGGGGGGTCGGCGAAGAAGGTCCAGGATTTCACGAATGCGTTGCAGAACGCGGCCATGCAGGGCGGTCGACCCGCACTGCAGGTGGTGACCACGCGCTCCGGCAACGAGCTGCGGGCCCAGGGAATCCCGATCACGGAGTTCCCCAACGAGATGGCCTTCGGGGCCGTCCAGGGGAGCGTCGCCATCGGGTGGGGTATCAACGATTACCAACCCAAGGAAGCCGGAGTCCTGGGAATCAACTCCTACCTGGGAATCGTCGCCGACGTGGAGTCCAATCCCGGGAATCCGGTTCGGGGAGTGCGCTCCCACGGCTCCGATCCCGACATCGTCACCCGGCGGGTGCGCAACTTCGTCGACGGCGCGCAGCTGGGTGGTCCCATCCTGTCGGGCATTCAGAGATTCCCCGGGGGCGGAGACGTCACCCAGGGGCCTGATGGCCTGCCGGTGCTCAACCACTCGCGTGAGGACTGGGACCGGATCGATGCCGTGCCGTTCAAGCAGCTCACCAACACCAGCTATGTGAACACGGTGCTCGTCGGACACATCGTCGCTCCCGCCCTCGACCCGTCGGGTCTCCCGGCCTCCCTCAGCGCCCCCATCATCACCGGGATCCTGCGCAAGGAGTTCCGCTACGGCGGCATCGTCATCACCGACGCGCTCACCGAACCCTCCCTGCGGCAGCGCTACGGTGACGCCGAACTTGCTGTCATGGCCCTCGAAGCGGGTGCCGACCAGCTCCTGATGTCGGCCGATCCGCGCGTCGCGCACGCTGCCGTCGTCGCGGCGGTGGGTTCCGGCAGGCTCACGGAGCAGGACATCGACCGCAAGGCCAAGCGGGTGCTGCGCATGAAGTACTCCCAGGGTCCGCGCGAGGAGGAGGACCTCCGCAACATCGGTGGTGAGGGCACTCGCCAGGCGGTCGACAGGGTGGCGACCCGGGCCATCACCTTGGTGCGCAACGACAACGTGCTGCCGCTGTCCGCGAGCGGGTCGAAGGTGCTCGTCGTCGGCTCCCGTGCCGGTTTCGTCAAGGAGTTCGGCGAGGCCCTCGGAAAGACCGGGGCGAACGTGTCGGTCGTGACCTTCGACGACCATCCCACCGCAGACCAGGCCGCCCAGGTGCAGCAGGCAGCCGGGTCGGTGGACGCCGTCGTCGTGCTGACCTACAACGTCGCTGAGCACACGGAGCAGGCCGACCTCGTGAATACCCTCCAGGGCGCGGGTCGCAAGGTGATCGCGGTGGCGGTCGGAAACCCATACGACGTGGGTCGCTACGGTTCCGCCGCGGCGCTGTGCACCTACTCCGACCAGTCGCTGATGGCGACCCCGCTGGCCACGATCATCACCGGCGGGCAGAAGCCGGAGGGCAAACTGCCGGTCGCGATCCCGACCTCGGAGGGGTCCATCCCGGTCGGCACCGGCCTCAGCTGGTGACCATGAGGGGTCGCTGATCCCGCTGGCGCAGACGCGGCAGCGGCTCGGCCCCGAACATCACGGTTGTGCGGCACTCAACGCGGAAAGTGGCCCGTGCGGTCCTTGGAAGCGATTCGAGTGCTGCGCAACCGCGATCGCCAAACACCCAGATCTCAGCATATGCCTGTTCATGGAATATGCTGTTCGCATGTCCATGTCACGACCGGCGTTCTGGATTCTGGCGGTGCTCGCGGGCGGGCGTTGCCACGGGTACCAGATCATGCGGGAGGCTGCCCTGTCCTCCGAGGGCCTCGTCACCCTCAAACCGACCACTCTCTACGCCGCCCTGGAGCGGCTCGAACGCGACGGATCGATCCAGCAGGACGGGGAGGAGATCGTCGACGGTCGCGTGCGGCGTTACTACCGCATCACCGAGGACGGGAAGCGTCTCCTGGGTGCGGAAACCACCGTGCTGGAGCGGTCCGCACGGACGGCGCGCGCCAATCTGGGGCCTGCGTGGGGACAGACGGCGCCGCGGCTGACCGGGGCGTGACATGACCGACGAACCAAGGTACCGGAAGCTGTTGCGGTGGTATCCAAAACCGTGGCGGGAACGCAACGGCGATGCACTGCTGGGGGTGATGCTCGACGAGGCCGAGCGATGCGGTCGCACCGGCCCGTCGCGGGGAGAGCGCTGGTCGGCCTTCGCCCATGGGGTCGGGATGCGGCTGGATGCTGCTCTGGCTTGGCGGCTCGCGATCATCGCGATCGTTATGACTGCCTGCAGAGTGCTCTGGTTGTTCGTCGCTTTGTGGGAACCGATTGCCTGGATTTCGGATCTGGTCGTGCCACAGGTCGTGGCAGCTGCTCCCGTCCTGCTCGTCATCGCGCTCGTAGCGGCGGTACGGGAACGTGGTTTCCTGCCGGAGCCCCATGCTCTGCTGGCGGCTTGTGTCGGGGCGTTGGCGTCCGCGGCTGTGAGTCTGGCGTGGGTGTCCTGGAGCATCGGTTTCGATGCAGCCGATGCCCACCAGCCCGTTCCCCTGGCCGGCCAGCTCTTCGTGCCGTTGTTGCTGTGCGCGACACCGGTGACGTTGATTGCGGTGAGCATCGTCACCGATGGACTGTCGTATCTCCAGGGGCGATCCCGACCTGTTCGTCTCCTCATCGGGATCGGCGTCGGGATCGTTGTCGTTCCTGCCATCTGGATGGCACCCGTGGCGTCATTTCCCTACATGACGGGGCTGGCAATTTTTGTGATGATGCTGACGGGCCGGAGACACAGGACGCCACAGGCTCCGGTGTGACGGTCCTGTAGCCGGGCATCGACATTTGCAGGGCTACCCCGCTACGCCTCGGATGTTTCGGGGGTGGGGTCCTGAGGGATCCCTTGCCGGTGACGACGGGAGATGATGCGGTCGACGATGGCGGCGATGGCCCCGTCGCCGGTGACGTTGGTGGCGGTGCCGAAGGAGTCGATGGCGATGTAGGTGGCGATCATCAGACCGACCTGCGCCTCGTTGAACCCGAGCATCGACTGCAACAGGCCCGCGGCGGTGACGATCGCGCCGCCGGGAACACCCGGGGCGGCGACCATCATGACGCCGAGCATGCAGATGAAACCGATCATCAGTACCGGGTCGATGGGGATGCCGGAGAGCATCATCACGGCCAGGGAGAAGCAGGTGATCTTGATGGTCGAACCGGCCAGGTGGATGGTGGCGCACAGCGGGATCGCGAACGACGCCACCGGCTCCGAGGTTCCCGACTTGATCGACTGCCGTAGCGTGACGGGGATCGTCGCCGCCGACGACGACGTTCCCAGCGCGGTGAGGTAGGCGGGCAGCATGGTGCCCAGCATCCGGAACGGATTGCGCCCGGTGACGGCCCCGGCGACGAGGTACTGGAGCAGCAGCATGATCCAGGTGAGGATGAACACGAACACCACCACACCCAGGAAGGTGGCGATGACGGTGAGCACCTGGCCGCCCTGGGTCATGTTGAGGAAGATGCCGAAGATGTAGATCGGCAGCAGCGGGATGATGATCTTGGAGATCACGAGGTTGACGATGTCTCGGAACTCCTCGAATCCGGTGCGCAGCGCCCTGCCCTCGATGGTGGTGAGCGCCACGCCGATGACGAAGGCCAGGATGAGGGCGGTCATGACCCCGAACAACGGCGGTATCTGGATGGAGAAGTAGGGCTTGAGCAGGGCGTCCTCCGGGTTGCTGAGGGCGCCCGTCTCGGCGGGCAGCACCTGGGGCAGCACCAGCAGGGACGCGCCGAGCCCCATCAGCCCGGCGAAGAGGGTGGAGGCGTAGGCGAGGCCGGCGGTCAGTGCCAGCCACTTGCCGGCGCCGCGTCCCAGCTCCCCGATGGCCGGGGTGATCAACCCGACGATGATCAGCGGGATGGAGAAGCTCAGGAACTGGCCGAAGATGTCGTTGAAGGTGACGAAGATCCGGGTGGCCCAGGTGGGTAGGACCGACCCCAGCAGGATCCCCAGCGCGATGGCCACCACGATCTGGGGCAGGACCCCGAACCTGAACCCGGTGCTCTTCTCTGTGCTCATTCTTGAACCGTAGTGGAAGCCGGTCTGACTGGGGGAAGTTGTCCGTATCCGGCATCGGATCGGGCCCCGGGAATGCCCACTTCTTGCGTCGGACGTGCCGTGATTGCGGGGCTTCCGCGGTGTTTGTTTTCGAGGACGAGAACCTCCTCGTGGAGGAGGTCGTTCAGGGCCGGGAGCGTGCGGGCCTCCGAAGGCTTCCGTGCTTCGAGGAGCGCAGCGGAAGTCTCCCCGTGGTGCTTGATGACGGTTGGGAATAATCCTTGTTTGACAAGGCCTTTCGTGTCATGGCTCCCGGTCGAGTTCCGGAACTGCCGGGTCGGGAACTCCGTTTTTGCCAGGCCCCTGGTTCTGTTTCTACCAGGGCCTGAGCTCCGGTTCCGCCGTCGCCACGGATGGGGTCTGTAATATTTGAGTCTCTCTTCAGTAACTTGAGAGGCGGGTGCGATGGGGCGTGGCGACGGGCTGCCGTGGGTGTGGGGCGTGCCCGTGGAACCGGCGGGGCTGCCGACTCCGGAGGTCGCGCCCGGCTCGCGACTCGCGGTTCGCGCCGTCGCCATGGAAGCACCGCGGGAGGTTGGTTTCCTGTGGCTGTGCCAGATGCGTCGCGCTCCGTACTCGTACGACTGGCTGGACAACTTCGGGCGACGCAGTCTGCGGCGGGCCGATCCGTCGCTGACCGATCTTGCGGTGGGGCAGTCGTTCATGACGATCTTCGAGCTGACGGATTTCACCGATGGCGAGTCGCTGACGCTGCGGATGAAGGATGGTCGTCCGACCCGGATCTTCGGCGCGATCACCCTCCACTACAGCGTCGAAACGATCGCCGGGTCTCGCAGCCGGCTGGTCGCGGCGTTGTGGATGCCCCCCATCGGTCGGTTGCTGGGAAAACCCCTGCGGTATCTGCTGGCCTGGGGCGACCTGCTGATGATGCGCAAACAGCTGCGCACCCTCGCCGCGCTGGCGGAACGCGACGCGGATGCAGGTCGGGGGAGTGAAGGGGGTCGCTGAGGGTGGGTCGCGAGGCGGACGACGGAGAATCCCGCACCGTGGCCATGTAGCCGACAAGGCGCAGGTCGGCGAGTGTCCAACCCGCCTTGTTCCTGTCGACCTTGGTGCCTGGGATTCAAACCTGACTTGGCTCATTTAGTGTCGTTCCTGTGTGTTGTGGATGGCGTCGAGTCAGGTTTTGGTGTTGTCGGGGATGGGGTCTTCAGCGGTAACGATGGCGTCGCCGGCCTGGATGTCGATGGTTCGGTAGCGGCGTAGTGTCTTGACCAGGATCTTCAAGCTGACTTTGGTGATGGCCTCCAACCAGCGGGCGACGGCGAGGGCGGTGAACACGATGGCAAGGTGGGCCTGGATGGATTCCTTGAGGTGGTGGTAGATCGGCCTGGCGCGGAGGTCGTTCTTGGACATTTGAATCGCCCCGGGTCTGATGGAGGCTCTCAATTCTATTCTGGGAAGGATGATGAGAGTCATGGC
>ERZ772993.273-NODE-273-length-26803-cov-14.387169_pt1 | contig 26803 bp, 20 predicted proteins | sample MGYA00580670_ERZ772993 | MGnify/ENA primary metagenome ERZ772993 (study PRJEB29015, sample SAMEA2737936) | human oral metagenome | biome: human oral; feature: human-associated habitat; material: dental | place: China | collected 2136 ... | reverse complement strand
GACACCGCGACCTTAAAAGTCGCTGCCTGCGGGCGTGCGGGTTCGAGTCCCGCCGGGGGCACCACGAGGTTCGTATACGAACCTCGTGCCAGGCGTGTCATGGTCGGGGCTCGTGCCGGACGATGGGGAACGCTCATCCTCATCGATTATACCTGCCCGCCGGCGGGAGGGACGAGTACCGGCTCTGGAACCTGACGGGGCTCCGACGGGATTCGGAGACTTTCGGCGTGGTCGCCACGTTGAAGCCAGGGATTTCGTATGCCATCTTCGGCGCTCTCATGTGGACGTCCATGGGCATGTGCGTTCTGGGCTTCTCAAGTATGGACTTCTCGACCAAAGATCGATCGTCGTCGTGGGAGTGCGGGCGATACCAATTGTTGTCACCCTGTCCACCGCCCTCAGCGAGAAGAAGAAATGGTCCGGATCCGGAGAATATCCCGGAGGCTGGGACTATGCCGGATGCTTCTCGGGCTCGGGCTCGTCGGGCGGCTCCGGCGCGCGCACGGGAGGCGATCAGATGTCCAGGTCCTCGACGAGGGGCCGGGACTCGACGCTCCTGACCGCCTCGATCAGCTCGTCGGGCAGCTCCCCCTCCATGTCGTCGACTGCGGCGAAGACCCGGAGCTCCCGCTTGCCGCTGCTCCACCAGTCTCCGTGCCATGTCCCGGGGTTCTCCCAGACCGGGTCGTCGTCCTCCGGGCTGGACAGGACGTCCCAGTTGGGCTCGTCGCGCAGGTGCACGGCGTACTGACCCTTGGCCGTCCTGTACACGCGAGCGGTGAGCGAGCGGATACCGCCGTCCTGCTGCCTCCAGCGCAGCAGGCGTCGTCCCGAGAACCGCTTCGTCACCGCAACCGGGCCCTCGTCCACCGTGAGCTCGATGGTTGCCATCGTGTCCTCTTTCTGTCGTTCGTCGTGCTGCGCCAGGTACAGACGCAACCCCGCCGTCACGGCGGCCGACATCCCGCCCGCAAGTGTCGCAGCGCGATCGAACAGGGGCAGGTCGGCCTCCGAGACGTAGACGTTCTTACTGGGCATGCGCATAAACATATGCATGTCTCAGCCCGGGACGCAAGGCCGACGTGCAGGATGCGATCCGCCTTTCGGATCGCGGAGCCGACGGGGGCGGGCCGGCCCCGATCGGGCTCAACCCGCCGCCGCCCAGGCGCGCAGACGCTGCATGGCCGCGTGGGCGGGGGAGCCGGCGGACGGCGTGAAGACGACGACCTGCGCACCGTCGTCCTCCGCGAGCATGCGGAAGGGGATCGTGACGGCGCCGATGAGGGAGTGGAAGATCCTCTCCTCTCCCTGGGACGAGCTGGGCGGCAGGTCCTGGTCGATCCACATGCGGCAGAACAGGCGGCTGCGGGCGCTCAGCGTGCCGACGACGCCGATGAGCTCGGGGTCGTTCGGGTAGGCCTCGAGGGCCGCTCTCAGATCGGCGACGGCACGCGTGATCACATCGCCCCAATCGGGCCAGAAGCTCTGCGCCGCCTCCTGATCGAAAAAGGCGAATTCGAGCAGGTTCACCGTCTTCTTCCGAGCGCCCGCCCACTCCAGCACGGGGGCGTACAGAAGGCGGCCCGGCCTATTGACGGCCACGAGATCGAGCGACCGGGAACGCAGGTAGGCGGGCATGTCGAAAGAATCGAGAAGCTGCCTGGTCGGAGCGGATACCGCGCCGCGCTCCGGCCCCCGACCGGATTCGGAGGCGCTCGTTCGCTGCTCGGACGGAGCGGCGGGAGCCCGCTCGCGCGACACCGCACCGGCGTCGGGATAGGCCGCGTCGAGCAGAAGATTGAAGCGATGGCGGTCGTTCGGACTCAGTGCGAGCACGTCGCTGATGAGATCCTGCAACGACGACTCCGGCGCCGTGGGCAGCAGACCCTGCTCGAGATCCACGTAGTAGTCGGTGGCGACACCCAGTAGCCTGGCGATCTCGTCGCGGCGGAGGCCGGGCACGCGGCGCGGCAGACCTTTGGCGGGCAGGCCGGCCATGGCCGGGGTGACTGCCGCGCGATGCTCGGTGAGGAACGCGCGCAGGTCCGTTCGAGCATTCTTGAGTCCTCGAGGCATAACAACAGAGTAAAAGAAAGCGATGGGTCGCGTTACCCTTTCATGATCTTTCGCTCATTCCTGGATATTAGCGATCGGTTAATTTATATCCTCGTCCAGCGCGTGCGCACCAGGCTAGCCTTCACTCATGAGCCAAGCCGATCTCGCTTCCACCGCCGCCGGCATCCAGCCGGTCTCCCCGCAGGACGCCGGTGCGCCCTCCGACGCGCCCCCGACCGTCGCCGACGTCGTCGGCATGCTTCGTGCGGCGGCCCCGCCCGAGCTCGCCGAGCCCTGGGACTCCAATCAGCTCATCTGCGGCGACCCGGCGGACTCTGCCGGCTCGGTGCTCCTCGCTGTCGATCCGGTCACCGCGGTCGTCGATGAGGCCATCGAGCGCGGCGTCGATATGGTCATCACCCACCACCCCCTCTACCTGCGCGGCACCGACCACGTCTCCGCCACCGACCCCAAGGGCCGGACCGTTCATCGTCTCATTCGTCATGGAATCGCCCTGGCCAACGCCCACACGACCCTCGACGCCGCGCACGGGGGCGTCGCCGCTGCGCTCGCCGCCGCCGTCGGAGTGCTCGCCGCCGTGCCGCTGGAGCCCGATCCGCATGATCCGACCCAGGGCATCGGGCGCATCGGCGACCTTCAGTGCCCCACTCGGCTGCGCGACCTGGCCGTGGCCGTTGCCTCTGCGCTGCCCGACTCCGCGCCCGGACTGCTCGTCGGCGGGGACCTCGACGCGACCGTTGAGACCGTCGCCGTGTCCGGCGGGGCCGGGGACTCCCTACTCGATACCGCGCGTGACGCCGGTGCCGATGTCCTCCTCACCGCCGATCTGCGCCATCATCCCGCCTCCGAGCACCTGGAGGCCGGCCGTCCGTACCTGCTGTGCGGAACCCACTGGGCCACGGAGTGGGTGGGACTGCCGCCGCTCGCGGCCCGCTTGGAGCGGGCGGCCTCGGCGGGCGGACGTAGACTCGCCGCGTACGTGTCCGAGGTCGTCACCGACCCGTGGACTCTGCGTCTGAGCACTGGCTCCTGAGCGAGCGCTCGGATCGCCCAGAACGTGATACCCAGCCGATGACCAGCCAATGAAGGACCACAGCAGTGACGAGCGCCCCCCTCCGCCAGCAGCGTCTTCTCATCGATCTGCAGAGCCTCGACTCCAGGCTCGCCCGTCTCGCCCATGAGCGGACCCACCTGCCCGTCCTGCGCAGGATCGAGGCCACCGTCGAGCGCTTGCGCGCCAATCGGCGCGACGCCGTCGTCGCCGCCGGAGTACTCGCCGATGCCAAGGCGGAGTCCACTCGCGCGGAGGACGAGGTCGGGCAGGTCGTGCGCCGTGCCGAGATCCTGCGGGAGCGGCTCTCCTCGGGTACTGCCGGCGCCCGTGACCTGAGTGCCATTCAGGGGGAGATCGATCAGCTCGGTCGCCGCCAGAGAGTCCTGGAGGACGCTCAGATCGCGGCCATGGAGGCCTTGGAGGCCGCTCAGGCGGAGGCTGATCGCCTCACCGCCCAGGAGCAGGAGATCCGTGCCGCCGGCCGTGAGCTCACCGCCGCCCGTGATGCCGAGTTCGCCCGTCTCGACGGGGAGATCGAGCGGACGCGTGCCCGACGCGCCGATCTCGCCGAGACGATCGACGCCCCTCTGCTGGCCGAGTACGACGCCGCTCGAGCCGCGACCGGCGGCCTTGGAGCGGTCGCCCTGCACGGGCGCCGGGTCGAGGGAGCCGTCCAGGTCAGCCCGGCCGAGCATGCGCGAATCGCGGCCGCACCGCCGGACGCGGTCATCCACGCCGAGGAGAACGATGTCATCCTCGTGCGCATGGGGGAGTGACCCGGCGGTTCTCATCGGCATCGCTGCCGAGAGGGGCGCTCGGAAGGCGGTCGGGAGCGGAAGAGGATAGAGTGCGTTGCGCGGACGAGCCGACCGGGCGGCCGCGGTACCCCTGGGAGACCGGGGGATCGAGGAACGTCCGGGCTCCACAGAGCAGGGCGGTGGCTAACAGCCACCCGGGGCGACCCGCGGGACAGTGCCACAGAAAGCAGACCGCCTGCCGGGAGGCCGGCCGGTAAGGGTGAAACGGTGGGGTAAGAGCCCACCAGCGCCGCAGGTGACTGCGGCGGCTAGGCAAACCCCGCCCGGAGCAAGACCGCGCAGCAGGCGCCCGAGGGCTGCTCGCCCGAGCCTGCGGGTAGGTCGCGTGAGCCCGCCGGCAACGGCAGGCCAAGATGGATGGTCGCCACCGCCGCACCGGCAACGGTCGGCGGCAACAGAACCCGGCGTACAGGTCGGCTCGTCCGCCCCCGCACCGAGGCCGTGTCGTGCCCCGGGCGGCTCCTCCGCCCGGCGCGGCTCCGCATCGTTGTTCGCGTGGGGGTGCCCGTCACCGGACCGGTCCGGTGACGGGCACCCCCACTCTCATCGATCGGCGCTCGATCGGTCGGTGACCTCAGCCGATCGATCGCCGGGTCATGACCTCGGCTTGATGTAGGTCTCCTGATCGTTGTAAAGGGCCGAAACGGCCCACACGCCGTCCTTCGCCTGCGCCTGCTCCTTCGTCAGGAGGAAGGTGATGTAGCCCTTGGCCGTGCCCCCGTCTCGGGGCATGTCCTGCATCCTGAACTCGTCGCTGGCGTAGACGTCCGTCGGGGAGGTCGTGTTGCCGCTCTGAACGTAGTCGACGTTCAGGTTGTAGGCGTTGTACTGCTCCTTACCGTGGTAGGTGATGCTCACCGGCACGCGGACGTAGACGGATCCGTCCGGGGGCTCCTTCCAGGAGTACTTGTTCGTCTGCGACTTGAGCGATTCTGTTGCGTCCCACTCGACAACCCCGAAGGCGATGTCGATCGACGCATCCGGGTCGGTGCTGTACTCGTTCGCCTTGATGCTGACGGCGGAGTCCGCCTCGAGCGGGTTCTTCTCCGACATGCCCGGATCACTGGTCGAGGGCGTGGACGGGCCCGGCTTCGGCCCCGGGCCGGGCGCTCCGCTGAGGGAGGGGGCGGGCACCGGACTGTAGGCGGGGTCGCTTTTCTTACCGCCGCGGTTCAACAGGACGGCGGCGAGAGTGCCTCCGACCAGCGCGATCACGAGCACGCCGATGATGAGCCAGAACCACCACTGCTGGGTGACGGGCTTGGGGCCGGGCCCTCCCGGGGCACTCATGTCGGCGGGCTGCCAGCCGGGTCCTCCCGGCGGCGGCCCACCGGGGGCGTTCTGATTGTGGAAGGGCGTCGGCGACTGGGCGTAGTTCATGCCGGGCGCGTACGGGGACGCCCCTGAGCCGGCGCCGACTCCGGTGGCCGATCCGGCGTAGTCCCCCGAGGGCGCGGAGGCCGATTGCCCGGTCGGATCGGCCACGGGGGACGAACCGGCCGGAACCGCCTGTGTCGGAGCCCAGGCGGCGTCCGCGGCTGATGATGCCTGGGGCGCCGAGCCGGCGCTGCTGCCGGGTGCGGAGTCCTCGACCCACAGCTGCCAGCCCTCCGGCGCCGGTCCCCATGCGGGGTCGGGCTGCCAACCCGCGGGGGGATTGAATCCCTCCGGAGGGGCCGGCCAGTTCGGCGGCGGATTGAATCGAAGTGCCATGAGGAACCTCCGGGGCGGTCGGATGATGGGAGCATTGGTGCGACGTGCGTCGTCCTGGGGAAGAATCTACACGCGGTGGACGCGCCGTCGTTATTCATGATCGTATATCGCGTGGGAGGATAATGGGGAGTTGTGTCCGCGCAGTTACACGGGGCCTGCGCGAGGCCGAGGGCGGGCGCCCGGGGCATCACGGGGAGTCGGATGGTGAGTCGCGACCGCGAGTCAGACCGTGGTGAGCACGTCGGCGCCGTCCTCGGTGACCACCAGAGTGTGCTCGAACTGGGCGGTTCGAGAGCGGTCCTTCGTCACCACCGTCCAGCCGTCGTCCCACTGCGCCCACTCCTCCGTGCCCAGGGTGAGCATGGGCTCGATGGTGAAGACCATGCCGACCTCCATGACGTCGGCGTACCGGGGCGCGGCGTCGTAATGGGGGATGATGAGGCCGGAGTGGAAGGCCTCTCCCACGCCGTGACCGGTGTAGTCCCGCACGACGCCGTACTGGAAGCGCTTGGCGTACTTCTCGATCACCCGCCCGATGACATTGACCTGGCGACCGGGGCGCACGGCGCTGATGCCGCGCTCCATGGCGGTGCGCGTGCGCTCGATGAGCGCGGCCGTCCCGGGATCGACCTGCCCGACCGGGAATGTGGCGTTCGTGTCGCCGTGGACGCCATCGAGATAGGCGGTCACGTCCAGGTTGATCAGATCGCCCTCCTTCAGAACGGTCGAGTCCGGGATGCCGTGGCAGATGACCTCGTTGACCGAGGTGCAGATCGACTTGGGAAAGCCCATGTACCCCAGGCAGGACGGATAGGCGCCGTGGTCGCACATGTACTCGTGGGCGATCCGGTCGAGCTCGTCGGTGGTGGTGCCGGGGGCGATGGCCTCGGCGGCCTCGGCCAGGGCGCGGGCCGCAACGCGACCCGCACGGCGGATCCTCTCGACCGTCTCCGCATCCTTGACGTCGGAGGCGGTCACTCGCTCGGGGCCGTCGTGGAACATGTACTCGGGTCGGGCGATCGAGGCGGGCACGTGCCGATCGGGGCCGAGCCTGCCCTTGGTGAGGGTGCCGCGGGGAGCCCTGTCCGCCAGGGATGAGGTCGAGGTGGTCATGCGCCCAGCATAGAAGCGCTGCGCGATGAGTCGCCTCCGTTCCTCCCCTGTTGCGCCCGTCATATTCCGTCACGCCCTGTCGTACGAGGGCTCCAGGGTACCGGGGCCGCGGGGAGCTCCCGTTGCTCCTGGCGGGGAGGGGTCAGGAGTCGAACCAGTGCTCCTCGGCGGGGAAGGCGCCTTCGCGAACCTCGGCGGCGTAATCGCGGGCCGCCCGGCGCAGGGCCTCGCCGACCCGTCCGAACCGCTTGGCGAAGCGCGGCCTCCACTCGGTCATCCCGGCCATGTCGGACCACACGAGGACCTGTCCGTCGCAGCGGGCCCCGGCGCCGATGCCGATGGTGGGGACGGCGAGGGCCTCGGTGACGCGTGCGGCCACCGGCTCCGGCACCATCTCCAGCACCATGGCCATGACGCCGGCCTCCTGGATGGCCAGGGCGTCGGCCAGGAGCTCCTCACCCGCCTCGCCGCGACCCTGGACGCGGAAGCCGCCCAGCGCGTTGACGGACTGAGGAGTGAAGCCGAGGTGCCCCATGACGGGGATCCCGGCCTCGGTGAGGGCTCGGATCGCGTTCGCGCGCGGTCGCCCGCCCTCGAGCTTGACGGCGTTGGCTCCCGCCTTGATCAGCCCGACGGCGCTGCTCAGCGCCTGCTCGGGGCCCGCCTCGTAGGTGCCGAAGGGCAGGTCGGCGATGACGAGGGCCCGCCTGGCCGCGCGGCAGACGCTGCGCGTGGCCACCACCATCTCGTCCAGGGAGACGGGCAGGGTCGATCCGTGACCGAGCATGACATTGCCGATGGAGTCGCCGACGAGGATCATGTCCATCCCGGCCTCGTCGAAGATCGCCGCGGTCAGGCCGTCATAGGCCGTGATCATCGTGAGCCTGGTGCCTTCGGCCTTCGCCGCGAGCAGGTGGGGGAGCCGGACCGGCCCGCCGCCGGCGACGTTCTCGGCGGCGGAAGACCCGTAGGGGGACTCGGGAGTAGTCATGGCCCGAAGCCTATGCCGGTTCGCACGGCCACGCCTCGAACGAGTCGGGCCCCGCGGCCACTCTCTCGGGGCGTGTGAGATCCTCCCGGCTCATTCGCCTCTGTAGGCTCTGATCGGAGGGCGGATGGCACCGTCCGGCATCACCGCGCAGGAGGCACCATGGACAAGCAGCAGGAGTACGTTCTTCGGGCGATCGAGGAGCGCGACATCCGCTTCGTCCGCCTGTGGTTCACCGACGTCCTGGGGCAGCTCAAATCCGTTGCCATCGCGCCGGCCGAGGTGGAGGGCGCCTTCGAGGAGGGCATCGGCTTCGACGGCTCGGCGATCGAGGGGCTCACGCGCGTCTACGAGTCGGACATGCTGCTGTCCCCGGATCCGTCGACCTTCCAGATGCTGCCCTGGCGCGACGGCGCCGACGGCGTCGCCCGCATGTTCTGCGACGTCCTGACCCCTGACGGCGAACCCGCCCGCACCGATCCGCGGGCGGTCCTGGAGCGTCAGCTGGCGCGTGTCGCCGACGCCGGATTCACCTGCTACATCCATCCCGAGATCGAGTTCTACCTGGTCAATCGGGACGCGGACGGCCGTATCACCCCCACCGACCACGCCGGGTACTTCGACCATGTCCCGGGAGGGACGGCCCACGAGTTCCGCCGCCGGGTCATCCTCATGCTCGAGCAGATGGGCATCTCCGTGGAGTTCTCCCACCATGAGGGCGGCCCGGGGCAGAACGAGATCGACCTGCGCTTCGCCGATGCCCTGTCCATGGCGGACAACATCATGACCTTCCGCGCCGTCGTCGAGGAGGTGGCCCTCCAGGAGGGCAGCCTGGCCACCTTCATGCCCAAGCCCTTCGCCGACCAGTTCGGCTCGGGCATGCACACCCACTTCTCCCTGTTCGAGGGCGACCGCAACGCCTTCTACGACCCGTCCGGGGAGTACCAGCTCTCAGTGACTGGCAGGTCGTTCATCGCCGGACTCCTGCATCACGCATCGGAGATCTGCGCGGTGACCAACCAGCACGTCAACTCCTACAAGCGCATGTGGGGCGGTGATGAGGCTCCCGGCTACGTGTGCTGGGGGCACAACAACCGCTCGGCCCTGGTCCGCGTGCCCATGCACAAGCCGGGGAAGGGCCTGTCCGCGCGCGTGGAGTATCGCGGCATCGACTCCTCGGCCAACCCCTACCTCGCCTACGCCGCCATTCTGGCGGCGGGCCTGAAGGGGATCGAGGAGGGCTACGAGCTGCCCTCGGAGACCGAGGACGACGTCTGGGCGCTGACGGAGGGCGAGCGTCGGGCCATGGGCATCGCCGCCCTGCCGACCTCGCTCAAGCGGGCGGTGACGGCCATGAGCGACTCGGACCTGGTCGCCGACACCCTGGGCGAGGACGCCTTCGAGTACTTCATGCGCAACAAGCGTCGTGAGTATCGGTCGTACGACGCGCAGGTCACCGCCTTCGAGCTCAGCCAGTTCTTCCCGCGCGCCTGATCCGGGGGCGCTGCGATGACCGGGCGACGGGGCGGGTCCGCCTCCGGGCCGTTCGGCCGGAGGCGCACGAGCCTGCGCGCACGGCTGGTGCGCGCGGGCTTCGTCGAGATCGATCGCGCCGGATCCTGTCTGCACGACGAGGCCCTGAGCCGACTGCTCCCGCTCGCGCAGGCGCCCCTGGACGGCGACGGGCTCGACCCGGTCCGGGTCGCGCTCGTCGAGGAGCTCGGCGCGACCGCGGATCCGGACCTCGCGCTGCTCTCGCTGGCGCGCCTGGCGTCGGCCGTCGGCGCTCGAGGCGAGGAGCTGCGAGAGCTTTTCCGCCCCCTGGGCGCGGACCGCGGCGGCGCCGGCGGCGGTGATTCCGCCGAGGGCGACGACACCGCGCAGGACGGGCGCGCGCGCGATGAGCACCGCCGTCGGCTCCTCGCCGTCATGGGCTCCTCTCGCGCGCTGGGCGACTTCCTGATCAGCCATCCCGATCACCTCGCCGCCCTGAGCCCGGCCCGCGCCATCGATGCCGCCGATCGGCCGCCCGTCGACGCGGTCCTGACCGGGGCAGTCAGGGCCTCGCTCTCCGCCGGCGACGCCGCCGGCCGTGCGCGCATCGACGCGGCCACGGCGGCCATGCGCGTGGCTTACCGCGACCGGCTCCTGGCCATCGCCGCCGATGACTTGACGACCTCCGACCCGCTCGGCCACGTTCCCGTGGTCGTCGAGCGCATGACCCGGCTGGCCGACGCCGCCCTCGAGGCCGGCCTCATGATCGCCCGCGCCGGGGTCGGACCGCGGGCCGAGGACGTCGCCCTGGCCGTCATCGCCATGGGGAAGACGGGAGCGCGTGAGCTCAACTACGTCTCCGACGTCGATGTCGTCTACGTCGTCGGGCCCACGAGCCGCGTCGAGGCCTCCGAGCGTCCCGGACGACCCGTGGATGAGGACGAGCTGGTGCGCCTGGGCACCGAGCTCGCCGTCGAGCTGGCCCGCGCGACCTCCGCCTCCGGGTGGGAGCCTCCCCTGTGGCCCCTGGACACGGCGCTGCGCCCCGAGGGCAAGGACGGCGCCCTGGTGCGCACCCTGGAGTCCCATGTGACCTACTACGAGCGCTGGGCCGCCTCCTGGGAGTTCCAGGCGCTGCTCAAGGCCAGGCCCTGCGCCGGGGACGCCCGGCTCGGCGCCGCCTACGCACGCGCCGTCGATCCTTTCGTGTGGCGGGCCAGCAGTCGGGACAACTTCGTGGACGACGCCCGGGCCATGCGCAGGCGCGTCGAGAACGAGTCCGGCGGGGGCGGTGGGGAGGACCGCCGCATCAAGCTCGGTCCGGGCGGGCTGCGCGACGTCGAGTTCACGGTTCAGCTCCTCCAGCTCGTCCACGGGCGCGGCGATGCGCGTCTGCGCGTCCGCTCGACCCTCGGCGCCCTGGCCGAGCTGTCGGCGGCCGGATACGTCGGACGCTCCGATGCCGCCGAGCTGGACTCCTGCTACCGGCTGCTGCGACTGCTGGAGCACCGCAGCCAGCTCTACCGTCTGCAGCGGACCCACGATCTGCCGCGCGGCGAGGCCGACCTGCGCCGTCTGGGACGGGGCATCGACCGGCGCGTCATGGGCGGGCCCGAAGCGCTGTGGGCGTCCTTCTCCTCGGCGCGCAGGCGCGTGCGCACCCTCCACGAGGAGATCTACTACCGGCCGCTGCTCACGGCGGCGGCGACGCTGAGCGCTGACGAGATGGCGCTGAGCCCGCGGGCGGCGCGCGAGCGCCTCAAGGCTGTGGGCTACCTCGACCCCGACGGCGCCCTGCGCCATATCCATGCCCTCACGGAGGGCGTCAGCCGGCGCGCGGCGATCCAGCGCCAGCTCCTGCCCGTCATGATCGGCTGGCTCGGCCAGGGCCCGGATCCGGACAACGGCCTGCTCTCCTTCAGGCTCCTGTCGGAGAGGATCGGCGGATCCCACTGGTATCTGGCGATGCTGCGCGACTCGCGGGCCGCCGCCCGGTCCCTGTGCCACGTTCTGTCCACCGCCAGGTGGACCACGGAGCGCCTGGCCGAGAGACCGGAGTCGATCGCCTGGCTCGACGACGCGGGCGGGCTGATCGCTCGCGATCCTGCGGCCCTGCGATCGGAGGTTCGCAGTCTTCTACGGCGGCGCGCCCTGGTGGCCGACGACGAGTCCGACCTGGAGCGTCAGGCCGTGGAGGCGGTGCACGCGGTCATGGGCGTGCGCACCCGCGAGCTCGTTCGCGCGGCGCTGGCCGACTCCCTGGACGGCGTCGACCCGGAGCGCACCGCCCGCATTCTGACCGACGCCACTGACGCGGTTCTCGACGGGGTGCTCAGCCTGGCCACCGGCATGGTCGTCGCCTCGCGCGACGGCGCCCGTGCGGTTGAGTCCGGACTGCGGGGAGACGGCACCTGGAGCGGGGCGCTGGCCCGCCACGCGGTGATCGCGATGGGGCGCTTCGGCGGGGCCGAGATCACCTACGCCTCCGATGCGGACGTCCTGTTCGTGCACGAGGCGCGTCCCGGTGCCGATCGGCGGGAGGCGGCCGATGAGGCCGAGGCGGTCGCCCGACTGGTCGTGCGCCTGCTCTCCCGGGCCCAGCCGCATTCGCTGGAGGTCGATGCGGATCTGCGTCCGGAGGGGCGCCGCGGTCCGATGAGCCGCTCGCCGGGCTCGTACGCGGACTACTACGAACGGTGGTCCTCGGTGTGGGAGCGCCAGGCGCTCCTGCGGGCGCGGGCCTGCGCCGGCGACGCCGGGCTCGGACGCGCCTTCGAGGAGCTCGTGGAACTCCTGCGCTGGAGCCCCGGCGGGTTGGACGACGACGGTCTGCGGGAGATCCGTCGTCTCAAGGCGCGCATGGAGGCGGAGCGCCTGCCCCGCGGCACGACGCCCGCACGGCACCTCAAGCTGGGGCCCGGCGGCCTGTCCGACGTCGAGTGGGCGGCGCAGGTCCTCCAGCTGCGGCACGCGGCACGGGTGCCCGGACTGCGTACGACGTCGACCCTGGCGGCCCTGGACGCGGCGCGGTCGGCGGGGCTGCTCGGCGCGAGCGAGACGGATGATCTGCGCAGCGCCTGGCTGCTGGCCTCGCGGGTGCGAGCCGCGAACGTTCTGGGAACCGGGCGGGATCACGGAACGCGCGTCGAGGTTCTGCCGGAAGGACAGCGGGAGATCCGCCTGGTCGGGCGCCTGCTGGGCATGGCCCCCGGGCGGGAGCGCGATCTGGAGGACCTCTACCGGCGGCGCGCCCGGCATGCCCGTCGCATCGTCGAGCGCGTCGTCTTCGGACGGATCTGCGAGCCCCGGCCCGACCCGGCGGGGCCGGCGCCCCGGGCGGGTGGGGACGTCGGGTCGGGGACCCCTGAGCCTCCTCGGGACCGCCCTGGCGACGACCGGGCGTCGAGCACGGCCGAGGAGCGGCGCACGGGCGCGACGGGCGAGGACGAGACGGCCGGCCATCGCGCCGGGGCATCGAGGAGCCGGCCCGCGTCGGCACCCGCCCGGTCCGTGCCGAGGCCGTCCCGACGCGCTCCTGCGCGCCGCGGAGGCGGCCCCTATCCGTGGTCGTGACCACCTCCGGATCCCTGCGGAGGAGAGCGCGCGCGTTTCCTGACAGGATGGACCCGTGAAGCTCCTCCTCGTCCGTCACGGACAGACCATCGCCAACACCATGGGTGCTCTTGATACGGATTTTCCCGGCAACTCCCTGGATCCCACCGGCCTGTCCCAGGCGGCCTCGCTGCCGGATCTGCTGGGTGCCGACCGACTCGGAGGGATCTCCTCGCTGTGGACCTCGCCGATCGCCCGAGCGCGTCAGACGATCGCGCCGCTGGAGGGCGTCACGGGCCTGATGGCGAGTATCGACTCGGGTCTGCGAGAGGTGCTCGCAGGCGATCTGGAGATGTGCACGGACGCGCGCTCGGTCGCCTGCTACGCGGACACGACCCGGGCATGGATGATAGGGCGCACCGCTGCGCGCCTGCCCGGCAGCCCGGAGGACGGCGCCGACACCTTCGCCCGGTTCGACGCCGCCGTCGGTCGGATCGCCCGCACGACGACGCAGACCGCCGGTGCGGGGGCAACGGCACTGCTGGTCGCCCACGGCACCGTTCTGCGTCTGTGGACCGCCCTGGCCGCGGCATCGGGCGGGGGAGCGGATCCCGCCTGGATCGCCGACCATCCCATGCGGAACGCGGCCGTGAGCCTGGTCGAGGGCGATCCGGGGCGCGGGTGGCGCCTCGTCGACTGGAACGAGGGGGAGTGGGTCAGCCCGGGGCGGCCCGGCGTCGCGAGCTGATGGCCTCGTGCCTCGCCCTCGGCCGGTGAGCGGATGGCCGGCCGACTCCCTCCGCATGATCTCGGAGGGTCGGGCGTACCGCCGGTGACCTCACAGCACTGAGGAGAGGAAGGCCCGGGTGCGGGCTCCGCGCGGGTGGCCGAGGACCTCGGTCGGATCACCGGACTCGCGGATGACGCCGCCGTCCATGAAGATCAGCTGGTCGCCGACCTCGCGGGCGAAGCCCATCTCGTGGGTGACGACGACCATGGTCATGCCCGAGGCGGCGAGATCCTTCATGACCTGGAGGACCTCGCCGACGAGTTCGGGGTCCAGCGCCGAGGTGGGCTCGTCGAAGAGCATGAGCTCGGGGTCCATGGCCAGGGCCCGGGCGATGGCCACCCGTTGCTGCTGGCCGCCGGAGAGCTGGGAGGGGTAGTGGCCCAGACGGTCGCCGAGCCCCACGCGCTCCAGCAGTCCGACGCCGTACTCGCGCGCGCTCGCCCTGCTCAGGCCCCGCACCTGCACCGGCGCCTCCATGACGTTGCCCAGGGCCGTCATGTGCGGGAAGAGGTTGAAGCGCTGGAAGACCATGCCGATCCGGGAGCGCTGCCGAGCGCGCTGCTTGTCGGTCAGGGCGTGCAGCTGGACGTCGCCGTCGGGACCCTCGACCTCGCGCATGCCCATGAGCTCGCCATCGACCCATACCCGGCCGGCGTCGATGGACTCCAGCTCGTTGATGCAGCGCAGCAGGGTGGACTTGCCCGAGCCGGAGGGGCCCACGAGCACCGTCACCGAGCCGGGCGGGACGGTGAGGTCGATGCCCTTGAGGACGTGCAGCTCGCCGAAGAACTTGTGGAGGCCGCGTACGCGCACCTTGGCGATGGCGTCGGAGCCCGCGGCGGCGAGAGCGGTCGTGCCGGGTGTGCCGGGCGTGGTGGGAGTGGTCATGAGGTGGCCTCCAGGAAGGGGTTGTCCTCGGTGGTGTGCGAGTCGAGGATCGCCTGCTGCCGGGCGGACAGCGCCCGGCCGCGCCTGGAGCCCGAGGTCGATGAGGAGCCGTCGAAGCCTCTGCCGTAGTAGCGCTCCAGGTAGTGCTGGCCGACCATGAGGATGGAGGTGATGATGATGTACCACAGCGCCGCGACGATGAGCAACGGGATCGTCTGGTAGGTGAACGAGGCGTAGGAGTTCGTCACGAAGGTCAGGTCCAACGTGAAGGGCACCGCCAGGACCAGGGAGGTCGTCTTGAGCATGGAGATCGTCTCGTTGCCGGTGGGCGGGACGATGACCCGCATCGCCTGGGGCAGCACGATGCGGCGCAGGATCTGGCCCCTGCTCATGCCCAGGGCGCCAGCGGCCTCGGCCTGGCCCGGGTCGACGCTGGCCAGGCCCGAGCGGACGATCTCCGACAGGTAGGCGCCTTCGTTGATCCCCAGTCCGAAAACCGCGGCCACGAAGGGCGTGAACACCGATGTCGTCCTGAAGGTCAGGATCTCGGGGCCGAAGGGCACTCCCAGGCTCAGATGCTGGTAGAGCGCGGACAGGGCGCCCCAGAAGACCAGTTGGGTGTAGATCGGTGTGCCCCGGAAGAACCACAGGTAGCTCACCGCCACCCAGCGCAGGATGAGGTTGGAGGACTGGCGCATGATGGCGGTGGTCACGGCCAGTACGATGCCGATGACCATGGCCAGGAGGGTCAGCAGCAGGGTCCAGCCGACGGCGCGGACGACGTGGATCTCGCGGAAGAAGAACCAGACCGTGCCCCAGTGGAACTTGTCATTGGTCACCAGGGCGTGGAGGAGCATGGCGCCCAGAACCGCGACGATCGCGGCGCTGATCCAGGTCCCGGGACGCGGGACCGGCTTGAGATGGTTGAGCTGGACGGGCTCCTCGCCGGTTGCGGGCCTTGAGGACACGATTCACTCCTCCACTTCCGGGTTCATCTCGGCGGTGGCCAGCGCCGAGTCGCTGATGCCCCAGGAGGCCAGGATGCTCTCCCAGGTGCCCGAGTCCATGAGGTACTGGATGGCCGCCTGAATCGCCGCGTTGAACTCGGGGTCGCTCTTGGACAGGATGACGGCCTGGGGGAGGGCGTCCTCGATCCCGCCGACGGTTTCGACGGCTCCGCCGGTGCTCTCGATCGCGTAGCCGGCCACGGTGGAGTCGGAGTAGATGGCGTCGACGACGTTGCCGACCAGGCCCGTGGTCGCCTCGGACTGGGTGGAGTACGAGCGCACGTCGATGGCGGGCCTGCTGGCGCGGGTGCAGGCCGCGGAGTCCGCGCGTATCGCGTCCTCCTGGGCGGTACCGGTCTGGACGCCGATCTTCAGCCCGCACAGGTTGAGGTGGTCGGAGGGGTCGACGCCCCGGGGATTGCCGGAGACCACGTTGAAGCGCGAGCCGACGTTGATGTAGGAGACCATGTCCAGCGCGGACTCGCGCTCGCCGGAGACCGTGAAGGAGGAGATGCCCGCGTCGTACGTGGTCCCCACCGCTGCGATGATGGAGTCGAACTCGGCCGTGTGGGTGACGGAGCCGACGCCCAGGACGGCCGCGATGGCCCTGGTCAGGTCCACGTCGTAGCCGATCGCGGTGCCGTCGGGGTCCAGGAACTCGGCGGGAGGGTAATCGGTGGCGGCGGCGACGTCGAGGACTCCGTCGGCCAGGGCCCCTTCGGGCAGCATGGCGATAATGTCGTCCTGCGGCCGGATGCCCGAGGTGTCGTATCCCCTGGTGGAGGCCGATGCCCCGGTCTGCGCGGTCCTCCAGTCGGCGGCGTTGGTGCAGCCGGCCAGTGCTCCGACCAGGGCGAGGCACAGGCCGACGGCGATGCCGGTGACCAGGGCGCGGGTGGACCTCATGGGAACTCCTCGAGGGTGGGGCGCGAGACCGCTGGCGCCGGTCTCGGAGTACCAAAAGAATATTACGTCGGTCGGTATAGATATTCAGTTGGTTGAGGTGGCATCGAGCACGTTGCTCGTGCCGCGTCTCTGCCGCCCTCCCGCTCCGCGGCCGTCACAGGTCGTAGTAGAGCTCGAACTCATAGGGATGCGGGCGCATCCGCATGGGGACGATCTCGTTGTCCTGCTTGTACTCGATCCACGTGTCGATGAGGTCGGGGGTGAAGACGTCTCCCTCGGTGAGGTAGTCGTGATCGGCCTCCAGGGCGTCGAGCGCCTGATCCAGGGAGTACGGCAGCTTGGCGATGTCGTCGTACTCCTCGGGGGCCAGCTCGTAGAGGTCCTTGTCGATGGGCTCGCGCGGTTCGATTCGGTTGCGGATGCCGTCGATCCCAGCCATGAGAACGGCCGAGAAGCACAGGTACGGATTGGAGGAGGGATCGGGGACGCGGTACTCGATGCGCTTGGCCTTGGGGGAGGTGCCCGTCACCGGGATGCGGATGCAGGCCGAGCGGTTACGGGCCGAGTAGACGAGATTGACGGGGGCCTCGAAGCCCGGCACCAGGCGGCGGAAGGAGTTGACCGACGGGTTGGTGAAGGCGAGCAGGCTGGGCGCGTGCTCCAGGATGCCGCCGATGTACCACCGTGCGTAGTCGGAGAGCTGGCCGTAGCCGCGCTCGTCGAAGAACAGCGGCTTGCCGTCCTTCCACAGCGAGTGGTGGGTGTGCATGCCCGAGCCGTTGTCGCCGAAGATCGGCTTGGGCATGAAGGTGGCCGTCTTGCCCGCCCTCCAGGCCTCGTTCTTGATGATGTACTTGAACTTCATCATGTCGTCGCCGGCGGCCAGCAGCGAGTTGAACCGGTAGTTGATCTCCTGCTGGCCGGCGGTGCCGACCTCGTGGTGGGCGCGCTCGATCGCCAGGCCGGACTCGATGCAGGTGCGCACCATGGCGTCGCGGATGTCGGCCATCTGGTCGTTGGGGGAGACGGGGAAGTAGCCGCCCTTGAACGCCGTCTTGTAGCCCTTGTTGCCGCCCTCCTCGGTGCGCCCGGTGTTCCAGGCGGCCTCGGCGGAGTCGATGGCGTAGCGCGTGGTGGCCGGCGTCGTCTCGTACTCCACGGAGTCGAAGAGGTAGAACTCGGCCTCGGCGCCGATGTAGCAGGTGTCGGCGATGCCCGTGGAGCGCAGGTAGTCCTCGGCCTTGGCGGCGATCGAGCGCGGGTCGCGCGAGTAGACCTCGTCGGTGAAGGGGTCGACGATGGCGAAGTTGATGATGAGGGTCTTGCGCGCCCGGAAGGGGTCCAGGAAGGCCGTGGTGATATCGGGCACGAGCTTCATGTCGGACTCGTGGATGGCCGTGAAGCCGCGGATCGAGGAGCCGTCGAACATGAGCCCCTGGGTCAGGGCCTCGTCCTTGAAGGCGTCGACCGGGATCGTGAAGTGCTGCATGACCCCGGGCAGGTCGCAGAAGCGGACGTCGATGAACTCGACCCCCTCCCTCTCGATGCAGGTCAGGGCCTCGGACACGTCCTTGAACATATGCGCTCCTCATGCAGATGGTCCGCGCGGCAACCGGCGCGGCGCGGGGATCGCGGCCACCGTAGGCGCGGGCGGTGACGCGGGCGTGCCGCGGATGTGTCGCAGGTGTTTCGTTTCAGTTGCGACGGCGTCGACTCGGCGCCCGCGCAGGGCGCGGCGAACGGCCGGGGCCGTCGTCGTCACTGCCGCCGCAGCGGCCCGTCAGCGCCCGCGCAGGGCGCGGCGGTCGGGGCGCGCCCTCATGGGGTCGATGCCCTTGGGGATGGGCAGCCCCTTGGACGACAGCGAGGACAGGCGCTTGGAGACCTGGGCGATCTCGTTATCGGTGAGCCGGGTGGGCTTCGTGGGCAGCTTGCGCAGGGTCTTGGACAGGTCGAGCAGCCGGGTCTGGCCCTCGCCGGGGCCCACGTTGACGACGTGGAGGGGGACGGTGGACAGGATGCGGCGGACCTTCCGGCTCTCGTCGTCGGTCATCTTCTGGGTCCTGCCCACGGGGCCCTCGACGACCAGGACGACGCCCGGCCTGCCCACGACCCGCCAGATGACGTCCTGGGTCTTGGGGTTGATGGCGGCCGGATCCGACTCGACGAACCAGCCGCGCCCGATCACCTGGTCGAGGACCCACTTGGCGGCCCCCGGGCGGCCCTCCATCTGGGTGTAGGCGGCGTGCCGCGTGGTCCAGGCCAGCAGGGCCATGCAGCCCACGCCGGCCATGGGCACGGCCAGGATGAGCCAGTACCACAGGGCCTGGTTCGTGAGCAGGGAGATGAGGACCCCCAGCGCGACGACGGCCAGGGCGATGCCCCCCAGCGCCCAGCCGATCCACGGGTAGGTGCGCCGCGAGATCGTGAAGGAGTCCTTGATGTTCTGGAGGTACTGCCCGAAGCGCCGCTTCTTCTTCGGGTCGGGGCTCTGCGCTGAGGTGCTCACGATGAACCACCATAGCCGACGGCGCCGCCCGTCCGGCGTCGTCGTCCGGGCCCGGACGGCCTCAGCAGGCCGCGCCGAGCGGGCCGGCCAGAAGGGCCGAGGCCTCCTGGCGGGCGGTGCCGGGCACGGCCAGCTCGGCCATCGCCGCCGGGATGGGGCGCCCCTTGGCCCGCATGGCCCGGCCCCAGAGCATGCCCGAGCGGTAGGAGGAGCGCACCATGGGGCCGCTCATGACCGCCGGGATGCCCATCTCCTCGGCCGCGCCCGCCAGCTCGACGAACTCCTGGGGCTTGACCCACCGGTCGATGGGGTGGTGCAGCTTGGAGGGGCGCATGTACTGGGTGATGGTCAGGATGTCGACGCCGTGGTCCACGAGGTCCGCGATGGCCCGCTCGATCTCCGCCCGGGTCTCGCCCATGCCGAGGATGAGGTTGGACTTGGTCAGCAGGCCCGCCTCGGAGGCCCGGCGGAGCACGGACAGGCTGCCCTCGTAGGAGAAGGCGGGGCGGATGCGCCTGAAGATGCGCGGAACCGTCTCCAGATTGTGGGCGAAGACCTCGGGGGCGGCGGAGAAGACCTCCTCCAGGGCGGCCCGGTCGCCGCGGAAGTCGGGCACGAGCAGCTCGACGCCGCAGCCGGGCGCCGCGGCGTGGATCTGCCGGGCGACCTCGGCGTAGAGCCAGGCGCCGCCGTCGGGCCGGTCATCGCGGGCGACGCCGGTGACGGTGGCGTAGCGCAGCCGCATCTGCGCCACGGAGGCGGCCACGCGGGCGGGCTCGTCCTCGTCGTAGGCGGTGGGGCGGCCGGTGGCGATGTCGCAGAAGTCGCAGCGGCGGGTGCACATCTCCCCGCCGATGAGGAAGGAGGCCTCGCGGTCGTTCCAGCACTCGTAGATATTGGGGCAGTTGGCCTCGGCGCACACGGTGTGCAGGCGCTTCTGCCCGACCAGGCCCCGGACCTCCTGGTAGGTCTCGGAGATGACGGCCCGGGTCCGCAGCCACTTCGGCTTGCGCTCGATGGGCGTCTGGGCGTTGCGGGCCTCGACGCGCAGCAGCCTGCGCCCCTCGGGGGCGATCGCGTTGGTCACGGCCGATTCCTCCTCTTCCTCCTCGTCGTCATCGAGTGCGGTCCTCATCCTATGCCGCCGTCTGGGACTCAAGGCCCAGACGACGACGGCCGCGGCGTGGCGTCGGCCACGAGGGGCGCCAGGCTCCGCTCCAGGGCCGCCACGAGGGCGTCGGCCGGGTCCGCCGTCGCCAGGCGGCGGCCGGTCTCGGCGCTCAGCGACGTCACCCCGGCGTCGTCGATGCCGCAGGGGATGATGCGCGACAGGCTGAAGGCCTCCAGGTCGGGGTCCACGTTCAGGCCGATGCCGTGCATGGTCGCGCCCCGTGCCACGCGCACGCCCAGGGCGCAGATCTTGCGCTCCGGGCGGGGGGCGGGCGCCGGAGGGCCGGGGCGCTTCGCCTCCGCCGTCGGCGCCTCCGGGCGGGGCCCGGGCGCCGGGGGACTGCCGGGGGCGGTGGGGCCGGCGGCGTCCGCGGGCACCCACACCCCCGAACGGCCCGCCACGCGCCGCGTGCCCACCCCGTAGGCGGCGCACACCTCCATGACGGCGGCCTCCAGGGCGCGCACGTACTTGATGACGTCGATGGGGCGGGCCAGGCGCACGATCGGGTAGACGGTCAGCTGCCCCGGGCCGTGCCAGGTGGTCTTCCCGCCGCGGTCGACGTCGATGACGGGCACGCCCTCGACGTCGTCGGAGGCCGGCCGCTCCCAGCTGTGGGTGCGGCGCCCGACGGTGTAGACGCTCTCGTGCTCGACCAGGATGAGGGTCGGGCCGCGGCGGGCGGCGGCCACCTCGCCGTGCACCCGTCTCTGGAGGTCCCAGGCCTCGCGGTAGGGGACGAGCCGAGAGCCCAGATCGAGGTCGAGGCGCTGCACCCGCGCAGTCTACCGGCGGCGCGTCGTCGTCATCCCCCGGCACCGGTCCCATGAGGCGCTCCTGGCGGATCCCCGGCAGATAACAAGGACGACGCTGGACCGTCTGCTACGCCTCTTCGTCCTCTGCTACGCCCTTGTCTTCTCGTACAGTGAGCCTTCCCCACGGGGAACAGCGGTGCGGGGTCGGGCTTCAGGTGGGGTCCCTCGCGGGGGGGGCGGGGTCTTCCCGGGTCGTGCGCGGATGTTGCACATTCGAGAGGAGCTTCCCCGCGGGAAGACTCCGAGTTTTCCGCGTGATTACGCGGTTTTTCTAGAATGTTGATTTTTAGTGGACAGGCTCCCATGTGCAGGGAGGCCCGCTCTGCACATGGGAGGATCTCAACAGTGTTGAACTTCAGGGCGTTTCCGCATGATTCCGCGGGTCCGCTTCGGGTGGATCCCGATCGAATGTGCAACACCGCCCCGACCGGACCGGTACCGCGCATCCGGGCCCGACGACACCGCGCACACCGCACGCCCGACCCGCGAGATCGTCGGGTAACCCTCGAGATCGTCTGCTAGAGGTACGTGCTCGCGGGTTAAGTGACGTGCTCGCGGGTTACCCGACGATCTCGCGGACCCGGTCGGGCTGGGGCGGGGGCGCAGGCGCGGGCGGCGTCGGGGCTGAAGGAGGCGCGGGCCCGGTCCGGGCACTCACGTATCTGCTCCAGGGAGGCCGGGCCGGGGGCCGAGCCGAGTTATCCACAGATGTCGTCGAGGCTATGGTGGGGCGGAGCTTTGCTATGGACCATGGGGGTCGTGAAGAGATCCCCGACACCATCCGCCGCCTCCGCGGACGAGACCGCATCTGCAGGCGGAGCCGCCTTCATGGACGAGGCCGGGTTCGCAAACGAGGCCGGGTTCGCGGGCGGGGTCGAACTCGCGGATGAGGCCGGGTTCATGGGTGGGGCCGACTCCGGGGACGATGTCGTCTTCGCGGGCGGGGCCGACTTCGCAGGCAGGGTCGCCTCTGCGGATGAGGCCAAGTTCTCAAACGAGGCCGGGCTCTCGGATGCGGTCGCGTTCCCGGTCGTGCTTCCGGACGAGGCTGCGTTCATGGGCGGGGCTGCGTTCGCGGACAGGGTCGGGTTCACGGGCACGCCCTCACCCGCGGCCTCGTCCTCCCTCGCGGCTGTGCCCTCACCCGGTGACGCGCTCTCGCCCGCGTCCGCACCCTCATCCGCGCACCCGACCTCCCCCGCGTCCGCGCTCTCGCCCGCATCTGCTCTTTCACCTGCGGGTCCGCCCCGCCCCTTCCGCCGTCGGGCGCGCGGCGGGGACGAACCCGTGGACCGCCTGGAGGACACGGGGCTGTCGGCCGCGGACCGCGAGGTCCTGGCCGACGCGGGCCTGGCCGTCGGGGCGCCCATGGGGCGCATCGGCCCGGACGGGCCGCGGGTGCTGCGCGGCCTGGACGGGGACGGGCGCGACGTCGTCGTCCACCTGCTCGACGTCCCCGAGGACGGCGGCGGGGCGCGCACGCTCCGGCGCCTGGCCGAGCTGCGGGCCCTGCGCCACCCCGCGCTGGCCCGCGTCCGGGAGGTCATCTCCCTGCCGGGCGATCGGGCCGTGGTCACCGTCGACCTCGTGCCCGGCGCGGATCTGGCCGTCGTGCTCGGCGCGCGCGGGTGCCTGACCCGCAGCGAGGCGGCCAGGCTGCTCGACGACGTCGGCTCGGCCCTGGCCCGCCTGCACGAGGCCGGGCTGGCCCACGGCGACGTCTCGAGCGCGAACGTCGTCATCACCACCGAGGGCGGGGCGGTGCTCATCGACCTGTTCGGCGGTGTCATGGAGACCGGCACGGGACGGTGGGCGGCCCCCGAGCGCGCCGGCGGCGGACCGGCGACGCCCGCCTCCGACGTCTACTCGCTGGGGGCGCTGCTGCGCAGCTGCGCCACCGGCACGGCGGTGCTCGGCGAGCGCCTGGACCGGGTTCTGGCCGACGTGCTCGTCGACGACCCCGCGCGGCGGCCCACCGCGAGGGCGCTGGCCGCCAGGGCGCCCGAGGTCGGCGCGCCCGGCGTCATCGAGCTGCCCGACGGCGCCCGCCTGGCCGCCGGGGCTCTGCGGGCGGCGGCGGCCGTGCCCACGCGGCAGATCGGCTCGCGGCGCGGCGGCAGGCGCCTTTCGGCGTCCCGCGGCGGGCGGCGCGTGGCGCGGGCGGTGGCGGCCGTGGGCGTCCTCGTCCTCGTGGGGGCCCTGGCGGTCCTCGGCCCGTGGCCGCGACTGCGCCAGGCGATCGGCTCCGTGCTGCCCGGCGGGGCGGCGTCGGCCGCTCCGGTCGCGGAGAGCGGGGCGACGGCCGGGACGGCCGAGGGCGCCGAGGCGGCGGGCGCGTCCGCGGCGTCGGAGAGCGCGGCGCCAGCCGATCCCGCCGGTCCGACGACGCCGCCCGATCCCGCGGCCCCGGCCGATCCCGCCGATTCGGCAACCCCGGCCGGTTCGGCCGACCTGGCCGCGGTCGTCACCTCCCTGAGCTCGGCCCGCGACGGGGCCCTGGAGACGGGCGACCCGGCGGCCCTCGCGGCGACGACGGTGCCCGGGTCCCCGGCGGCGCAGGCGGACGAGGAGATGCTGACGGCGCTGAGGGACAGCGGCGAGACGGTCTCGGATCTGGAGACCTCCGTGTCGGGGGTCGAGGAGGTTGCGGTGCCCGCCGACTGCGCCGCGCGCTGGCCCGACGCCGTGGCGGTCCGTCTCAGCCGGGCCCAGCAGCCCTCGACGCGCACGGCCGCCGACGGCACGAGCCGCACCGTGCCGGCCCAGGCCTCGCACGAGATCATCCTCATCCTGGTCCCCGACCCGTGGCGCGTCGCGGAAGTGCTCCCCGCCGAGCAATAAGGGCGGCCCGGCTCGCGAGGCGCGCCGGTAGCAACTCAAGTTGACAATACGGGACTTGTCAACTTAAGTTGCACCCATGGAAGCCGTCACCATCGCCTCCACGGCCGCCGACACCGCCGACCCCGCCGCCGGACTTCGCGCAGTCGCCGCCCTGCGGCGTCTGACCGACACCCTCGAGCTCGCCCAGGTCGAGGCCGGGCTGGCCGCCGGCATGGGCTGGAGGGAGATCGCCGAGCACCTCGGCGTCACCCGGCAGGCCGTCCACAAGAAGTACGCCAAGCGGGTCGACCCCCGCCTCGCCCGACACCCGAGGAAGCGCTCATGAGCACCTGCACCCACATCTGGACCTGGCTGTCCGCCGCCCGCAGCGAGGCCATCCTGGCCCGGCACCCGCGCATCGAGGAGACCGACCTCCTCCTGGGGCTGCTGGCCCAGGGCGGGCCGGTCGCCCGGACCCTGGGCGCCGCCGGCGTCGGCCTGGCCCGGGCCCGGTCGGCGGCGACGGATCTCGACGACGCCGACCTGGCCGGGGCGAACATCCCGGTGCCCCGGGGACTGCGCCCCCGGCGGCTGCTCGTGAGCCTGGCCGTCGTGCAGGCGGACGTCGACCTCGACCTGGCGCCCGGCGCCGAGGACGTGGTCTTCGAGCGCAGGGGCCGGGTCCGCTCCGACCGCCAGGCCCTCCTCGCGCTCACGGCCGGCCCGCGCACGGCGTCCTCCCGCCTGCTCGACCACCTGGGCGTCGACGTCCCCGAACTGCGCCGCCGGTTGAAGACCGGGGCCCGCGAGCGCGTCGCGGGAGCCCAGGCCGTCCCCGTTCCGCAGGACCTCCGCCGCGAGGGCATGGAGCGGGCCCTGCGCCTGGACCACTTCGTCTGCGCGCCGCCGGAGGTGCTGCGGGGGATCCTCACCGACCCCGACCGGCTGGGCCAGTGGATGGAGCTGGGGACGGACGTCGTCGTGGAGTCCGGGGCGGGCCGGGTCGTGACCGAGTGGCGCAGGGGCCGCCGGACCGTGCGCCTGCGCCACAGTCTGGCCTGTGAGGGGGAGTCCGTCGTCTGGCGGGAGGAGGTCCTCACGGGCCGCTGGGCCGGCCGGCTCTCCACGGTGCGGCGGATCGACCTGAAGGACGTCGACGGCGGCACGCTCGTGCGCCTCACCCTTCTCACCCGGACTTTCGGCCTTCTGGGACGCGTCCTCGCCCCCGTCTTCGGGAATCTCCGGTGGGGGTTCGGGATGAGGCAGCAGCTCATGGTGGTCGCCGGGCTGGCGGCCGACGATCTGGCGGGTCTGCGCCGCTGATTCACGGGCCCGCATCACCGGCGCCGGCTCGGCGACCGGCGGTCTGCGCCGCTGACTCTCAGGCGTGCGCGTCGGTCGGGCGGCCCGCGGCCCGCCCGACCGACGCGGGCCGGGCAGATGGGCGCTCGCGGGCTGGATCGGGGTCCGCGGCCCGCCCGACCGACGCCGATCCGGGGCGCAGCCGGCTGAAAAAGGTGGCTCCCGCGTATCTTTCAGGCGCCCGGCCGTCTTGTGCGCGCGAAGAATGGCGTCATACCGCCACTGCGTGTTCGCCGACCGGGGGAGTGGGCGCTTAAAAGTATGCGGGAGCCACCTTTTTCAGCCGGTCGCTGCGCCTCACAGGCCGAGTTCGCCGGCGAAGTCGCCCTCCTCCAGGCGCTTCTTGACGGTCATGAGGTAGCGGGCCGCGTCCGCGCCGTCGACCAGCCGGTGGTCGTAGGACAGGGCCAGGTGGCACACCGACCGCACGGCGATCGCCTCGTTGCCGTCGGCGTCGGCGACCACGCGCGGCTGCTTGGTGATCGCGCCCAGGCCGAGGATGGCGACCTCGGGCTGGTTGATGATCGGGGTGTCGAACAGGGCGCCGCCGGAGCCGGTGTTGGTGATGGTGAAGGTCGAGCCGCTCAGCTCGTCGGGGTCGACCTTGCCGGCGCGGGTGCGGGCGGCCAGGTCGTTGATGCGCCTGGCCAGGCCGGGGATGTTGAGGTCGCCGGCGTTCTTGACCACGGGCACGAGCAGGCCGCGCGGCGTGTCCACGGCGATGCCGACGTGCTCGACGTCGTGGTAGGTGACGTTCTTGCCCTCGATGGATGCGTTGATCTTCGGGTGGGCCTTGAGCGCCTCCGTGGCGGCCTGGACGAAGAAGGGCAGGAAAGTCAGCTTGGTGCCGTTCTTGGCCAGGAAGTCGTTCTTCGCGCGGGCGCGCAGCGCCGCCACGCGAGTGACATCCACCTCGACGACGGTGGTCAGCTGAGCAGAGGTCTGCAGCGAGTCGATCATGCGCTCGGCGATGACCTGGCGCAGGCGGCTCATCTTCTCCGTGCTGCCGCGCAGGGTCGTGTCCACCTCGGGCTTGGCCGGGGCCGGCTTGGCCGCAGCGGCGGGAGCGGACTCCTGAGAAGCAGGGGCGGCTGCGGCCGCGGCGGCTGCACGAGCCTCCTCTGCGGCCTTGGCCGCGGCCTCCACGTCCTGCTTACGGATACGGCCTCCCACGCCGGTGCCGGTGACGGTGGACAGGTCCACGCCCTTGTCCTTGGCGAGCTTGCGCACGATCGGAGTGACGTAGGAGCCCGTGGCGCCCGAGCTCACCGGAGCGGTGGCTGCAGGCGCCGCGGTTGCGGCAGGAGCGGGGGCCGACGACGCTGCCGGAGCCGGAGCGGGAGCCGGCTCGGTGGCAGGAGCGGGGGCCTCCGGCGTGGCAGCCGGGGCGGGCGCTGTCACTGGTGCGGCCGACGGGGCCCCGACGATCGCCAGGACGGTGCCGACCTCGACGGTCTCGTCCTCGGGGACACGGATCTCCAGCAGGACGCCGGATGCGGGGGAGGGGACCTCGGTGTCCACCTTGTCGGTGGCGACCTCGAGCAGGGGCTCGTCGGCCTCAACGGTGTCACCCACGGCCTTGAGCCAGGAGGAGACCGTCCCCTCGGTGACGGACTCACCCAGAGCCGGCATCGTCACCTCAGTGCCCTCGGCCGAGCCGCCGGCCTGCGGGGCGGCGGGTGCCGGGGCCTCAGCGGCCGGGGCGGGAGCCGGAGCCGGGGGCTCGGGTG
>ERZ772993.269-NODE-269-length-26919-cov-3.584053_pt1 | contig 26919 bp, 25 predicted proteins | sample MGYA00580670_ERZ772993 | MGnify/ENA primary metagenome ERZ772993 (study PRJEB29015, sample SAMEA2737936) | human oral metagenome | biome: human oral; feature: human-associated habitat; material: dental | place: China | collected 2136 ... | reverse complement strand
CGACGAATCCGAGTGCCTTGGAGGCGACAGGGAAGATCTGCTCAGCCTTCACGATGGCGAGGATTCCGAGGATGGAGCCTGCGGCGCCCACCACAGCATCAGGGCTGGGGCAGAAACGACGGTGTTTTGCGTCTTGAATCTGCTCAAGCTCCTTGATGCTGCGGAGAGCTTCGCGATAGGCTTCACTGTCGGGATCCATGCCGTCGATGAAAGCGTAAGCCTCTTCGAGGGCCTTCTTGGTGTTCGGCTTGTTGTCGGACATGGTATTCCTTTCAAATGAGGGGTATCATTATAGACCATGTCGATCCCGCGGGTCAGTTGACCTCGGAGACCTTCAGAGTAGCGGTGTCCTTCTTGGTCATGTCCTCGGCAGGGGTCTCCAGAGCGGCGTAGACCTCCTGGTTCTTGTGGTCCACGTGGAGAACGCCGTCGACCTTGGGCTCGTAGCCCTTGGCCGCAAGACCGAGCAGAGCGCCCAGGAATGTGTCCAGAGCAGTGATGGTACCAACAACCGCCTCAGGGTGTGGGAACCCCCAAAGGCCTGCCAGCGCAAGATAAAGGGTGGCGAGCGCAGGAAGCAGGATCTGTGCAATCCACTTCAGCGTGTTGTAGGTCTGATTCGACAGCGACATAGCGCTTATCCTTTCTTCGGGTGTCAGGAAAATGGATCGGAAGCCGGTTCACGGCGTCCATTACCTTTTCGGCAGTCCCGTTTCCGCCGAAAGTGTGGTAGGGCTGATACAGATACTTCTGTAAGTCCTCAAACTCATCGATGGTGATGTAACCACGGGACAGATATGCGGTTCCCATAGCCACGATCTGGTTGTGCGCTAGACCCAACATAAGTTGGGTTTTGGCATCATGCCTTTCCGCACGTTTCTGGAGATACGCCCAGAGACCAGTACTGGTGAGAACGGAGCCGAATATGGTGATCACCAGCTCCACAGTATGAGACATTTAGCCTCCGATAGAAACGATTGGGCGCACCCCGTACTTCTCAGTCCACTTGGCCCAAGTGATTCGACGCTGGTCGCCGTAGTACAGGCCGAAGTAGTCCTTGGAAATCTGATCCCGGAGCCAGAAGGACTCACCGGGAGTCGGAATCGGGTTGCCAACACGGAAATACGAGAACTGACGGGAGATCGGACCGATGGTGTGGGTGTCGCCGTTGATGCGGTTGTGCACAAGATATGAGCCGAACATCTCGAACTCAGATGGAATGGTGAGTTGCGGGTACTCCCACTCCCAGTTCTTCTCCGTTCGCTCCCAGGGATTCCCAGTATTCTCGTACTCATGCGGCTCGAGAACCGGGAACGTCCGGAAGTCCGACATGGCGAATACCTGGGTAAGCGTGGAGAAACGCACCATGCCGTTGGCGTAGTCCCGTCGCATCTTGGATCCGTTCCAGCCGTATTGACACCACCCCTCAGTACCAATATTGTCGATTCCGAGGTTACGGTCGCTCATGACCGTGATACGATGCTGGTTCTCGCCGTTCGGGTAGTCCAGCCACCGGTCGAAGTCGACGATGATCCATTTGCAGGAATTATCGTTGTACTGCCAGTAGTCGCCCAGCCACAAGCCGTCGAATGTCCCGTTCCGAATGGCGGCTTTCTGAGCAGAAGTGAGAGTCCTGCCCAGGTTTTTGCCACGAGTAATAACTCGCTTGAGATTCGGGTCGTTGTTGAAGGCGTTCAGGAAGGCGTCCTTGTTGGTCAGAGTGATTTGTTTGGGTTGCATGACACTCTCAGCCCACGGGGCATACTGAGCGCCAGTCATCCCACGGCAGTCGGTGATCTCGAAGCTATCGTTCGCCTTGGCGCCCCTTGGGACCCTGACGTAGGCGATGAGCGCTTCGAAATAATCGGCGTTCTGGGTAGGCTGAAGAACGCCGGCGCCGACTGTGCCCTGCACAACACGGATACCACCGGTTCGGACGTTGGGCGACTTGTCTACCTTGAGGAATATGGCATCATAGCGATCACCATCCGTAGAGCCTTCATTGAGAACGTAGACCTTGTTCGAGTCGTTCTCGATCCAGTGGCCCTTGAACCAGGCGCGGCCGGACTCGATGACGATATCCCGCCCGGAGCCCTTGCTAACCCGGTATCCTCGGCCCCAGTTCTGGAAGATGCCGTCCGAGATGACCCCGTCGAACATGCGGCCGAAGTCGTCAGCGGAGTACTTCCGGTCCCCATTGATGGAAACGAAGAATCCTGATTTCTCTGTCATGTGATGTTCAACCCCGGTTTCGACTTCTGAATATCGGACAAGGACTCGAACGTCGGGTAGAAGACGTCCCCCTCCGAGTCCGAGGATGTACGGATGTACTCAGTCACTCGAGCGATGTCCTGCTGCCCGAACTCGTTCTGGATCTGCACGAAATCGCCCAGGAAGAAGTCCTCGTTGTATACGTACATGGACTGCTGCGCCGCCTCACCCGAGAACATCTCGATTGGCATATGGCGCCACAACTCAGTATTGCACTGCTCATGGATCTGGCGATGAATGGAGCTTGGATCGACAGTAGCAACGCCTTTATAGCCGTCACTGGCCTGCATGTATCCGTTAGTGTGTTCGATCGATGGTGACTGAAAATATCCTTCTCGCAGCCCGAGTCCTCGGGTGCCGACCGTAACGGAGTTGTTCTGCATAGCGGAGTCCGTGTTCTGATCTAGGTACTCCCGCTCATAACCGTCCCTGGTGAACAACAAATTCGTAGGGACCGTGAATTTGACGGCGCCTGAGAATATCTTGGTTCTGGTACTCACCTTCGACTTGAAGTATGTCGCCTTAGATAGGTTATCGTACTTTGGCGAGAACACTACCGGCGGGCGTTCACCTTGATTGAACGTTCGGTTTACGCCGTTGTAGGTATACCCGTACCAATAATACGGATCCTCCCCATCGTACTCGATCGCCCATCCAGACATGGTCAAATCGGTTAGGTTCTGAACAATCTTGTACCAGGAGCCCTCCATTGAGTACGGGTCCTTGGAGTAATCTGGATGATTCGTCCAGTCCCTGGCGTAATTCATTGGTCGAACGGACCCGTCGCCGCTAACTTCGATACTTCCGATATCCATGGAGGAAATAGGTCGACCCTTGCGAATTCCCTCGGGTAGCTCGTCGACAGAGTACCACCCGAAGCCTTGAACGTGGCGCTCATGCGACGCATCAAGAGAGTCTCGCTGCTTGAACAGCAAGTTGGTATAGTGCTTGATGACGTCTTTGACCTTACCGCGAGTTCGCTCGTGCTTGCACAGAAGAGTGCCTTCCCACATCGGATAGGGGTGCATAACACGTCGATCCAATATGGACTCAAGACTGCGTCCACTGATCGTCAGCATCGACTGCTTGCTGTACTCCGTGTTGAGCTCGACCTGCTCGATTATCATGAGCTTGTTCGTGCCCTTGGTGTACAGGTAGTAATCAAGCTGATAGATCTTCAGGTTCTCAAGGGTTCCGGGAACCGTAAGTTTAAAATCGCCGAAGCCGTGGAACCTCTCAGTCCAGATAACGGACTTGTAGTCCTCGCAGATATGCTGGAGAATCATAGCTTCATCAAAAACCGCAAGGTACATGTCACACCCCCTGATAGAGAACGTCGGTCGAGAAATATACGTCCGTGAGGGTCGGATCATTCATGGTGATTTGGAACTCGTTTACGCCCGGTCTCAGCTTGAGCCAGTCTGAGTTGCGATCCAGTGCCGCTATGAACTTGTCCTTTCGGCCGCCCCTGTCTCGAATGATTGATTTGAATCCCACCCTGGAATTTACCGTGACGATGTCGCCGCCAACGATGGGATCGACCTTGTAGTACGTCCTATCAAGAAATGCACCGGTAAGCTTGAACTGGTCTCCGGAAAATGTCTCGGTCACGATGATCGGGAGCTTAGCTCCTGGACGAAATGTGAAGACCATGGTGAAACCGGTCTCCACGTCACCGTTGTAGTCAATCGTAGCAGACAGTACACCCCGGTCCTTGCTGAACTCCAGCGATGGAGACGGCTGGTCCATGAAGTCGAACTCGAAAGACCCGATCTCCCTGGACCATTCAAGGTTCTGGGTGATCTGATTGTCCGCGTCATGCCAGTAGGCATCCGGACATAGGAGAGAAATATTGATCTCCTCCTCCTTCGAGAATATGTCCGCCTCCACAGACTCGACATACCCCTCGGTCTTGAATCGTCGCTTGTCCGTGTTGACGTACACGGTCATTAGCTGCTTGATCTGGAACCAGGAGTATATGCGTTGTCTGGTGGTCTCGATATCCGGGAGGGGCAACGGCGCGAGTTTGATCTTGAGGTTCCTCATTCCCGCCCTCGCGCCGTTGAATATGGCCACATCCGTAAGAGCCAGCTCAGTCGTGTTGATCGAGGCCTTCGTAGCCGACAGGCCGTCAACGGATTTGACAGCCACGCCATTCCCCCAAGGATCCCTTAGGGGGAGAACGACGCGTTGCTGCCGGTACGTAATGAACTCGATTGACTCAATCATAGCTCGTACATGGCTCCCTTTACCTGCTCGATCTGGTTGCGAGTCTGCCGGTAGATCTCCGCCTCGGACAGCGCCTTCGGCGAGTTGTTGTACTGGTTAAACACGAGACTTGTGCCCTGGTTGTACGTCTCGCTGGCGGCGGTGTCATTCGACTTCACCGGAGTGCTAGTAACAACTCGTCCCGCGAGCTGTGCGGTCGCCGTCGTCGTGAGAGTGCCGGCGATCTCCTCCTTGGGGAGAATTTCGTCGAGACGACCCGCCTGTTCCTCGACCTGCGAGAGGTCTAGAACCGGCTTGATCGTCGGATCGGCGTTCTCTCCGAATGCGTTGTTCCAAATATCCTTCGTGTTACCGAAGCCCTTGGAGAACGCGTCCACGGTGTCCTGGGCCATGGTGGATGCCGCCGTAATACCCTGCTCAGTGTTCTCGGTGATACCGTTCGCAAGACCCTGCATCAGGAAATCACCGATCTCGTACATCACCCTCGAAGGAGAATGGATGCCGAACGCCGCTTTGACCTTCGAAACAACGGTGCTACCCATGCTCGTGACCGCACTGGCGATGGAGGAGAGCTTTTCGGTGATCGCATTCTTGAGGCCGTTGACCAGCTGAATACCAGCGTTCTTCATCTGCGCAACGCCCGTGGATACGAGAGTCCTGATGCCGGTGCCGATACCCCTAATTATGGCACTGATGAGTCGAACGCCCGCCTGAGCCATAGCCTCGGAGTTGTTCTCGATCGCATCAGCAAGTCCGTTAATGAACTTGATGACCGTCTTGGCCGCTGCATCGGTGATTCGCGGCATCTCGTCGCCGAGACTGGTAATGAACGCCACGATACAGTCCGTAGCCTTCGTCCCGATCTCGGGGATCTTCTGACTCAGACCATCCAAGAACGATATGAGTACGTCTGAGCCCCTCTGGACCAACTGTGGCATGTTATCAATGAGAGCCTGTGACAAGGTCAGGATCAAGAATATGGCGCAGTCGATCAGAGCCTGGGCGTTGTCGTATATGACCTGGATGATCGCCAGGAGGATCGTGGTCATGAGCTGAACGAACGTCGGGATAGACTCAATCATAGCCTGAGCGCCAGACGTCAGGATAAGCTTGAGGTACTCGACGATCGTGCCCGAATTGTCGATGAGGACCTGCATGAAGTTGATGAAGCCCTCGCCGAGCGCCGTACCCATCGCAGGCATTCTCTCAATGAAGCCGTCGACGGCCGCGAGGAATGTCTGGACACCATCGGCGCCCGAGGTCGACAGGTTCGCAATGGCGTCGACCAACTTGGCAATACCATCGGTCGCCAGGCCGACACCCATGCCGATCATCAGGATGGCGCCGCCCAGTGCTAGTAGACCGACTGCTGCGAACTCGGCAACATACCCGACGGCCACCAGAGCAGCCAGACCCAGAGCCATGATGGCGATACCCTTACCCGCCGTAGCCCAGTCCATCTCGCCTAGCATCCTCATCACGGGCGCCAGGAGAGCTAGAGCGGTCACGGTCAGGAAGAGTCCAGCAGCACCGCCGAGGCTTCCTCCGCCGATGGAGCTGATCCCAACGAGAACAGCCAGAGCTGCTGCCATCATGACCAGACCTTTGAGGTAGTCCCCCCATGGCATGGAGGCGAAGCTCTCGATATCGCTGGCGATGAGCTTGAGTGTCGCCGACACGATAAGGAGCGACAGGGCTCCGACAAGAGACTTGCCGCCCCCGAACTTGTCGAGCCTTTGGACCGTGAAAGCCAAGGACGCCAGACAAATATCCAGGGCTAGGATACCCTTGATCGTGTCGCCCCAGGACAGTTCACCGATCTCAGTGAGGACCTTCGCAATCTGACGCATCGTAAATGCCAGAGCAAGGAACGCAAATGCCGAGGCCTTATTAACCTTGACCGTACCCATCTCTGACATCATAGTCATCATCTTCATGATAAGACCGAGTGCCAGAACGCCCTGAGCAAGGTCGGAAGCGCTCATCTCGCCGAGAGGCTTGACCGCATAGGAGAGGAGAAGCACACCGATACCCAACGGGATCGCCGTAGCAGCGAACGCTAGGATATCCTTGTTCTTCTTGGTAGTCGTATCGGCCATCATCAAGAGCATCTTTATGACGGCGAAGAGACCGATAGTCCCCTTGAGGATATCGTCCCAGGACATGGTTCCGATGTTGTTCAGAGCCTTGCCCAGGAGGAGCGCGACTCCAGCCAATACGACCAGTGCCAGCATTCGCTTGGTGAGCCCCTTCATGTCCTTGCCCTCGCCGGAGGATTCCAGTTGGTCCTCCGCCTTCTTCAGCATGTTGAACATGAAATATAGAGCAGCACCAGCGGCTACGATCCTGCCAGCCGGGATCTGAGCGACAACCCAGAGTGCAGCGGCTAGAACGAGAACGGCACCCGCAAGAATAAGGATGGTGGTGGCCTTGACCTTGTTGGTCGTAGCCTCCATCGACTCCTTGAATCCGTCGATGACGTCCTTGACGCTGCCGAGGATTCCAGCGAAGTTGGATCCTGCTTTGCCCCACTCCTTGATTGTGTTGATAACATTCCGGGCAATTGCTAGGAATGTGACCAGGGCGCCCGTCTTGAGGATGGCGTCGAATATGCCTCCGTAGTCGCCGTTGTCGGCCATGTTCTTGAGCTCGGCAAATGCGCCCTTGAACGGCTCGATGAGAGCCTTGGCGGCGATGACGGCGTAGTGACCAACTGTGGACAGAACCTTGCCGATACCGTGGATTAGCTTGACGAAGTTATGCCAGCCAGAGGTAGCCTTGTCCTTGAGCTCAAGGTTAGAGATGAACTCCTTGGTGGTACCCCAGCCGTACTTGACAGACTCGGCGTACTCGCCCATGAGCGTCTTGAGGTCACTGAACGCCTTCTTGAACGGTTGGACGTCGAAGTTGAAGTTCAGCGTTGCCAGATTCTTGAGGACACCCCAGACACCAGCTCCGAACGACGACAGAATGCCGCCGAGGGACGACAACCAGGCAATATCGGGCCCATTCTGCATGGCCTCAGCCCACTCGCTGAACTTGGTGGACACCTCGTCGTAGAGCGCGGCTAGTCGCTCCATCTTGGGAGTCAACCAGTCGCTAACGACGATGGCCTGCTTGTTGATGCACTCGGTCAGCCAGTTGATAAAGCTGGTAAGCTTGTCAATCGCTGGAATAAGATGGTCGGCCAGGTGCTGCCCCCAGAAGTAGGACTTCTTATAGGCGGACTCGAAGAGCTCGACGATCTTGTTCTTGAGCTTGGTGAACTTGGATTCGTTCGCCTCGGCTGTCTCGCCGGCCTCATCCGTGGAATCACTGGTGATACCGAGCGCCTGACCGACTTCCTGGGCGCTCTCCTTGAGCTCCCGGAAGGGCCCAACGATGGCTTCCTTGATCCCGGATCCCGCAGACTTCAGAGCCTCCCACAGACCGTCCCAGGCCTCCCTGAGGCGCCTGAGACTAGGCGTGATCTCGTCGTGGAACCCCTCGGAGAAGTTGTTCCAGATACGCTTCAAGCCGGCGCCCGTCCAGGTGATGGCCTTGATGACGTTCTCGGCGACATTCAGGCTGTCATACCATTCCTGAACAGCCGCAATATGATCCCTGAGTGTCGAGGACCATCCTGCGGTGTGCCCGGTCAGGTTGGAAATGATGGCGCCCAGTCCCCTGAGCGCTCCGCCGGCGATCCATCCGATCACCTTGGCGAAGTCTGTTAGGACCAGTACACCTATTTTGACGATCCGGAAGAACGACTCGAAGTACAGGCCGATCGACTCGATAGTAGACTCGCTGGGAACCAGCTTGGCCATGAAGTTAGCGAACGCCTCGGACATCGCGTACAGACCCTCAGCGGAAGGGCCGCTGAAGACCTGCGAGAACGCCTGACCGATGCGCTGGAGTGGATCCCACATGGCGTGGAACAGAGAGGCGAGACCCTCAAGGACCTTCTCCCTACCACCGAGGTCAGCCCAGCCCTGGAGAAGGGCATTTCGGGCGTTGCCCATCTGAGTGATGACGCCGCTCGGACCCGTGAGGAAGGCGCCGACCTTGGACCACAGTTCCTTGGATTGCTCGAAGTCGCCGAATATGATTCGGAACGACTGAGCCCAGGACGAACCCAGCTCCTCACCGATAACGCCCATCAACTGAGAGAACGTCTTGATGTCCTGAGCCGCCGACATACCAGTCTTGGCCAGTTCCTGGATCTGAGCGATCTGCTCCTCGGTGTAACCCATGGAGAGAAGTTGCTCGTCGGAGTACTCACCAGCCATCTGCTTCAGAGTCTCCATCATGATCTCCTGGTCCAGCCAGCCCTCTTGCAGGGAGAGTCTGAACGAACCATTCTTGGCGATCATCTCGTCGACGTTCTTGCCGTGGATCTTGGCAGTCTGGATCAGCTGGTCCTGGAACTGCTTGGTAGCGATACCGGCGTTCTCCAGGGACATCCAGTCCTGAAGCTTCACTGTTCCCGCGGCCATAGCCTGCGACAGCTGGTACATAGCCCTCGAGGTGGCCTCTGAGTTGGCACCGGCGACTGCTGCCCAGTTTGCCAGACCCTTAATCGATGCGACCGAGTCATCCAGACCAATACCGGCAGCGGTGAACTTACCGATGTTGGACGTCATCTCACCGAAGTTGTAGATGGTCTGATCCGCGTAGGTGTTCAGCTGGTCCAGAGCCGCGTTTACGGTCTGGATCGTCTCGCCCTTCTGGGCAGTGTTGGCGAGAATGGTCTGAACGGAGTTGAGTTGGAGCTCGTACTCCTTCATACCGTCGATAAGCGGCTGAACCGTGAAGCTCGAGAGCATCGAGGAGCCGACCTCGGCTATCTTCCCACCGATGCTGGCGAGTGCGCCAAATGCAATCGACTGGAGAGCCGAGAATCTGCTCGTGGTCTCGGCAATACCCGCCTGGGCCTCCGAGAAATTAAGGTTCTTGGCGGCCGCGGAGACCTGATTAATCCCCTCGACACCACCTCGAAAGGCCAACCCCTCCTCGAGCTTCTTGACTCCGTTGAGGGAGTCCTGAACCCCGTTCATGAATTGGCCGTTGTTGAACTTAAGAGCGACTACCCGCTCCTCGATTGACGCCACTAGCCTCTCACCGCGCTTTCAAGCTGCTTGACGATGCTGTCGAATATAGGCCTGAGCGCCGGATTTATATAATCCACGCCCTGGACATAGCCACCGGTTCTGGTGCCATGCCCGTATTGCAATATGACTGCGATCGGGACACCCTGCTCCACGTGGGAGTTGTTCCAGACCAGCGAGACTCGATTTCTGCTCCGCTTGATCTCGTAGGACCAGCTGGATGCAGTGTAACCGGACCTGACCGGAGTGGCGGCAGCTAATGCAGCCACCCCGGCCTGTCCGCAGTCGTCGAGGAAATCGAAGAAGCGGCCCTCTTTGAGTCTCTCGAGCCACTTCCCCGTGTCCATCCTCGAATCCATCTCTAGCGTGAACGCCGGGCTCATGCGGCCCTCTCACAGGCGGCCGCGATACCTGACACGATGGCGCCCATCGCTCCTCGAGACCATCCTGTCTTGAGTTGCTCGGCGTCAGCGGGAATATGCGCAACTGTCGGGAGACCTGAAGCCTTCAGGGCATCCCATGTGGTCTGTGGCGCATTGAACTCCATGGACAGAATATCGCAGACCTTCCCCGCGAGGAAGTTCGGATACCATTCCTTGGTTGTGTCCGAGGCGTACGCATACCCCCAGGTCTTGAATCCTCGCGCTCGAATACCGTCGAACGCCCACTTAGAGTCCCCGTACGACTTGAGTATGACCTTCTGCTCCATGCCCTTGAACATATCGCAAACGGCCTCCCACTCAGGCAGTTTGTACTTCGGATCGAAGACGATGACATGGCTCTTAGAGTACTTGTCCATCAGCCAATCGATCGTCGCCGGCATGTACTGGGTCTTCGACGCCTCCGCCTTGATCTCGGCCCAGGTATACTCGTCAGCGTTCTTGGTCAGAGCCGGGACAAGACGCGACAAGCTCTTGTCGTGACATCCGAACCAGACGCCGTCCTTGCTCCGTGCGGCCGAAAATTCCAGCGCGTGAGCGTGGTAGTCGACCGCCTGGGTGTACCCGATCTCAGTGTGCTCGGGCCAGGACTGGGAGCCGCCACGATGCCCCACAATGAAGTGCGGAATCGTGAGGAGCTCCGAGATATTCTTGGCGCCCTCGGGAATTGCGCGCATCGTGACTGTCGGAGTCTCCCGAGTACCGTCCCACACGTTAACGCCGATCCTCGATCCGTCAGCGAGAGTCGGATCGAGCGAATCGTTCTGTTCCTGAAGCCGGACGTCGACGCCGAAGAGAGTTCGTACACCGGTGTTGCTTGGGGGGACGTACGCCGACTGAGCGTATCCAACGACAATCGAAGACCAGGGCATCTTCGTGTCCTTACCCCAGGCACCATTGGTCAGCGACTCGACATTGGGCGGGAAAGTCGCTACAGGGGCGGTGTTCACATCATGCTGCACGAAGCCGGTGATCTGAGGAAATGGTCCGTTCTTCCAACCATCAGCACTCTTACCTGGCGTACCCGGGACCAGGCTATTGACCTTGGTTCCGTCGAATACCATGAGTACCGCAACGTGCCGTCCGTTGTGCGCTGGATCTGGGGACTTCCACACGATGTTCTGTGTATCGGCAGGATCGGCAACCATTTTGACGGCTACCGTGCAGGATCGGATGTCCTCGCCTCCGGCGTACTTCCCAGTCCAACCCGCGGGTGTACAGTCCCGCATGTGATTGAGCTGACCGCCCACTACGAGTAGCGCCCAGTCCCCAACAGCTGACGGAACGCTGAGTTTCTCGTCCTGATTCTTGGAGACTGCGATACCCTTCATGGGAGACGCCATGATCAGACCTTTCGTACGATGACCGTGTTCGGAGGAGTACCTGCCGGCACCTGCTCCTCGCGACCGAGGATCAGGACATTCCCATTGCCTCCGCCTCCGCCACCAGCTGGACGGTTGGTCTTGATGGTGACATCAACGACGGTATCCTCACTCAACGTTACCGTCTTGGTGGCGGGCCATCCCTGGTCATCCAGGAAGAGTCGAGCGTTGGTGCTTCGGAAGAACCACACCATGCCATCGATCTTGCCGTTCTCTCCGGCAGTATCAACGTAGGTGGGGCCGTCATCCGGGTCGACTGTCAGCGTGGCGAACGGGGGGATGTCTCCTTTGACGTGACAGTAAGGCACAGCGGCCTCACTTCTTCTCGTCGAGCTTCGTGTTGATCTCGTTGAGAGCCTTCAGGATCTGGTCCTCCTTGTAGGAGACGTCCTTCAGCCAACCAACGATGGGGCCGTCGAAACGACGACCGGCGATGCCGGCACCAGTCTGGTCGGAGACCTCGACGAGGCGGTCCTTGATCTCGGAAAGCAGATCGGTAGCGTATGACACTTCGAGTTCCTCTCCGCCGTCGCTCGTGCCCTGAGACGGACGGCCTTTGTTGTACCAGTAGCGGCATGCATCGGAGAACGGCACGCCGTACGCTTCGTAGGACCCATACATGGTCCCAGAATTGTAGCGAGACCCCACTCGGCGGAGGTCCTCGTAGGAATCACCCTCGGCATCGATAAGACCCTTGAGGATGGAGCAGCCGACCTCGGCCGACTTCTGCGGATCCCACCAGGCTCGGTCGGGATCGTTGATGAAATACCCGTTGTAGGTGACCTGAAGCGGACCGACGCCGTTCGAAGTGCCCCACTCGGAGACGATAGGCCAGAAGTAGTTCTTGAAGTTGTGCTCCGTGACCTCGCCCCAGCCCGAGCAGGCACCCCCGGCGTCGTGGCCGTAGATGTTGGCGCCCTCCTCGCCAGTTTCCACCTTGAGGCACCCAAGAGCGGCCCACCAAGGGCACCCAGTAGCATCAGCGGCGCGAAGAACGGCCTGCTGAATGGAGGTACCTGAGGAAGACTCGGCGTGCGAAGGAGCCGAGCTTCCGTGGTTGTCCCGTCGGCGAAGGCAGTGCGTCCAGGATGCGGACTGGGTGTACGGGTGGTCGTTGTAGTAGATGGAGCGGACCTCGTTACCGGTCTGGTCGCCAATCCAACCGTCGATACTTCCATCCTCAGCGATCCATGCCTCGGAAAGAACTGTAGGGTTGAGGGCTGTTACTATGGCGACGTGCCCTTTACCACCCGAAGCCGCCTCGGAAAGGACGATATCGCCGATCTCGAATCCACCGTCGGGCTCGTTGCCCGTCCAGGAATCAGAGATGTCGGCAAAGTTGCGCTGAGCGCACTCCTCGCGGAGGGACCCCGTCCAGGTATCCCTGGGGAAATAGCCGGCGGTGAAGGACTCGCCCCACTCGTGATGCGCCGCAAGGTTGTAGCAACCCGCAACGAGGGCCGAGCAGTCGGCATTGGCGGGTGGATTGATGAGCCAACCGTCCCAGTCGGACCGATCGTAGAAAGTCCAGCGATCTGGTTGCGAGTAACCGACATCAGCGACGTCGGCGTAGTACCTGGCGCACGATGCTGCGTATTGAGATACAGTCATTTTGACCCTTCCGGATACCACGTTCGGCAGTGCAGGTTCTCCATCTCGTAGAGGTCCTGAAAGTCAGATCCTTCCATGTAGTACGCACCGCACAGTTGCATAAGATCGTAATGTTTGTTCGGTTCTAGCCAAACATAGTGCTCCTCATGAAAGCCCGGAGCCGTGATAAATAGTTTGAACACCGTGGGGGCTTCGAGGTACACAACGAATACATCCCGGGCAGTCCGAATGAGATCAGTAGTTAATACGGTCGGTACTGCGCCGTTCTGTTTCTTGCCCGAGGGAATCACGCCAACAATAACGCCGGGCACATATCGACCGGCATCATAGGAGTCGTAAAACATCAGGTTATTGTATATCGTGGCGTGTACCGAATCCGCACGCACTGATGTATCAGCCATTGGAATTCTCGATTGGGGCAGAGACGATAGGGACAATCCTGTCACCCACGGCCTTGATGTACATGACTACTGTGTTGTTGGGGCGAACCTCGATCATGGACCCGTCAATGCTTCCGTCGCCCTTGGGGAACGGGAAGCAACTTCGAGTCTTCACTCGGAATGAGGCGGGTACGTCGACAAGTTTACGCTCAACGTTGAGGTCTCCGCTGAACGTGGCTCCTTGCCATCCATCTCCCTTGAGTCGGATGTAGATCATTCCCGCCATAACCCGATACTGGTAGGAACCCGCACCTTCGCCGCTAGCAATCTCTTGCCAGCCGGTGTCGAACGTGCCGTATCCGGAAGCGGCTCTGGAATTGAACCAGACAACCTTCTCGGGCATCGACTCCTTGAGGTCGATCACCTTCTGGTCTGAGGTGCCGTCCTTGCGGACGACCCTAAGAAGGGCCTTGGAGCCCTCGTAGAAGGCGACATCCAGCTCGAAGTTAGGATCCGCCCCCAGAGTAATCGAGGCATCGGTAACCCCATTGGTGGGGGAGATGTATACGGTACTGAACGGACTGGACTCTCCCCGCACCGTGGTATGGAGGAGAGGAGTAATGCCAGGCATACTAACCTCTGGAGTTGTACTTGGCCCGTCTCGCCGCGTTCAGAGCCTGATTCTGTCGAAGCGTGGCGGCGGTCGACATCTTCTTGTCGGGTTGGTTCTTGACGTTGCACACTCGAATGAGCGTGAGAAGTCTGTGAAGGTGCCAGTACTGGCACTCGAACGGAATCTGGAGAGCGACCATCCAGTAATAGACCAGCTCCGACGTGATAGTGTTTCGGCTGGGGCTGGATCCCTCAGCTTCCACGAATGTGGTTGCCGTCATCGAGTCCTCGATGTACTCTCGGATCCGTTTCACGTTGTCCATGGATAAGTGCGAGTAGACGACGGGGTCGACGTCATTCAGAGTCATGCATTTGATGTAGTCCAGGACCTGCTCTTCGGTGAGCTTCTCGTTGCCGATGTACGGGATGTGCCATTTGGACTCCCATTTTGACAGAGCGACGAGACTGTGCTCGAGCTCGAGGTCACCCTCAAACCCGTTGATGAACTCATTGCGATCTTCGTCATAGAGCTCATCCCCGACGACGTGAATCGTCAGCATTCGTTCCTCCCTAGAGTCACCACGGACCCCGGAGCGCATCACGGGGTCCGTGGGAGTTGTCAGCCAGCAGCCTTGACGGCGGCGATGACCTCGTCCGGAGTCGGGAGCTTGGCGTCGTTAGCGCCGTCACCCCAGATAAGCTTCTCGATGGCGGTCATGCCGTTCTTGCCGATGACGCTGGAGTCGAGGGTGACGACACAGGTCGGCTTGTGGTCGGTGACGTTCACCGGGGTACCCTTGAAGGACCACGAGAAGGTGATCGCCTCAGGGGAGTCGTTGATCGTACCGTAGGACCGCTCCGAGGGGGAGGCGGCCAGGCCGTACAGAAGGTGCAGCTTGTAGCCGTAGTTGTTCTTCTGCTGGTCATTACCCTTGATGGTGCGGTAAGCCAGCCCGAAGGAGGAGCGCTCCTGCTGACCGATGACGACCTTGTCGACAATAGCCGAGCCGTCACACTGGAGCCACTCGTCCGGGTAGGTGTAGGCCTCGATCTTGCCCTCAAACGTCTCCGCCGAGGTCAGAGAGAGGTACTTGATGTTATCCGCGTACAGGTCGGTCTGCTCCGCACCAGACGGGGTCTCGGTCACGTTGGTGAGACCCGACCAGGCGACGCCCTTGCTGTAAGCGCCAGTAGCGGGGTTGACGGGGAAGAGGACCCCACGGTCCACACCAGTCTCATAGAACTTCTTGCCCGTCTCGTCCCATGTGAGGACTGCCATCTATACTCCTTGGTAGATGTTGAACACGTCGTGATGAAGGTTGTGCGAGACGAAGTGCCTCTCGAAGGTGGACATAGGCATGTCAGCCAGGACATCCAGAACCGGTTCGTCGGGATTCCTACTGATGAGGGTGACCGAATAACGCGGCGTGTACATCCAATTGGTGTTGTCCCCGAACTTCGAGTCGGCTCGACTCCGTTCGTACACGATGCACGGGTAGGTGAGCTGGACGGACTCCGGGGGTTGGAAGTAGACGTTCCTAGAGCCCAGCGCTTCGACGAGTTTGTTGTGGAACTCAAGGCGTTGGGCCATTGTACACCTCTCCGAGGTTGAGGATGAGACGGGGGCGGCGGACCTCCACGTTTGTGACGACCCAGCGCGCCCCCATCCACCTCACATACTTGATGGCGAAGAAGTTCTCCTCGGCGTAAGAGTCGGCCAAGATGGAGATCTCGTTATTGAGTCGGAGATTCTGGAGAACCTTCGGCTCGCTGTCGTACTGTTTCTGGGAACGATTCACGTCCCCGTAGTACTCCCTCTCCGTGATCTTGTCCTCGAACACTCCCGGCGTTGTCTCGACGGCGTGCCCATAACCTATGCTTCCGAAGAATCTTGCCATTTTGACCGGATCAGGCCGTAGCCTTCTCGATGACGATCGCGGACTTGTACTTCGTCAGAGCGCCCGAGCAACGAGCCTCCAGCAGATACTTCTGCTGGTTGAAGTCGATGTCGAACTGCTCGAAGAAGGAGGTCTCGCCACCCTTGTCGGCACCCATGGTGTAGTCCTGCATATTGACGATGATGCCGAGCAGGTTCTGGGTCTTGCCGCCGACGTCGCGCTTGGCGCCCTCCATGACCTCAACCTCGATGACATCCGAGACGTTCAGAGCGTTGGCAACGGCCTGCTTGGTCTCGTAGATGTACCGCTTGTTGATGTCCTTGATCTCGAGCATGTCGCAGACGAAGGCGTTCGTGGTGAACAGAACCGGCATGCCGGAGCCCTTGTAGAACTTCCGGGACCGACGAACCACGTCGATGATGTCCTCGGTCTTGGCGTCCTTGTCGATCAGAACCTTGTGGGAGAACAGCTCGTCGTCCTTCCAGATCGGACGGATGTTGCTCTCCTTGATCTTGTCGGGGTTGGACACCTCCCGACCGTCACCGATCAGGACAGCGCGAGCGAGCTCCTCCTCGAGGGCCAGGCGCAGGTTCTGCTGCATCCAGGCGACGACGTTGAACGTGGTGATGTCGAGGACATCGTCACGGTCAATCTTCGTCTTGTTGTAAACGGTCGTCGGCTCGGTCTTCCGGTTGGCAACCTCGTAGACGACGTCCTTCTTGCGGCTGGCCTTGACGTAACCCTTAGCCCGCAGGTCGTCAGCGGTCAGGTTAGACCACTGGGTCTTGACGCGGGAGAAGGGCGTGTGCTTGGAGCCCTGGAGAACCTTGGCAACCCAAGAGTTCTCGCGCATGATGCGCTGGGGCTCCGGGTCCAGGTTAGTAGCATCCGGGAACAGCAGCTCCGGGTTCTTGATACCGTAGTCCGCGGCGTGCGCCAGGACAGCTGTGCGGAGCGTCATGCCGGGCTGACGAGCCTCAGCGAAGATCTGCTCCTCATCGGCGTGAGAGAGGTGCGGGCCCATGTGGTTACGAGCGTCGCCCTCGAAGATGTTGGAATGCATCAGAGTATCACCCCCGGAGTCGCCGTGCTCGGCGTCCTCATCGTAGTCTTCGTCGTCATAGTCCTCATCGAACTCTTCGTCCTCGTCGAAGTCCTCATCCTCGGCATCAACGTCACCGCTGATCTCCTCGATAAGGGCTGCAACAGCCAGACGCTGGTCTTCGTCGAGGGTCTCGAGGACATCGGCGACCGTGAGGTCGTCCTCGTCGTAAACCTCGTCTTCGTCCATGGATTCTGTGTCCTCCGTTGTTTCTCCGGAATCGTGCGAGAGCGTGAGACCGGAATAAATGACGGCCTCGTCCTCGGACTCGGTCCATGAACCATCCGAGTGCTCCAGAGCAACGTTGTCGATCAAGGCGCCCGGATTGGCCCCGGACAGGACCATGGAAACCTCGACGATGTTGCCGTGAATAACGTCAGCCCCTCGCTGGTCGAGGCGGTTGGCGTAGATCGAGAGAGCCTTGACGTCGCCGTGCTTCACGAGCTCCTTAGCGTTCTCGGCGCCAGGAGTGTCGTTGAAAGCGCAGTAGGCGTAAACACCCTCATTCCGATTCTCGAGCAAAGCGTGCCCGAGAACGTTGTCGACGGCGTTGTGCCCATGCTGCCATACAAGCGGCACGCGCTGGCCGTCATTCTCCTTGAACGCATTATGCTTGATAGTGCGCCCGTCGGAGCAGGTCAGGTCGTTCTTAGTGGCCCAGCCACTGAAGTCGAACTTCATCCTTCTCCTCTGACTTGGCTCATCGGCATGCTGAGCACTGACTGAACATCAGGACCACTGGGGCCCGGAATATCCCCCTCGCCGTCCAGGGAGGTATCACCCATCTGAGGGTTGATGTTCGGGTTCTGCAACTGATCCGCCTGCTCGTTCGGGGACGGCGGAAGACCAATCCTCGTACGTGCCTCGTTCGGCGTGATGACCTGATCCCTGAGCATGGTGTCCAGGGACGTGACGATCTGGCTCGGAGGAACGTTCTTGAACGGGTCGCGGATGTACTGTACAGCCTGACCCTGGGTGCGCGCAGTCTTCGTGAGGAAGGCCTTGCTCATCCCATCGGCGAGCGCCGAGAGTACGGGCTCCACAGCCCGGTTCCAGTAGTGCGTCCAGACGATCTCCGTCGCAGTGCCCTTGAAGACGTCCTCCGAGATCCCCAGTCGACTCATGAGCTCGGCGGTGAGGAACTTGATCTGGTCAAGCAGGTTGTTCTCCGCCGGGCGGTTCAGCTGAGTGATCTTCTCGGAACCGTCGGTGTAGGCGATCCCATGCCCCCCCTTACCGAGCTGGTCCTCGATGGACTGGATGCGTTTCTCCGCCCGCTGGCGCATGGCTTCGGTCTTGACGACGTAGGGGAGCTGAATGATGATGTCCAGCTTTCCGGTGTACGTCTTCTCGTCAGCCAGGTCCAGCATGGAGAGCTTGCGGCTCAGTCGCTTGAGGGTCGAGTTCGGCTTGTTCATCACCTCATAGAGAGGATTCTCGATGATGGCGACGGTGCGCTTCGGCAGGATCACCCGCTCCTTGGTAGAGCGAGCCTGGTTGTAGACCTCGACCTCGACCTGCTCGGGGAACCACTGTGTGATTCGCCCGACTCGCAGTTGTTTGATGTCGAAGCTGTTGTTGGTCCTCGGGTCCAGGTCCGATTCGACCGGAACGATTGCGATGACGCCTTCGTCGAACAGAGACAGCACGGCATCTTGGATGAAGGCTCGGCCGCTCTGGTCGATGTTGGGCTCCAGCATCAGGCAGTCGTTCAGGGCTGACCGCCGAACGCCAACAAACGTTCCATTTTGAGCTGTGTCGACATGTCGGATCGGCGTGGCGGATACGTCGATGGCGATCATGTTGAACAGCGACGAGATGATCGACTTGTCGGCCGTCCATCCGAGCGCGAGCCGGTCGGCCCGTACGGAGTAGGAAGGACCGAGGTTCGATCGGTCGACGTCCCTGCCAGTGAAGGCGTTGTAGGCGTGCTGTAGTCTATCTCGCAGTCCTATGTCCTTCACCTCCTAGTCGAACATGTCCTTGTTGAGCTTGTAAGCGACCCAGGCGTCCATCAGGGCGGCGACTGAGTCGATCTTGTTCTCCCGTCGGGCCTTCAGGAGCTTGCGGTTCCCGTTGGTGTCCTCCAGGGTGATGGCGTTCCCCATCGTGAAGGTCATCATGGACTGGTCGAAGAGGAGTTTGCGATCCTCTGCCATGTCCTTGATTTCGCCGAGAGGCACGGACTCGGTCCGGGCTCCCTGGATCACCTTCTCGATGCCGAACGGTCCGTTCTCGTTCTCCCAGCGAGTCACGAACTCCTTGGCGTTGTATGGGTCGAAGCCCAGGCAGCGAACGTCGTACTCGCAGTCAGCGATGAAAGCCTCGAGGTCTTCGTAGACGTTCATCATGTCAAGAACCGTACCCTCGAGCACCATGAGCGACCCCTCCTGTAGGAACTCCTCGTACTTCTGGCGAGTGGCTCCCGGAAGGCGCAGCATGGTGCGCTCGGAAATGTAGCAGCGCGTCTTGACGCCAAACCTGCCCCGGCTGAGGGGGAACAAGAATGTGAAGGCGGTGAAATCATCGCCCTGCGACAGGTCGACGCCGATGGAGCAAGGCATACCCCAGAAGTCCTGACGGTTGTGCCGCAGAGTCTCCTCGTAGGTGAAGAAGTATGTGTACCCCTCCATGGGAATGCCGAACCTCTTAGCCAGGATGTCGTTCCTAGCTGCGGGTACGTGCTCCGCTCGTTCGACGTCTCGCTGATATGTCTCGTAGGAGACGGTTGCCCCGAGATTTGGCTGGGCCTTCAACCAGGTCGACGGATCCCCGACCTCCTTGAGGTCATCGAGCCTGTAGTAGAAGATGGATGTGTGGGGATCCGAATACTCCCCTCGAAGAATGTTGAGGAGCTCCATCTTCATGTTGTCGCCAGCCGAGTTCCTGACGGTACCCTCAGAGGACACTGCCAGGATAAGCCAGTCGTCGACCTTGGACGCTCCCTGCTCGATGGCGCCGACCACGTCTTCACGAATATCGCCCGAGAGCCACTCGTCCACCGTGTTCATCTTGGTGCGAAGTCCCTGGAGCTTGTCGATCGACATGGGTCGAACCTCGAGCAGGCTGTTGGTCATGAAGTTCCCGATCCCCTTCTTGGTGGGGACGAGTTTCTGCCTAAGAGCGCGGCTACCGGTCGTGTTCTGTAGAGACCCCTGAGTCATGAAATCGAACAGGGGGCCCTTAGCCCTCGTGATGGCGGTTCGGAAGGGCTGCATGACCTCCTCGGCCTGCTTCATCGTCGGCGCAGTCGTCACCTGGTGGGTGGTCGACGTGTCGATTGTGAGGAAGTAGGCTTGGAGGAGAGTTTCATACAAAGACTTCGCCCCGCCTCGGGCGACGATGATGTACTGCTTGTTGATGAGGCGCTGCTTCACCCGGCGTTTCTCGAAGTGGCCGCCGGCCTTCGTCTCGTTCGGGACGTAGACCGATCGCTCGGTGAAGAACCACCATCCGAAGATCTGTTCGGCCCAGAGCTTGAAGCTCGGTAGGAGTCGAAGATCGGATCCGTCGGTTAGAGTCATCTCCGCTTCCGCGAAGCGGACGAACCCCTCCACAGCGTCGCTATCGTAATAAAAACCGGGATTGCGAATCCGATCATCGATCCTATTCATCTCCATCTCGATCTCCTTGCAGATCGGAATCTTACCTGCGAGGACATCTTCTCTGAACTCGGCGTAATATCGCGGGGTAGCGGTATTGGAGAGCATGGTCAGCGACGGCGCTTCCTAGAACGTCCGCGCTTCTTACCACCGCTCATGGCCTTCAGGGCGGCATACTGGAGCGCGCCCCCTCCCACGCCGGTAGCAAGTCCGGCAACAGAGGCCTTGACGAGCTTGTCGGCAGCGGCGCCCTTGGGCCTCACAACCCTGGTTCCGCTGGTAGCGAGCTTCCTGTATCCAACCGCGCGGGAGCTAACCTGAAGAGCCTTACCCGGAGTCTTTGCGCTGGCTGTAGACTTAGCCGCGCCCCCTGCCGCGGACCGAGCTGAACGAGCCGCTGTCCCAACTTTGGACTTAGCGGAACCCGCTGCGGCTCTGGCTGCACTTGCTGCAGCGCCCGCCTTGGACTTGGCTGAACGCGCTGCCATACCCGCCGCAGACTTCGCGCCACTGACGCCGCCCGTAGCTGCCCTGCGGGCCTTATTGCCGACCTTCCACGCCCCTTGCTTGGCCCTGAAGCCAGCGGAACGAGCCGCGTGACCCGTCTTGAAAGCGGCGGCATTGGCGGCGAGACGAGTAGCCTCGGCGTACTTGCCGGCCTTGGAATACTTCAGCTTCGAAGCCGCTGCCTTAGCTGAGGCTCCGCCTTTCTTGCCCTTGCCGGACTTGTGCAGGTAGTAGCCAGCACCAGCGGCTGCTGCCGTTCCGAGAACGCCGGCAATAGCGGCTTTCTGCTTGCGGGAGAGCCCCTTGCGCTTCTTGGTTGATCCGGCGCCTCCGGAAGCGGCTCGCTGCTTGCGAACGCCCCACTTCATGCCTTTGACGCCATGGTGAGCGAGGACCTCGTCCTCGTCAATGAAGAACAGTGTGTCTGTCATGTCATAGTCCTATTGCTTGAACCGTTTGGCGCCCTTGATGGCGGCGGATCCGCCCTGGCTAGCAGCCTTCTTCAGGCCCTTCTGGATCGTGTTCTTCAGGGTCTCGAATGCGGCCTCCTCGGCCGCCTTCCCCGCCCTGGCTCGGTAGCGCTCCATCCGAGTCTGGGTCAGCTGACGGTATTCCTTCTCCAACCGCAGTCGGTTGTTGATCCGCCTAAGCTGATCATCAGACATACCGTCTATTTTGGCCTTCTTGCTGGAACTCCACTTCTTCGCACCCTTGATGCGAGACTTGCGGATTCCCCAGCGCATGCCCCTGACGCCGTAATGCATCAGCTCCGAATGGCCCATTCGCTTGTTATGCCCCTTCTTGTAGTACCTACGAGCGGCTTCAGCGAGAGTTGCATCGGTTGCGTAGGTCTTGCCCAGCTGGCCGGTGTCGAGTTCGTTGTAATACTTCTCTCGACGCTCGGTAGCAGTGAGCTGACGGTTACGCTGGTTAGCAAGACGGAAGTTCTTGACCTTCTGTGCGAGCGCCTTGCGCTTCTTGATATGGTCCTCGATTGCGGCAATGTCGTAATCGCCATACTTAGCCTTGAGCTTGGCCTCGTACTTGGCGCGGCGCTCAGCATTCCGCTGCTCACGGCTCTTCCGAGCGCCCTTACGCATCCCCTTGACCCCGTAGTGCATGAGTTGGTCGCTCATGGACTCTCCTTCTGCAGGTTGATACGCCAGGCGTACTCCTGAAGCTGCTTCTCGATCGCCGTCACGACGAAAGAGTTCGCGGGCGGGTCGAATACGAGCCGCACTTGCAGATACAGGTACGTCTTAACGGCTTCAACGTTCTTCGTGACACCACTAAGGTACTGATCCCAGGTCTCTGTCTTTCCGGCGATCTTGAACGAGGGAAGACCGATCTCCTCTGCGAACATGAGCGCCGTGTTTGTATGGAGAATGATCTCCTGATCGAAAGCCGTGTAGTCCTCGGTGATGCCGAGAGCCTTCTTGATGTCATTCAATATCGAATCAGCCACGGTCACCTCCAGGGTATCGTGTCGTTCGGCGTTCTCTCGACTAGAGGCTGGGGTAACAGGCTCGCGTCGCCGAAGTGAATCGCGTTGTGTGTGTCGTGTCGCACGCAGACCAGGTATTCGGGGTCGAGGATGTCGGGATTGAACTCTCCCTCGAGGTCCTCGGGCCGAATCGGGTTCATGTGATGAACAAGAATCTTACCGTAGATGTCGTGGCCCGGGACCCCGAGGTCGCATGCGTCGTCTCTGAGGATTACCTTCTGCCTTGCTTGGCGCCATTCGGTCGAGTGATAGAAGGATTGGTTCAGATACCGTTCGAAACCGAAGGTCTGATCTCCTGGATCCTGGTTGAGACGTAGGTACTCGTACCGGTCCTCGAAGGAATCGATGCGAGAGAGTTCACTGAAGGTCCGAATCCGACTCAAGACCCACACCTCCTCCGGCGTAGGACTTGAATGCCTCGAGAACCTCCTTGTAGGCCTCCTCCCCTCGTGCTGAGGCCGCCAGAGCGTCGGCTTTGGCCTTGAGCATGTCATTCTCAGCCTTGATTCGCTCCTGCTCCAACCGCTCTCGACTCGTGGCGAGCTTGAGGTAGTGCGTGATGATGGAAGGAGGAGCCGTGCCGTCCAGTAACATCTCCTCGGCTCGCTGGACTGCGAGCGAAATGAGTTGATTCTCCTGCTGCTCCGGAGTGGCGGCCCGTCCTCTGGGTGACTTCTTGGCCCTTGCCACGGAGTTCTCTCCTATTCCGGGTTCCTTTGCTGTTTCCGAATCCGGGTTTCAGGTAGGACAGGACGACTTGCGTACCCCTCGTTGGGTAGAAAGGAACGAACGCAAGAAGACCCCAACGACACAGGTCGTCCTGTCTTATCCGAAACCCGGATTCGGTGTGCCCAAACCTACCTCCGGGGAAAATGTGAGGTGCGGGCCGATGACGGGGGGTGGGCCATTTTGCGGACCCTGTCCCCCCTCTTTTGAAGTTCAGAATGGACGAAATGGACGAAAGCTCGTCAGAATTCTCGTTCTACAACTTGATAGTTTCCAGTCAAGTTTAGTTTGAGAATCTCTTCAATCGCTTCATTCGTTGCTTCAAGTTGATCGGCTTCGGTGAGGTCAGTACTAGTGGTAGTGACCCGTGCCAGGTAGGCGCAGGTGTGGTAACCTTGACTTACATCAAACTTAAACCACTCTTCGAACTCATCGAAAGGATCGTAAGGATTGTCCTCGGTAGTGAGTGCTAGGCGTAGCATGGCTCTATACACCCCGTTTCAAGGACAATGGACAGTTGACAATGGACAAGAAGCTAGCCATTCAGGTACTCCCTAACTCTAGCTGTAGAAATGCCCAATGCCTCAGCGATCTGCGCTGTGTTGGCGCCGTTTGAACGAAGAGTCTTGATCCGATCCTTCTGAGCGCCCGCAAGAGGAAGCTTCTCCCTTGGCAAAGCCATCGACTTGATGGTGTCGAGATCGGCGTTGAAGGTGCGGTCACAGCGCCAAACATACCATAGGCTGTAATACGATAATAAAACGGAATCGAAGCGGATGAAATTTGGCAGGAGGGCGAAGTGGAAAACTCTGTCTTTATATGTTCATAGATTGTCTCCTCCCACTCACGAGGGGTGGGGACCACTCTTGTGCCTTCTCTATCGTAACCCAGACGGCGACGGGCGGTCTTGATGGCCATGGCCTCAAGCTTAGCCCGTTCTTTCTTGGTCAAATTTGGATTTGATTCAAGTTTCTTCTGCACAACACCTTGTGCCACTAGCTGTGCCTGCCGCTCTAGGGGCTTCTGCTTGAGGGCCCGGTTTAATTTAGCGCGGAGGGTGGCAACTTCAGGGACATAGCTCTTAGCAGCCCGGGGGTCTCGTTTGATGGCGGGGGTTGAAATGGCACGCTTCCTAATATCGTTGGCCATAGCCTTCAACTCGTTGGCGTGCTGTGCGTAAATACCCTCCATAAGTGTACCGGAGGACAGCTTCCTAGCATCGGTAGCCTCTGCCATCCTGGTGGTCTTGGTCTGCTTCTTGACTAGCTTGCCCTGCTTGTTAATATAGGACTCACCAGTCTCCTCGTAGACCCTGCGGCCAGTGGCTGCATCATATGGACCGCCCTTCGCTGCACTGCGTGGCTTGCGATGGGGTACATACTGGACACCCTTGGACCTGGAAATAAGAGTTGCCGCACCTTTATCGGCGCCACCCTGGTACTTCCTCTTCAATGCGGCGATGCCGTTGTCTACCTCGGACTGTTTGTAGTTGAGATTATGCTTCTCGGCATCAATAACAACCATGGAGTGACGAACAGCCCGGGACAATTCATCGGCACTGGCGCCCTTGAGAGTCATGTCGGTAATAAGATTGGATACCTTACCCATCTGGGTCTGAGTATCCGACATCCTCTTCATCCCAGGATAGCCAGGATATGTCCGCTTAGGGTCAAATCCCTTAAGTCCCTTGAGCGGGGCGGTAGAACGAATCCGAGTCTTCCCTTTGTTGGGGATTACCAGGACGGAGTCGCCATCAAAATCAGCACCGCTAAGACGCTCAGCGACAGAAGGATGGATCCCAATAGCATCCCTAGCATTGCCAAGAATACTTCGAGACTTCTTACCTCGGTTGTTAACAGTGAGCGTAGGAATCTCGAAAGTCCCGCCATGAGGATAACGCACGAGACTAACAACGTCACCGTCCCGATAGTTAGGAGCATATACCTCACCCTTCTTAAGATGGGGCATCGGCAATAACACCTGAGACGCTTGACCTGGGAGGGCCTTGGCCTTGAGATGTACCGAAGCCGAGTCGCAGTCATCGGCCAGGGACATGAGCATGCGCTTGCGAATAACAGGATTCGTAAGACCCATGATCTCGTCGAGCTGCTTCCGCTTTTCGTCACGGACAGCCTGAAGCTGGCGCTTGGCCAACTTGGGGGACTGCTTGGATAAGAACTGTGAAGCCAGGGACTGGGACCATGAGTCCCACTTGCCTTCCTCATTCACAATATTGAGTGCGCTCAGTTCCTTCTTGCCGGTCTTCGGGTCCTTAAATAACTTCTGTTTAACGACCGCACCAAATGGATTCTCGGGATCATCCTTCATGGGCTTGAGGACCGTGTGGTCCTTGGAGCCCAACATGGGTGTGCCCTTCTTCTTGTTGGTGTTGAAGACTATGTCCTTGCCTTTCGGAATATCATCCGAGTACATGGCCATACCCTTGAGATAGTGCGTTCCATCGACGGAAATACGCACCTGGGCGTAGTTGGAGCCACCGAGGCTGAGCTCTTTGACCCCACGACGAAGCAGAATAACCCCGTCCATATCAGTACCGCCGTCTTCGGCGTACTTGATGGCGACCTTCTTTGAAGATATGGCTCGAGGAGTACGAAGTCCAGTCGACAGCAGCCCCTTCTCATCGATGACTACACCAGGAGTGCGGATCTTGTCCCTCTGTGCATGAATATCGGCAGCTTTAGTGCCTGGAGGGGCGAGAACCTTGAGAATGGTGTAGTTATCGCTGTTGGCCTGCTTAACCTTGACGTCGTGAGTAGTATATCCCTGAGCCTTCAAAGCCTCAACGGCGGTCTTCAAAGATGTCGACGAACACTGAAGGTTCTGCTCGACGCCGAGACCGTACTCGATGAACTTCTTCTGCTTCACCTCGTCGGCCAGAATATCCTTGACCCGGGTGATCTCGTCCTTGCGATATGCCGCGTTGGGCTTGAGAAGCTCGCGAACCGAGGACTCGTTGAGTCCCATACGTCGACCGATCTCTGTGTTGGGCAGACCGGCGTCCTTGAGACGGGATGCTCGAGAAATATCGCCTGCCTTCTTCTCGGCACGAGCGATGCTGTTCAGAGCACGGTACTCGGTGGTGCTCATGCCCCAGGCCTTGGCAATATCGACCTCGGACATGCCCTGAGCCTTGAGCTTGTCTCGCTCGGCGAGGAAGCCCTGGGCGGACTGATATGGATCCTTACCAGATCCCCAAGGGTAGCGACCCGAGTGGCGCTTGGTCCCGTAGTGTTTGAGGATATCGGAGGGCATCAGTTCTCCTCAGTCTTGATCTCCTCGATGAGTTTGTCAAACCAGACGATCTTGTCCATGATATGGGCGATGTCATCTGGCTTGGGGTTGTCTACCAGGATATCGTCGTTCTGGTAGATGCGGGTCTCGACGTTGATCTCGCCGGGCAGCTTCTCGTACTCCAGGCAGAACAGTGCTGCATAGATATGAAGCTGGACCATGTTGACGCGAGTTACGCCAGTCTTGAGGTCGTGGATACGGAGAAGATGCTTCTTCTCGTCGAAGCCGATGGCGTCGGCGGCGTCTATGGCGG
>ERZ772993.261-NODE-261-length-27763-cov-35.592573_pt1 | contig 27763 bp, 18 predicted proteins | sample MGYA00580670_ERZ772993 | MGnify/ENA primary metagenome ERZ772993 (study PRJEB29015, sample SAMEA2737936) | human oral metagenome | biome: human oral; feature: human-associated habitat; material: dental | place: China | collected 2136 ... | reverse complement strand
TCGGTGTAGGCCAGGATGCCCTTGAGCGGGCCCTCGGCGGCCTCCTTGACGGCGGACTTGACGGACTCGACGGATACCTCTTTCTCAGCCTGGAAGGTGAGATCGGTCAGGGAACCGGTGGGGGTGGGGACACGCACGGCCAGACCGTCGAACTTGCCCTTGAGCTCGGGAATGACCAGAGCCACGGCCTGGGCGGCGCCGGTCTTAGTCGGGATCATGGACAGGGCGGCGGCGCGGGCGCGACGCAGATCCTTGTGGGGGGCGTCGAGAATGCGCTGATCGCCCGTGTAGGAGTGGATCGTGGTCATGATGCCGCGCACGATGCCGAACTTGTCGTTAAGGACCTTGGCCAGCGGGGCGAGGCAGTTGGTGGTGCAGGAGGCGTTGGATACGATGTTCATCGTGGCGGAGTCGTAGTCGGCCTCGTTGACGCCAATGACGAAGGTGCCGTCGACGTTCTTCGCCGGGGCGGAGATGATAACCTTCTTGGCACCGCCGTCGAGGTGGGCCTTGGCCTTCTCCCCATCGGTGAAGAAGCCGGTGGACTCCACGACGACCTCGACGCCCAGCTTGCCCCAGGGCAGGTCGGCGGGGTCACGGTGAGCGAGGACCTTGATGTGCTTGCCGTCGACGACGATGCCCTCATCATCGTAGGAAACCTCACCGTTGAAACGGCCAAGGATGGAGTCGTACTTGAGCAGGTGAGCGAGAGTCTTGTTGTCCGTCAGGTCGTTGACGGCGACGACTTCAAGGTCCGCCTTCTGCTCGAGGGCGGCGCGGAAGAAGTTGCGGCCGATACGACCGAAGCCGTTGATACCAACGCGGGTGGTCACTTTGGGTCCTCCTAGTGCACCAGTGCGGCACACGCTATTCGTAGGTCTTCGCACACCTCGGTGTGCCCCGGACCGGTGAGGCAACCGCCTCCTCGCTCCGACACGGCGAGTCTAGCCTTTGCCACTGACCGCACGCGAGCACCCTCCACGCCACGGGCGAACAGATCGGTGACGGAACAAGCTCTGGACGTGACCTGATAGACGTCCGGCATCCTGAGATGGGACTGATGTCCCATAGCGCGAGGGAAGACCCGCTGACGAGCGCACCGCCGCCGCACCGCGTCGATACCGACGGGCGCCCTGCGCGACTCGTGCGACCTCGATGCACGGCTGTAAAACCCCACCTCGCATGGCCTCATATGTCCTCACATGTCGAGCATGTCCTGAGTGAGGACGGACTCGGTATCGGGAACGCCCATCTCATGGGCCCGTTTGTCCGCCATGGCCAGCAGACGTCGGATGCGACCCGCGACCGCATCCTTGGTCAGCTGTGGATCGGAGAGCCGACCGAGCTCCTCCAAGCTGGCCTGCTTGTGGTCGACGCGCAGACGACCGGCCTGCACCAGGTGGTCGGGAACGTCGTCGCCCAGGATCTCGAAGGCCCTCTCGACGCGTGCGCCGGATGCAACGGCCGCCCGCGCTGAGCGGCGCAGGTTGGCGTCGTCGAAGTTGGCCAGGCGGTTGGCCGTCCCGCGGGTCTCACGACGGGATCGGCGCTCCCCCCAAGCGGCAAAGGCCTCCGCCGCACCCATGCGGTTCAGCAGGATGCCGATGGCCTCCCCGTCGCGCACGACGACCCGATCGGCCCCGCGCACTTCGCGAGCCTTGGCGGCGACGTCGAAACGCCGTGCCGCACCCACCAACGCCAGCGCGGCCTCGCTGCCGGGACAGGTGACCTCCAGGGAAGAGGAGCGTCCGGGCTCCGTCAGCGAGCCACGAGCCAGGAAGGCCCCGCGCCAAGCGGCCGCCGAGGCGTTGCGACCGCCCTGAACAACGGCCACCGGCATGCCGCGCACGGGGCGGCCGCGCCCGTCCACGAGCCCGGTCAGTCGCGCCAGATCCCTGCCGCGCTCGGTCACCCGCAGCACGTAGCGGTTGCCCCGGTGCAGGGATCCGGACTGGACGATCATGACCTCGGGGTCCATGGAAAACAGATCGCGCAGCTCGCGGTGAAGACGCCGCACCGCTCCCCCGTGGTCGAGCTCGGCCTCGACGACGATTTTGCCCGAGACAAGATGCAGTCCCCCGGAGAAGCGCAGCATGGCGGCGACCTCGGCGCGCCTCTGAGCAGCGTTCTGGGTGGTTGCGTGTGCGAGCTCGTCCTTGACGGTCACCGTCAGTGACATGGCAGGAACCTCCTCGATCGGTGGGGGCGGGCAGTCAGTCCGCCACGGTCTGGGTGACGTCCCCCATGACGCCGTCGAAAGCGTCGCGGAAGGCCGCAGCCAGACGCAAAGGGTCATGGTTGCACACGGTGTCGCCCGTGCGCACCTGACGCAGGACAACAGCGGCTCCGAGCTGGCCCGCAACGGTCTCCAGGTCGTCAATATCCTCCACGACGCTCGGGTCCGCGATCACGACGTCCAGCCGCAGGCCCGGTGCGTACTCGGCCAGCACACGCAGGTGGTCCGCCGAGGTCATCCCGTCGGTCTCCCCACGCTGGGCGGATAGGTTGAGCACGACGGCCTTGAGCGCCTTCGTGCTCTCCAGGGCTTGTCGCATCGAGGGCAGGACCAGGTGGGGCAGGACCGAGGTGTACCAGGAGCCGGGACCCAGCACCACCCAGTCGGCCTCGCCGATGGCCCGCAGCGCCTCGGGGTGAGCCCGCGCATCGGCGGGGACGACGCCCACGTTCTCCATGCGGCCACGCTCGGTGGCCACCGCCACCTGCCCGCTCACCCGCCTGCGATCGACCCCGTCGACGATATCGGCCTCGATAACCAGCGGCGAGGAGCTCATCGGGACCACCCGGCCGTGGATCCCCAGGAGCCGTCCTACCCAGTCCAGGCCCTCGACCTCGTCGTCGAGCAGCTGCCACAGCGCCAGGATGAGCAGATTGCCCAAGGCGTGATTGTCCAACTCGCCCTCACCGGCGAAACGGTGCTGGAGCACGTCGCGCCAGGTCAGTCCCCATTCGGAGTCGTCGGTTAGAGCCGCCAGCGCCATGCGCAGATCCCCGGGCGGCAGGCAGTCGAACTCCCGGCGCAGGCGGCCCGAGGAACCGCCGTCGTCGGCCACGGTCACGACCGCCGTGAGCCGGTGGGTGACGTGGCGCAGGGCCCGCAGCGTCGCGGACAGGCCGTGCCCGCCGCCGAGGGCCACGACCGCGGGGCCGTCCTCACCGCGTCGTGGCCAGCCCGCGGAGTCGAGCATCGTATGCGCGCCCATGGCCTCTCACTCCCGTCCCAGGTCCCGGTGCTGGGTGGAGACCTTAAAGCCGGCGGTACGCAGGTGGGCGGATATCCGCTCGGCCGATGCCACCGAGCGGTGCTTGCCGCCCGTGCACCCCACGGCGATCGTCACGTTCGGCTTGAGCTCCTCAATATAGGAGGGCAGGGCCGGGATGAGCAGGGCCGCGTAACCGTCGACGAACGCCTCCGCGCCCTTCTGCCTGAAGACGTACTCGGCCACCGGCGCATCCCGCCCTGTCAGGTGGCGCAGCTCGGCGATCCAGTAGGGGTTGGGTATGAAACGCACGTCCAGGACATGGTCCGCGTCCATGGGCAGGCCGTACTTGAAGCCGAAGGACATCACCGTCACCCGCAGTGCCAGCTCGGACTCGGTGGCGACCAGCTCTCGCACGTGCCGCGCCAAGTCGTGAACCGAGTAGTCGGTGGTGTCGATGACGTCGTCCGCCTGCGCCTTGAGGCCTCCCAGGAGGGTGCGCTCGTGCTGGATGCCATCGAGAATCGAGCCGGTGCCCTGCAGCGGGTGAGGGCGCCGGGAAGACTCGAAGCGGCGGATGAGAGCGGAGTCCGAGGCATCCAGGAAGATCAGGCGCAGCGTCACCCCGGATGTGCGCAGCTCGCCGAGATACCGCATGAAAGAGGCGAAGAACTCGCGGCTGCGCACGTCCACGACAGCGGCCAAGCGGTGAACGCCCGCACCGACCGTCGTCATCATCCCCGCCATGGCGGGCAGGAGCTGGGGCGGAAGGTTGTCGACGACGTACCAGTCGAGATCCTCCAGCGCGTTGGCGGCGCGCGAGCGCCCGGCTCCCGACAGCCCGGTGACGATGATCATCTCGGGACGCTGAGCCGGTGCAACCGGCGGAGTCGCCTCGTCGATCGCGGGAATGAAGGACGGCACGGTGTCCCGCAGGGGGTCGCGAGCGGAGTCGGCGGCGGGCTGCGAGCGGTCCTGTGGATCCATGGGCCTAGCATGGCACGCCTCGCCGACGCAAACGGGGTGCGTTACGGGTTGCGTTGGGTAGCGTGTGCCGGTGATCCGTCCTCGTTCCGCACGTCTACGGAGGCGCCCGTGACCGCCCGCCGTTATCCAGACCCCCCCGTCATCGGGACGCCGGGAACGCCGTCCGCCACCCATGTCGCGCTCCTGGGCTCGGGAGAGATCGGCAAGGAAATCGCCATCGCGCTGGCCCGTCTCGGAGTGGAGGTCACGGCGATCGACCGCTACGACGGCGCCCCCGCCCAGCAGGTGGCGCACAACGCCCTGACGGTGGACATGTCCAACCCGGCCGAACTCACCGCCGCGATCCGCTCCACCGGCGCGAGCATCGTCGTGCCCGAAATCGAGGCCCTGGCCACCGACGCGCTCCTCGCCATGGAAGGCAGCGGCCAGGTGCGCGTCGTGCCGACGGCGAGGGCCGTCCACCTGACGATGGATCGCGAGGGCATCCGCCGTCTGGCCGCCGAGGAGCTCGGCGTGCCCACGAGCCCCTACGTCTTCGCCGCGAGTCAGGCCGAGTTGGCGGCCGGCGTTGAGAAGATCGGCCCTCCCTGCCTGGTCAAGCCAGTCATGTCCTCCTCCGGGCACGGTCAGACGGTGATCCGCTCCCCCGACGACGTGGCGACCGCGTGGCGGCGCGCGGCCACCGACGGGCGAGTGGACCGTGGGCGCGTCATTGTCGAGGGCCTGATCGACTTCGACACCGAGATCACACTGCTCACGGTGCGCTCGCGCAGGGAGGGAACCGGCGGGACCGTTACGGACTTCTGCGAGCCGATCGGCCACCGTCAGGAGGACGGCGACTACGTGGAGTCCTGGCAGCCGCAGGCGCTGGCGACCGCGGCGCTGAAGCGCGCCCGGCAGGTGGCGGCCACGGTGACCGGAGCTCTCGGCGGCTGGGGCGTCTTCGGCGTCGAACTGTTCGTGTGCGGCGACGAGGTGCTCTTCTCGGAGGTCTCGCCCAGGCCCCACGACACCGGGCTGGTGACGCTAGCCAGCCAGCGCCTCAGCGAGTTCGAGCTTCACGCCCGAGCCCTGCTGGGCCTACCGGTGGACACGGCGCTGCGCCTTCCCGCCGCCTCCGCCGTAGTCAGAGCCGATCGGGAGATCGGACGCGAGCACGGTCCCCGAGTACAGGGGGTGGCCGAGGCACTGGCGGTTCCCGGGACGGACCTGCGCGTCTTCGGCAAGCCCGAAGCGCGTCCGGGTCGGCGCATGGCGGTGGCCGTGGCGAGCGCTGACAGCGTGGCGGCCGCCCGCGAGCGGGCGCGGGCGGCCGCGGCGGCTGTCAGTGCGGGGTGACCGGTCGGCCCCTCAGGTTCTTATGGACGTGCAGTGGCCCCGTTGGAGGCGATAAGGTTCCTGTACCAGTCGAAAGACTTCTTGCGGTAGCGGGCGAGCGTGCCGGTGCCGTCGTCGTTGCGGTCGACGTAGATGAAGCCGTAGCGCTTGGACAGTTGGGCCGTGGAGGCGGAGACGAGGTCGATGCAGCCCCAGGCGGTGTAGCCGAGGACCTCGACGCCGTCGGCGATGGCCTCGCGGACCTGGACGAGGTGATCGTTGAGGTAGGCGATGCGGTAGTCGTCCTCGACGGTTCGCCCGTCGGGGCCGCCGTCGACGAGGACGTCCTCGGCGCCCAGGCCGTTCTCCACGATGAACAGGGGCTTGCGCCAACGGTCCCAGTAATCGTTCATGATGATGCGCAGGCCCACCGGGTCGATCTGCCATCCCCACTCGGAGGCCTCGAGAGTCGGATTGGGCACCCCGCCCATGAGATTGCCCGGTCCCGGTTCGACCGACTGGGTGACGGTCGAGCACATGGACATGTAGTAGCTGAAGGAAACGAAGTCGACGGTGTTGTTCTTCAGGAGCCTGCGATCGTCCTCGGTGATGTCGAGCTCGACGCCCTTGTCTCTGAGCACGCGCAGGAAGTAGCCCGGGTACTCCCCGCGCACGTGCACGTCCCCGAAGGCGTAGTTCTCGCGTTCGGCCTGCTTGGCCGCCCATACGTCCCGCGGATCGGGGGTCAGCGGGTAGAAGGGCGCCGCCAGGATCATGCAGCCGACCCGCATGTCCGGGTTGATCTCCCGTGCGGCTCGCGTAGCGGCCGCCGATGCGACGAGCTCGTGATGCATGGCCCGGTAGAGATCCTGATCGCTCAGCTCGCCGCGGGGCGTAGCGATGGCGCCGGAGGTCAGGGGATGGAAGCCCAGCGAGTTGATCTCGTTGAAGGTGAGCCAGTAGCGCACGCGCTTCCCGTAGCGCTCGAAGAGAACCCGGGCATAGCGTTCGTAGAGGCCGATGAGCCTCCGGTCGGTCCAGCCGTTGTACGTGCGCGCCAGGTGCAGCGGGGTCTCGTAGTGGCTGATGGTGATCAAAGGCTCGATGCCGTGCCTCTCCAGTTCGTTGAGGACACGGTCGTAGAAGGCCAGGCCCTCCTCATTGGGCTCGGCCTCGTCTCCGCGTGGGAAGATGCGCGACCAGGCGATGGAGAAGCGGAAGACCTTGAAGCCCATCTGGGCGAGCAGGGCGATGTCCTCGGCGTAGCGGTGGTAGAAGTCGATGCCTTCGAGCTTGAGGTTGTCCGGGGTCGGGGTTTCGGTGGGCGGTGCGGTGATGCCCTTGGGGGTGACGTCCTGGACACTCAGTCCCTTGCCCCCTTCGGCGTAGGCGCCCTCGATCTGGTTGGCGGCGGTGGCGCCTCCCCACAGAAATCCGGTGGGGAAGGTGAGAGCGGTGGTGTTTGTCATGGCTGGTCCTTTCATGGGGAGCGTCGGTCTGCCGGAGGCGCGGTTATCGGCTGATGACGAGTGCGTCCTGACCCGCTTGGACGTCCTGGCCCGTGCGGGTGGAGGTGACGGCGGTGTAGGAGGCGGCGTTGGTGACGAGCAGGACGGTGATCGGCGAGTAGCCGGCGGCCTTGATGCGCTCGAGGTCGACGTGCACGAGGACATCACCGGCCTGGACGCGCTGTCCTTTGACGACAGCGGCCGTGAAGCCGTCGCCTTTCATGGTGACCGTGTCGATGCCGACGTGGACGAGGATCTCGACGTCGTCGTCGGACTTGATGCCGAAGGCGTGGCCGGTGTCGGTGGCCACGACGACGTCCCCGGTTATCGGGGCCACGACCGTGCCGTCGGCGGGGACAATGCCGGCGCCCTCGCCCATGACGCCGGAGGAGAAGACGGGGTCGGGCACCTCCTGGAGGTCGATGACCCTGCCGGCGATCGGGCTGACGACGCTGATGTCGGCGGGAGCGCCGGGCCGGCCGGCCGTTTTCCCGTCCCCCTCGTCCCCGTCGGGCGCGGTCGCCGGCTCGGGGCCGGTGGTCTGCGTCTGGTTGTCGGCGCCGCCAGCAGTCTGCGCGCCCTCGACATCGTCGGCCGGCCCGGCGCTGCCGGTGGTGTCCTCGTCTCTGACGCCGAAGAAGAAGGTCAGCGTGAAGGAGATAACGACCGCCAGAATGACGCCGATGAGCCACAGCGCAACGTTGGGTGTATCCAGCAGGTAGGCGGGCAGGCCGATGAGTGAGGGGAAGATGCCGGCCTGCCCGACGCGTCCACCTGCGAGGGCGCCCAGAGCGCCGCCGATCGCCCCGCCGACGATGCCGAAGTAGAAGGGCAGTTTGCGGGGCAGGTTGACGCCGTAGATCGCCGGCTCGGTGACGCCGGCGAGGAAGCCGGACAGGGAGGCGGGGCCAGCGAGCTCGCGGGTTCTCTTGTCGCGGGTACGCAGCATGACGGCCGCGGTGGCGGCGGCCTGGGCCAGGACAGCGGCCTCGATGGGTCCATAGATGAGGGAGTAGCCGTTGGTGGTGATCTCCTGGGTCATGATCGGCACCAGACCCCAGTGCAGACCGAACATGACGAAGACCTGCCAAAAGCCCCCGATGACGATGCCGCCGATCAGCGGAACGGTCGCGAAGAGCCACTGGACGCTTGAGGCGATGCCGTCGGCGATGAGCGTGGTGGCCGGTCCGATGGTGAGCAGAGTCAGTGGGACCATGATGAGGACAGTGATCCACGGAGTCATGAAGTTGCGGAAGGAGCTGGGGACGAGCCTCATGCAGGCGCGTTCGATGTAGCTCTGGACCCATACGGCCACGATGATGGGCAGTACTGAGCTCGTGTAGCTCATGACGACCAGGGGGATGCCGAAGAAGGTATGGGGAGCGCCGTCGTTCATCGCGACGACGGAGGGGTAGACCAGGGCTCCGGCGATGGCCATGGATGTGAACTGGTTGGCCTTGAAATGGCGTGCTGCGGTCACGGCCAGCACGAGGGGCAGGAAGTTCATGAAGGCATCGGAGGCCGCGTACAGGACCGTGTAGGTGTCGCTGGTCTGGCTCAGCCATCCGAATGAGGCGAACACGGCCGTGAAGGCCTTGAACAGGCCGGTTCCCGCCAGGGTCCACAACATCGGGGAGAAGATGCCGGAGATCAGAGCGATGAAGGCATCCAGGAGATTGCGCCCGGAGGCGGGGTCGTCGTCGGAGTCATCTGCGAGGTCTGGGAGGAGCTTCATCAACTCGGCGTAGACCTCGGGGACGTCGTTGCCGATGACCACCTGGTACTGTCCGCCGGACTGGACGACGGTGACGACACCGCCAGTGTTCTTGATAGCATCGGTGGCGGCCTTGGACTCGTCTTTGAGGGCGAAGCGAAGGCGGGTGGCGCAGTGAGACAGGGCGCGGACGTTGCCCGCGCCCCCGACCCGGGTCAGCAGATCGGCCGCGAGTGCCGCGTAGTCGGTGCCGGGCATTGTCAGATCCTCCTCGATCCAGGGCCAGCCGGAGCGGAGACGAAAAAAGACCTGAGACGCCGTGCGCTCGCATGCGCATACGTCTCAGGTCTTGCCCCTGGCGGGTCACAATCCTGCGGGCCCATTGGGCCCGCATCTAGGCTAGTGATGATCATCTTTCTCGACCAGGCCCCGTCATGGTGTCCTAGCTCTCACCGCTCACTCTCGTCCGTCATCCGTCGTTGCAGCCCGGAGGCGCGGGGCCGAGGGACTGTTCGAAACGGGCGACGTGCATGGTCAGGTAGGCGGTCTCGTCCTCGCAGACCGTTGTGCCCAGCCTTAGTTCGAGGAGCTCCTGGACCCCGCAGGGCGACCTGGTAGGCGTGGGGACGTGCGTCCCGCAGAGCGGCTCCGATGACGTCGGCGGTGGAGTCCACCACCTGGGCGCCGGTGCGGGTGCGAGTCAGGAAGTACCGCAGATGGGTGGCGAAGCGGGCGGCGTCGATAGCGTCGGGGTCGAAGGCCGGGCCGTAGGCAGCCGCCAGGACGCTCATGACCTGGCCGATGAGGCGCGACTGGCGCACGGCCTCCCGTGTCGAGGGGACCCCGACGACGGCGGTGAACAGGTGGAGCGCCAGCGCGACGGCCTCGCCCGCCGGCAGCTGGAGCTTCTGGGAGGCGTTCAGCTCGCGGACCATCTGCTCGGCCAGGCGCAGCTCGTCGGGGTGGAGATGGGCCGCCTCGGCGCGCAGGGGGTAGTCCATGACCTCGCCGCGGCCGACACGTTCCATGGCCTGGTTGACGTGGTCGACGACGGCGATGACGGTCGAGGAGGGCACGCTCACGCCGAGCTCACGAACGGCCCGCCGGAAGGTCCGTTCTATCAGCGCCAGGCGTTCCAGAGGTATGCCGGCGATGACCTCGCCGACGGAGGCGGCGTTGTCGACGGGGATGAAGCGGCGCGCGATTCGGGAGGTGTCGACGGCATCTCCCGCCCGCCGTTGGAAGCCCAGGCCCCGGCCGGTCAGCACCGCCTCGCGGCCGAGCTCGTCACGGGCCAGGACGACATTGTTGTTAAAGACCCGCAGTACGCGCACACGCCGGATTGTCTCACTCAGGAGCCGCCGGCGGCAGCGGGTCGCACCGTCCCGTCCCGGCGGGGCCAGGCCCGGGGACGGCACGGTGGCGCGGTCAATCCGTCACGCCCACCATGACGGAGGAAGCCTTGATGACAGCGGTGGCCGCAGCGCCCTCGGTCAGGCCGAGCGCATCGATGGCGGCGTTGGTGATAGTGGAGGTGATGACCAGACCGGGAGCGACCTCGATCTTGACGATGCCGTTGACGGCGCCTTTGTCGATCGCGACGACGGTGCCCGGGAGCTGATTGCGCGCGGAGAGCCTCATGCGTGTTCCTTCCCTTCGTTCTCGCCGGCGACGCCCTGAAGCGTCTTCGGGGCCAGCTTGAGGTGCGTGAGGATCGTATCTGCCAGAGCCGGGCCGATGCCCCGCACCGAAGCAATCTGCTCGGGTGTGGCGGTGCGGATCCGCTTGACGGAGCCGAACTTCTTGAGTAAGGCGGCCTGCCGCGCGGGGCCGAGCCCGGGAACGTCATCGAGCACGGAGCGGGTCATGCCGGCCGAGCGCTTCTTGCGGTGGTGGGCAATGGCGAAGCGGTGGGACTCGTCGCGCAGGTACTGCAGCAGGTAGAGCGCGGGCGAGGTGCGTGGCAGGACCACGGGGAAGTCATCGTCCGGCACCCATACCTCCTCCAGACGCTTGGCCAGGCCGACGAGGGGCACGTCGATGCCGAGGTCGTCGAGGACGGCGCGGGCGGCGCCCACCTGGGGCAGCCCGCCGTCGACGACGACGAGGCTGGGGGCGTAGGAGAAGCGCTTGGCACGGCCGGTGGCCGGGTCGATGGGTCCCGAGGCAACGGGGACGCCGTCGCCGTCGGCTCCGATGAGCTCGGCGTCAGCGGCGGTGAGAGCGGCGCCCTGCTCGGCCAGCAATCGCTTGAAGCGACGAGTGAGGACCTCGTGCATGGCGGCCGTGTCGTCGGCGGCGCCCCCGCCGTCGGTTCCGCGGACGGTGAAGCGCCGGTAGTCGGACTTCCGCGGCGCCCCGTCCTCGAAGACGACCATGGAGCCGACCTGGTGGGTGCCCTGAGTGTGGGAAATGTCGTAGCATTCGATGCGCAGGGGCGCCTCGGGAAGGTCGAGGGCCTCGGCGAGCTCCTCCAGAGCGGCCGAGCGCTGAGTGAGGTCGCTGGCACGGCGCGTCTTGTGCAGGCGCAGCGACTCCTCGGCGTTCTTGCGCACAGTGCCCATGAGAGCCGCTTTGTCGCCGCGGGCCGGCACGCGCACATCGACCCTGGCACCGCGCAGGCCGGCGAGCCAGGTGCGCACGGCGGCGGCGTCGGCGGGCAGGACCGGAACAAGGACCTCGCGCGGAACGGCGGTGGTGGCGGTGTGAGCGACGTCGTCAACGCTGGTGGCCGCGGCCCCGCCGGACCCCCGGCATACTCCCTGGGGGCCGGAGCGGGCCAGGGGCGCGGCGGGGGCGCGAGCGCCCACACCGAGTGAGGTCGTGGGACCCGAGCGTCCGGGCGCACCGGCCCCGGAGGGGTCGAGGAGATCGCCGTAGACCTGTTGAAGAAGCCGTTCGATAAGCTCGGTGTCGGTGGCGTCCTCGACCAGGTCGATGACCCAGCCGCGTTGGCCGCGCACGCGCCCGCCGCGCACGTGGAAGACCTGGACGGCGGCGGTCAGCTCGTCGCGCACGAGGGCGAAGACGTCCGCGTCAGTGGCATCGGGCAGGACGACGGCGTTGCGTTCGATGACCCTGTGCAGCGCCTCGGCATCGTCGCGCAGACGTGCGGCTCTCTCGAACTCCAGATTCCCGGCGGCCAGACGCATGCGGTCCTCCAGCTCGCGCACGTAGGGGTCGGTGCGTCCGGCCATGAAAGAGCAGAAGTCCTCGGCGAGCGCGCGGTGATCCGCCTCGCTGATGCGGCCCACGCAGGGGGCCGAGCATTTGTCGATGTAGCCCAGCAGGCAGGGGCGCCCCGAGGCGCGGGCGCGCTTGAACACGCCGGGCGAACAGGAGCGGATGGGGAAGACGCGCAGGAGCTGGTCGAGAGTCTCGCGGATGGACCACACCTGGACGAATGGGCCGAAGTAGCGGACTGCGGGTCTGCGAGCGCCGCGGACCACCTGAGCGCGCGGGTAGGTCTCCTGCATGGTGACGGCCAGGTAGGGGTAGGACTTGTCGTCCTTGTACATGACGTTGAAGCGCGGATTGAACTCCTTGATCCAGGAGTACTCCAGGGCTAGAGACTCCACCTCGGTGCCCACGATCGTCCATTCCACGGCGCAGGCCGTGGTCACCATCCTCTGGGTGCGCGGGTGGAGGGCCGCCACATCCTGGAAGTACGTGGACAGGCGGGCCCTGAGGTTCTTGGCCTTGCCGACGTAGATGACGCGGCCCTCGGAGTCGAGGAACCGGTAGACGCCGGGCGAGGTGGGGACCTCGCCGGGCGCGGGGCGGTACGTCGAGGGGTCGGCCATAGAGGGCAGCCTAGATGAGCCGTGCGGAGGGCCGCCGTAAGCGATCTCGCACAGGCAGGTCGCCCGCGCGAACCGCCTCGCCCACGTCCAGCCGTCGCTCAGGAGACGGATGATCCGCACGGTCCGAGCCTCACACCGCTTCCGGGGTCTCCTCCTCGTCGTCGCGCCCGGGCGTGCGCTCGACCGGGACCTCCAGGCGCGCGCCCCGTCGAGTCTCGGGCACGAGATCGGTGGCGAAGGCGTAGCGGGTGAAAGCCGTGCCGGGTTCGGCGCTCCGCCGAGCGGCCTCGGCGGCCCGCCGCATCTCACGGGCCAAGTCGGCCAGACGGCGGACGTAAGTACGGGCCAGATCCGTCGGCATCCAGATCATGCCGTTGACGTGGACCAGCGGGCCCTCCTCGGCCGCCCGAGCGCGGATGACGTGCTCGATGACCTGGTTGGCGCGTGTGCGCAGGGCGGCGTTCACGATCTCATCATCGTCATCATCGGCGTCGGCGGCCGGGTCGGAGGCGGACTGCGCGGCGTCGGAGGCCGCACGCTGGGGTGAGGCGTACCAGTGATCACGCGCGGTGCCGCCCTCGGGTCCTTCGACGTCGACCACATAGCCGGCGTCCCGCAGCCTGCGGATGTGGTAGCTGACGGAATTGGCGGGCTCACCGAGAGCCTCAGCGAGGTCCGCCGCCCGCAATGGTCTGTCGGCGTCCCACATCTCGGCGAGAATCGCCAGGCGCAGCGGGTGCGCAACAGCCCTCATGACAGCGGGATCGACGCTTTTGCGGGGCATGTTCCGACCCTAGACAGCACGAAGATTCCGCGCAACACGCAGTGTGCACGATTTGTTGCGCATAAGGTGTTGCGCAGCGACCGGTCGTGATGCCGCCCCGCTTCGGGGCTGTGGGACCGTGCGCCGCTGGCGGTGAGAAATAAGGGCCCGGAACCGTGTGGTTCTGGGCCCTGCTGGTGGGCGATACTGGGATCGAACCAGTGACCTCTTCCGTGTCAGGGAAGCGCGCTCCCGCTGCGCCAATCGCCCGAGGTGGGTACCGGATTCGAACCGGTGTAAACGGCTTTGCAGGCCGGTGCCTAACCTCTCGGCCAACCCACCATGAGATGCTGGGGCTGGGCGCTCCCGGCTCCTCGGAGCGGATGACGGGACTCGAACCCGCGACCCTCACCTTGGCAAGGTGATGCTCTACCAACTGAGCCACATCCGCGCATGTTCCACACGGCCCATCCGAACCGGTCGGTGCTGAGAAACCATAGCACCCCGACAACCATCGACGGCAAACGACACCACGGTGATCCACCTCACCGGACCCGTATTTGCTCCACTCACCCGCCGCTGGTTAGCCTGTCCCCCGCGCCGGGCGATTGGCTCAGGGGTTAGAGCGCCTCGTTCACACCGAGGAGGTCACTGGTTCGATTCCAGTATCGCCCACCATGATGCTCTGATATGAGCATGCGCCGTGAGCAGCGCGGGTGGTGTCGGGGTCGAGGCCGTGTCAGCCGGCGGGCGTCCACCAGGTAGCCCTTGAGGGGATGCGTGGCCACGCTCAGCCGCGAGTCAGCCGGTCCCGCTCGAACCTGGAGCAGGTCCGGCGGCATCGCTCCGGCGTAGTGAGCCTGACGCAGGCCGCGCCGTCGTCCCTCGCCCGGACGACCGGTTCCGATGCGGTCGATCCGGCGTGCCGAGAACAGGCGCTGCCGCCCGTCGTGGCCTGACGAGCGCCCAAGGGCGGGTCTGGAACCGCCGCGCCTTCAACCACCTGGGGCACCACTGCGGCCTCGCCACACGCAGCACCCTGCCCGCCTCCCGCTACCAGGCCACCGCGCATCGCGGGCAGCAGCCCCAGCCGCCGACCCGACCGACTTTCGCATCAGACCCCGACCTGTACGCACGACAGCGCCGTCCCGTCCATCGACGGCATGCAGGCTCTGCGTGGCGCTCCGGTCGCCGTACTATGAAGACTCCATCGTTGACAATTGAGCGGATCATGCTCTCGTCTCATGTCAACGAAAGCGAACAAAAAATGTCATCTCCGGTTGATTGTCTCCGGCGTGAAGCCTCACTACACTACAATCATGAGTAATACTCAGGAGCAGCCGTCCGCTCACGCCCTCCGGTTGAATAAGAATCTGATCTTTCTGCGAAGAAGCCGTGGCTTGTCCCTTGAAGCGGTGGCGGAAAGAATCGGCGTGTCTCGCCAGGCAGTTTCCCGATGGGAAGCCGGCAGCGCGACGCCAGATATTATCCATTGCGACGCGCTGGCGACACTCTACGATGTGACAATTGACAATCTCTTACATTTTGGCAGGGCTCAATCCGAAGTGCCCATACCGCCCGCGGGAAAGCACGCCCTCGGTGTAGTACGGCTCGATGACGGGGGTCGGGTGGAGATTCCACATCGAGCGAGAGAGATTCTTCAATGGACAAGCAGAACGGAGCTGGTCGTGCTTGTTGACGAGAATCCGCAGACAGCCGGTGTCGCACTGGCGCCGGCCGATCAGTTCTTCGCCGTAGCGCGAAGGCTGATGGATCAATTCTACCCGCAGGAAGGCGCAGACGCATGAAGCGGCCCCATGCAGTTGCACAGAAGGAGAGAAGAATCATGACCGCCCTAGGCCGAATCTGCATCAGCTTCATTGTCATTGCGGCGCTGGTCGGAATCTACGCCTATCGCAACATGAACTATGACAGACGGGCGCTGCAACAGATTCAGAAGGCGAGGGTCGCAGAGAAGCAGGCAGCGCTACCAGACGGTTCGGTACTTAATTTCGGCGAGGGGCCGGACGAGACGGAGAAGCCGCCGCTCTTATTGTTGCACGGCCAAAATGTGTCATGGGAGGACTACGCACCGGTTCTGCCGGCGCTGGTCAAGGAGTACCACGTGTACGCTGTTGATTGTTACGGGCACGGCGGCTCCAGTAAAAACCCAGACAAATACTCGGCGGAGGCTATCGGCACGGACCTCATCTGGTTCCTAAAAAATGTCATCGGTCAACCAGCGGTCGTGTCGGGGCACTCCTCAGGCGGATTACTCGCAGCATGGCTGGCGGCCAACGCGCCCGACCAGGTCCGCGGCGCGGTCATCGAAGACGCGCCCTTCTTCTCGACGGAACCCGGACGGGCCGAAAGCACCTTTGCCGGAAAAACATTCAAAATCGTTCACGATTTCCTGAACCAGACAGATGAGTCCAACTACACCGCATACAACCTGGAGCACAATTACATGCAGACGTTCTTCAACAAAGACGGCACCGACAACTGGGCCAAAATCGTGAAGAATCCTGCGCTTCACTACATGCAGAAGCATCCCGGAGAGCTCCCCCGCATCTGGTACTACCCCCAGTCGCTCGGAGTGAACAACATCTACCACTTGACCGCAAATATGCAAGACGGTACCGGCGACTACGATTTGAGGTTCGGAGAAACCTTCTACAATTATTCATGGTTCAAGAACTTCAACCAGTCCGAAACCCTGGCACGCGTCACAGTGCCAACCACAATTCTGCATGTAGCGGCCCCAAGAACTACCGCACCGAGCTACTACGACAGCAACGGGGTGCTACTGGCAGCAATGGACGAAGAAGACGCAGCCAAAGCCACGAGCCTCATCAGAGGCGCCGAGCTTGTTGACGGCTTCGAATCTCAGCACGACATTCATCAGGACCAGCCGGAGGCGTTCATAAAAGCTCTGATCGATTTTAAAGAGCGGGTCGGGTCGTAGCGTGTGCACGTGCAGCCGACGACGTCGACCCCGCCGCGGAGCCGATCATCACGATCAGCATCCCGCGTCCCGAGGCGATCCCACCCGCAGCACCGCGCCTCCTCGGCCGGGCGGGCGAGGAGGCGGCGTATCGACTGCGGGAGACGCGGCGAGTTCGGACGTTGGTGTAGAAGAGATCATAGGAGCGCTCGGCCTCGGTGCGATGGCCCCATGGGCCTGACCGACTCCGAGATCGCCGTCGTCGACGGCCGTGATGAGACCGGCCTCCGCGCGGGCTGCGCCCTCACCGGCCCGCACGGCGAGCCGCTCCATCCCGGTCGCAACGGCCTCGTCCGCGCCGCTGACGCCGCAACGCACGCCTTGTTGCCCGGTTGCCGAGCAGCTCGACTGAGGACGAGGTGCTCCGGGGCGGGGCTCACACGATGGTCTGCTCGTCAACGGCGGAGACTGCGGTCGGCGGTAGAAGACGGCGGGGACTGGAACGTCGGGATTCCGGCCTCCACCTCGGCGCTCGTGCCGGGAAACCGAAGAGCCTGAGCAGGGTGGGAAGACAGCGGGCGCGTGCTAAACTGGACCAGTGAAGCACAATACAGTTTTTCGTATATTCTTCGGATTGTCAATCGTCGTCATCGGCGCTATCGTCCTGCTGCAAAATCTCAAGATTATCGACTTCCAGCACTGGTCAGAGCTGTGGGGCAGTCTGTGGGCGCTGTTGCTCGTCGTGGCGGGAGCGACGGTCATGGCCGGGCGGCAAAAGGTATGGGGCGCGCTGCTGATGGCGGCCGGTCTTGCGACAGCGCTATGGACATTTCACGTGGTCGATGTTGACCTGTGGGATGTCTTCTGGCCGATCCTGCTGGTCGTCGGCGGCATCCTGGTGCTGTTCCCGTCTCTCAAGAGGGGCCGGCCGAGGCGATCCGGCCCCGCCGAGCCGGTGACCACGGTGTTCAGCGGCCATGAGCAGAAGATCAGTGGCGATTACGAGGGCAGCTCCATCACAGCGGTCTTCGGCGGCGCTGAGCTCGATCTTCGTCAGGCTCAGATCAAGGACGGCGCGGTGATTGAAGTATTCGCCCTGTTCGGCGGCGTCAACATTATCGTGCCGAGCGATGTCGTGGTGGAGAACCAGATCACCAGCATCTTGGGCGGCGTCGACGACAAGACGAGCCCGGTGGCGGCCGAGAAGACACTGTATCTGCGCGGCCAGTGCATGCTCGGCGGCGTTGACGTGAAATAACCTCGGCGGTGATCGTCATCGGCCCGGCGAGCCGGAGGCGTTCGATCGCGCACGGACGGGGGCCCGGACCACGCTGGTCCGGGCCCCCGTCCGTGCGCGAGCCGATCAGAGCCGGGCACCGGAGGCCACGTTCCCCGGCGAGCCGGTCTCGGCAACATGAGCGTCCCCGGTGGCGACGACGTCGGCCCCGAAGGTCCAGTCACCCTCCACCGTGAAGCGCTCGGCGTCCCGCAGCGACGGCGCCCCGGACGGGAAACGTGCGTCGAAGTCCTTGATCTTCTTGTAGTAGCGCGGATCGAGGCTCACGGTGCAGGCCCGCTCGGGAACCATCCGGAGCAGACCGTTCTCATCGACCTCGTAGACGTCCGAGCGCAGCAGAAGCAGGTCATTGGTCGTTTTGACCGGAAGGAAGCGGCTGCGCGGGACCTCGACGGCGGTGGCGCCCTCGAAGGCCACCACTGCCGCCCCCATGGCCGTCTCCAACTGGATGACCGGGGTCGATGCGGGATCGGCGGGGTCGACCGTCTTGGAGTTCTTGATCAGGGGCAGGCCCAGGATGCCGCCCCGCTCCGTGAGGGTGTCGCGCAGGACGCGCAGGTCGAACCACAGGTTGTTGGTGTGGAAGAACGGGTGGCGGAACTGGTCGGTGAAGTAGCGCATCTGATCCGCCGGGGTCTGCGCAGTGTCGCGCAAGATGATGCGCCCGTCGCTCTTGCGGACGGCCAGGTGGCCGCCCTTGACGTCGGCAGGGGTGCGTCGGCACAGTTCCGGCGCGTACGGAGCCCCCGAGGCCGCGAACCATCCGGCGATGCGGGCCGACGGCGCAGCGCCCAGGTTGTCCGCGTTCGCGGTCATGGCATAGCGGTACCCGCGCTCCAGGAGGGCGTCCAGGACGCCGGACGCCACCAGGGCGGTGTAGATGTCGCCATGACCCGGCGGGCACCATTCCAGTGAGGGGTCCGCCTCCCAGGAGACCGGGGTGAGGTCGTCGGCGCGCAGCTTGGGCGCCCGGTTCTGCAGGAAGTCCAGAGGAAGGCCGTCCACCTCAATCTCGGGATGGCGCGCCAGGGCCTCCAGAGAGTCCTCCCGGGTGCGGAAGGAGTTCATGAGGATGAGCGGCAGGCTCACCTCGTAACGGCGGCGGGCCGCCACGATCTGCTCGACGATGAGGTCGAGGAAGGTCTTGCCATCGCGCACTGGCAGAAGCGTCTTAGCGCGGTCCAGGCCCATTGAGGTCCCCAAGCCGCCGTTGAGCTTGATGATGACGGTTCGGGCCAGGGCCTCTCGGGCCGCTTCCGGGTCGATCGCGACATCGTCGATGGAGTCGATATCCGTCAAGGGCTCGATGGTCTCCTCGGGGATGAGGCCCGTGGCCCCGGCCTCCAGGGACTGGTAGTAGTGGGTGAAGACAGTGATGGCCTGCTCGGCGACACCGGCGTCGCGCATCTTGTGCTGGGCGGCAGTGAGTCCGTTCTCGATCATGGCGCGAGCCTAGTGGGTTCTCTGAGCGGTGTCCGTCACCGCGGCCCTCTGCCTAGTCTTACGGAGTACTCGCCGGGAAGTTCTCCACAGGGCGTACTTCCCCTTTCTCCGAGGCGCCCCCTCTATCTACTCTCAGCGAGTTCTAACCATTCATCTGGAGGCCAGCATGTCAGCCCCCTATTATCCCGGCGCCCGCCCTCCGTTCGGCGGCGAGCTTCAGGAGATTCTGCGTCGCCTCGATCTCATGGAGCGCAAGATCGACTGGATCGCGCAACGGGTGGTCAAGCCCGCCCAGTCCCCAGCGCCGGCTACGGCGTCCGATTCCCGGTCGCACCCCAAGCCGGTTTCGGCTGAATCGTCGGAGACAGCCGGGCAGGACGCCGCAACGGCGGTCGATGAGCGCACGGAGCACGCGCCCGCGCAACAGGCGGCCGCCAAGGTCCCCGATCAGCCGGAGGCCGTCCGCCGGCCACCGGCCATTCCCCCGCAGGCCGCTGTTCCGCCCACCGTTCCACCAACCGTTTCGCCAACACTGCAGCGGCCGGTCCCCGCGCCTCAGGCCCGGCCCCAGACCGCTCACTCCGGCACTCCGAAGCCTGGGGCCTACGGCGCGTACGGCACATATGGACGTCCCGCCGATGCTCATCAGCCTCATCATCAGCCGCAGCTCCCGGCCGGCACCTCCAGCGCCTGGAACCGTATCCGTTCCGAGGGCAATGTTGGTCGTTATCTGCTGTCGGGCGCCGCAGCACTCCTGGTCGTCCTGGCGGCTGTCAGTCTCATCGCACTGGTCTGGGATCGCATCCCCGACCTGGTTAAGATCGGCCTCCTCGGCCTCATCGCCGCCGGGCTGCTCACCTCGGGAACGCTTGTGTCCAAGCGAGCCACGCGCCAGCGGGTCGCTGCTGCGACCTTGACCGGAACCGGTGGGGCGCTCGGCTTCGTGGCCATCATCGGTTCCGTCCTGCTGAACACGGGAGTGCCGGTTCTCCTCGCCTTCGCACTCATGGCGGCCTGGGCCATTGTTCTGCTGGTCACCGCCAGAACGACGAGCCAGATCTTCACGGCAGTCGTCTCCGGTCTGGGCACGCTGATCACCATCGGCTTCGCCTCGTGGCACACGACTGAGCATCCCGAGACGGTTGCTTTCACCTGGACACTCGTATGTCTGGACGTCCTCGCCCTGGCGGCCATCACCGCCTACCTCGCGCGCTCCTCGACCTCAATGCGCCTGGCCCCCTGGTTCCCAGTGACCGCAGTCCCCGCCACCATTATGACAGCGGCCTTCACTCCGGTCGGCGCACTGGCCCCCGCGTACGAGCCACTGTGCGTCATCCTCGTCTTCCTTCCCGCTGTTCTCATAGGAATCCAGGTGATGGATGCCGGTCCTCGACTCTATCGATCAGGATGGCGATGGGCGGCAGGACTCGACTGGTCCCTGGTCGGTCTTGTGGTGCTGATCGCTCAGTGCCGACTCGTAGGGGCCAGAGCGGGGGGAGAGAGTGTCGCAGTGCTGGTCAACGCCGGCGCGGCGGGTGCGCCCCTGCTGATCGGCGTGATCGGCGCGGTACTTCTGGTGAAGCCGTTGTCCCATGCCTGGCGCGGGCAAGTGGCGCCGGTGCACCTGGCCGTCGGCATTCTTGTCGGTCTTCTCTCGTCGTGGTCCGAGATACGCATGTTCCCGCTGGTCGTGATTGGCCTCATAGCAGCGGCGGCGCCCTGCGCACGTCTGCTTCACTCGGCAACGGTACCGGTGGTCTCGGGCTTCAGCGTCGTGGTGCTCCTCGGTCTGGTTCATCAGGCGGACGTGATGAGCCAGGCCTGCGCGCTCGCCGGTCTGGTGCTGACTCCAGTCGGGGCAGTTGTACTCGAACAACTGTTGGAGCGAGCCCCCCTCCCCCAGGAGGATGCTGGAATTCCCTGGAAGAACCACGAGCAGGAGCTCGCCGCAAGGCGCGTGAGCCTGAGCTGGGCCTCATGGATCCTCGCCGCCGACCTCGTTGTCCTCGCTCCCGTTCTTATCTCCCGTATATGGCCTCACCTGCATATCGGCATGCTGGCCGCAGGCGTGATCGCCATCGTGCTCGCGCGTCTGGGACTGGCCTCGCCCACTCCCACGCCCAGAACGCTGTTCACCGGAGCCCTGGTGGGACAGCGCGCCGGTGCCCGAGGGGCGACACCTGTGACGACCGAGCCTCCGCCGGCCATCTGGAGCGGATACGCATCGCTGTTCCTGGTCGCCCTGGCCGGACTCGCCGTCGCGACGCCACTGAGCAGCATGCTGTGGCAGACCCTGCTCGTCATTGTCGCGCTCAGCGTGATGACAACTGCGATATGGCTGCTGTGGCCGTGGCTGCGCCGCCCCCTCGAGACGATCGTCGCTGCCGCTCCCATGTCGGTTGTGCTGTGGTGGTCGATCTGGATTCTCCTGGGCGCGCGGATGACCGGTGCGCTCGTGAGCGTCATGGTGCTGGCCACCGGGGCGATGTGCATCGCGGTCGGCTTCAGTCTGCGAGTCACGGCACTGCGGCACTATGGCCTGGTGCTGGTGCTCGCATCGGTAATCAAATTGGCCGTGATGGATATCGGCAGCCAGAACTCGGTGACTCGCATTATCGCTCTGGGAATCGCCGGTCTGATCTGCTTCGGCCTGTCACTGGCCTACAACCGAATTGCGGCTGATGACAACAAAGACGCCAACGCGTCACCGCCTCCGCAGTCCGAATCCTCTGCAGCGCCTTCTTCCTATGGCAGGCCCGCGCCCCAGGCGGTGCCGTCGTCCGGCGGCTACACATACGGGTATCAGGGCAGCGACCCTGCAGACGACCGCAGGTTCCAACCGCCGCAGCAAGGGTAGACGCCCTGGGGATCAGCAGGGCAGTGCTGCAGCCCCGGACCGCTCTGCGATCCGGGGCTGCACTGACGACGCTAGACGACGCTAGCGGGCTCGGGCGAGCAGAAGCCGGTGCAAAGTCGCGTCTCCCGTCAACTCGGGATGGTAAGAGACGGCCATGATGGAACCCTGCTCCACTCCAACGACGCGTGGCAGTCCCCCGGGCTGGGCGGGATCGACGTAGGTCGAACACACGCTCACTCCCGCCCCTGTACGCGTCACTGCCGGAGCCCGGATGAAGGCCGCCGTCAGCCCGATGCCCTTCCACTCCACACGGGCGCTCGCAGAATCGACCTGGGGCCCGAAGGCATTGCGTTCAACATCGACATCGAGTACCCCGAGGGCGGCCAGGACGATGAGTCCCGCGCAGGTCCCCAGCGTGGGCAGACCCGACGCGGCTTCGGTCAAAGACTCGCGCAGCCCGGTCAGATTCAGCAGCTTCAGCAGGGTGGTCGATTCACCGCCTGGTAGTATGAGGGCGTCCAGACCGCGCATGTGCTCGGGGCGGCGTATGAGGACGGGGTCGTGGCCCAGATCCTTCACAAGGCCAGCGTGCTCGACGACTCCTCCCTGAAGCCCGAGGATACCGATCCTCACCAGCCGCGCTCCGCCAAGCGGTGAGGTGCGGGCAAGTCCGCCACATTGATGCCGACCATCGCCTCGCCCAGACTGCGCGAGGCCTCCAGAACGGCGGCGGGATCGTCGTACCAGGCCGTCGCACGCACGATCGCGGCGGCACGACGGGCCGGGTTCCCTGACTTGAAGATGCCCGAACCCACGAAAACGCCGTCGGCGCCCAGCTGCATCATCATGGCCGCATCGGCGGGTGTGGCAACGCCGCCGGCCGTGAACAGGACGACGGGCAGCGCACCGGCCTCGGCGACTTCGCTCACCAGCTCGTAGGGGGCGGCGAGCTCCTTGGCCGCGACATAGAGCTCGTCCGCGCTCAAGTTCCTCAAGGCTGCGATTTCCTTGGTGATCGTGCGGATGTGGCGGGTGGCCTCGGAGACGTCGCCGGTGCCGGCCTCGCCCTTGGAGCGGATCATGGCCGCGCCCTCGCTGATCCGTCGCAGCGCTTCGCCGAGGTTGGTGGCTCCGCATACGAACGGGACGGTGAAGCGGTGCTTATTGATGTGGTGGGCGTAGTCGGCCGGCGAAAGCACCTCGGATTCGTCGATGAAATCGACCTTCAGCTCCTGAAGGACCTGAGCCTCGACGAAGTGCCCAATACGGGCCTTGGCCATGACCGGGATGGACACCGCCTCAATGATCTCAGAGATGAGATCGGGATCGCTCATACGGGCGACTCCGCCCTGCGCCCGGATATCAGCGGGCACGCGTTCAAGTGCCATGACGGCGACGGCGCCGGCGTCCTCTGCGATGCGGGCCTGCTCGGGCGTCACGACATCCATGATGACGCCGCCCTTGAGCATGTCGGCCAGTCCGCGTTTAACGAGTGGGGTTCCGGTGGACGGGGCCTGCGGGGATTCAGAGCTCTCAGAGCTCTCAGCGCTCTCAGCGGTCTTAACACTATCGGTCATGAGCACGATGCTGCCCCTGGAAGTGGACTACCCTGAAGTCCACTTCCTGCCCATTCTTATGGACCACCTGACGCAGGAGTACGGACGTATGTTCGATTAGTAACGGGTACTCGGCTATTGGCAGGGGCGATGGACGTGCAGATCGACCGGAACCGATCCATTCCCACTCAGATCGTTGAGGACCTGCGCAGCCGCATCACAGATTCCCGTCTCGCACCGGGAGACCCTCTGCCCTCCACGCGCATTCTGGCGCGTGAGCTCGGGGTATCGCGCGGCAGCGTCGTCAGCGCCTATGAACAGCTCGCCGGCGAGGGTTTCCTTGTGGCCGGCCCTGGCGGCACCCGAGTGGACCCTTCGCTTCAGGTGCCCACTCCGCCATCCGTACGCCGTCGTCCCAGCCCCGGCGGCATCCCCGTGCAGGGCGATCTGAGACCGGGTGCTCCGGCTACGGGGCCGTTGACAACCGCATCGTGGCGCAGCGCATGGCGCATGGCGGCCGCCCACCCCACGGCGCACCCGTCTACGGGGTCGGAGCGTCTGCGCACTCTCATTGCCGAGCATGTACGGCTGACCCGATCCATACGCGTTGATCTCCACGATGTCGTCGTCACTTCCGGCGCCCGTGACGGACTGAGACTCGTCCTGGCCGCCCAGGATCGCACCGGTCGCCTGGCCGTGGAGGATCCCGGATATCCCTCCCTGCGCCATGTGCCCCGCGTCATGGGGTGGACACTCCAGCCGGTCGGCACCGATGCCGCCGGTATGAGTGCCAGTACCAGTGGGGAAACAGCCGACATCCTTCTAGTGACGCCCAACCATCAGTTCCCCACCGGAACCCAGATGCCGGCCGCGCGACGTTTCGCGCTGCTGGAAGCGGCCCGCCGCACCGGTGCGCTCCTCATCGAGGACGACTACGACTCTGAGCTGCGCTCGACTCATCCGCCTCTGCGGGCACTGGACACCGAGGGCCGGGTCGCCATGCTCGGTTCTTTCGCCAAGACCCTGACGCCTGCACTGTCCTTGGGGTACCTCATTGTGCCGCCATCGCTGCGCGAACGAGTCGCCGGCCTGTGTCTGCCGGTCTCCGGGGTCGTGCAGGATGCCATGGCCCACTACATGGAGGCCGGCGGGCTGCGCCGACACACAGCGCGCATGCGCAGGGAGTACCGATCGAGACGCGAGGCCTTCGTCAGGCTCTTCCCTGAAGGGGTTCCCATGGAGGGCGGACTCCACGCCATTGTGCCCCTGCGCGCGGGCAGCGACGAGCAGTCAGTCGTCGCCCGTTGCCGCGCACGAGGCTTGGCGGTGGAGGGCATGGCCGGCTACTGGTCGGCCCGTCGTCCGCACGCCTCTGGAATCGTCTTGGGCCTGGGAACCGGGTCGTTGGAGCGCCTGCGGGAGAGACTCGCCGTCCTGCGGAGCACTGTCGACGAGAGCTGAATATGGCTGAGAACAGCCGAGAGCCCGGCAAGCTTCCACCCGCCCCTCAGGCGTGGGCGCGCTTCAACATGGGGGCCAGGAAGCGACCGGTATAGGACTCCTCGGTCTGAGCGATCTTCTCGGGCGTGCCCGTGGCGACCACCGTGCCGCCTCCTCTGCCGCCTTCCGGCCCCATGTCGATGACCCAGTCGGCGTTGGCGATGACATCGAGGTTGTGCTCGATGACGATCACGGAATTTCCCTTGGCGACCAGTCCCTGGAGTACCCCGAGCAGCTTGCGGATGTCTTCGAAGTGCAGGCCGGTTGTCGGCTCGTCGAGTACATAGATGGTCCTTCCGGTGGACCGTCGCTGGAGCTCGGTGGCGAGCTTGACGCGTTGTGCCTCCCCGCCCGACAGGGTGGTGGCGGCCTGGCCGAGGCGCACATAGCCCAGACCGACCTCCACCAGCGTGTTGAGGTGACGGGCGATGATCGGGGTGGCGGCGAAGAAGTCGGCGGCCTGGCGGATCGTCATGTCCAGGACATCCGCGACCGTCTTGTCCTTGTAGCGGATCTCGAGGGTCTCCCGGTTGTAGCGCGCGCCGTTGCAGATCTCGCAGGGGACGTAGACGTCGGGCAGGAAGTTCATCTCGATTTTGAGCGTGCCGTCGCCCTTGCAGGCTTCGCAGCGTCCGCCCTTGACATTGAAGGAGAAGCGCCCGGGAGTGTATCCACGAACCTTGGACTCGGGTACCGCGGCGAAGATCTTGCGAATGTGGTCCCACACGCCTGTGTAGGTCGCGGGGTTGGAACGCGGTGTACGTCCGATCGGCGATTGGTCGACGTGGACGACTTTGTCGAGATTGTCCAAGCCGCGCACGGTTTTATGGCGCCCCGGTACGCCACGGGCGCCATTGAGCCGATTGGCCAGGACCTGGTAGAGGATCGCATTGACCAGAGAGGATTTTCCCGAGCCGGAGACTCCGGTGACCGCGGTGAACACTCCGAGCGGGAAGGTGGCGGTGATGTCCTTGAGGTTGTTCTCACGCGCTCCGACGACGGTCAGTTCGCGGCCCTTGGACGGCTTGCGGCGGGTGGCTGGAATCTCGATGACACGGCGCCCGGCCAGGTAGTCGCCGGTGACCGAGCCGGAGGCGTCGGACAGGCCCTCCACCGCTCCGGAGTAGACGATCTCCCCGCCCCGCTCCCCCGCGCCCGGACCGATGTCCACAATCCAGTCGGCGGAGCGGATGGTGTCCTCATCATGCTCGACGACGATAAGGGTGTTGCCCAGGTCGCGCAGACGCTCCAAGGTCTCGATGAGGCGGGCGTTGTCGCGCTGGTGCAGTCCGATACTCGGCTCGTCCAGAACGTAGAGCACACCGACAAGACCGGAGCCGATCTGAGTGGCCAGACGGATGCGCTGCGCCTCTCCTCCCGACAGCGTGGCGGCCCCTCGGGACAGACTGAGGTAGTCAAGGCCGACGTCCACTAGGAACCCGAGGCGGGCGTTGATCTCCGCCAGCACGCTGCCGGCGATCTTCGCCGCCTGGCCGGTCAGTTTCAGATCTCGCAGAGTCTCGCGCGCCTCGCCGACGGGCAGATCGCACAATTGCGCGATCGAGCGGTCCCCCACGCGTACGGCCAGTACCTCGGGCTTGAGTCTGGCACCGTGGCAGGCCGGGCAGGGCACCTCGCGCATGTATCCCTGATAGCGCTCTTTGGACCATTCGGATTCGGTTTCGTCGTGCTTGCGCATGACGTAGTCGAGCACGCCCTCGAATCCGGTGGAGTAGATGCGTTCACGCCCCCAACGGTTGCGGTAGGTGACCTTGACCTCGTAGTCCTTGCCGCGCAGGATCGCCTCCCTGGCCCGCGCCGGTAGCGCGCGCCAGGGGGTGTCGACGTCGAAGGACAGCTCCTTGCCCAGGGCCTCGAGCTGGCGGGTGAAGTACTTCTGGTGGCTCGACCAGGGGGCGACGGCCCCCTCGGCCAGGGTGAGCTCCTCGTCGGGGACGACGAGCTCGGGGTCCACCTCGAGCCGGGTGCCGATTCCGGTGCAGGCGGGGCAGGCGCCGTAGGGGGCGTTGAAGGAGAAGGTGCGCGGCTCCATCTCGTCCAGAGCCAGGGGGTGCTCGTTGGGGCAGGCCCGCTTCTCGGAGTAACGGCGCTCCCGCTCGGGGTCGTCGTCGGGCAGATCGACCTGCTCGATGATGACCAGCCCCTCGGCCAGACCGAGAGCCGTCTCGACCGAGTCGGTCAGCCGCTGGCGGATGCCCTCGCGGACGACGAGGCGATCGACAATGACCTCGATGTCGTGCTTGAGGCGCTTGTTGAGAGTCGGAGGGGTGTCGAGGCGCTCGACGGCGCCGTCGACGCGCACCCGGTTGAAGCCGCGGCCGCGCAGCTCACCGAAGAGCTCGGAGTACTCGCCCTTGCGGCCCCGCACCACGGGGGCGAGCACCTGGAAGCGGGTGCCCTCGGGCAGAGAGCGGACCTGGTCGACGATCTGCTGCGGGGTCTGGGAGGAGATGACCGCGTCGCAGACCGGGCAGTGCTGGATGCCCGCCCGTGAGTACAGCAGACGCAGGTAGTCGTAGACCTCCGTCACGGTACCCACCGTGGACCGGGGATTGCGCGAGGTGGACTTCTGGTCGATGGACACCGCGGGGCTCAGGCCCTCGATGAGCTCGACGTCGGGCTTGTCCATCTGGCCCAGGAACTGACGGGCGTAGGAGGACAGGGACTCCACATAACGGCGCTGCCCCTCGGCGAAGATCGTGTCGAAGGCGAGCGAGGACTTGCCCGAGCCGGACAGACCGGTGAAGACGATCATCGTGTCGCGAGGCAGGTCCAGGTCCACGCCCTTGAGATTGTGCTCGCGGGCCCCACGGATGATGAGAGAGTCGTTCACGG
>ERZ772993.260-NODE-260-length-27780-cov-14.612119_pt1 | contig 27780 bp, 27 predicted proteins | sample MGYA00580670_ERZ772993 | MGnify/ENA primary metagenome ERZ772993 (study PRJEB29015, sample SAMEA2737936) | human oral metagenome | biome: human oral; feature: human-associated habitat; material: dental | place: China | collected 2136 ... | reverse complement strand
CCTCCATGCCGGCGTCGTGGAAGGCGCGGACCATCTCCTTGAACTCGCGGGTGGGCCCGCCCCAGCTCTTGTCGGCCGCGTACCGGCGGTTGGGGGCGAAGAACGACAGGGTCATGTAGCCCCAGGCGTTGGTGGCGCCGGCCCGGCCGGTCTCGGAGGCGTTGGTCTCGTGGACGGGCAGGAGCTCGATGGTGGTGACGCCGGCGGCCTTGAGGTAGGGGGCCAGGAGCCCCGCGCCCTTGTAGGTGCCCTGGTACTGGGCGGGGATGTCGGTCACGCCCTCGAAGCCGGGCTCGCCGGCCAGCAGGTCGGCCAGGCGGGCCGCGGAGGGGTGGCCGGTGAGCTGGGTGACGCCGGCCTCGTAGATGATGGCCTGCTCGGGCGGCAGCTGCGGCTTGCCGTCGGGCGCGGCGCTCTCGGCGACGACAATGCCCTTGGGGGCGTAGGGGGCGGTGTCGATCCGACGGCGGGGCACGCCGTCGACGAGCTCGCCGCCGGTGCCCAGGACCCCGTCGTCGACGCCGAGGCGGCCCAGGGCGTCGGTGTAGACGTTGTGGGTGATCTCACGGGAGTAGGGGTCGAAGAGGACCTTGTTGGGGTTGAACCGGTTGCCCTGCTCGTCGAGGTCTGCGATGAAGCCGGCGTCGGAGCCGGGGGTCCAGGCCTCGTCGTAGGGCCAGTTGGGGCCCCAGACGCGGAAGCCGACGAGGGCTCCGGGCTCCAGTCCGCCCAGTCGGGCGCGCCATATGCCGTCGGCGCCGCGGGCGGGCAGGAAGGCGGCCGAGGCGGTGGCGCCCAGGGCCTCGGGGTAGATCTCCAGCTGGACGCGGGTGGCGGCGGGGGCGTAGACGGCGAAGGTGACGCCGTCGGCCCGCAGGTGGGTGCCGAGCGGCCAGGTGGCCTCGGCCCAGGTGGTCTCATCGAGTGCGGTGATAGCAGACATGCGGGGCATGGTGGCATCGGAGTCTGAGCGCGGGCTGATCACGGCCCGCTCCGGCCCCGTCCGGCCGGGAGGTTCTGCTCACACCGGTCGGGCGGGCGGGGGACGACGGCGGAGCCACGAGGCCCCATCAGGCGCATCGGCTCGGCCGTCTACCCGGCCGCGCTCCAGAATCCCTCGAGCTCGTTCCCCAGGGCCTCGGGCTCCTGCATGGGCAGTGAGTGGGTGGTGTCCGGCCAGATCTTGACCGTTGCCCGGGGAAGGAGCTCCTGCGCCCGCTGGGCGGCCCGCTCACCGCCCGCCAGGGATTCGTGCTCGGCGATGGCGACGTAGACCGGCATCGTCATCGTCGAGGCCTCATCCTCCGACAAGGGCGACGGGGTGGGCAGGTCCGCCGAGTAGTGCCGGGTGCCGGTCCTGATCATCACCGCCATCGGGTCCTGGCTCTCGGTCTCGCCGTCGGCCCCGCCGATCCTGCCCAGGGCGCGCTCCCGCACGCCCTCCGGGATCAGCGGCAGGGAGGCGACCATCGCCCAGGCCATGAACCGTGTCGGAGGGTAGCCGAAGGTGAAGACCGGCTCGAGCAGCGCGAGCGAGCGGACGCGCTCGGGGTGGAGGCGGGCGTAGGCGGTGGCGGTCGCCCCGCCGAAGGAGTGGCCGACGAGGTGGACGCCGTCGGGGGCCAGGACCCGGAGCACCTGGTCGATCCACTCGGCCTGATCCGCCATGGAGGTCAGCGGGGAGGACTGGACCGACATGCCGGCGTCACCGAGGGCATCGAAGGCGATGACCCGATGGCCGGCCGCGAAGCCGGCGAGGTTGACCGACCACATGGGCACCCCGGAGGAACGGCCGGGCAGAAGCACGACCGGCGTCGTCCGGGCGGTCTCATCCGTGCTCCACTCATAGGCCCGCACGACCCCGAAGTCGGTGTGGATGTCGTACTGGGCGGCGGGCTCCGGGAGCAGCGCCATGGCCTGGTCGTAGGCCTGGACGTACGCGGCTCTTCCTGCGGCCGAGCGGAAGTGGCCGACCCCGGGCGGACCGAGCACGGCGCTCCCGATGCTCCAGACGCCGACGACCGCCAGGACGACGACGAGCACCCGCACGACCCGGCGCCCCCATCTGCGCCGGCGGGAGGCCGCCTTGGGCGCGGGGGGCTTGGGCGAGGAGGGGTCGGCGGGCGAGGAGGCCGCGGTCATGGCGCCCCGGGGCGAGTCCGGCTCCCGGGGCGAGTCCGGCTCGGAGCGGGAGCCGTCGTTTTGCGATACATTCATACTGTAAAAGTATCACGGTATGGTTGTACCGTGAAGACATGCCGAAGGTTGTCGACCACGACCAGCGCCGGGCCGAGATCATCGGCGCACTGTGGGAAGTCATCAGCGAGCGGGGGACCGAGGGCGCGAGCCTGATGACGGTGGCCCGCGCGGCCGGGGTCTCGGTGGGGCGCATCCAGCACTACTTCGCCTCCAAGCAGGACCTCGTGCAGGCGGGATGTCAGGCCATCGTGGACATGGCCGAGGCGGGCTACCGAGACCGGACCCGCGAGTCCGACCCCTGGCGGACACTCGCCGACCTACTCACCCAGTCGATCCCGACGACCACCGAGTTCCGGATGGGGGCGGCGGTCTGGTACGCCTACATGGCCCGCGCCGTCGTGGATCCGGGGATCGGGGAGATCGTGAGGCGGGCCGCGCAGGGAACCCACGAGGAGGTGCGCTCGCTGCTGCGGGCCGGCGGCGCCCCGGAGGATCTGGCCACCGCCCTGCTCGGCATGAGCGCCGGACTGACCCAGCACGTCCTCGTCGGCGCCCTGAGCGCATCGGAGGCCACGGCGGCCATGACCGCCGAGATCGACCGGCTGCGGGAGGCGTCCGCGGTCGAGCCGGATTCGGCCGCACAGGCGACCGCCCAGAACAGGAATCCCACCGACTCTCAAGCATCATCCCAACGGAAAGCCGGCTCTGAAGCACCACGTTCACGCCGATAACCCGCGGTCTGCGAGCACCGGCGGGCCGAACGACCCGCATCCCGCGCGCACCGGCCGGTTACTCTGCGGAAATGTCCCACCGCGCCTCGACGCACGAGTCGGATCCCGACGACATCGATATCGACAACCTGTACAACTTGAAGGGCTCCTCGAACACGGGCTCCGGGGGTTCGGACCCCTTGCCGTGGCTGCGCCCGTCCGCGCCCACCGCGATCGCCCTGATCATTTGGGGGCTAGCCGCGATACTCGCCCGGTCCATCTACGACACGAGGTCCCTTGTGGACTTGTCCCAGTCGTCGTACGACGACGTCGGCTTCTATATCGACATCGTCCTCGCGACGACAGGGGTGGAGTTCCTCCTGGCGATCGCCGGGGCTCTGACCGCGCTGGCGCTCGTGGCCACTGAGCCCGGCAGGAGGAGGATCGGCGGCGCCATCGTGAGCATCGTCCTGGCCGGACTGGCCCTCTCCGTCTTCCTGAACAACTGGATCGTCCTGCTGTTCGAGAGCCCCGTCCGCCAGGAGGTGTGGTGGGGCGGCCTTCTCATGGGCGTCTGCCCGGTGATCGTGCTCGCCGCCTCGATCGTCGAACTGCACCGCAGCGCCACCCGCTGAAGCCCGGCCCGGGAGCCCGGATCGGGGGCGCGGGACCGTCGCGGCGCGCCTCCGCTAGGCCCCGCCCTCCGACCTCAGCTGGATGATCCGCTCCCACGCGTAATTCTGCGCCCGGGACATCAGATGAATGATGTCCACCGCCTCCTCGTAGGAGTAGGCGTGGGAGATGGCCTCGAACAGCGGCGTCAACGACATGGTGAAGAAGATGTGCCTCTCCTTCTCCGAGAGGACTTGCACCCGCACCCCCCTCCTCCTGGCCGCCTCCATGAGGGCCTCGCTGGAGTCCATCTCCAGTCGCACCATCCTGTCCCGGATGTCCTCCATCCTGGTCCCGGCGGAGCAGTTGAACATCAGGCGGAACTCGTCGAAGTGCCGGTACACGAAGTCCAGCACGCGATCCGTCCCCTCCGCCGACTTCCGCTCGTAGGCCTCGACGCCGTCCTGCTCGAACACCGCCAGCGCCCTGCGGGTGTGCTCCTCGTAGAGCCGGACCAGCTCCTCGTACACCGGCTCCACCAGGGCCGCGAACATCTCCTCCTTGCCCCCGAAGTGCTTGTAGAGCGCGCCCGCCGTCAGCCCCGCGTTGCGCGCCACCGCCCGCATCGAGGCCCTCTCGTACCCGTTCTCGAGGAACTCCCGCCGCGCGCTGCTCATCACCAGGGCGCGGGACCTGGCCTTATCCCTCTTATCCCTCGGCAACCGACCGCCCCTCCCCTCGCCGCCGCCTCACGCGGGCGCACCGCGGAGCCTGCGGTAGCCCATGCGATCCAGCAGCTTCTGCGCGGAGTCTATCCGGAAGTCCTCGGCGACCCGCCCGTCCTCGATGAGGATCGCCCGCCCGCAGCAGTGCAGCACGCACTCGGCGTCGTGGGAGATGATCAGGATCGTCCGGCCCTGCGCGGAGAGCCGCCGGACGAGGTCGCCGACCCGGCGCATGCTCCTGCCGTCCAGGCCGCTGGTCGGCTCGTCCATAATGATGAGGTCCGCGCGGTGGATCAGCGCCACCCCGAGCGCGAGGCGCTGCTTCTGCCCTCCCGAGAGCGTGGCGGGGTGCTGGTCCGCAATGGCGTCCAGGTCCAGGAGTCCGAGCACCTCCAGGGCCCTCGCCCTGCGCTCGGGCGTGCGCGGACCGCCGGTGAGCAGCTCGTCCAGGAGGCTGTCGCCGAAGAGCCAGCTGTCGAGGTCCTGCGGGATGTACCACGCCCTGCCGATCCGTCCCCGGGCGCTCCTGCGCCTCCCGTCGATGCGCACCATCCCGCGGTCCTCCTTGACCAGTCCCGCCAGGATCCTCCCGATCGTGCTCTTGCCGACGCCGTTGTCGCCGATGAGGGCGACGCTCTCCCCCTTGCGGATGGTGAAGTCGACTCCGTTCAGCACGGGGGTCGCGCCGAACCGCTTCACAAGGTCGACGGCGCGGACCTCCTCCTCTCCGGGGGCCGGGCCGTCGAAGTCGGCGCGGCAGTCGTACAGGTCCGGCGTTCTCAGCCCCATGTCGCGCAGGCTGTCCGGCGCGAGCCCCCGGAACTCGGCATTGGTGAACTCCCCGGCTATGGCGCCGTCGCGGAGGTGGAGGAAGCGGTCCGCGATATCCATGAGGTAGTACAGGCGGTGCTCGGTGACCACGACCGTCCTGCCCTCGTCCTTCAGCCCCCTGATAATGCCGGCGAGCTGATGGGTGGCCTCGACGTCGAGGTTCGCGGACGGCTCGTCCATGACGTAGATCTCCGGCCCCATCGCCCTGGCGGAGGCGATGGCCACCTTCTGGCGCATCCCGTAGGACAGGGTGCGCACCCGCTCCTCCAGGACATCGGAGAGCCCGATCCGCCGGGCCGCGTCCTCCACCCGCCTCACGATGTCGTCGTGGGCGTACCCGTAGTTCTCGCAGCCGAAGGCGATCTCCCCGGCGACCTCGTTGGCGAAGAACTGGCTCCTGGGATCCTGGAAAACGTTCCCGATGCGCCTGCCGCGCTCGTAGAACGCGGCGTCCCGCGCAACCCCCTCGATCTCCAGGTCCCCCTCCATCTGCCCCTCGTAGAACTGGGGGATCAGGCCGTTGATCAGCCGCGTGATCGTGCTCTTCCCGCTGCCCGACGCTCCGGTGATCACGACGACCTCGCCGGCGCGGATCGTCAGGTTCAGGTTCCTCAGCCGCGCCCCTGCGGCGTCGTAGGAGAAGGACAGGTCCCTCAGGCGGACGGCTCCCCCCATGACCGCACCCCTCCCTAGAGGCAGCACGCCAGGCAGACGGCGCCCGCGGCCGCCGCCAACGCGCAGTCGGGAAGGCGGAACCCGCCGGCGTAATAGCTCTCCTTCCTCCCGGGGCACTCGATCCCCCGGACGATCGCCGAGGAGGAGAGCTCGTCGGAGATCTTCAGCGAGCGGAACACGGTCGGCACGATCGCGTACTCCAGGGTGGCGAACGGGTGCGCCATGATCCTTCCGAAGGACTGCAGGAACCCCCTCACCCGCATGGAGTCCCTCACCTCGGAGACCTCCTGGAGCATGGTCGGGGCGAATCTCATCATCACAATGATGATGAGCATGAGGCTGGTGGGGACGGGGAGCCTCCGGAGCCCCGCGGTCAGCTTTCCGGAGGGGACCCGCATGAGCAGGTCCACGCCCATGCCCACCGGGACCATCTTGTAGATCACGCTGAGCAGGAGGGGCGAGGGGAAGGGCACCGGGCCGTGGCGCAGCTCGAGGACCAGCCCGCCCAGCGCGAGGGCGTACACGAGGAGGAACGCCGCCGCCCGCCTCCACAGCCCGAACACCCCGAAGAGGATGACCAGGAAGCACATGCACACCAGGTGCGTCCTCATGCTGCGCGCGAACATCGTCGCAATCCCCGAGCAGACGGCGACCACCAGGACGGTGCGCGCGTCCAGATCCCTGATCGGGTCCCTCCGCCTCGACGACATCTACTTGACGACTCCCGCCTTCTTGAAGTGCCTGCCGAGCAGCCGCTGGCCGAAGACCACGCCGGCGACGGACAGGACGGCCGTGATGACGACGCCGGTGAGCATGAGGTGCGGGGTCATCACCATCCGGTACTCCATGTCCAGGGTCGTGTCCGTGAACCCACTCTCGTGAGCCATGGACCGGAACGTCTCCCAGGACCACCACAGGGGCACCGCGTTGCCCACGAAGTTCCCGATGCAGTTGATCATCCACCCGATGCCGTTGCGCACGGGGCTGCGATAACTGCCGCGGCCGATCATGGACAGCTCGGCGACCAGCCCCACCACGAGGAAGTAGGGGAACAGGAAGGAGTACCCCAGCAGGCCCTGGATCGCCCCGTAGACGGTGGCCCACACGAAGAGCAGTCCGTGCCGGTTCAGCCTGTTGGCCGCCACCAGGAAGAACGTCGCCCCGAGGAATCCGTCGATCCCCGCGGACATGTACAGGTAGACGAACGGGAATGCCAGGGCGATGGCGCCCACGACGAGGGAGACGCCGAAGCACAGGACCATCATCGCGGCGACGGTCATAATGTCTCTGGTGCTGATCTTCATCGTCTTCCTCCCGCCGAGGACGAATGAGTCGGTCGTGAGCGGGCCCGCCCCGCCGTGCGCATGCGCCCGGCGCGCCCGGGCGGGGCGCCGCGCGCGGGAGGACGCAATCCCGTACTCACGAAGTAAACGCTGTTTACCACATGCTATATGAGGTAAGGCCCGCCTGTCAACGAGCGGTCCTCGCCGCGGATACCGCCCGACGACGACCGCAGGGCCGGCGGACGGGCGATCCCTCCGCCCGCTCCGCCGGCCCTGCGGCGCCCGCCGCGGCTACGCCCCGCCGCCGGCGCCGTGGAAGACGGCCTCGAGGTTGTGCCCGTCGGGGTCGCGGACGAAGGCGGCGTAGTAGCCGGGGTGGTAGTGCGCCCGCTCCCCCGGCCCCCCGTTGTCGGTGCCGCCCGCCGCCAGGGCCGCCCGGTGGAAGGCGTCCACCTGCTCGGCGGAGGAGGCCGACACGGCGATGTGGCAGGGCGTCGGGTCCTTGGTCGGGGTCAGCCACAGGTCCGGGGGCGCCGGGGCCCCCTCCGGCGCCCCCGGCGCGGGCGCGCCCAGGGCGGTGACGGGGCCGAAATCCATGACCACGCGGTAGCCCAGCGGCGCCAGGGCCGCCTCGTAGAAGGCCTTCGAGGCCGCCGGATCGCTGACACTGACACTGATGTGATCGATCATGCCGTCACTCTAGACGCCGGGAAGGGCCCGGGAGGTCCCCGCGCGCCCGGCCGCGCTCCCCATCCCCGCCCGGGGCGCGGATCGGCGCAGCGGCCCGGCCGGCGGGCCGATCACCCGAACAGGGCGGGCAGGGTCGCCCCGACGCGCTCGCGCAGCTCGGCCAGGTCGAGGACGAGCGGGCCGCCCGCCGCGCCCTCCGCCGATCCGGCGCCCCCCGGCCCCTCCCCGGCCTCGCCGAGCAGGTCGGTGCCGGAGACCACGAGCATGTCTCCGCCGGTGGTGCCCAGGCGCGCCCAGGCGACGCCCTCGGCCTCGGCCGCGGCGGACACGGCGGCCACGGCCCACTCGGGCACGGCCACCAGGGCCCGCGCCCCGGACTCGGAGAGCAGGGCGGTGAAGTCGTCGACGCCGTCGTTGCCCTGGAGCCGGGACAGGTCGATGCTGGCCCCCACGCCGTGGCGCGCGACGGCGTCGGCCAGGGCCTGGACGAGCCCGCCGGCGGACAGGTCGTGGGCGGCGCGCACGAGCCGGGCGCCGTCGGGCCCGTCCGCCTCGGAAAGGGCCAGCAGCACCCGCCCCAGCGCCATCTCCGCCTCCAGGTCGACGGCGGGCGGCAGGCCGCCCAGGTGGTCGTGGACCGCGCGCGCCCAGGCCGAGCCGTCCAGCTCCTCGCGCGTGGAGCCCAGGACGACGACGGCCAGGCCCTCCTCGAACCAGCCCGAGGGGTTGGCGCGGCGCACGTCGTCCATGACGCCCAGGACCCCGACGACGGGGGTGGGGTTGATGGAGGAGTCGGGCAGCCCCTTGACCCTGCCGTGGGAGTTGTACAGCGAGACGTTGCCGCCGGTGACGGGCACGCCCATGGCGGCGCAGGCGTCGGCCAGGCCGGTGATGATCTCCACGAGCTGCCACATGGCGTCGGGGTCCTCCGGGGAGCCGACGTTGAGGCAGTCGGTCACGGCCAGGGGGCGGGCGCCCGCGGTGCACACGTTGCGGTAGGACTCGGCCAGGGCCGCGGCGGCGCCGGTGGCGGGGTCGAGCTTGGCGAAGCGGCCGTTGGCGTCGGTGGAGATGGCCACGCCCCGCCCGGTGGCCTCGTCGACGCGCACGACGCCGGCGTCGTCGGGCTGGGCCAGGGCGGTGCCCCCGCGCACGAAGCGGTCGTACTGGTCGGTGACCCAGGCGGGCGGGGCCTGGTTGGGGTCGGCGAGGACGGCGAGGACCTGGTCGGCGAGCTCGGCGGCGGTGGCCGGGCGGGGCAGGCGCGAGGAGGAGTCGGCGTTGAGCTCGTCCTGCCAGGCGGGGCGGGCGTAGGGGCGCTCGTAGGCGGGGCCCTCGTGGGCCACTGTGCGCGGGTCGACGTCGACGATGCGCTGCCCGAAGTGGTCGATGGTCAGCCGCCCGGAGTCGTTGACCTCGCCGATGACGGAGGCCTCGACGTCCCACTTGTCGATGACGGCCATGAAGGCGTCCAGGTGCTCGGGGGCGACGACGGCCATCATGCGCTCCTGGGACTCGCTCATGAGGATCTCGCCGGCGGTCAGGGTGGGGTCGCGCAGGAGCACCTTCTCCAGGTCCACGTGCATGCCGCCGTCGCCGTTGGAGGCGAGCTCGCTGGTGGCGCAGGAGATGCCGGCCGCCCCCAGGTCCTGGATGCCGAGCACGAGATCGCCCGCGAACAGGTCCAGGCAGCACTCGATGAGGACCTTCTCCATGAAGGGGTCGCCCACCTGGACGCTGGGGCGCTTGGCGGGCATGCCGTCCTCGAAGGACTCCGAGGCCAGGATGGAGGCCCCGCCGATGCCGTCCCCGCCGGTGCGAGCGCCGAAGAGCACCACCTTGTTGCCTGTCCCGCTCGCGTTGGCCAGGTGAATGTCGTCGTGGCACAGCACGCCCACGCACAGGGCATTGACCAGCGGATTCTCCTGGTAGGACGGGTCGAACTCGGTCTCGCCGCCGATGTTGGGCAGGCCCAGGCAGTTGCCGTAGCCGCCCACTCCGGCCACGACGCCGTGGACCACGCGAGCGGTGTCCGGGTGCTCGGGCGCGCCAAAGCGCAGCTGGTCCATGACGGCCACGGGCCGCGCGCCCATGGAGATGATGTCGCGCACGATCCCGCCCACACCGGTGGCAGCGCCCTGGTAGGGCTCGACATAACTGGGGTGGTTGTGGGACTCGACCTTGTAGGTGACCGCCCAGCCGTCCCCGATGTCGACGACGCCGGCGTTCTCGCCCATGCCCACCAGCAGGTGCTCGCGCATCTCGGGGGTGGTCTTCTCCCCGAACTGGCGCAGGTGGATCTTGGAGGACTTGTAGGAGCAGTGCTCGGACCACATGACGGAGTACATGGCGAGTTCGGCGCTGGTGGGACGACGACCCAGCAAGCTCTTGATGGAGGCGTACTCGTCGTCCTTGAGCCCGAGCTCGGCATAGGGCATCTCACGCTCGGGGGTGGCGGCGGCGTCGGCGACGGTATCTGGATGCTCGACGGGCCGGGGCCGGCCGGCGCTACCTGTGCTGCCAGCACTGTCGGCAGAGCTCGCGGATGTCGTGGGCGCGGTGGGCTCGACGGCCATGGATGCTCCTGAGTGGGTGCGGAGTGGGACCATGCGCGAGGATACCCGGGCCGAGGACGCGGGGCACCGTCGGCCCGGCACGACTCATCCGGCGATGCATCGCGCAGATCGCGCAGACGGCGCAGACGGCATAGAGGCCACAGACGGCACGGGCGCCCCGAAACACAGCAATGGCGCGTACCCGCACAGGCATTCCGCTGCGGGCACGCGCCATTACCATCGAATTATCACCGGTCAGGCCCGTCAGGCTCAGCAATCCCAGAGAGCCAGGCCAGGGGCCGACAACAACATCTTGCTTGCTGGGATTAATGAGCTTACTGGAGCGAGCCGTCCTTGTTGACGAGGATCATGATGAACTCGACGAGGGCCCAGATGCTGTTCACGATGGCAATCAGCCACACGAGGAGCATCCCGCCGGCGAAGCCACCGGCCTGGGAGTCAGAAATCTGGCGACCAGAAGCTGCAGCGTCCATCGCCGTATTCATCGTCGTGGCAACGAAAACGATCGACAAGATAATGACCGCGGCCGCAAGCACAATGTGCCCGACCGCGCGGCCCTTCTGGCCGAGGTAGAAGTTGTGGGCGCCAATTCCGCCGAGGAAGAAGGCCAGCAGCGCTGCGGTTACCTTGGACTTGGGGGCGACGCCGGTGCCGTATCCGGGCTGGCCGTAGCCGGCGTTGGGGTAACCGGGCTGCTGACCGGGATCGGGGTATCCGGGCTGGCCGTAAGGGGATGGGGTGCTCATTCAGGTCCTCCAGTGATAGCGGGCCTCGGGAGTCGGCCCTGGGATGTCACTGCATCATTACTCCTCAAAGCACTCAACGCAAACATCGGTCGCCCTCCCCTGAGGGCAGATGTGGGCGAAGTCCTCAGATCACGCGACACACCACACTCGAAAGTGCCTCGCATCACACGCATGTGGTGCAGGATCAGCTCATGAGAAGTATCGACGTAGCCCCCCTGCCCATCCTGGAGCTCGAGAGCCACCTGGACGAGGTGGCCGGCCACCGCCTCAAGGGCAGCGTGGATGCCGCCCGCCTCCTGCTCGAAGGGCGCACCGTGTGGACGGTGACGCCGTCGACCACGGCGGGCGCCGGGCCCGCGGAGACGATCGGCCCCCTGGTGGGCTACGCACTCGGCCTGGGCGTGGACGCGCGCTGGCTCACCTTGGACGCGCCCGCGGACTTCGAGCGCGTGGCGGCGCGCCTGCACGCGGGCATCCACGGCGACCGAGGCGACGGCGGCAAACTCGGCGACAAGCAGCGGGACCTCTACGAGCACGTGCTGTCGTCGAATGCCGACAACGTCGTCGATGAGGTCCGCGAGGGCGACGTCGTCATCCTCCACGACCCGCCCACCGCCGGCCTGGCGAAAGCCTTCCGACACGCCGGCGCCACCGTCATCTGGCGCTGCCACCTGGGGGGAGGCCAGGGAGGCGAGGAGGCCGAGCGCGCCTGGGCCTTCCTCGATCGGTACCTGGAGGACGTCGACCTGGTGGTCGTCTCCCGCGAGGAGTACCGCCCGCCCTTCATCGAGCCGGAGCGCTGCACCGTCGTCAAGCCCTCGATCAACCCCGACTCCCCCAAGAACCGGGTCCTGGACCTGGACGAGGCCTGGTCCGTGGCGCGCCTGGCGGGGATCTTCGCCGGCGAGCCGCCCTTCGATGCGATCCCCTTCGTGCACGAGGACGGCCGCCCCGACGCGATCCGGCAGATGCCCTCCCTGGCCGGCGCGGGACTGCCGGTCCCGACGGGGGTGCGCACGATCGTGCAGGTGGGGCGCTGGGATCGACTCAAGGGGGCCAAGGAGCTCATCGACGCCTTCGTCTCGAATCTCGACGCCCTGCCCGACGATGCGCATCTGCTGATCGTCGGCCCGGACCCCGACCCGGGCCGCGACGACGACTCGGCCGCGGTCCTCGGCGAGGTACTGGACCGCTGGGACCTCCTGCCGGACTCGGTGGCGGGCCGGGTCCACATAGCGGCGGTGCCCACGCACGACCGGGAGATCAATGCGACGGTGGTCAACGCCGTTCAGCGCGTCGCCGACGTCGTCACCCAGCGCTCGCTCGTGGAGGCCTTCGGCCTGCCCGTGGCGGAGGCGATGTGGAAGAAGGCGGCCGTGGTGGCCTCCGCGGTCGGAGGCATCCAGGACCAGATCGCAGACGGCGTCGACGGCGCCCTGGTCGATCCGGTCGACGCGCGCGCATGGGCAGAGGCCGCAGCAGATCTGCTGCGCTTCCCGCAGAGGGCGCGCGAGATGGGAACGGCCGCACACGAGTCCGTGCGGCGCGAGTTCCTGCCCGATCGCCACCTGTGCGAGGTCGTCGGCGCCATCGATCGAGCCCTGGAGCTTCGCAAGGACTAGCCGGTCCTCGCCGATTGGTTGATGCCGCGCCACGGGGCGGCTGAATGTGCGGGGCTGCGCTGCGGAGTCTGACGATCGCGGCGGACGGGAGAGGCTCCCCTCACAGCCCACTCGAGCCCGCCCGACACCCTGACGAGATGGACATTTTGGGATGAGACCGACGGTGGCACCGTCGGTCTCATCCCAAAATGTCCATCTCGACGCATGAAGAGAAACCTCCGTCGATACTGCAGCCCCGACGACGAGACCGTTATCCACACGTTGTATCCACAGGCTTGTGCACATTGAACGCCGAGCGGCATCGCCACGCAGCTGTCGCCACTGAAACTCGATGGACAGACACATAAACCACAGTGGGTGACTTTCCAATCGACCAGCGCGCCACTCCACATCCCTCTAACTCGCAATGCCACCGCCGTCAAATCGTTGGTAGTATGCGCCGATCCGCTTGTCGGACGTAACGAGGCGAGAGAAAATCCGCTCCACAGCGCGCTTTTGCTGTTATCCAATCGTGATCTTCGGCGACTCTGCGTCAGCACACCGGCACCTCCGTCGTTCGCCGACGGCAAAGGCGTCTCTCCCCCGTTGTCCACAGTTACCCACAGCCCCGGAAGGTTCTCCACAAGGTAGGGGGCGCCATTCACAGTCATAGGCGCACCTGGCGGCAACACACCCTGACGAACGAGGGGAACGCCCGCCCCACGCGGACTGATGCCGCCCACGGACAGCACACCCCAACGCACGGGGGCGCACAGGCCCCGCAGACGTCAGGAGGCGTCGGCCTCAGCAGACCTCGGGCGTCAGGCGCCCACCAGCGAGCTGATGGCGGACTGGAAGAGCCGCAGGCCGTCCACGCCGGTGCGCGGACCCGCGGCGGAGTCGGGCCCGAAACCGGGCTCGACGGCGTGCTCGGGGTGCGGCATGAGCCCGACGACGTTTCCGCGCTCATTGCGCACACCGGCGATGTCGCGGGCGGATCCGTTGGGGTTCCAGCCGACGTACCGGAAGACGACAAGGCCCTCACCCTCGAGGCGGTCGAGCTCCTGGGGGGCGGCGATGAAGTTGCCCTCCATGTTCTTGAGCGGAACGGTGATCGCCTCGCCCTCCTCGAACAGGCCGGTCCAGGCCGTCGTCGTCGATTCGACGCGCAGGCGCTGCTCGCGGCAGACGAACTTCTGGTGGTCGTTGCGCAGGAGCGCTCCGGGCAGCAGGTGCGCCTCGGCCAGAATCTGGAAGCCGTTGCAGATGCCGAGTACGGGCATGCCCTTGCCCGCCGCCTCCACCACCTCGTTCATGACGGGGGCGAATCGGGCGATGGCGCCGCAGCGCAGATAGTCGCCATAGGAGAAGCCCCCGGGGACGACCACGGCATCGACGCCCTTGAGGTCGGCGTCCTTGTGCCACAGGGCCACGGGCTCGGCGCCGGCCAGATGCACGGCGCGAGCGGCATCGACGTCGTCGAGAGTGCCGGGGAAGGTGATGACGCCGATGCGAGTCATCGGGTCTCCTCATCGGCGCGCACGGAGACGACGTCCTCGATGATCGGGTTGGACAGGAGCGTCGAGGCGGCCTCGGCGGCAGCGGCGAGGTGGGCATCGGTGACCGGGCCGTCGACGGTCAGCTCGAAACGGCGGCCCTGGCGCACGCCGGTGAACTGGTCGAATCCGAGGCGCGGGAGACTCCCCACGACTGCCTTGCCCTGGGGGTCAAGGATCTCCGGCTTGGGCATGACCTCGACGACGATGCGTCCCATCGGTCCTCCTGGATACGGGGTGGAGAGTGCGGGGTGGAGAGCGTCCGGAACGCAGGATACCCGGTAGGCCGGCGCTGCGTCCGAGCAGCCCCGTCCGCTGGGATGGCCGGCCGCACTCCGGTATCCGGGACCAGCGCGCCCGCGCTCCGTCAGGGGCGCTCCCCGTCCGTCAGGCGTACCCGAGCCAGTCGCCGGCCAGGCGCATGGCCAGGACACCCCCGATCGCCAGAGACACCGTGCCCAGCAGCCACACCGGGCCGAGCGCTAGGGCGAGGATCGCGCACACGACTGCCGCCGCAAGCATGAATCCGCCGACGGCGCCGGCCACGCCCGCGGGAGCGTGCACGGACTGGTCGAGGGTCGAGCTGCCCATGATCGGCTTCGGCCCGGAGTCCAGCGCCACCCGCGGCGAATCCGGGCCGCTCGAACCGCCCGACCCGCTCAGGCTGCCCGGCCCTCCCCGGCGGTCCTGGCGGCCCCGCCCCCGGCCCCCGCGCTCGGCGTGCTCGGCGTGCTCGGCGGCGGGCAGTGACTGGCGTGCTGCGGCGTCATCGGAAGCGGCCAGAAGGCGTCGGGCATCGGTGACGTCGACCGTCCCCACGGTCAGGCCGGCGGCCGCGTCCAGGACGGTCGGCGTCCAGCGTTCGCCCTCTCCGCGCACCGCGGTGCCGCCGGCCCATGCCAGGTACCCGGCGGCGGAGACGAGTCCCGCCCCCATCAGGACCACGACGAGCCATGGCGGGATCCACAGGCGTCCGGCCTCGGCGTTGGTCGCCAGATTCATCGCCGACCAGGTCGCCAGGGCCAGCCCGATCAGGGCGAAGGCGATCCCCGCCAGGCGCTGTCGCCGCACGGCCACCGGCCAGGGGGTTCTCGCCCGCTGCCCCGGCGTCGGCCCGCCTGCCGCGGCACCGCGCCCCACTCCCCAGTCGACGGGGCCGCGCTCGGACGGCGGGCGCCGGTCCCGGCCCAGTGGCGGCGTCATGAGAGCACCTGCCGCAGAATGGAGGCCATCCCCAGCGCCACCAGGAGGAATCCGAAAGATCCGGCCAACAGCTGCGCCACGCGGGCGAGGGCCTCCCCCGTCGTCGTCCCGGCCAGGCGCTCGTCCGCCGCCCGTCCGATCGCGGTGGCCGCTAACGCGGCCGAGAACGGGCCGGAGGCGACATCAAGGGCAGTCAGCTCTCGTCGGCCGGTGGATTCCGGGATGGCGATGTCGGTGCCGGGGACTGTCAAAGGGACGGCGAGGTCGCGCCCGGGAGGCGCCGCCCCCTGTTGCTCGACGGAGGCGGCCCGCCCGTCCTCAGCGCTGCCGCGGGCGCGGCGCCGGGCCACGCGCGCACGATTGCGCTCCAGCCGCAGGCGGGGCGCATTGACGACGAGGGAGCGAGCCGGCACGCGCAGCGTGGCGAGCAGGCCCACGCCGACCAGCACCAGCGCGAGGCCTCCCAGGATGCCGGAGACTCCATGGGCGCCGAGCGCTGCTGCGATGGCCGCCGCAAGCGCCAACACGATGACCAGAGCAGCGACGACGAGGAGGACGACGAACCCCGGACCGGGGCGGAAAGCCCGCGCAATCTTCGGTTGCGAGGCGGTCTGGCCCATCTGATCCGCGGAGCCGGGAGAGACCATCGGAGCCTCACACCGCCAGTAGTGTGCCGGTGAGTCGCTCGTACGCCTCCAGATAGCGGGCACGGGTGCGCTCGACGACGTCCGCGGGCAGGGCGGGCGGCTCCTGCCCCGAGGAGCGGTCCCAGCCGGAGGCGGGCGAGGTGAGCCAGTCGCGCACGTACTGCTTATCGAAGGAGGGGGTGACTCTGCCGGGCATCCACTGGTCGGCGGGCCAGAAGCGAGAGGAATCCGGGGTCAGGACCTCATCGCCCAGAACGAGTTCGCCGTCCGGGCCGGCGCCGAACTCGAACTTGGTGTCGGCCAGGATGATGCCGCGCTCGCGCGCGATGTCGGCGGCGCGCGAGTACAGGTCAAGGGTGGCCTCCCGCAGCGAGGCCGCCGCCTGAGGGCCGACCATATCGGCGACCCGCTCGAAGGAGACATTCTCATCATGGTCGCCGAGTGCGGCCTTCGCGGCGGGGGTGAAGATCGGATCCGCGAGCCTTGAGGCCTCCCTGAGCCCTCCCAGCAGGGGGATGCCGCACACGGACTGGTTCTCGCGGTATTCGACCAGGCCCGAACCGGTGAGGTAGCCGCGCGCCACGCACTCGACGGGGTACATGGTCAGGCGACGGCACACCATCGCGCGGCCGGCAACAGCTGCGGGGACGTCGAGACTGACGAGGTGGTTGGGGATGATGTCGGCGAGCTGCTCGAACCACCAGGCGCTCAGAGCCGTCAGCACCTTACCCTTGTCCGGGATAGGAGTGGCCAGGATGTGGTCGTAGGCGCTGATGCGGTCCGAGGCGACGACGAGCAGCACGTCCTGTCCGGCCCGGGGGCCGTCGGGAGCGGGGGTGTAGACATCGCGGACCTTGCCGCTGGAATGGTGCGTCCAGCCGGGGATCTCGGGGGCCGGGGGCAGGGCGGAGGCGGTCATGCGTCCATCTTGCCACCGGGCGTGGGAGACATCCCGTCCCAGCACCCACGCAAGTGGTGTTTACTACGCTTCTTTGTCCCTTACTGTACGGGGAAAAGGAGCGTAGTAAGCGTCAGAGTCGCTCGACGAGGTGAGAGAGAAGCACGGTAGGCCACCGCCACGGGCGATTGGCGCGCGACCGGCCCGCGACGAGGTCAATGGCCTGATGGTCGTCCACACACCCCTTGCCCCTTGAATAACCATCACACATGAAGGCGACCACCATAGTCGGCAACGCAGGTCGAAAATACTGAATGTCACGCAAGACGATGCCCTTGGCGCCACTTCCACGCCAGTGAAAAAGTGCGCCCCAACCCCTTCCCCGCCGCCCAGCCTCCACCCGGGGAGCCGGTCGGCTCGACGTCGAGGATGATGCCGCTGCGAGGCCAGATCGTGACGCGGACAGGGCGGCCGGAAGCGCATCGGCCCAGCTGGTGGAAGTCGTCGTCGTCGAAAAAGCTGGGGCCATAGTGCGTCGCCTCCAGACTCTCCCCCGACTCGGTTCTCAAGGTGACCGTGTCGGCGAAGCCAGGATCCCTGTTGTTCACCTCCACCAGGCACTGACCCGCGTTCACGATCCTGGGCCCGTTCCCGGCGCCCCGTACTATCTGGACCAGGTTGTACCGGCCCCAGGCCCCGATCCCCAGGCTCATCACCACCAGAAGAAGGCCCTTCGCGCGTGAGGTGATGGGCCGCGCCCCCATCACCTCGGAGGCCCAACCTCCCACGACTCCCATCAAGCCGATCGCAACCCCTATCAGGTCAACGACGATCGTTCTCATGACCCCGATGACGCCGGTTGTCGGCGTCACGAACCACGCGCCGACCGCAACGATTCCGCAGACGCAGAGGACCTTGCGCACCCCGGCCCCACGCCGGTTCCGACGTTCCCGCCTGCGTCTTCTACTTCTCGCCATGCGGGTGTCCGGCGCACGGCGCTGCTTCTCAGGGTCCGTCGAAGGACCTACCGCCGAGGCGGAGCCTTCATCCACTCCTTCACAGTACCGCGGCCCGGCTCAGGCGTGCTCGATCTCGGCGATGATGTCCGTCTGCCTCCACAGGCGAACCTCCACGGGACCGCCCCCGCGGCACGCCCGCCGGATGCCCGGGCCCACCGGCCCGTCGCCCAGGTGCATATAGTCGACCCGCCGGGGGCAGGGCGGAGGCGATCATGCATCCATCTTGCCACCGGGCGTGGGAGCTCGTCCCACTGCGAGCAGGATTGGATCGGCGCCGAACCCGCGTCGGCGGCGCGAACCCTCGTCCACGACGATGCTCAAGCGCCCCTCGAGCGCCCCACCCCGGCCCGCCTCGCTCCACAGCCCTGCTCTGGTGTCCGCACGGCGCATCGACCGCGCCAAGTGTCCAAAACGGAGGAGATTAGCCCGGGCATCATGCAGCACGACACCGAAACCACCAGGTCATCGCAAGGTTTCTCGGAGATACCCGGGCTACCGAGGCTTTAATCTCCTCCATTTTGGACACATCCGACCCAACAAGCCCCGCCAATCGCCCCCATCGGCACGCCGACCCACCGAAACAACAGACTCCTCGGGAACGACACGTAGAGGCCCATGAATAAGCTTCTCAGTACCGCCGCAGGACTATATTCATTTTGATCGGCCCTTCGAGACATATCCCCGCAGGACTGGAAGGTGCCTTTCGAAAGAATTACCTGCCTCAGAGGATCAATCGACCGGAAGCTCCGGAAGTGGATGATTCAATGCATCTTCCAGAAGAGTTCTCAGCCTGATGCACAGATCAGTCCTACGGTTCTCCGCTCTTCTGCGCGTCTTGTCGGACAGGCGGCGACACCACGACGGCGAAGACACCCGTCGCTCAACATATAACTCGTTGGCAGCGACCAGGTTCGCGACCACAGCCAGATCCCTCTGGTCAACTTCGCTCTCGACAGGATCAAACTCCTCGAACAACTCAATGTTGCGATCGCACTTCTCCAGGACGACCTGACGAAAATGAGAAAAATAGAAGGCCGGCCTCCGCGCCGTTACGGCATTGCAGACCAGAACACCCCAGACCAAGGGCACGCCCATAGGCAGGATGCATAGTATTACCAGGACACAAGACCACCATACCGGCGCGGAGGGAGGATTCGCACTAACCGCAAACAGACCCACCATCAGAGGGCCCTCGATAAGCTCCCACACAAGAATCCACAGCACTACCATAAAATTCAACATCCATACACTGGACCCCACCCCGCCTCCGCGATATCCACCGACAGCAGCCGAGAATATCTGATCGCGAAAACATTCAGAAACCAGAGAGGCAACGAGGGTGAAAATTCCCACGACAATAAAGAATGAAGTGACCACCCAGCCCCACCCTACTGCACCAACAAACAGACCGGCCACAATAAAACCAACCCCGGGGAGAGCCGCAAGAGCAAGCTGAACCAACAATTTCCCCGAGAACCACGACTCTAGACCGAGGATCTTATATACGGCATTGCATAGTTTCTTTCGATGCGAGATCCCACTTTCCAAATGAGGGCCGCGACAAACTCTCTTGCGCTCATACCCGTCTTCCCGCCGCGAAATTTCGAACTCGGCAGGGAGTGAGTACGCATAGCTTTCGATCCTGGCGACACGCTGTAAAGCATAGGCGTAGCCACTGATTCCCACATTTTCACTGCCGTTGACGATCGCAGGCAGGGATGCTACGACGATATAGAAGATTACGAGGAAGATCATTAGAATCGCGTTGTCGTCATGAACCCCCTTCTGCCACAGGTAGTAGCCGTTCACAATGACGGCCTCTCCACAGGCGATGCCCAAAATGACCAGAAGGAGGCGTGTGGCATTCTCGCGATGAGCTTCGTCAATGACTCTCCTCAACCACGGCCCCCAATGCCGGTCCTGCTCTGGGATCTCACGATGACCCCACGACCGCATCGCCAGAGTCAGAGCCAGGGCGGCGAACCCTGAGACGAACGCCACCAGCGAAGCAGTATAATTATCTGCGGAGAAAACTCCATTCTTGGCCACTTCGCAAAAACCGTTCAACGAGAACTCGCCCTGCGCGTCCGTCAAAGACCAGAAACCGAAGCGTATCCATACGTAGAGGAAAGCGCACAGCAGCACCATGAACGAGGTCAAACCAATACTGAAGAAGAAGCGAGCCTCTTTTCTCGGTGCCACTTCTCGCCCCATGAACGGGCGCATCTCGCCTTTCGCCCCGTCACGCCGCTCTCTCGTGCTATTCCCAGATCCCGTGTCGCACATGCATCCACCATAACGCCGGCACCGAAACTATTCTCACGGACGGTACATGTGTGATGGTCAGGGGGCACACGCGAATTATCCTGACAATCCCCAAAGACACTTGGGACGTCGGCGAGCACGAGCAGCCTCACCGCACCAGATCCGGAGCACCGAGCGAGTTGGGCGGAGAGATCTTCGGCGTGCGCCGTCGGCGCCGTGCCGGCGCGCCCGGCCCCACTCCTCAGCGCTCGGCGGCGATGTCGGTGCGGTACTGGGCGCCGTCGAGTTCGATCCGCTCGATCGCCTCATAGGCGCGAGCGCGGGCCTCCGCCACGCTCGGCGCGAGCGCCACCACGGACAGCACGCGCCCGCCGGAGGCGACCAGTCGGCCGTCGTCATCGAGACCGGTGCCGGCATGCAGCACGTGAACATCGGGCAGGGCCTCGGCCTCCTCGATGCCGGTGATACCCCCGCCGATGGTCACGGTACCGGGGTAGCCGGGGGCGGCCAGGACGACGTCGACGGCGGCCTGCTCGGACCATGTCGGTTCGGGCGCCTCGGTGAGACGCCCGGTGGCGGCGCTGTGGAGCAGGTCGGGCAGGGAGGAGGTCAGGCGCGCCAGGACGGCCTGGGTCTCAGGGTCGCCGAAGCGCACATTGAACTCGACCACGCGCAGGCCGTTGCCGGTCAGTGCCAGCCCGCAGTAGAGCAGGCCGATAAAGGCGGTGCCGCGCCGGGCCATCTCATCGACGACGGGCTGGGCGATGTCGCGCACGACCTGCTCGGCCAGATCCTCGGGAGCCCAGGTCAGCGGCGAGTATGCGCCCATGCCGCCGGTGTTGGGGCCGGCGTCGCCGTCGGCCAGGCGCTTGAAGTCCTGGGCGGGGGCCAGCGGGCGGACGGTGGCGCCGTCGCACACGCAGAACACGGAGGCCTCCGGGCCGTCGAGGTACTCCTCGACGAGGACGGCGCTCTCGGGCGCATCGGGCTGCAGCTGCTCCCGCTCCTTGGCCAGGCAGGCCATGCCGTGGTCCATGGCGGCGGCACGGTCGGAGGTGACGACGACGCCCTTGCCGGCGGCCAGGCCGTCGTCCTTGACCACGTATGGCGCTCCGAAGCGGTCAAGGGCCGCCGACAGTTCCCCCTCCGTGGTGCACGCGACCGCCTCGGCGGTGGGCACGCCCGCGGCCGACATGACGTCCTTGGCAAAGGCCTTGGAGCCCTCGAGGCGGGCGGCCTCGGCTCCGGGGCCGAAGACGGGGATGCCGGCCTCGCGCACAGCGTCGGCCACGCCCGCCACGAGCGGAGCCTCCGGGCCGACGACGACGAGGTCGGCCTCCATCTGAGTGGCGAGCTCGACGACCTCCACGGGACTGGCCGGGTCGATGGCGAGATTGGTGGCGATCGAGGCGGTCCCCGGGTTACCGGGAGCGACGACAAGTTCACTGGTGGCTGGGGCGGAGGCGAGGCAACGAGCCAAGGCGTGCTCTCGCGCGCCTGCACCGAGAAGCAAGATCTTCACGCCTCAACCCTACCGGGATGTCCCTCTACATGCGCTCTCAGCAGTTTTACACGTTTCATGCAGCGACCTCACCGAGATCAGCCGACTCCCACGCCGAGATCGGTCGATCTCCGGCTCGAGATCGGTCCGTTTCCGCACCGAGATCGGTTCAGTGGCGGGCCGGAATTGGGCAACCGCATCGCCGCCCCAGCATCACCGCCAACCTCACCCTATTGTCCATGCAATCTTATCGCCAGCAGAATTACGAAGTTCAAGGAAAGCGTCATCCGATAGCTCTCCCGTTACGAATGCAACTTTTCTCTTCACGCATTGATCCTCCTTAAGGACATTCACCCACTCCCCGTCATCATCAGCATCGCTGACCAACTGACTCGGCGTGACGCTATGATCACTGCCGTCCCAATGAAATAAGATTCTATCCACATACATTTCACGCTGAGAGGAAGCAGAGGCATTGGACGCCCTCGTATCCCTTCCTCCACACATTTCCAACACATACGCATGCCTTCTCGGATTCGCATCGGAATCGCTTAGATCATAGGTCTCCACACGCACGAAAGTCCCATTGCTGAGCGTCACCGACTGCCCCAACGGAACAGTGGTATCCACGACGTCCGCCATGCGCAGCCAGTAGGAGAATCCGTAGCCGCCGACCAGCAGCAAGGGGACCAGGAAGACCGCACGTCTCACGACGCGCTGCCTGCGCTCCCGCTCAAGCCTCTGCTCCCCCGCATTCATGTAATGCCGATACCAGGCATCGAAATCGCATGACAGTACGGGAACACCGGCGAGCAAGTCATCAAGTCGACGCCGTAGGCTCCGACCGCGCTTGAAGAACTTGGGATTGACCGTTACTTGCCGCCCTGAGCGGTCCACGAGGCGATAACCGCCATAAGAATCGCGCAGCGCATACTCAAGATGATCCGCATCCACCACCCGCGGCGCTCGGTAGTTCGCAGCATCCCGCGCCACCCATGTGGCCAAACGCCCATCCTTGATCGCCACTCGGTGCGGAAGGCAATCCCATCGAAGATGGCTGCTGCTCGGCGCCTCCATACTGCGCCACCCCGGGGACACCAGCCCCGGCCGGCGGGGAGGCCTGAGATCCTCCACCAGATGCGGGTATCCCTCCTCAGGAGACATCAGCGGATCGGCGATGAAGTGGATCGTGTCCAAAAGTTGCAGATAAGCGTAGCGAACCTCATCCAAGCCGACGTCCATCCGGTCCTCAATACCATGCAAGCGAATCGACACATGATGAGGCTTATTCATAGGGGTGTTTAGGGTGTTTTGTTGGTAATAGCGTGTCGCTAAGCAGGGTGGCGGCTTGCTCTTGAGAGAATCTTTGGTGCTTAAGCCAATCCAACCAAGAAGCAAACCGCCATGACGAATAGTAGCACGAGAATCCCTCGGTGTGAGGTTATGGGCCTGTGCGAGGCCATTTTCGCCGAGAACCCCGATCTGCCTGTGTTCGGGGCGAGGGTGCTGGGGCTGTTCCTGTGCGTGCGCCTGACCCTGACCTACCTGCGGCACAACCTGCCCCAGGAGCTGCTCGCCGAGCTCTACGGCGTCTGGCAGGCCACCGTCTCCCGCGTCATCAGCACCTACACGCCCCTGATCGCCCAGGCCCTCCAAGCCTCTGTACCGACGGTGGAGGACCTCGACCCCACGGCCCGGCTGATCGTGGACGGCGTCCTGCTTGAGTGCTGGTCCTGGGCCGATCGTCCTGAGCTCGACTTAAGGTAAGCACAAGACCACGGGGCTGAACGTCCAGGTCGCCCGCACCCTCTCAGGAACCCTGGCCCGGGTGTCCGACCCCCAGGACGGACGCACGCACGACACTGAGGCCCTGCACCGCTGCGGCCTGCTCGACGTACCACCCGCCGACCTCCCGGACGGAGCGTCACCGCCGCGCCATATTGGCGACAAGGGGTACATCGGGCTGGGAATGATCACCCCGAAGAGAAAACCCCCGAGCCTGACCCTTCACCCTGACGACAAGGCCTACAGCGCCACCGTCAACCAGGTCCGCTACAAGATCGAACGAGTCATCGCCAACATCAAGACCTGAAAAGTCCTGCACACCGGCTGCAGAAGACCACTAGACACCTTCCCAACAACCATCACCGCCATCCTCGGACTCATATTCACATACACCCCATGAATAAGCCTCAAAGTGTTCATTGAAAAAACAAGAAAATAACCGAGGAGTCCGAGAAGGGCGAGGATCAGTGTGCCCAGGTGCTGGGCCAACGGGAGGAACCAGACTCTCGATATGGAGATCCCTTCTGTCCTCCTGGCCCATCGTCGATTTGAGAGCACTATCGGAATTTGGGATCCCAGAAGTACAACGGCGTGAAGCAGGAGAATGAACGCGATGCTGAAGACTAGGAGGATGAATGCGCTGTCCTCACCGGTGGGGAGGCGCGTGAAGAGAATGAAGACCATCAGGGCGTACAGCAGGAAGCGCCGGGGTGCGCTGCGTCTTCTGCGATCCGCCTTCTCTCAGCCGAGGGCGCCGCGCGGCGTTGGTGTCGGAGGAGGGGGTTCGGGGAGCGGGGGTCGTGCGGGCATGGCCGGTTCGTCCGGCTCATCCAACTCGTCCGGCTCATCAGCTTGAGTGGGCCAGGCCGGCATCGGGTCCGACCCTTCCGGTCGGCCGTTCAGCATTGCCGCCAGAGATGCGATGGCGTCGTCGACGGGAGTGATCGCCCGGCGCGGTGAAGCCGTGCCTTGATCTCGACTCCGGTCTTGTCGGCCGGGAGCGGTCGAGGCGGAGCGAGCAGCGGAAAGGCTCTCCTCGACCTGCCAGACAGGGGTGTGCATGAGGGTACGGACGCGGTTCAGGCCGGTGTCGGTGGCGAGCTCGTCGCGCAGCTCGGGGTGAATCGAGTAGAACTCGACGACCCGCTGCAGCTGGACATAGCCCAGGGGAATGGGGGACATGGAGAATAATGACGTTCTGCCCTGATTCGTGGTGATGACGGCCCGCGGAAACTGGCGGCCCGAGCTTCCTTCAATGAGAGGATTCAGTTCCCATGGTATGTACGTGTGGTGGCGGCCGTCGGGCCACAGACGTATTCCCAAAGGGTCAAGAATGAGTTCGGGTGCTCGTGGCGGATTCACTGGCATGAACGTCCACATGAGAACACTGCCAGCAAGTAATCCCCAGGCGAAGCGCATCGTCCTTCTGGCTTCGGAGTGAGTGATATCCGGAGGTAAAGGCATCCACAGGGCGAGAGCGACACCGATCGTAACCATCAAGGGGGGTATCTGCTCCCACAGGAGAAATCCCCAGGATGGTCCGAACTCAACTGTGCCATCGCCCTGGTGCCAGCGACTGGGGGATTCGCGGGTTTGACTGCATAATACGAAGCGTCCTGATCCCAGCAGAAGGAGGCTCAGGGCAGCCGAAAGAAGGAGGACGAAGATTGGCGCGAAAGGGTGTGTCAGTGCGACGAGGATGAAAGTCAGAAGTAGAAAGCTGCCGCATGTCACCTCCACCCATGCCTCGACCTCTCGATTGCGGTCGGCGCGATCGCAGGAGCAGACTTTCGTTGATGGTCTCCGGCGTCGATGGTCGTTGATATTGATCACCGGGTCCACATCTTCCATCCGTCTGCAATGAAGTCCGTGAAGTCTTCAATCTCCTCTTCCGCAGAACTGCGGGCGTCCCCAAGATTGTCGAAGGCCCAGTTCTTGGAATCAACAAGTCCTTCATCGATTTTCTCGCGAGTCTCCTGAGACACCCGGGTCTCGTATGCGTAAGTAGTGCCGGCGGCGACTGCTGGCGCTACCACGATGGCGGCAAGGCCGGGCATCTCTCCGGCTATCGTTCCAGTGACCGTCGTTAAAATTGTCTCGCTGGGCGATTCGCCACGCACAAGATCATAGGCGGCGAATCCGATGGTAATAGCGCCGCCCCCTAGTTTGACGGCGTTTTTTCCGAACTTCTTCTTGCTGATGGCCTTCTTCTCGAGCTTCCCGTATTCCCCTTTCCCTCCCTTTCGATCGATGACCTTATCGCTGGGGCGTGCTTTTCGGGCGTGAACCTGCGGATTCGCCGATGCGTCTTGCGCCGTCTTTATCGCCGCCTGCTCGGCTGCGCCTCGTAGTTCTTCTGCCGCAGCGGCGTACTTGTGCTTCACGACCTTGCTGTACCCCTTGTCGAGGGCGGTTGCCAGAAGTGCTTTCGTGCCAGTCAAACGAGTGTTTTGGAGAACCTCGGACTCCGTGGTCGCGAGATTCTCGTCGATCCAGTCGTTGAGCTCCTTGAAAGTTCCGTTCACCTTGCCGCGGACCTTCTCGAAGTGCTTCACCTTGCGAAGATAGGCGTCGTAGGCCTCGTCAGCGGCGCGCCACTCCTCCTGTTCTGCCTTGGTGCATCCCTTGGGAAGGTCGCCCGGGTCGGAGACCGCCTCGGGGTAGGTGAAGGAGCGAATGGTGTCGGCGGCCTTCTTGGCGCGATCGTAAGCGTCATTGCAGGCCTTGCTCAGATCATCGGAGAAGGCCGTGACGGCCGATCCCAGTTCGCCGACGAGCGCGGAATTGGCCTGAGTGGAGTTGTTGGTGAACAACAGATTGGCGTCGCTGAAATTGTCCCGCAAGTCTTCCAGGCGGGACGCGGCGCCGGAGACGGACTCCACGCTTCCCAGAATCGTCACATCGATATCACTCACAGCATCTCCTTCTCCATGTTGCGGAAGGTCCGGGCGACGTCATCATCGACTTCGGTGACCAGATCGATCGCTGATCCCATATTGTCTCCGCCCAGGGTCGCCGCCTGCGCCAGTGCGCCAGCATCCTCTGCGAGCTGGGCGATCATATTGTCGATATGCTCTGTGCCGTTCCCTCCATCGACTTCCGAGGGCATGGTGGCCGCATCCTCCTCCAGATCGCTTTGCGCGGTGTAGAAGCGCGCTTTGATGCAGGTCGCGGCGTCGTACTGGAAATCAAGGTCGCCGGTCATCGAACTGCTCCATCCCTATTGTCATCTTTCGTCTGGTGCCAGAGGTTGCGCGGCACCGGCGTATCCAGATAGATCACGTCATAGGACTGGACCGCCTCCAGCTGGTCGAGATTCTCGGTGGGATAAAGAACCCACGGCTGGTTCGGTCCCAGGCAGCGGGCCAGTCGGTCGAGGGCCGTGTAGGCGAGCAGCGCGACACGACCGTCGCGCATCTGACGCAACTCGATTTCCGCCCCCCGCGTGTTGGATGCCCCGGTGGAGGGCAGGTACAGCGCAGGAGGAATGGGCGGGCGCCCGGACTCGGCGGGGCACCCGGGGCTGGAACGCCCGGACTCGGCGGGGCGCCCGGGGCCGGAACTGGGAGGCCCGTGCCCCGGATCGGCGCGCCTGGGCCCGGGGCCGGAGCGTCTGGGCGGAGGCAGGATCATGCCTTCAGGGATGGATGGCATGCGGCAAAACTATGCGGGTTCGTGATGATGTGTCCATCGCCCCTTCTACCGCAGGCCTGTCATTCCCCGGCCGCACCGGCCTCCAGCGCCTTCTCCAGGTCCGCCACCAGATCATCGGCGTCCTCGATGCCGACGCTCAGCCGCAGCAGCCGGTCGGTCAGCCCGTAGGCTGCGCGGGTGGCAGGCGGCACATCGGCGTGCGTCTGCACGCTCGGGCAGGTCACCAGCGATTCCACCCCGCCCAGCGACTCGGCGAAAGTGAAGACCCGCACCGCCCCCAGGAAGGCCGCGATATCGACGTCGTCGGCGGGGTCGAAGGAGACCATGCCCGAGCGTCCCGGGTACAGCACCCGGCTCACGCGCGCGCTGGCCTCCAGGAACTCCACGACGCGCCGGGCATTCTCCTCATGCCGAGCCATGCGCAGGGACAGGGTCTTCAGGCCCCGCAGCAGCAGGAAGCAGTCGAAGGGGCCGAGCGTCGCGCCGGTGGTGTTGAGCCGGTACATGAGCCTCTCGCCCAAGTCGGGGTCGGCCACGACGACGGCGCCAGCCATGACGTCGTTGTGCCCGCCCAGGTACTTCGTGGCCGAGTAGACGACGACGT
>ERZ772993.258-NODE-258-length-27951-cov-14.253262_pt1 | contig 27951 bp, 21 predicted proteins | sample MGYA00580670_ERZ772993 | MGnify/ENA primary metagenome ERZ772993 (study PRJEB29015, sample SAMEA2737936) | human oral metagenome | biome: human oral; feature: human-associated habitat; material: dental | place: China | collected 2136 ... | reverse complement strand
CGGACGGACGTGCTGTGCGGCTTGCGGTCGGGGTGGGTGGCCGTGGTCGGGGTGTGGGGGTGATGGGTCGGGTGGGGTCTGGTACGGTGGGAGGGTCGTGCGGTGGTGCCGTTGCTCGCGTGGTGGTGCTCCGCATCGTGCGGTCGTGTCTTCGCGCGTGGGGTCGTTACCCGGGTGCGCGCGGTCGTAGGCTCCGCACGGCCCGAGTCGTCATGACGCGCACAGTCCTACCTGGGTTCGCGCGGTCGTACATGAATGCGCGCGGTCGTACGCTGCGGCGCCGGGTCGTACTGTAGGGGGGCTTTAAGGTACGACCGCGCGAGCCCGGGTACGACCTCGTGGATCTGGGTACGACCGTGCGGCGTCGGGTACGACCCCGCGGTGCTGGTTGGGCCCGGCGCGGCGCGGTCCGGCGCTCGTGGGGAACGACTCCCGCCGGCGCACGGCCTCGTTCCCGTCGAGGTCGACATTTCGGTGCGAGTCCGACGACGCCGCCGTCGGACTCGCACCGAAATGCCCACCTCGCGGCCCCGGCCCCCGGGCGCGCCGCCGTCGAACCGATCTCGGTGCGGAACTGAACCGATCTCGGCACGGAACCGGACCGATCTCGGTGCGGAACTGAACCGATCTCGGCACGGAACCGGACCGATCTCGACGCGGAACTCGACCGATCTCGACGAAGGAAGCAGAGGGGCGAGCTCGCGGTCCGGGCCGGCTCAACTCGGCTCGGCTCAGCTCGGGGCAGCTCAACTCGACTCAGCTTGGCTCTGTTCAGCTCGGGGCGGATCCCGAGACCAGGTAGGCCATGCGGCGGGCCACGGATGTCGAGTGATCCCCGAAGCGCTCCAGGAAGCGCCCCATGAGGACGGCATCGACGACCTGCTGACGGCTCAGCTCGTTGGCGGGATCCAGGATCATCTGGAAGGACTGGCGGTGCAGGTCGTCGAGCTCGGAGTCGTCGCGCTGGATCCGGGCCGCCAGCTCCAGGTCGTGGGTCGCGATGAGACGGGCGACGTCGGCCCCGGCGCGCACGGCGGCGTCGGCCATCTGCAGGATCAGGCCCATGACCGGCTCGGGAACCGCGGGCTCGGGGTAGCGGCCGCGCGCGATGGCGGCCACGTGGCGGGCGAGATCCCCTTGCCGTTCGAGGGTCTGCGCCATGCGCAGCGCCGAGATGACGTTGCGCAGGTCCCCGGCCACGGGCTGCTGGCGCGCCAGCAGCATGATGCACATGTCATCGATGTCCCGCTGCAGGTCGTTGATGCGCTCATCGGCGTCGATGACCTGCTCGGCGACGATGATGTCCCCGTTGCTCAGCGACTCGGCCGCCCGCTCGATCGCCGTCGCCACCTGAGTGGCCATGGTCTCAAGGTCCGAGCCGAGTTGCTTGAGCTCCTGGTTGAAGATGTCGCGCACGAGATCGCTCCTGATTCTGTGTGGCGGATCGCGGTGGTCGGGTGCCCGTGCCCGGACGCCCGGCGGTCACCATTGTGGCCGCCGAGGGGACGGATCGGGGAGCCCGGGCCGCGCGCCCCGGGCCCGGCCTCGCCGCGCTGGATTCCGGACAGCCGCGGGCCGCCCGGGCCGCATGCTCGGGGCCGGCTCACAGCGAAGGGCCGACCAGGCGACACGGACGGCCCGGGCCGTGCGCCCCTGGGGCCCGGGCCGCGCGCTCGCCTCCGGGGAACCGTCCGGAGACGACCGGCCGCTCGTTCTCATCGCCTCGTTCCCGCGCTCTTGCTGAGAGACGCCGCCGCCTCCGGCCCGGCGGCTCGCTATCGCCGCCCTCCCGCCTCTACCCTTGGGGACGTGGGAAGCATTGTGCTGCTGATCGGCGTTGCCGTCGTTTGTCTCGGTGCGGGCGCTGCCGTCGCCTTCGCGTTCGCGCTGCCGCCCTATGACCCGCGCTCGAATGGCATTACCGCGGGATCGACCCTTGAGGACGACGGCCTCGTGCCCGTCCTGGCCGCGCTGCGCTCGACCGTCGTCGTGCTGGATGACGACGACGAGGTGCTGCGCGCCTCCGCCACTGCGTACACCTACAACATCGTGCGCGACGATGAAGTCTGCGAACCGCGCGTGGCGGAGATGGTCGCCCGTGTGCGCGCCGGGGGAGATCCCGAGGACGTCGAGCTGGCCGTCGCCCGCGGACGCGTCGCCGGGGCGGGGCAGTTCCATCTCCACGTGCGCGTGGCCGCCATCGGGCGCGGCCGCGTCCTCGTGCTCATCGAGGACCGCACCGCCGCCAAGCGCCTGGAGGACATGCGCCGCGACTTCGTCGCCAACGTCTCCCATGAGCTCAAGACCCCGGTCGGGGCCATCGCCCTCCTGGCGGAGACCGTCGAGGGCGCCGTCGACGACCCCGGCCTCGTCCGCAACTACATCGGCCGCATACGCAAGGAGTCCGCGCGCCTGGGCGTGCTCGTGGAGGAGATCATCGAGCTCTCCCGCCTCCAGGAGGGGGACGCGCTGGTCGAGCCCGACGACGTCGATCTCGACGCCGTCGTCGCCGAGGCCATCGACCGCGTGCGCACCGAGGCCGAGAGCAAGGAGGTCGCGCTCGTCTCGGGCGGCACCCCCGGCCTGCACGTGCGCGGGGACGCCGCCCTCATCACCACGGCCGTGCGCAACCTGCTGGACAACGCCATCCGCTACTCCGACCCGCGCACGCGCGTGAGCGTCGGGCTCAGCGTCGATGGAGTCGAAGGGTCCGCCGAGGGCGCGGGGGGCGCGGCCGGTGCCGCCCGTGCGGGAGGGGCGGAGGGCTCCGACGGCGCTGCGGGGGGCGCGGCCGGTGCGAGCGGCCCAGGCGTCGCGGCCGGCGAGGACGACGCCGACGGCGCACGCGGCGCTGATGGCGCGGATGACGATGCCGACGGCGCGGATTCCGCAGTCGGCGCGGCTTCAGCGGATCCGGCCGGTGATGAGCTGGTGCGCATCGCCGTCGTCGACCAGGGCATCGGGATCGCCAAGGAGGCGCAGGAGCGCGTCTTCGAGCGCTTCTACCGCGTCGACAAGGCGCGATCGAGGGCCACCGGAGGCACGGGGCTGGGGCTGTCCATCGTGAAGCACGTGGCCGCGGATCACGGCGGTACAGTGGAGCTGTGGTCGACCCCGGGGCGCGGCTCCACCTTCACCCTCGTTCTGCCGCGCCTGATTCCGGATCAGCCGGATGAGTCGGACGCGGCCCCGGATCCCGAGGCCGCCGCCGCCGTCGCTTCCGGTGTCGCGGGTGCGGCTTTCGCCGCCATCGCCGCGATCTCCGAGGGGGATCAGACGTGACCCGCATTCTGCTCGTCGAGGACGAGGAGAACTATCGCGATCCGCTCGCCCTCGGTCTGCGCCGAGACGGCTTCGAGGTCGTGGAGGCCCAGGACGGCATCACGGCCGTTGAGCGCTTCGAGGCGGCCGGCAGGGCGGACGGGGCCGATCCGATCGACCTCGTGCTGCTCGACCTCATGCTCCCGCGTCTGTCGGGAACCGAGGTGTGTCGCCGCATTCGGCGCGCCTCCCGGGTCCCCGTCATCATGCTCACCGCCAAGGACTCCGAGGTCGACAAGGTCGTCGGCCTGGAGATCGGTGCGGACGACTACGTCACCAAGCCCTACTCCTATCGCGAGCTGCTCGCCCGCGTGCACGCCGTCCTGCGCCGCAGCCACGAGGACGGGCCGTACGATCGGTTGCTGAGCGCGGACCGGGTCGTCATGGACCTCGAGCGCCACGAGGTGCGCGTGGACGGTGAGGCTGTCACCATGCCGCTGCGGGAGTTCGAGCTGCTCGAGCTGTTCCTGCGACATCCCGATCGAGTGCTCGCGCGCAGTCAGATCATCGAGCAGATCTGGGGGGCGAACTACGTCGGCGACACGAAGACCCTTGACGTCCACGTCAAACGCATCCGGGCCAAGATCGAGGTCGAGCCGGGCACTCCCCGGCTGCTGACCACCGTGCGCGGAGTGGGGTACATGCTGGTCTCCGCCGGGGAGGCCCGGGAGGACGCCTGAGGGCCGACGACGCCGCGGGCGCTGCGGACCCCTCTGGTTCCGAGCCGGTGCGGGCACGGGCGCGCTGCTCAGCCGCCGGGTGCCGGCCGGGGACGCGGTTCCGAGCCGGTGCGGGCGCGCCCGGCGGCTGAAGCGCTTGAGAAGACGAGGCGGTGCCGCCGGACTCCGAGCGGCCCGTGTGTGACCTGTGAGGTACCTCCCCGGAATATGCCCAGCATGTCCTGGTAAACTGGGGCTCCTGCCATTAGTTACGGAGTGACGTCACCCATGACCTTTGAAGTCGGCGAGACCGTCGTCTACCCCCACCACGGGGCGGCTCGGATTATTGATATCCGTCAACGCAAGGTGCGCGGCGAGGAGAAGACCTATCTACAGCTGGAGGTCGCGCAGGGGGATCTGACAATCCTCGTCCCCGCGGAGAGCGTGGAGCTCATCGGAGTGCGGGATGTGGTGGACGCCGCCGGTCTTAAAAAGGTCTTCGACGTCCTGCGCGCCCCTCTGACGGAGGAGCCCACCAACTGGTCGCGCCGTTTCAAGGCCAACCAGGAGAAGATCGCCTCGGGCGACGTCATTAAGGTCGCCGAGGTCGTCCGCGATCTCTCCCGCCGGGACACCGATCGCGGCCTGTCCGCGGGGGAGAAGCGCATGCTGTCCAAGGCTCGTCAGATTCTCGTCTCCGAGCTCGCCCTCGCTGAGAAGACTGCTGAGGATCAGGCCGAGTCCAAGCTCGACGAGGTCCTCGCCGCCGGCGCCGCCGCCTGAGGCCCGAGCCGCTCGTGCCCGCGACGAACGGTGCCGATGGTGCTGCTCAGATCGGTGACGCGGGTCGTGCCGGTCGTGTCGGCGGAGCCGACGGCGTCGTCGCCGTTCTGACCGCGGCCGGATCCGGAGCCCGTCTGGGCGCCGCCGAACCCAAGGCGCTCGTCGAGGTCGCGGGGGAGAGCCTCGTGCGCCGTGCGGCACGCGGCCTGCTGTCCTCCGGGGTTGTTGATCACGTCGTCGTCACCTCCCCCGCGGAGCATCTCGACCGTTTCCGGGACGAGGTCGTCGGGATCAGCGCCCTCGGCGTCTGCGGCGCGATCGAGGTCGTCCCGGGGTCGCCCGACTCCCGGCAGGCCAGCGTCGCCCTCGGCCTGTCCGCCGCGATCGCAGCTCGGCCCGACGCCCTCGTCGTCCTCGTGCACGACGCCGCTCGCGCTCTCACTCCGCCCGAGGTCGTGCGCCGCGTCGTGGCGGCGGTCAGGGCCGGTCATGACGCAGTCGTCCCGGCCCTGCCCGTGACGGATACCGTCAAGGAGATCGCCGGGCCGGGCCGCGGCGACCCGGGGGACGCCCCCGCCGGCGATGTGCCGGTCGAGGCGGTCGTCGGCACTCCCGATCGCACTCGGCTGCGGGCGGTGCAGACTCCTCAGGGCTTCGCCATCGCCGCTCTCCTCGCCGCCCATCGGCTGGGAGCCGACCGCGCCACCGATGAGGCGCGGGCCGCCTCCGATGACGCCGGGCTGGTCGAAGCCGCCGGTGGTGCCGTCGTCGTCGTCCAGGGGGATCCGCGCGCCATGAAGATCACGACGCCGGTCGATCTGGCCCTCGCCGAGGTGCTCGCGGCCGTGCGGTGACGCCCTGGTGCGGAGGGGCGCGGAACGCGTCGCCATGGCCCGCCTGTCGGGCGCGGCGTCGTCGGACCGATCTCGGTGCGGAACTCGACCGATCTCGGCGGACGTGGACCTAAGGTCACCTCGCCGACGCCCTCAGCATCGTAGGCTCACCGTTATGACCCAGACTCCCCAGTCCCAGGGCGACCTCGCCGTCGCCGCTCGACCCGAGCCCCGCAGCGGCCCGCATCCGGATGGGCGAACCCGCTTGCTGTCCTGGCCCGTCCTGGCCTGGGGGCTGTGGGACTGGGGGAGCGCCGCCTTCAACGCCGTGATCACCACCTTCGTCTTCACCGTCTACCTCACCAGCTCGGCCTTCGGCGAGAAGGCGTCCAATGAGTCCTCTCTGTCCCTGGGGCTGTCGATCGCGGGGGCGTTCATCGCTTTGCTGGCGCCGGTCACCGGCCAGCGCTCCGATCGGGCGGGGCGGACGGTCTTCTGGCTCGGCGCCTACACGATGGTCGTGGTGGCCATCAGCGCGGCGCTCTTCCTGGTCCTGCCCGAACCCGGTTACCTCTGGTTCGGCATCGCACTGCTGGGTATCGGCAACGTCTTCTTCGAGTTGGCGAGTGTGAACTACAACGGAATCCTGTCCCAGATCGCCACTAAGGACCGGGTCGGCGCCGTCTCCGGACTCGGTTGGGGCATGGGGTACATCGGCGGCATCGTTCTGCTGCTCATCGTCTACGTGGGATTCATCAACCCGGAGGTCGGCTGGTTCGGAGTCACCGGGGAGAACGGCCTCAATGTCCGCGTGTCCATGATCGTGGCCGCCGTCTGGTTCTGCCTGAGCGCGATTCCGGTCCTGGTGACCCAGTCCGGTAGGCGGGGGAGACGACTCCGTCAGGCCGTCCTCGATGAAGCTCGTCGCGGCGCCGACCGGGAGAGGGCGGGGATCGAGACCGAGCCCGCCGAGCCGTCGTCGGGAACCATGACGGGCGTTCGCCGTCGGGAGTCGATATGGGTCTCCTACAAACGGTTGTGGCGCACGCTCGTGGCCCTGCATCGGACTCATCCCGAGGTGCTGTGGTTCCTGCTCGCCGCCGCCGTCTTCCGCGACGGTCTGGCCGGGGTGTTCACCTACGGTGGCGTCATCGCCCAGAACACGTTCGGCTTCTCCAGTGGGAGCGTCATCATCTTCGCCATCGCGGCCAACGTGATCGCCGGCGTCGCGACCATCGCCTCGGGGACTCTCGACGACCGCGTCGGGCCCCGCAAGGTGATCCTCGGGTCGCTCACCATCCTCGTGGTCGCCGGCGTCGGCATCTTCGTCCTGCACAAGGGCGGGGCGATGGTGTTCTGGACGCTCGGCCTGGTCCTGGCCGGATGCGTCGGTCCGACCCAGTCCGCGGCGAGGTCCTTCCTGGCCCGCGTCATCCCCGAGGGGAGGGAGGGCGAGATCTTCGGCCTGTACGCGACGACGGGCCGAGCCGTGTCCTTCATGGCGCCGGCCATGTACGGGGCGTTCATCTGGATCGGCGTCCGGGTGGTCGGGCAGGAGGCGTCGTACTGGGGCATTCTCGGGATCGTATCGATCCTGGTGATCGGTCTGCTGCTCATGGCCCGGGTCAAGGATCCCGCTGGCCGTATCACCGATCTCGGGGATTGACGCGTTCTGGTGATTCGGGGCTCCTCCTCGCCCTCTCCCTCGGACTCGCCGGTACGGGCTCTCGGGATCACCGGCCCCTGCGCGCCGATGACGACGGTTGGGCCTCGATGTCCTCCTCCGACGGCGGGCCCTGGGTGGTGCCCGGCTCGCCGTTGTCGCGGATCCAGACGACGGCGAGCCGATCCCTCTGCCCGAAGCGGGCCAGATGGATACCGGTGACCCGTTCGAGGCGATCGAGGTTCTCCGCGGTGGTGCGTAGCGTGAGGACGAGTGCGCCGTCGTCGCAGGCCAGCTCGACGACGCCGGTCACCGGGCCCTCGAGGTCGAAGGACAGCAGGCCGGTAGCGGAGTCATCGTCCCAACTCGTCGTGATCTTACGGCCCATATGGGCGACGAGCTGACGTCCGTACCGGGCGGGCCGGTCCGTTGGCACATGCGCGACGGAGCGATGACTGAAGACCGGGGTCTCGGATGAGTTCATGATCCGAGGCTACCCTTACCTCCATTGATCACCTTGTTGTGTCCGCCCGGGATGCTGCTGATCCCTGCTCCTTGGCCCCATTAATGATATGCCGAGCCATGATAGTCCCTGATCAGCTTCTCGTACAGGGTCGCCATACTCATCGCCATTGTCGATGAGTCGAACTCCCGGGCCACCTCCAGAGACCCCCTGGACATCTTCTCCAGCTTATCCGGATTGGAGAACAGGTCGTTGAACGCCCGTGCCAGGCTCTCGCCCTCGATGCCGTCGGTCAGGATTGCGTTGCGCTCGGTCAGGCCCTCCGTCATCTGCTCGTCGCAGTACACGATCGGCAGGCCGCTCGACGCCGCTTCGAGGAACGTCATCGGCTGGTTGTCGAAATGGTACGACGCGAGGGAGAAGACGTCCGCCTGTTTGAGCAGGGCGGCGACCTTGTCGCTCGGCTGCATGCCGGTGAATATGACCCGGTTCGCGACATTCAACTCCTCGGATCGCCTCCGCAGGTCCTGCTCGTAGGGCCCTCCTCCGGTGAGGACGAGCGCGACGTTCCTGTCGGAAATGTGCGGGAGCGCCTCGATGAGGGCCTTCTGGCGCTTCTCCGGACTGAGGCGGGCTACTGATATGATGAACTTCTCCCCCGGCTTCTTCGAAATAGGAGAATCGGCGGGATCGGCGTCGCGGTACCGTTTCGTGTCGATGCCGTTCGGGCGCACGTAGCACGGCGCCGTCAGTCCGCCCTCGTCTATCAGAATCCTCGCCAGGTGCTTCGACGGCGATATGCAGGCCTCGCACTTGTTCGCGAAGGCGGCGGTCAGCCTCCAGCCCTGGTGGGAGAAGGTTTCCTTGATCGCCTCCTTGCTCATTGTGCGCAGCTGCTCGCGAGACGGCGTCGGCAGAATCGGCTTGGTTCGCAGCACGATCGGCAGCGCCGCCGTCAGGGCGATGATGCCGGCCGTCACCATGAGCGGGTAGTCGTCGATCAGCTCCGTGTACAGTGTGTGCACGGTTGTGATGTGGGGGATATTCTGCCGCTTGGCCACGCTGTGCGCCAGGACGCCCACGTAGAACTGCATCTGGCTGTGGACGATGTCGAAATCATATTTGTCGAGCCTTCTCGCGAGGCCCGGGTATATGACTCCCGTTTCACGTTTGTCGAAAATATAGCTCTTCGATGATGGAACGCGGATGACGTGATCGTCGTCATCGTCGTACCCCTTGCATTTCGGGGCTATGATGTACACCTCGTGCCCGAGGTCCTCCAATGCTTTTTTCAGGCTTGTCGTTGAAGTTGCCACGCCGTGCACCGACGGCAGATAATCGTCAATAAATATACCGATCCGCACGGTTCATTGTATCACGGATGCGGATATGCGCGCTTCCGGGCCGTGCGTCGGAGCGGAGGAAGGTTTTTCCTATTGCCGGCGACTCGGTTATGCGATTTCCGTATCGCAAACGATTCTCCTCTCGGCGCGATGGGACGTGCTCGTCGTGACTTGAAGATCCACCGATTCGAGAACTTGAGGAGGAGGAGGGGCGTTTCCGTTTTTTCTTTAGTGACGATGGGAATCGTGCGTCTGGCCTTGGTTTTTTGTTGGTTGGTTGAGTGGGGTTGGGTGGTGTCGTTGCCGTTGTTGTGGGTGGGGTTATGACGGGTGGGTGTGGTGGTTTGTCGTGTGTTGGGCTGCGGTGGTCGGGTCTTTTTGGGGGCCGGGGTTCTTCTTTCGGGATCGTGGTGGGCGAGTTGCAGGGGTCGTGCTGTCTATGGGGTCGGTGGGGTCTGGAGGTGGCGGAGGTTGTCGAGCGGTAGGGTGTTCCGGGGGTGGTCGGTTTTGTGGTGGGGGACGGTGCGGCGGGTGTGGTGGGTGATGGTGGCGGGGATGCTCGTCAGTCGCAGGTGGATCGTCCTGGGTTCCCAGGCGCGGGCGGAGGCCTCCGGTACGGTCACCGCCCACGTGAAGAAAGCGGATGGGTTCCCAGGCGTGGGCGGAGGCGTCGGCCGGGGCCGGCGTCTGGGAGAAGGTCGGCAGGTCTGCGGGCCGGGGCCATGATCGGGCGCCAGATACGGTTTTGCGCGAGGCCCTGCGAAGGGACGTGGTCGAGCCGGGTGTCTTTTGTGCGGCGGATGCGGTTTTCTGGTGGCGGGTTCGTGGCCGGTGGCGGGCCTCGAGGCCTGGGAGCCGGCCTCCTTTGTGTTGGTGGCGAGGGCGGTGGCCGGTAGCTTCTGCGATGTCCTCGAAGCGCGGCCGGCCACCCTGGTGGGGCTGCTCGTGGCGCGCGGTTGGCCCGCATGCCCTGGGGCCATCCGGTTAGGTCCGGCGGGTCGGCGGGTCTCGGCGGCGTGCGCCCCGTTCCCGGGGTGGCCGTCGGCGTTGTACGCGGGTGACCAGGCGGTCTGGGGGATGGTGCCCGTGGGTCTGCGGTGTGTGGTCGGGCAGGGTGAACCCCTACGCTGCAGGACGCCCGGCGGCGGGTGAGCGGCTCGATGGTCTTCTTCGCGCCTCCGGCCCCATCGGTGCGCGCCAGGACCCGCCTGCCGGGTCTGGGGCCGGGCCCGGCCTGGTCCAGTGCCCGGCGGATGATCTCGACGTGGTCGGCGCTCGTGCTGCGTCCCGGAAACGCCGGGGCGCAGCACGAGCGCCGCGCGCTCGTCTCCTGCGTTGCCGGTGCCGTGGTCGAACCATGCGGTCAGGGGGGCGGTCACCGAGCCCCTTCTTGAAAGGGTCGGGGCCGCACCCTCCATTTCTCCGAATGGACGTCGAGTGGACGCCCACCAGAGTGGCGTCGATGTCGATCACCGGCGGCCGGTCCGCCCAGACACCGGTCCGCCCAGACGCCAGCGGCCGGTGAGTGCTCGCCGGCCGGGCCCACGCCCGCTGTCTCGCTGTCTTGCGGGCCCGGCCTCGACGGCCTCGGCGGCCTCGACGCGGTCGGCCAGGGTCCCCCACCAGCCGTGAGACCATGGGGTCGGAGGCAACAGACCCGAAGATCTCCTTCTCGCACCGCGGCGAGAGGTCCGACAGGCACCGGCCTCCCAGGGCCGCGCGCACCGCCGGATCCGCCATGACCTTGCCCGGGTCGCGCACCGACCACGGCCGCCGCCACGCAGACAGGGCACCGCAGAGCTCGTTGCCCAGCCCCGCACCCGGACGGCTTCGGTCAGCAGCCTCGCCCCGGCCGGCCCCACCGCAGCAACATCCCCGGACCCCACACCCACCAACCGGATACAACCCGCTTATTCTTCACCACGAGGATACCCTCCCCCTGAAGCTCTCGGACCTCAGCAACCCGCATCATCCCAAGCGAAACGACACCCCACCCCGCCTTCAACACCCCAACAACGAAAACTCGAGGCTAGGATCTCGGGCGGGATGTCGCGCTCCTCGAGATCGAGGTAGGTGATCCCGAGATCGGGGGTATGTGCGATAGCGCCGGGGAGGTCGCTCCACCGGCGGACGCCCGTTGCCCGCTTGCCTCACATGCATTGGCCCGGATCCCGGGCCTGGGCGATGGGGGCCCTCGACTCCGCGTCAGGTGCCTGAGGCGCGCTCCTCGTGTCCGAGTCTGCCGCAAAGGTCCGGAACCGGCCGGAGTGTGCGAGAGGAGTCGTTGGTATTCCAGGCTTTTCTTCACCGATGATTCTGGTGTGGGGCGTCTTTGTGTCAGATTTGGACAACCACTGCCCGTATCGGAGGGCGCCGCGCCCGTCCGCGCGGGGCTCGCACCTGGCGGAACCGGGCCGATCCCGGCGAGGGGTCAGGGTGTGGGTGAGGCGGAGGTGGTTCGGTCCGATGCGCGGGGCGGGTAGGTGATGTCGTCATGGGGTGGGCCGGAGGCCGCCTCGTGGGCGGTGCCGGTGATGGCCTGCAGCAGGGGGATCAGGACCTCGTCGGTCGGGTCCCTGGGTGGGGCGGAGGTGTTGGACCGGACCATGTAGAACCTGATCTCGTAGTCGTTGAGGTAGTGCCAGTTCAGGTAGTAGGCCGATGAGGAGGAGTAGGCCACTCCCTGTCCCTCCAGGCCGTCGGCGGTCACCTCGCGCACGTCGCCGACGTCCGGGTTGGCGCTGATCTCGTCCAGGAGCGGTCGCTCTCTCGGCAGGAGCCCGTAGTCGATCTCGAGGAAGTCGGCGGGGAAGGACTCGTAGGGCGTCACGACGACGAGCCCTAGCACGCACTGGAATGCGACTTTGCCCTGGTCGTAGGAGTGGCGGCTGAAGGTGACTTTGTCGAGTTGTTGGCCCAGGATGGTCTCCATGTCTGCGGCGGTCGTGAGGTCGCAGACGCTGACGTCGTCGGGCACGATGCTCCTCAGCCTCTCGTACCAGGCGGCGTCGGCCGCCGAGGCGGAGGCGGAGGCCGACGCCTGGGCCCGTGCCTCGCGCCACTGCTGCACGCGGGCGCACCCCGCCATCGCCGCCAGTACCATCACCAGGGCCGCGGCCCGCAGGCGCGGCCCGGCCCCGGCCCGGCGGCCGCGCCGCCCCCTCACGGCTCAGCCCTCGTCATCATGGCCGACCGCACTCGACGACCCCGATACGTAGCCCCCTGGAACCGCCTTGTTGATAGCGTCCTGGAGCCTGCTGAGGTTGCTGTCCGGGGGGATGGCGTCCAGTCGAGTGTCGTCGGTGACCTGGCTCATCCAGGCATCGACGCCCGCCAGGTTCTCCTTGGGGGTCTTGGACAGGTCGATGGTGTGGCCGCCCTGGCCGTCGTCGACCACCCACGCGTACCGGTCGGCCGCGGTCTGAACGTCGGGATCGTTGGCGGTGGGGCCGACCTGGTAGGAGTCCTGGTTGATCAGTCCGGCGTGTGCGGCGTCCTGCGCGGCGGCGGCCATCATGGCGTCGGTCAGCTTCAGGGACACCGGCGATCTGGCGGCCTGCGGGTCATCGACCAGCGCGTCGGCGGCCACCGGAGCCAGTATCGTGCCGCCGGCCGAGACCGCCGTGGAGCTGGCCGTCCCGGCGGGCGGCGGCAGGGCCGACAGGCCGCCGGCCAGCACCGTGCTGAACGCCGAGATCGCCGTGTTCGCGCTTCCGTTGAGCTCATCCGTCCTGGAGATGTCGGCGGCGGTCTTGTCCTTGGCCCTGGAGTCGGCGATGCCCACCAGATGCGCTTCCGCCGCAGCACCTCTGCCGTAGGCGTCCGCGATCGCGTCGACCTGCTGGTTGGGATCGTCCTGGCGGGGGGAGACGCCGTCGTGGGAGCGCTTCGAAGCATAGGACGCCAGTCCCGCGCTGATCGTTCCGGTCGCGTCGGCGTTGTCCGCCACGGTGGAGGCCAGCGCGTCCAGGTCCCTCACCGTGGCGTTCCCCAGCTGTTCGGCCGTACTCCGGCTGATCAACGCGTCCGGGTTCCCGTCAACGCCATGGATCCCGTCGCCCCACGCCGCTGTGACCTCGTCGGGGCAGTTGGCCAGCAGCACCCCGACGCGCGCCTTGGCGTCATCGTTGTACAGGTCGGTCTTGTCGCCGGTGCGCGAACCGAGCCCGTGGATGGCGTGGCCGGCGAGCTGCGCGGCCCGTTCGCTCTGCGCGCCGAGCGCGCTGGTGCGCAGGCAGGAGGCGGCCGCCACCGCGCCGGCGAAACCCGCCAGGCCGGTGCTGTCCCATTTCCGGCCGGCCAATGCATCGACCCGGCTGGTGTCCACCGACCCGTCATTGGCCGTCGGGGCGAGGTAGCCCAGAGCCGCGAACCGATTATTGCCCATCGCATCCAGCACCCCGGCCATGGGATCCGTGCACCCGTCCAGGAGCACCATCCCCGCCCTGGAGTAGAACTGGGACTTGTGCATCTCCGCGTTGACATCATCGAGGTCGATGTCGTCGAGATGCTCGGCCAGGCCGATCAGAAGGTACCGATTGAATTTAAGATCGTTCACGTGATCGCCATCGGCGTCGTGCCCGCCGAGCATGGCGTTCAGGACCGTGATATGCCCGTACTCGTTCGGTACATCGCCGTCCACTGATTCCGCCAGCGTCTCGGCGACCGACTCGGCGCGTTCCTTGCTCCACCGCCTGGAGGCCGACGCCAGCAGCGTCCCCAGCGTCTCGGCGATCTCGGTGGCCTGGTCGGAGACCACGTCGCCGGAACCGCGGAACGGGAAGTTCGTGAGATTCTCGACGCCGATGGAATCGATGACGCCCTCCGCATAGGCCGCACCGGCCTGGTTGTCGCGTATCGAGGCCATGACCTCTTCGTACGTGCGCTTGCTCTCCGGAGTCCTCCCCGTCCGAATGGCCACGAGATCCGCCCCATCCTTGGAGCCCTGCGCCCAGGAGGCCAGCTCCTCCTCGGTATTGATGTCGTCGGACACCTCCAGGGTGATAGCGCCGTCGGCGTCCATCGTCCCCACGCCCGACTCGTTGACCTCCACGATCTTCCGCTTGCAGTCGTCGAGCTCGGAGGCCCGATTGCGCACGTTCTCGATCGCCGTCGAGATCCTCATCATCTCGTCGGAGGGGAAGGGGTTCAATGGTTCCCCTTCGGCGGCGATCTCGTTATCGATATTGTTCTTGGCCGTCTCCGCGGCATCGGCCAGGTCGTTCAACGATGTGATGAACGTCTGAAGATGATCGGGATTCAGGGATACTTTCGTCATCGGTACAATCTTTCGGATGTCATCATGATCCGGGCGCCACTGACCGGAGAGTCTCCCGCGCCCTCGTTCTCAACCGTTTCCAGCGCCCTACGTCTGCTGCTCCCCGACGGCTTCGGACAGATCGATGAAAGCCGCTGCCAGTTCGTCCACGTCCTGCTCGGTGCACTCCGCCTCGGCGTCGGCCAGTGGTCCTGTCCAGGTGTCGGGGGCGTTCACCTTGCTGCCGTACGTGAATCCGGGAGCCATGCAGACGTACTGCGAGTCCAGCCCCAGCTCCTCGTTCTTGCCGTCGATGTAGGTCTTCAGCCTTCTCAGGGCCTCCTGCCTGGCACCCTCGTCCATGCTCGGCCTCCCTCGTGATAGTGCCGTGACTCGACCACTGAATCACTATCGGGCCTTTGGTGCAAGACTCCGCCCGACGGCGCAGTGCGTCGAGCCGATCGCCGGTCTGCGCGCGCAGCGGGACTGAACCGATCTCGGCACGAAACTCGACCGATCTCGACGCGGAACTGAACCGATCTCGGCGAAGGGGCGGGCCGTCGGATCGCTCGCCGGGTCGCCGGGCCGCTGGCCGGGGATCGGCGCGCTCCGCGATTGTGCATGCTGTACATGTGTGATATACACGGTATGTGCACATCGTTCTCTCCCGGACGTCCGGGACGCCCATGTACGAGCAGATCGTCGACCAGATCCGGCAGGCCATCTGGTCCGGCGATCTGCCCGCCGGGACCCCGCTGCCCTCGCTGCGCAGGCTCGCGAGGGACCTCGAGGTCTCCCTCATCACCACCACCCGCGCCTACAACGACCTCGCCGCGGCCGGCCTCATCGCCAACCAGGCCGGCCGCGGCAGCTTCGTCCTCCCCCAGGACGAGGCCGAGACCCGCGAACGACTCCTCGTCCGGCTGGACGCCCAGCTCGACGACGCCGTCGCCACCGCGCGCCTGGTCGGCCTCGACCTCCCCGATCTCCACGAAAGGACCGCACAACGATGGACCGAGAAGAAGCGGACCGGCGGGAAGCCGGCCGAGAAGGAATGAGCGGGCCGGCGCCCACGGGCGAGGCCCGTCCGAGGCCCGAGAGCGCCATCCGCCTGGATGCCGTCGTGCGCACGCAGGGCTCCTTCACGCTGGGGCCCCTCGATATGACCGTGCCCGTCGGCATGGTCACCGGATTCGTCGGCCCCAACGGGGCCGGCAAGACCACCACCATCAAGGCGATGCTCGGCATGGTCGGCATCGACGCCGGTTCGATCGGCGTGCTCGACGGCGGCCCCGGGGCCCGCCGCGATCGCATCGGCGTCGTCCTGGACACCGTGGCCCTGCCCCGGGAGTGGACGGCCGTCTCCGCCGCCCGCAACCTGGAGCGCTTCTACCCCGACTGGGACCGGGACCTGCTCGACGACCTCCTGGCCCGGCTGGACGTGCCGGCCCGGGTCAAGGTGAAGGACCTGTCGCGGGGACAGGGCGTCAAGCTCCAGCTCGCCCTCGCTCTCGCCCACCATCCCGAGCTCCTCATCCTCGATGAGCCGACCTCGGGCCTGGACCCCGTCGCGCGTCTGGAGGTCCTCGACATCTTCCGCGACTTCCTCATTGCCGAGGGGCGGACGATCCTCTTCTCGACCCACATCACCTCCGACCTGGAGCGGATCGCCGACCACCTTCACGTGATCGGCGCCGGCCGCACCCGCTTCGCCGGGCCCCTGCCCGATCTCTTCGAGCAGTGGGCCGCGGCCCGCGGACCCGTCTCCGCTCTGACGCCCGAGGCCGAGGCCGTCCTCGTCGGGGCCCGGCACAACGGGGCGGGCGTCTTCTCGGGGCTCATCAGGACCGCGGACACCGCCGTCTTCGGCCCCGACGTCCTCATCGAGACCCCGTCCATCGACGAGGCCGTCGTGGCCATGACCCGCGGCCCGGACCCCGACCGCGGTCGCACTCGTCCCACCGCCGCGCCCGCGGCACTCGCCGAGAAGCAGTGAGAGAAGCACTGGAAGAAGCACTGAGAAGAGGCGCCGATATGCACATCATCTGGAACCTGCTGCGCGCGGAGCTGTCCGCCCACGCCGCCACGCTGCGCACCTTCGCGGTCATCACGGCCGTGATCGTCGGGACGAACCTCGCCATGGGCGGGGCGACGCCGGCCATCGCCATATGCGTTCTGACGGTCGGCTTCCTGCCCGGCCTCCTGTTCGCGCAGGACGAGCGCGCGCACCTGGACACCATGTACTCGATCCTGCCGGTGACGCGCGCGCAGTTCGTCGTCGCCCGCTATCTGCTCGTCGTCCTGGCCGCCGCTGTTGCGGCTCTCGTGGGCGTCGTCGTCGCGCGGATCGACGACGCCGTGCGCGGGCCCGGGGCCGGTGTCCTCCCCCTGTCCACGGCGGGGGTCGCGGGCCTGGCCGTGGCGGCGGTCGGCATGGTCGCCGCCGTTCAGCTCCTCCTCCTGTTCTCCCTCGGCCACGCGCGCACGGGGGTGTACGCCTACGGCGCGACCATGGTCCTCATGTTCGGCGGAATGTTCCTGATCGAGAGGTTCCCCGACCTGGCCCTCACCATCATCCGGTGGGCGGGCTCGCCGTGGGCCGGGGCGGCCGGACCGGGGGCCGCGGCGGCGGTGCTCGCCCTGTCGGCCATGGGCGCGGTGCGTCTCTACCGGCGTCGGAGCCTGTGAGGCCGAGGCACCGCTGAGCGGGTCGGGACGCGGGCCCGGCCCGCCCTTCGCCGAGACCGGTTCAGTTCCGCATCGAGATCGGTCCGACGGCGCCATGCCCCGTCGAGGCGGGCAATCCTGCGCGGGTCCGACAGCGTCGTCGTCCGGCTCGTTCCGACATGCCCGCCTCGTGTCTCCGGCCTCTTTTCCCCCACTGGTGCGACCGTCAGCGGCGAAGACGACGGTAGTCGGCGTCGAAGTAGCGGCCGGCGCGGATGTCGTAGGTCATTCCCTCGTAGGGGGCCTCGGCGATGACCTCTTATCAGCTCCTTATCGCGTGCGGCTCATCCGGATGCCTTCGTGCGCGGCGCGGCTCGTCGGACCGCCACGCCCATCATGACGCCGGCCAGGACTTGGATGCCGGCCAGGACCCACCATCCGATCAGGGCTGGAGTGGTCACGAGAATGCTGAACACAGTTGGTCCGATCATCACGCTAAGATCCAGCCCGGAGTTGAAAGTACCTTGGTACTCGCCCAGGCGATCCCCCGGTGCTAGGTCGAATGCCAGTTCCCAACTGGCGGCTGACTGCAAGAGTTCCCCGATCAGGTGGAAGAGGGCCGCGACGATGAGCGCCGTCACCTGCAGCGGCCCTGCGAGGCTGCTCGAGCACACCAGCAGGAGAACGGCTGCAGCGAGGGCTAGACCCGTTCCGAGGCATGCATGCGCGGCGTCGCGAGGCGTTTTCACGAAGGTGCTCATCGGCACCTGGACGAGCACGACGCCGATGGTGTTGATGAGAACAACCACCGAGATGAGGTAACTGGGCGCGGAGGTGCGCTCGCTGATCCACAGCGGGAAGGCGACGCTGAGCATCGGCACGTGAGTCATCAGGATCGCGCTTAATCCGACGACCATCAGGAAGCATGGATTCTTCATGACCGGCACCGAGGCGATCGCAGGAGTCCTTGGGGAGGACTCGGTCTTCCCGCCCTCGGCGCTGCCTCTCGGAGCATTCGCGTAGGGCAGGCTGACCGACGCTGTCAGTGCCGCACCAAGAAGATACCCCACCGGTACGGCTCCCATGGCGATCGTTGTGGCGGTTGGCGACGCGTAGCCCAGCGCTACTCCGCCGAGGGCAGCACCCACGGCCATAGCGGCGTTGGCCACGGACCTCACCGTGGCGCGGTAGGTGACGAGGCGCTCTCGGCCCACCATTGCGGCCATGAAGGGACCGCGGACCGCGGCTCCGCCTCGTCCGGCGATGGAGACGGCGCCCACCATGACACCGAGCAGAACGGGTGAGGTGGAGACCAGGTATCCCGCGGCCGCAACAGCCTGGACCACGCCGAGGGCGGGCATGAGCCTGCGAAGATTACGGCCGTCGGACCACGCGCCCAGGGCGATGCCCGCTACCAGACCCAGCATCGCCCCGCAGGTCAGCGCGAATCCGAGGTGCACCGGCGTGATATTGAGGTTCTGGGTGACGAAAACAACCTGGACTGTGAGCATAAGGCCCGTCCCCAGGCTGCTCACGAAGTTCGACGCCAGGTACCGCAACTCGTTCGAGAGTCGTTTGTGGGGTCGAGGAACACAATCGTCACTTATTGTCATGACTTTCTTGCGTGGTCGGCGATTCGGGGTGCGAGCGGCGCGGAGAAAATACCTCTCGTCACTGAGAAACGATCATCCGGCACTATCCGCTCTCCGCGTGCCACTCGATGGATTCGAGGGCCCGTCGAAGCTCGGCCGAGGAATTCGCTCGCACGATCATACCTCCGACGGCGTCGACGGAGTGCTGCGGCTCGGCGGTCGTGCGTGGACGCGTCCAGGTCGACGCGACCCATTCGGGGAGCGGGTCGCCCAATGCGGGAACGACGGCGGTGAAGAGCATCCACCCTGCCGAGGTCTCGGGCGGCGGCGTCGGAGTGATGGCGTCGCCGAGGCCCGCGGCCAGGAGGTAGCCCTCTCGGGCCAGATCTCGACCCGTCGCCTCGCGAACCGCGGCTCGAATCCCGCCGCCCCCCATGCGGGCGCCCACCTCGCCGGCGGTCACACCGCTCCCGTTCGGGCTTTCGAAGAGCTCGAAGTGGAGCATGGTCGCTCCGTGATCCCGTGGGAGGCTCTCGACGAGATGTTCGACGCACCGTCGGGCCTCCGGGTAGGTCGGGTCGCTCTTATCCAGGGTGTACGAGGTGTAGTTATGCGTGGCGTAGGCGCCGGGAGGGGCCAGCGTTCGAGAGACCGAGAAGGTCTTGATATCGGGGCCCGACAGTGTGACGTCGCAGTGGAGCCCGTCGCCGACGACGTACTTCTCCCACATCAACCGCCCTGCGTGAAGGTCATCCAGAACTGGCGTCACCGCCGCCAGGACGTCGGCGTGCCGAGCGTCGGCATCGATCGTCACCAGGCCCTTGGCCCCCATGCCGTCCAGGGGCTTGACCACTCCGCGGCCATGCTCGTGAGCCAACGCCACGATATCGCTCACGCATCGCACCGCTGAGGCGGGGGCGGCCGCGAGACCGGCGTTCGCGAAGAGGCGCTTCATCATGAGCTTGTCGCGGAAGGCGAGAGCCGTGTGGGCCGACATTCCGGGCAGGCCCAGCGCGTCACGGATCTCGGCCACGCGCAGGACGTCCTGCTCGGCGTTGCTGACGATACGGTCGGCGCCCATCGCCCGCGCCTCGTCGTAGGCGATGGCCATCGTCTCCGGTGAGAAGTAGTCCTTCGCCTCGATCACCTTCACGCCCTCGGCGTATTCTCCTCGCCGGACGGATCGCGGACCCGTGATGAGCGTCAGATCGGCCCGGGGGTCGGCCTGGAGGAGCCAGTGGTCGACCGGCGACGAGGAACTCGGCTGCTGCAGGATGAGTACGCCGGTCATGCGTAGACCAACCTGAAGGACTCCGCGATGCGGGTCGCGGACGCGGTCACGTCGTCGGCATCGGCGTGGAAGACGACGTAGCCCGATCCGGCCGAGGAATGACGGTAGCCGGATGTGCGGCCGGCCCGGCAGGTGACGACGACTTCGTCGACTCCCGGCAGGGCCGCTATCTCGTCAGCGGGGGTCCAGTCCGCGACGGGCCGCTCCGCCTCGGGCAGCATCACGCAGGCGATCACCTGAGACGTGTCGTTCTCGATGCCGCGGGGGACCTCGCGACCCAGCGTGGTCGTGACGAAGGCGTCCCACGCGTTGACGCCCAGGTGATGCTTCATGAGCGGAGAGCAGCTTCCGCCCCCGGGGCGTCCGGCGATCTCGCCGACGACGAAGCCCTCAGTGGTCTCGAAGATCTCGCAGTGGGTGACGCCGTCGGTCACGTTCAGTGCGGCCACGGCCGCGGTGGCTAGAGATTCGACGCGGCCGTGGGCGGGATCGTCCGGATGGACGGTATAAGAGCCGCGCGAGCCCGGCTCGCGCCAGTTCATCGGCGGCGCGAAATAACGTCCGACGAGGTCGTACATGATGACGCCTCCGGAGATGACGGCGTCGACGTGGTACTCGGCGATGACATCGAGTTTCTTCTCGATCAGGGTGTAGTAGTCCTCGGTGCTGACGTAGGAGGGCGGACTGGCGAGTGCGGCCTCGCGTTCGCTCTCGGTGGTCACGGCGGTGATGTGGACGGCGCCGGTGCCGCGGGACGGTTTGATGATGAGCGGGAGCGGTCGGGAGGAGACGGCCTCACGGAACTGGTCGAGACCCCGGATCGCCTGGAACTCGGCGACAGGAAGACCGGCGGCCCGCCAGGCCCGCTTCATCAGGTACTTGTCGGTGAGGCGCGCGCACTCCTCGAAGCCGGGCCCATCGAGCCCGAAGTAGGAGCGGACGAAACCGGCGGGCTGTACCGCGCGCTCGGTGCCGCCGATGACGCCAACGGGGTCGATCGATTCCAGCAGGCGGGCGAACTCCTCGCGAACAGCGGTGAAGTCCTCCATCGCGGGGACTGAGAAGACGGGATCGAACCCGGCGGCCTCGTAATCTGCGCGGTACTTGTGCTCGGTGAAGATGATCATTCTGTAACGAGGATCTTCTGCCGCCTGCCTCTTGAGCCCTGAGACTCGATTTGTGGCAAAGACGACTAAGGTGTCGGTCATTGTTTTCCTCGCTTGAAATCTGTGCGATCAGGGATGGAAATTATTACACGTGAACGAGGTGTTCGAATGACATGCTGTGAACCCTGTGGTTCTCCTTCGCGATCTGTCCAGGTGGTGGCAGTGCCTGTCGGGGCGCATGCCCGGTTGTTGTCAACGTGGAGGTGCAAGCAACTGTAACTATAGTGACCTTTGAATGCGTTTGCGGAGCCGACCAGGGCCCGCCGGGCGGTCTCGGGCGTGGGGCGGGATCGCACAGCTCCTCTCACGCGCGCCGTCCCCTCCCGCGCACGCCGTCGAGCCGGGGCCCGCGACTCACAGCGGGTTCATGGGGAGCGGATGCCCGGCTGATAGAGACCTCCTCGACAGTGGAGCCCATCGACCGCGCCCGGGCGGCGTCGGGCGACTCGCCGCGTCGCCGTCCGGCGCCCCCGGCGGCACCGGACGCCACGTCCTCCGGTGCGCCGCCCGTCGAGCTCAGCGGGCCTGCCGAACCGGTCGGCCCGCCACCCACGGAACCGAGGAGATGCACCATGCCCCCTTCGACAACGCCCCCGACCCCGTTCACGCCGCCCCGCCCGCCTCTCTCCGACGCCGATGCCGGCGGTCCGCCCGACTCGGGGTCTCCTTCGCCCTGCGGCGCCGCAGCCTTCTGGTGGGAGGCCTCGGCATGGCGGCCGCCGGTGTGCTCATGGCCTGCGGTTCCGGCGGCGCCGACGCCACCCCCTCCGGCTTCTCGACCGCGACCGGCTCCTTCACAGGGACCGACGGGACCGACGCCGATGCGGGCGGCACCGCCTCGGGCCCCGAGTACCACGAGGCCAGCGCCTCCAACACGCCCCTGTCGGCAGGCACCTGGAGCGGCACCATCGGCGACAAGCAGGTGACTCTCTCGGGCGCCTACCTCGTGGACGGCATCACCGCCACCATCGACGGAGGCACCTTCGAGTCCACCGCCGCCGACCAGACCGTTTTCCTCGTCGTGAACGGCGGCAGCCTGTCGATCACCAACGCCAGGATCGCCAAGTCCGGCGACGCCTCCACCGACGGTCAGCACGGCGTCGATGACTCCTACAACTTCTACGGCCTCAACTCCGCCGTCGTGACCGTGGGCGAGGGCTCCGCCGTCACCGTGGGCGAGACGACCTTGACGACAAACGCCTCCGGGGCCAACGCCATCATCGCCACCGGGGCCGCCACCGCGACCGTGACCGCCTGCGCCATCGCCACCACCGGCGAGTCCTCCCGCGGACTGCACGCCACCTACGCGGGCGTCATCAACGGCTCCGACCTGGCCATCGAGACCCGGGGCGCCCACTGCGCCGCCGTCGCGACCGACCGCGGCTCGGGCACCGTCACCGTCGATGGCGCCAACACCTTCACCACCAATGGCGACGGCTCCCCGTGCCTGTACTCCACCGGTCGGATCACCGTGTCCGGCCTGACCGGGCGGGCCAACGCCTCCCAGGCCGTCGTCGTCGAGGGCAGGAACCACGCCGTCGTCTCCGACTCGACCCTGACCAGCGCCTCCGACAGGGGCGGAGTCATGCTCTACCAGTCGATGTCAGGGGACGCCGCCGACTCCGACGCCGCCACCGGGGTCTCCACCCTCTCCTTGACGGATGTGAGCCTCACCTGTACCCGGGAGGCCCCGATCCTCTACGTCACCAACACCTCCTCGCAGGCGACCCTCACCCGCTGCGCGCTGGAGGCCCCCGGGGGCCTGGCCACGGCCGACGAGGACCGCTGGGGGACGGCCGGCTCCAACGGCGGCGTCCTGGCCCTCACCATGGACGCCACCACCTCCGATGGCGCCATCACCGCCGGCTCGTCATCCTCCATCACGGTAACGACAACGGGCGGGGGAACGGCCACGGGGACGACCTCGGGCGGCGTCACCGTCTCCTGAGCCCCGGGGCGGCGGGGTCGCCGTCGCGCCCCTGGCCGGTGCCGGGGGGACGGCCCCGACGGGTGGCGGCCCGCCAGGCGAACTCCTGGACGAGGGCCGTCGTCCAGGCGCGCTGGGTGTGCGAGCCCACGCCGAGGTGCCCGCCCTCGGCGGTCTCCAGGTAGGAGACGTCCTGGCCCAGTGCGAGGAGCCGGTGCGCCATCGCGCGGGCGTGCACGGGGTGGACGCGGTCGTCGCGCGTGGAGGTCAGCAGGAGCAGCGGCGGGTAGACGCGCCCGGCCTCCAGCGAGTGGAGGGGCGACAGCTCCCGCATCCAGGCCCATTGGTCGGGGTCGTCCGGGTCGCCGAACTCGCTCGCCCAGAAGGCCCCCGCGAGCAGGTGGGTGTACCGGCTCATGTCCGTCAGCGGCACCTCGGCCACCGCCCCGCCGATGAGATCCGGATGGCGGGTGAGCATCTGCCCGACGAGCAGTCCCCCCGCCGAGCCGCCGTGGACCACGAGCCGCTCCGGCGTCGTCGCCCCTCGCCGGATGAGCGAGCGGGCGACCGCCGCCAGGTCCTCCAGCACCCGATGGCGCCCCGGTCCCGTGGCCGTCAGATGCCAGCCCGGCCCGTACTCGCCGCCGCCGCGCGTGTTCGCGACCACGTAGGTTCCTCCCCGCTCCAACCACCCCTTGCCGGTCAGCGGCTGGTAGCAGGGCATCTGCGAGGTCCCGAAGGCTCCGTAGGCGTACAGCAGCGTCGGTCCGGGACCGGAGCGCGGCCGGCCGACCTGGAAGTAGGGGATCCGGGTGCCGTCCTCGCTCGTGGCCATGTGCTGGGTCACGCCGACGCCGCGCGCGTCATAGAGGGCGGGAGCCTGCCGCAGTACGGACATGCCGGTGATCTCGCCGGCCTCGGTGAGACGGCCCACGGCGAGGGACGCCGGCGTCGTCCAGCCCTCCGCGGAGATCCACAGGTAGTCGGTGTCCCGCGAGCGGACCGCCCGGGTGCTCACGGTCAGCAGGGCGCGGCCGGGGCGCAGCTCCGTGCTGTCGGCGCCGTCTGTGCCGCTTGCGCCGTGAGCGGCTCCTGCGTCGTGAGCGCCGACGGGGTCGTCGGGCGTCGAGCGGCCGGGCGGGTCGGCGGCGCCGGTGAGGTCGATCCCGTGGCGGGCCCACTCGCCGTTCCCGGAGGCGGGAGGCGTGCGCACCTCGAGGCGGCTCGCGACGTCGTCGAGGACGGTGAGGACCAGGTGATGGCGCGTCCAGGCGGCAGCGGTCAGGGCGGACGACGGCGTGGGGGAGAACAGGACGGTCATGGTCCGGTCGCCGGCGAGATAGTCGTCGAGGCGCGCGCCCAGGAGCGTCCCGGCGGGGTGGGTGCGCCCGGCCACCCGGCAGGGCTCGCGCAGCTCGACGGTGAGCCACTCGGCACCGACCCCCGCGGACGCCGACTCGGGCACGTCGAGCCGGATGGCGCCGTCGGGCACGACCATCCCGCCCGAGCCCAGCGCGGCCCTGGCCGCCTCCTCGCCGGAGGGGGCGACGACGTCGTCGGGCAGGAGCCAGACGCGCACGGCCCCCGCCGAGGGCATGGCCATGAGCCACGTGCGGCCCCAGGCGTCGCGGGAGGCCTTCGCGACGATCGCGTCCGGCGGGATCGTCAGGAGCACCTCCGCCTCCTCGATCCGCTGGCCGCGGCGCAGACGACGGACCTGCCGGGGGAAGCCCGCCGGCGACAGGGACCCCTCGCCGAAGTCGGCCGAGACGAGAACCGCGCTGCCATCGGCATCGCCCCACGTCAGGGAGCCGTGCGACGCCGGCCGGCGGAAGCCCCCGTCCGCCTCGGCCACGAAGCGACCGGTGTCCAGGTCGAGCTCCTCGGTCGTGGCGGCGTCGGAGCCCTCCTCGGACAGGGTGACGAGGGCACGACGCCCGGCGAGCGGCCCCTCGGCGAGCACCTGCGCCCCGCCCCAGGTCAGGTGCCTGTCGCGCGCGTGGGAGAGCTCGTCGATGTCGAGGAGCGTCTCCCAGCGGGTGGCGGCCCCGTGCCCGTCTCCGCGCCCGGCAAGGGCGCCGCTCCCGGTGGTGGGGGCGCCGGAGGCGTAGGACTCCCACGTCGTGCGTCGCCACAGGCCCCGGGGATGGGCCGGGCCGACCCAGATGTTGTAGAGCATTCCGGCGGCCTCGCTCACGGCCGGGACGCGGTCGGGCGCGTCGAGGATCCCCTGCATGTCGTCGACGAGCCGGAGGAATGCGGGGTCGTCGCCGAAGGCGCGCTCGGTGGCCTCGTTGCGCTCCGACACCCAGGCGCGGGACGCCTCGCCGTCGATCTCGTCGAGCCAGGCGGGAGTCGTCGACGGCGAGGCGGGGCGGCTGCTGTCCGCGGTGTCTGGCGCATGATCTTCGACTGGTGCATGGTCTTCCACACCAGTATTCGAGCACATCGGGGCGGGGCGGGACGAGTTCGTTGTCGTGGTCGTCGGCGGCCAGGGCGCGGCGCATCGCGTGCCCAGCACCGAGCAGTCGTGCCCTTGCGGACTCGGGCGATCTCACAGAGACTCTCATCGAGAAGAAACCATGACCGTCGTCCCTTGAGAACCCGGGAGATCTCCGCCCCGAGGGTCTCATCGTGCACGCTCCTGGCGCCGGGAGACCGGCAGCGACGGGCGCGAGTCAGATGCCCGGGGCGATCCGTGCACCAGTGTCAAGAGCGTTGACGGAGAGCGACCGGGCCCCGAGTTTCTCGGCGACCCGCCGGATCGCGCCTCTGAACCGCGCCGGACCAGTCGGCACGACCCGACATCATCCATATCGCCCGCTCGCGCGGTCGTACCTTAGAGCCTCTCTAAGGTACGACCTGGCGCCGTGACGTACGACCTGGCGTGGGAGGGTACGACCGCGCGCAACGACGTACGACCGCGCGGGACCTCGGGGACAGCTGGCAGCGTCGGGGCACCCGGGACCGCTGGCAGCGCCGGGGGCGCCGGCAGCGTCAAGGGCGCAGGACCGCGGGGGTGCTGGCCCATAGGATCAGACGCCCGGGCCGCGGCCATCAGCGCTCGGTCATCGGTGCCAGTCCCTCCGTGAGAACGCGCGCAGGCCTTTGAACATGCTCGCAGGCCCGCTCCGAGCCCCCGACGACGCTCTCCGACGGCGCCTGCCGACGACGCGCCCCGGGAACGCGAAGCGATCCTTCCAGTCACGTCCGAACAAAGACTTCCCGGGCTGCGCGCCTGTGGCAGGCTCACCCCATGCGCAAAGAGGCCTTCCCCCGCACCGACCGCCCTCGCGTCGTCGTCACCACCGACCCCGAGCTCGACGACCTCAACTCCATGATCCGTCTGCTCACCCATGCCGATGAGATCGACCTGCGCGGCCTGGTCTACGCGGGATCCGAGTGCCACTGGGCGGGGGACCCCGATCGCGGTATCGCCCCGCACCGCTGGCCCGCCCCCGGCGAGACCCTCCACATCGAGACGGCGATCAACGCCTACGCCCGGGTCGAGGACACCCTGCGCGTCCACGACCCCCGTTTCCCCACGGCTGATCACCTGCGGTCCCTGGTCCGCGTGGGCAATGTCGCCGTCGCCGGCGAGATGGACGACGTCACCCCGGGCTCCGCCCTCATCGCCGATCTCCTGCGCGAGACCGCGCTGACCCCCGACGGGGCTCTGGCCGACGACGGCGCGCCGGCCGACGCCACCCGTCCGCTGTTCGTCCAGGCCTGGGGCGGGGCGTCCACCATCGCCCGCGCTCTGCGCAGCGTCGAGGAGGAGCTGGGGCCGCGCCCCGACTGGCCGGATCTCAAGCAGCGCATCCTCGACCGGCTCGTCATCTCCTCCTTCGCGGAGCAGGACTCGGCTCTCGACAGCTGCATCCGCCCCGCCTGGCCGGGACTGGAGCACCGCGAGGTCGCCACCATCACCTGGGGCTACATGACCCGCACGGTGCTGCCGCCCCGGGACCAGGATCTCGTCGGCGCCGAGTGGACCCGGAGGAATGTCAGCGCCCGGGGGCCGCTCGGAGCCGCCTACCGCGTCTGGGGCGACGGCCGTCGGATGGCCGGCGACTTCGACGACGAGGACTACTTCGGCGAGTCCGGCAGGAGCGAGGAGCAGCTGCGGGACCAGGGCTACCGCGTCTGGTGCCCGCTTCAGGAGCCCGGCGCCTTCATCTCCGAGGGCGACACCTCCAACCTCACCCCGCTGATCCCCAACGGCCTGCGCTCCTGGGAGGACGCCTCCTTCGGCGGATGGGGCGGACGCCAGACGCCCGACCCCGAGCATCCCGACACCCTTACCTCCGACATGGTCTTCGCCCTGCCCGGGGCCCCGGCTCCCACCCGCGACAGGCTCGTCGTCGACCGCGCCGCCGACGGCTCCGCCCCGCCCGAGTACCACATGACCCGCTGGTGGCGGGCCGTCCAGAACGAGTTCGCCGCCCGGCTCGCGTGGTCGGTGACCCCGCGCTACGACGACGCCAACCATCCGCCGCTCGTCCTCGTCTCCGGCGCCCCCGCCACCGCCGAGGGCGGTCTGGCCCGCGATGCGCGCCCCGGCGAGGTCGTCACCCTGACGGCCACGGCCACCGACCCCGACGGCGACGATGTCCTCCTGCGCTGGTGGGCCTATCCGGAGGCCGGGTCGAACCCGTGCCCCGCGCCCCCGCGGCTCCAGGACGACGGCGCCGGCACCGTCGTCGTCACCGTCCCGAGGGGCGCCGAGCCGGGCCAGGCGATCCACCTCATCGTCGAGGGCACCGACACCGGAGCCCCACCCCTCACCCGCTACCAGCGTGTGGTGCTCACGGTGGTGTGAGCCGGGCCCTGCGGAGCTCGCGGGCGTCCGCCAGGTTCGATGTTGAGCGGCCCGCGAGAGTGACGCTGCCCCGCGCGGCCTCAGGCCCGCGGGGCGACGGGCGCGATGTCCGCGTAGGAGGCCGCGGCGCCCGCGGACAGGACCGCCGTCGAGCCCGCGCGCAT
>ERZ772993.257-NODE-257-length-28038-cov-8.537290_pt1 | contig 28038 bp, 21 predicted proteins | sample MGYA00580670_ERZ772993 | MGnify/ENA primary metagenome ERZ772993 (study PRJEB29015, sample SAMEA2737936) | human oral metagenome | biome: human oral; feature: human-associated habitat; material: dental | place: China | collected 2136 ... | reverse complement strand
TCAGGGATCTGAGCGTGTACCTCTCCGCGATGCCGGGCGCGGCGAACCGGATCCACTACTACCGCGACGAGAAAGGGCTGGAGGTCGACTTCGTCGTCGAGCTCTCCGACGGCAGGTGGGGGGCGTTCGAGGCGAAACTCTCCGACGCGAAAGCCGATGACGCGGCCGCCGACAAGCTCATGGCCTTCCGCCAGAAGACCGCGCGCAACCCGTTGGCGCAGACGCGTCCCCCGGAGTTCCTCGCCCTCCTGGTCGGCAAGGGCGACATCGCGTACAGACGCTCCGACGGCGTGCTCGTCATTCCCGTGGCGGCGCTCGAGGCGTGAGTGCGGCCCCTGTTCGTCCGCCAGCGCGCGCAGACGAGCGCACCACGGTGAGGGCGTGAACCACTCACCGGCCCCCGCCTCGTCCGGCGGCGGTGCCTGCGGCCAGCGCCCGAGGCGGGGGAGGGGAGGAGGCTCCCCGGGCCAGTGCGCGCGGTGGAGGGGTCGGAAGCGGACCGGGCAGGGGGCCGGGGTCAGCGCGCGCCGCGCACCCGTTCCTCCATGTCGGGGGCAGGGAACCACACGATGCGGCGGCCCCGCTTGGTGCGGGCCAGGAACCCCGCCTCCTCGAGGCCGCGCAGGTCGTTGTGGGCGGTCTGGGCGGACACGCGGTGGGTGCTCTGGTGGTCGACTGCGGAAACAGAACCACTGGGGTCGCGCAGGAACGACTCGATGACGGCGATCTGCCGGTTGTTCAGCTGCGTCCCGCGCAACAGGGCCGCCGCGCGCCCCAACTCCGACGACTTCCTGGCGAGGTACTCGTGCAGGTCGGTGATGGCGCGCGAGATCACCCGCGACTGTGCCAGCAGGAAGTGGGTGAGGTCCCCCTCGTCCTGTTCGACGCGCAGGAAACTGCGGGCGTAACGGGCGGGGGCCTGGCGCAGCAGGCGCGAGATCGACAAGAACTCGGCCAGGAAGAAGCCCTGGTGGAGCATCGACCACTGGAAGACGGCGCGCGCGGTCCGGCCGTTGCCGTCCGCGAAGTAGTGGTCGTACCCCATCATGAAGTGCACGATGATCGACCGGACCAGCGGGGGGACGTACTGGTCGGCGAAGTCGCCCGCCCCATTGGCGAAATCGCAGAGGCGCCGCATGCGTTCCGGCAGTTGTTCGGCGGGTGGGGGGACGTGGAGCACTTGGTCGTCCGTCTCGTCGCCGTAGATCCGGATGCGCTTCTCGCCCGGCTGCTGGATCCTGCCCGCGTCGGCGGGGTCGTCCAGGGTCCCCTCGGTGACGACGGCGTGGATGTTGAGGACCATTTGGGGAGTCAGCGCCTGGTCCTTGAGCTCGCGCACCCGTTCAAGGGCCATGTAGTTCTTAAGGATCATCTGCTCGGAGCGGTCCCGTGGGCGCCGTTTCTCCCGGAGCATGCGCTTGGCGTCCCGCCGGGTGGTCGAGGCCCCTTCCAACTGGGAGGAAGTGATCGCCTCCTCGTACAGGGAGTTCACCAGGTACCGGTCCCGCGTCACTGGGTTCGCGACCGGATCGGGCAGCTCCAGGCGGCCCCTCGCCTGGGAGGAGATGTCGTCGATGAGGCGCAGCAGGGGGTCGGGCAGGTTGAAGGAGAAACGCGTGCCGTCGATCATCGTGAAGGGGGTGGGGTGGGCGGTGCGGGCCCGGTCCTGGCGGACGGCGTACCACCATTGTTCCCGCGTGAGGGGCTCGGGCGGTTCATGGTGGGCGAACCACTCCCATGGGTGGTACTCGCGGTCTTCGGCGCCCCCCAGGACGATGCTCAACGTCCGTGCGTCCGGTGGCGCGCCGCCGGACAGCAGGGCCGCGAGAACCGCATCGTGCAGTTCAGCGAGGCGCATCGGCGGTGGTGCGGGTGTCTTCATCGGGGCCTCCTGAACATCTTGCAACTTCTAATTTAGACAAAATTAGAAGTTAATGGAAGTTGGGACGCGTCCGCTGGATGCTGTGGCCCGGAAAGGCGGGGGTGGGTGGATGGAGTGACGGACGCGCGGGACGGGGCCGACACGGTCAGGGCAAGGAGAGTCCTGCGGCCCCGAGGGCTGCCCGTCCTTCTGGGACGAGGCGCACACACCGGTTGGAGTGGGTTCGCTCAATCCACGACAGCGCGAGTAGTCGAGCGCAGATCGTGGACCCCAGCCCGCCCGCCAGGTGGAACACGCGGTGGGTCGTGTCCAGGCAGGGTTTGCCCTCAAGGCGTTCTGGATGTGGGATCCCCCATGAGCGGAGCAGCTCGTCGCCGTCCTCAGTCACCTGGAGGTGCGCTGAGATGTAACCGTGCGCGCTGAGTTCCTGGAGGAGCCGGACACCGAGCTCGCCGGCAAGATGGTTGTAGCACGTTCTGCCCGCTGCGAACTCCGTGTTCGCCCGATGGGCGTTGTAGTTCTTCGGACTTGGGAAGTTGGCGCCGGCGATAGCGGCAAGGCTCTCGATGACAGACGCCACCTCCGGTCCTGCGAGGCGGACGTAGCGGTGGCGCCCTTGCCTGACTTCCCCGACGACGCCCACGGCCTTGAGCACCGCCAGATGCTCACTCATCGTCGATTTGGACACCGAGCAGAACCCCGCCAGCTCGGTGGGGGTCCAGGCGGCTCCGTCCATTAGGGCGCCGCACACCGCTGCTCTGGTGCGATCCGCGAAAGCGCTGCTGATCTTTGAAATATCAGGCATTGCCACTGGAAGGGTTCTGAACGTCACGCTCCCGCTCCTCTCCTGAACGGTTCTAATCGTTCCACAGTTCGGCGCCCGTCGAACCGTCGCGGTCCTACCCTTCCACCATCCGCAAGCTCTTCACGGACAAGGAGTGAACACCGTGGCTGGAACGCTGCCCATCGGCTGTGCGAGCCGACTCCACTGGATGAACGCGAACCGCGGTTCTGCCCCGCTCGGCGAGGTCGCACCATGACGGATCCGCGAACGGGCCCCGATGAGCGCCGAGCGCGCAGGTCCCTGGTAGGGGCTTCAGCGGGATTCTTCGTGGTCATGCTGGACACCACGATCGTCAATGTCGCCCTGCCCTCTATCGGTGCTGGGCTCCACGCGTCCTTCCAAGGACTGCAATGGGTCGTTAACGCGTACGCCATCGCCCTGGCCGCCCTACTGCTCGGTGCAGGCGGCATGGCCGACAGGTTCGGGACACGGCGAGTGTACGAGGCCAGCCTCCTGCTGTTCGCCATCGCGTCCTTGGGATGCGCGCTCAGTCCAGAGCTATGGGTTCTTCTGGCGTCTCGATTCGCGCAGGGGGTGGCCGGAGCGTCCCTGATCCCGACCAGCATGGTCCTGGCGGCCGACGGTTGCCGGACTCCTGAGGAGCGTTCCGTTGCGCTGGGTTGGTGGGGTTCTGCCGGTGGTCTCGCTGCGGCAATGGGGCCCGTCCTCGGCGGTTGCCTGGTTTCAACGCTGGGATGGCGGTGCGTCTTCTGGGTCAATGTCCCCATCTGCGTCCTGATCCGCTTGGTCCTCACTGGCAACGGTTCGCGCCGTGCTGGCCGCAGTCGGAGGAGAGCAGCACCATCCGATGGGGCGGGTCAACTGCTGTCCATTCTCGCTATTGGTTTGACTTCGTTCTCCGTGATCGAACTCGGTAGCAGCTCCACACGGATCCTGGGGAGCGCGGGGTGCGCGGCGGCCGCCGCTAGCTGGTGGGCTTTCCTTCGGTACGAGAGCCGGAGCGCGAAGGCGTTCCTGGAGACGGCTCTGTTCCGTGTTCCAGCTTTCGCAACGAATTGCGCGATCGGATGGATCCTGAACTTCGCATTGTTCGGAGAGCTGTTCGTGCTGTCGATGTACCTGCAGCAGGGCCTCGGGTACTCCAGCGCCCATGCCGGACTGGTGATATTCCCACAGACCTGCTCGGCGCTGATAGCCGCGCCACTCGGCGGCAGGGCGGCCGCCGCCTGGGGCGGGCGGCGGGCGACCGCCGTCGGTTTGACCGCGGGCGGGATCGGGTTCCTCGGGATCGCCCTGTTCCCCCTCACCGGATCGCAGGCCGTCCTCGCCCCGCTGAGCTTCCTGGCGAGTTTCGGAATGGCGTTCGCCATGCCCCCGGTCTCGGCGGAGGCCATCGGCAGCGTCGCAGAACGCCGAAAAGGGATGGCCAGTGGAGTCATCAACACAGCCCGGCAACTGGGAACAGTGTGCGGCACTGCGGCCATGGGAGCGGTCTACGCCATTGCCGGGGCCACGATGGGCGTTGTAGTCTCGGTCGCCATCGCGGCGTTGCTCTTCTTCATAGGGGCGTTGGCCTCGTGGTCCGTGGGGTCTGCGGGCGCGAGCGCGAGGGGTGCGTGACGCGGTTCCTGCGGGGCGGGGGCCGCCGGATATCCAGGAACTTCGAATTCTGCCCGAACTAGAAGTTCCTGGATGCTGTCCATGGCGGTGCCGTTTCGTTGAACACGGCTGAAAATGATGCGCCGAATCCTTGCGGCACAAGAATCTACACGCGTAGAATCAACGCTGTCCGTCATCGGAGCACTGCGAGGAGGCAGCACATGACAACGCAGAACGAGGACCTGCAGGCCTCGGACCTGAGCTTTCGCACACCGGAGGGGCGGCGGAGCTTCTGGATCAACATCGTCTCGGTCTGGCTCGGCACCACGATGGAGTACGTCGACTTCGCGCTCTACGGGCTGGCGGCCGGCCTGGTCTTCGGGGACGTGTTCTTCCCCGAGCAGACCCCGATCATCTCCCTGCTGTCGTCCTTCGCGACCTACGCAGTGGGCTTCCTGGCCCGACCGCTCGGCGCCATCGTCCTCGGCCATGTCGGCGACCGGCACGGACGCAAGACCATCATGGTGATCACGGTAGGGCTCATGGGCGTTTCGACCACCGCCCTCGGTTTGCTTCCCACGTACCACCAAGTCGGCTGGGTGGCGCCCGCGTTGCTAGTGTTTCTCCGCCTCTGCCAAGGATTCGGAGCGGGCGCGGAACTGTCGGGTGGAGCCGTCATGCTCGCGGAGTTCTCGCCGGTCAAGCACCGCGGAGTAGTGTCCTCGCTCATCGGCGTCGGTTCGAACACTGGAACGCTGCTGGCATCGAGTGTGTGGCTCCTGGTGCTGATGATCCCCAAGGACGACCTCGTGGTGTGGGGCTGGCGGATCCCCTTCCTGGTCTCGGTGCTCATCGCGCTCTTCGCCATCTTCCTGCGGCGCTCTATGCAGGAGAGCCCCGTGTTCCGCGCGTTCCAGCAGAAGAAGGCCGAAGAGCAGGAGGCGGTCGGCCGGAGTGGTCTCGACGCGAAGAAGGGCGGCTGGAAGGCGTTCTTCGTCATGCTCGGCCTGAGGATCGGGGAGAACGGCCCCTCGTACATCGCGCAGTCCTTCCTTGTCGGGTACGTCGTCAAAGCCCTTCAGATGTCGAAGTCGGTGCCCACCACTGCGGTGATGGTCGCGTCGGTGCTGGGGTTCGCGATCATCCCCTTGTCGGGCTGGCTCTCCGACAGGTTCGGGCGCCGTATCACCTACCGGGTGTTCTGCGCCCTTCTGGTCGCGTACGCGTTCCCCGCGTTCGCCTTGCTCGAGACTCGTGATCCTTGGGTGGTGGGAACGGTCATCGTCGTCGGCATGGGATTGGGATCCCTCGGCATTTTCGGGGTCCAAGCCGCGTACGGAGTGGAACTGTTCGGAGTGCAGCACCGCTACTCGCGCATGGCCGTCGCGAAAGAACTCGGATCGATTCTCTCCGGTGGAACAGCGCCCATGGTCGCATCCGCTCTGCTCGCGGCCTTCGACTCGTGGATCCCCCTGGCGGCGTACTTCGCCGCCACGGCTCTCATCGGCTTCGCCACGACCTTCGTCGCCCCGGAGACGAGGGGGCGCGACCTCGCCCTGATGGAGGACGCGATTTGACCGCCGAGCGCCTGCGCCCTTGGACGCGACGGACCTAGACTGGGACCACGATGAGCAGAAAACCCACCCGCGACGACGTCGCCCGGCTGGCTGGGACTTCCACGGCCGTGGTCAGCTACGTTGTCAACGGCGGCCCCAGGCGCGTGCGCGAGGAGACGCGGCAGCGCGTTCTCCGGGCGATCGGGGAACTCGGGTACCGGCCCAACGCCCTCGCCAAATCCCTTTCCCATGGGCGCACGGACCTTTACGCGCTTCTAGTCCCCGACTTGGCGAACCCTTACCTCGCGGCACTCGCCCAGGCCCTCGAGCACGAGTTCTTCGCGCGCGGGAAAGTGCTCCTGGTCGGCGACTCCCACGACGACCCCGACAGGGAGACTCTGATCCTCGAGGCGTTCCTGCGCCAGCAGATCGCGGGCCTGGTTTGGTACGGGGTGAACCAGCCGCTCCCCCTCGACCTGCTGGAGGAGTCGCACGTTCCTGCGGTCCTGCTCAATCAGCCGACCGATCCACCGCAGAACGGTTCCCGCGCCGTCGGCCTCTCCGGTCGACCGGGGATATGGTCGGTGAGCGCCGACGAGCGCCTCGAGGGGCGCCTCGCCACCGAGCACCTCGTCGACCACGGGCGCAGGACGATCGCCATCGTCGCGGGTCCGAACGGTCGCCGTAATGCGCGCGAACGGGTCCGTGGGTGGGAGAAGGCGCTCCGCCGCGCCGACTTGCCCTCCTCCGCGCCCATCCACGTCCCCTTCACCCGTGAAGGCGGCCGGGCCAGCGTCGATCACGTGCTGGAACTGGGGGCGGACGCAGTCGTCGCCTCCAACGAGATGCAGGCGATCGGGTTGCTCAACGGCCTTCACCTGCGCGGCGTGAGAGTCCCGGAAGACGTCGCCGTCATCGGCATCAACGGCACGCCCCTCGCTGAGTACGCCTCCCCGTCGCTGTCGATGGTGGAAATGCCCGCCCCCGCCGTTGCCGACCGCATCGCACGCGCTTTGAACGGTGAGGGGGACGCCGGGGGCGCCGCCATCGCCCCGTACGTGGTCGCCCGGGCCAGTTGCGGATGCGGAGACGTATCGGAACGGATTGAAGATGGCGCCCCGTAGAATCATCCTCGACTGCGATCCCGGTAACGGCGTCCCGGGGGCGAACGTCGATGACGCCCTCGCACTGGCCTACGCCCTCCGATCGCCCCTGGTCGACGTGGGGGCCGTGTGGACGGTATTCGGTAACACGCCGCCCGATCTGGGTTACCGCTGCGCGTCCGAGGTGATCCGTGTCGTCGGGGCTGGGGGCAGTGGGGCGGGCGGGGGCCCATCCTCATCGCCGGTGCTGCGCTGCGGCCCGTTCCAGCCGGCATCGGGCGATCCCCAGCGCTGGCTCCGGCAAAGGCGCGAGTTCGCCTCGTCCCCAGCCGGGCTCGCCGCGTGGGGGCGGCGACCGGAGCGGGCCTCCGTCCGGAAGGAGGCGGACGGGGACGCGGCCGGGGAGGTCCCGCCTGCCCGTCTGGACGACCTCGTCGACGACTTGCGCTGTCCGGAGCAGACCACGCTCGTGGGGATCGGCCCCCTGACCAATATCGCACGTGTGCTGACTGGGTGGGGCGCGGCGCCGGGGCGCGTCGACCGCATCGTCGTCATGGGAGGGGCGCTGGCTTTCGGCACGATGGTGGACACGAATTTCGCGGTCGACCCGCGCGCCGCCCGGGTCGTCGTCCGCTTCGGAATCCCCGTCACGATCGTTCCCCTGGACACGACCCGCACGACGTGCCTGACTCGTGACCGCTGGCGGGCGATCATCCGGCGCGCGGCGGAGAAGGGGCCGACGGCTGTCGCCACGGCCTCCGCCTTCGACGCGTGGGTCAGTCCCTGGTTGTCCTACTCGGAGGCGACGCGCCCAGTCGATGGGATGTGGGTGCATGACCTGGTCGCCCTGGTCGCCCTCGCGCATCCGGAGTTGGTGGACTCCAGCCAGCACCTGGTCGATGTGCGCGATGACGGGAAGCTCGTCGAGTGCCCCGATGGAGTCCCGGTCGACATCGTCGAGGCTGTCGACAATGAGGCGATGATCTCCCTTTGGGAGCGCACGGTGTTCGATGCGGGCACCGCCGCGCCGCCGCCATGACCGCCCCGGCCCCGCTGCCGACCGGCCCCGCTGCCGCCGGGTCCCGCTGGACTTACGGTATGATCTGCGCCATACTTTGGTAGCGTTAACGATGCTGTTCGAGTCGGTATGTTCGGAAACTATCGTTCCGGCGCTGATCGGCGAGGGCGCGAACCGTTGGAATTCCAACGGAGAATGCGTCCACGACGGATGGGAGGATGTCCACCGCCAAAGTCTGAATATCCTATTGTCATGACCTGGTAACACGTGCTACCTTCCAACAGTCACGTTCAACGACGAATCGCGGCCGACCAGGCGCCGGAGCACCACGATGCCACCGGTGCCGAACCCGCTGCGTTCCCCCACCGAGAGGAACCACAATGCGTCCCCACACACCCCGCCCCGCCCGAGCGGCCGCACTGGCCGCAGTCGCGCTGCTGGCGCCCCTCGCCATCACCGCCTGCTCCTCGGGAACCGCCCAGTCCGGCTCGGGCGGCGCCCAAACCACCCAGATGTACACGTGGGTCTCCACCGAGAACGACCGCGCCCAGTGGCAGGCGTTCGTCGATGCCGCCAAGGAGAAGGACCCCAACTTCACCCTCACCTTCGACGGCCCCTCCTTCAACGACTACTGGACCAAGGTGAAGACCCGCATGGTCGCCTCCGACGCGCCCTGCATCCTCACCACCCAGGCCGCCCGCGCCCAGGAGCTCTCCGGCATCCTCGAGCCCCTCGACGAGTACATGAAGGAGGCCGGCATCCAGGCCGGCGACTACAACGCCGCCATGATGCAGGGCATGACCGTCGACGGCCACGTCCTGGCCCTGCCCTACGACGCCGAGCCCGACGTCCTCTTCTACAACAAGGCGTCCTTCAAAGCGGCCGGCCTGGACGAGCCCACCACCGCCTACACCACCGAGCAGTTCCTCAGCGACGCCAAGGCCCTCACCGGTGACGGCAAGTACGGCCTGGCCGTCAAGGCCTCCCTGATGGCCAACGCGGCCGGCGACTTCGCCATCGCCTTCGGCGGCGACGTCTCGCGCGACGGACAGGTCACCATCACCGAGCAGAAGTTCGTCGACGGCATGCAATTCGCCTTCGACCTGGTCGCCAAGGAGGGCGTCGCCGCCGCCCCCAACGCCGCCGACGCCGACGGGCCCTCACAGGGCGCCTTCCAGAACGGCACCGCCGCCATGATCGTCGACGGCCCCTGGATGTACGGCACCTTCGAGAAGGCCCTCGGCGAGGACCTCGGCGTCGCGGTCCTGCCCACGCCCACCGGCCAGCCCCGCGCCGTCATCCAGGGCTCCGGCTTCGGCATCTCCAAGAGCTGCCCCGACAAGAAGGCCGCCTTCAACGTCCTCAAGCAGCTGGTCACCCCCGAGGTCATCGGCGCGGTCGCCGAGAAGCAGGGGACCGTCCCCTCCGTCGAGTCCGCCCTGGACAAGTGGGCGGCCAACAAGCCCGAGGGCAACGTCGCCGCCGTCAAGACCCTCCTGGACAACGGCACGCCCCTGGTGACCACCAACACGTGGAACCAGATCAACACCTCCTTCGAGCAGTACTCGCCCGAAGGATTCCGCGGAACGCGCACAGCGGCCGACATCCTGGGCGACCTCGCCAAGACCGCCGGCTGACACCACACGACCGACGAGGCGGGGGCCCTGATCCCCACGGCCCCCGCCTCGTACCCCACCCGTAAGGACAACAATGAGTACCGCTGCCGCTACTCAGGCACCCCCCAAGCGCGCGCGCAAACGGGGCGACGGCCTCCGCGCGCTCGCCTACCTCGCCCCGGGGATGAGCGGCTTCCTGCTGTTCATCCTCATCCCCCTGGTCGCCTCCCTGGTCATCTCCTTCTTCGACTGGTCCCTGTTCGGCCAGGCGAAATTCGTGGGAGCCGGCAATTACCAACGCATGCTCAGCGGCGAGGACCCCGCCTTCTGGACGATCCTGCGCAACACCGTCGTCTTCGCCATCAGCTACACCATCCTCAACCTGGTGATCTCGCTCGGGCTGTCCTACTGGCTCCAGCACCTGTCGGACTTCTGGTCGCGCCTGCTGCGCGTCATCTTCTTCATCCCCGTCGTCACGCCCATGGCGGGCAACGCCCTCATCTGGAGGCTGCTGCTCGACGACCAGGGGGTCGTCAACTCCGCCCTCGGCAAAGCCGGCCTCGGCCCGGTCCCGTGGCTCAACCACCCGGTGCTCGCCATGGGCTCCCTGCTCATGATGAGCCTGTGGCAGGGCCTGGGCTACAACATCGTCGTCCTCACCGCCGGGCTCAACGGCCTCAACACCTCCGTGCTCGAGGCCGCCAAGATCGACGGCACCACCGGCTGGCAGCGCTTCTTCAAAGTCGTCTTCCCGATGATCTCCCCGACCGTGTTCTTCTGCACCATCATGACCGTCATCGGCGCCTTCAAAGTCTTCGCCCAGCCCTACATGCTCACCAAGGGCGGTCCCGGCGAGGCCACCAACACCATCGTGCTCGCCCTGTACCGCAACGGCTTCTCCTTCGACAAGCTCGGGTACGCCTCGGCGATGGCGTGGATCCTCTTCGTCATCGTCATGGTCCTCACCGCCCTCCAATTCAGCCAGCAGAAGAAATGGGTGAACTACGATGCCTGAGACCCCCGCAGCCAAGCGCAAGCCGCTGTCCCGCAGGATCGGCCGGGCGGCCTCCGCGGTGGCCATGGCCGTCATCGCCGTCGCCTTCCTTTTCCCCTTCGCGTGGATGATCGCGACCTCGCTCAAACCCACCACCGAGGTCTTCACCTCGGGCATCTCGCCCGTGGGCAGCGAAGTCGCCTGGTCGAACTACTCCTCGGCCCTCACCACCATCCCCTTCGGGCGCGTCATCCTCAACTCCTTCATCGTCTCCCTGGTGGGGTCGCTGCTGGTCATGACCGTGTCCGTCCTGTCCGCCTACGCCTTCGCGCGCCTGAAGTTCAAGTTCCGCGACCACCTCTTCCTGCTCTTCCTGGGCACGCTCGTGCTGCCCCAGGAGGTCCTCGTCATCCCCCTGTACATCGGGATGCAGCGCATGGGCCTGATCAACTCCTACTTCGCGCTCATCGTGCCCTTCGCCTTCGGGGCGTTCGGCGCCTTCCTGATCCGCCAGTTCCTCATGAGCCTGCCCCACGAGTTCGAGGAGGCCGCGCGCATCGACGGGTGCGGGGACTTCCAGATCCTCACCCGCATCCTGCTGCCGCTGCTCAAAGCCCCGATCCTGGTGGTCGGCGTCTTCGCCTTCATCGACTACTGGTCGACCTTCCTGTGGCCGCTCATCGCCATCAACGACCGCAATATGGCGACCATCCCCCTGGGCCTGCAGATGTTCTCCGGCGAGCGGGGCACCGACTGGGGGCCCATGATGGCCGCCGTCGCCATGACGACGATCCCCTCGATCATCATCGTCGTCTTCTTGCAGAAACAACTCGAAAAAGGCGTCGCACTGGGCGCGTTCGGGGGCCGCTGATGGACCCGCGACCCGCCCCCGCCGCGCGCGCCCGGACCTGGGAGGACCTGCGCCGCCCCACCCCGCAGTGGTACCGCGACGCCCCCCTGGGGTTCTTCGTCCACTGGGGCCCCTACTCGGTGCCCGCGTGGGCCGAGGACCACGGGGAGCTCGGCGCCGAGGACGACTGGAGGGCCTGGTTCACCCACAACTCCTACGCCGAGTGGTACTACAACACCATCCGCATCCCCGGCTCGCCCGCCGCCGAGCGCCACCGCAGCCTCTACGGATCCCTCGACTACGAGGCGTTCCTCGACATGTGGGACCCCAGCGCCTTCGACCCCGCCTCGTGGGCAGACCTGTTCAAACGCGCAGGGGGGCACTACGCGGTGCTCACCACCAAGCACCACGACGGCGTCACCCTGTGGGACGCCCCCGGGACCGGCAGCCGCAACACCGTCCGGCGGGGCCCGAGGCGCGACCTCGTCGCCGCCTTCGCCGACGCCGTGCGCGGCGCGGGCCTGCGCGTGGGCCTGTACTACTCCGGGGGCCTCGACTGGCACTACCGGCCCCACCCGCCCATCCTCTCCGAGGAGGACTGCAAGGACGTGTGCCGCCCCAAGGACGCCGACTACGCGCGCTACTGCTACGAGCACGCCCGCGACCTCATCGACCGCTACCGCCCCGACGTCCTGTGGAACGACATCGACTGGCCCGACGAGGGCAAGGACTTCGGCGAGCACGGGCTGGGCCGCCTGCTGGAGCACTTCTACGCGACGCGCCCCGAGGGCGTCACCAACGACCGCTACGGCGGGGTCCACGCCGACTTCCTCACCTCCGAGTACCAGCACATGGGCGAGGCGGAGGACGGCGCCGTGTGGGAGAACTGCCGGGGCGTGGGCCTGTCCTTCGGGTACAATCGCGCCGAGGGCCCCGGCCAGTACCTCAGCGCCGCCGCCGCACTGCGCCACCTCATCGACGTGGTCTCCCGGGGCGGGCGCCTGCTGCTCAACGTCGGGCCCCGCGCCGACGGCTCCCTGCCGGACCAGCAGGTCCAGTGCCTGGAGGGCATGGCCGCGTGGATGGACCGCCACCGCGACGAACTGATCGCCACCGCCCCCCTCGGCCAGGTGGAGGTCCTCGACGCGGCGGAAGGCGCCTCGTCCGGGGCGCCCGACGGCCACTCCTCGGGGGCCGGGTGGGCGCGCGTCCTCGCCCGCACCGGCTGCGCCGCCCTCTTCGTCGACCCGTCGGTGCGCCGCGTCGGCGCGCTGCCCCCGGGCTACGACTGGGCGCGCGCCACCATGGCCGGGGGCCGCGCCCGCCACGACGGGCGCGGGGTCCTGGACATCGAGGCGCCCGCGGGGGACGCCCCGCTGGTCGTCACCGCGCCCGCAGTCTGAGCGCGGGGAGGGGCGGCGAACCCGGCCGCTACCGCAGCGCTGCCTGATCAGGCTTCTCTGCGCGCACGCGGCCATTCGCCGCCGGACTCCTCCTCCAACCAGGACAGGGGGTCGTCCACCAGGCGCTGCAGCACGCGCAGGGCCGCTCCGCGCGCTGTCAGGGACTTCGACTCGCCCCACACGCGGATCATGGGCGGCACCCAAGCCGCCTGCAGGACCCGGGTCCCGAGCTCCTTCCGGGCCGGTGCCACCAGTGCCGGAGCCAGTTCGGCGACCACCCCTCCCAGGATGACCACGGGGATGTCGGTGGCGTTGATGACCGCGGCCAGGCAGCGTCCCAGTGCGGCCCCCGCCTCGTCGAGCGTCGAGCGGGTGCGCTCCGAGACCGCCGCCTCGCGCAGTATGTCCGCAGCCCGCGCCCCCCGGTCCAGGCCCGCCCGCGAAGCGAGCGCGTACATGCCGAGGTAGGACTCCAAGCAACCGCGTGCACCGCACTTGCACATAGGGCCGTTCGGGTCGGCGCAGATGTGCCCGATCTCGCCCGACCATCCGCGCACCCCCCGAAACGGCCTGTGGTCGACGACGATGCCGGAACCGACGCCGACCTCGCCCGACACGTAAATGAAGGAAGAAGGGCCGGAGGGCGCGCCCGGCACACTGTGCGCCACTGCGAACGCCGCCAGGTCCGCCTCGTTCGCCACGACCACGGGATCCAGGCAGGAGACGGGGGCCAGCAGTTCCTCCAACGGGATGTCCCGCCACCCCAAGTTGGGCGCCAGCGCCAACGCGGTCGGCGACACCAGGCCAGGGATCCCCACGCCCGAGCCCAGGAACAGCGCCCCGGGCGGCAGACCGGCTTCGACCACGCGCCGGGCCGCCCTGGATGCCCTGCCCATCGTTTTGATGGGGTCGGAGCCGGCGAAATCCCCGAGGATGCGCTTGTGCGCCAGCACGCGCCCCGTCAAGTCCACCAACATGATGTCCAGCGCCGAAACATTCATCTCGATGCCCAAAGCCGCCACTCGCCCCGCCGTCGGGGTGAGTCGGTTCGCCGGGCGGCCTCGCCCCGAATCGCCCACGGGGTCCAACTCCTCGACGAAACCGCGCCCGATCAGGTCATCCACCAAGCGGGAGATCGTCGCCCGCGTGATCCCCGTCGACGACGAGATGGCCGCCCGAGTGATCTCGCCCGGGTTGGCCAGGATCTTGCGGAGCACCAACGACAGGTTCGACGCTTTGAGGTTGGTCGCCCTCATTCCCTGTGTGAGCCGCTCCCCGTGCGCCGCCTCGAAACACGTGTGCCCGTTTCCGGACGGGGCGGGGGCGGCGGCGTGATCGGGCATGGCAACAGGCTACCGGTAGTTGTTCGAGAAGAAGGGACTGATGGGTGCGGTGCCGTGCCGCGCGGCCACTGGGGCAGGCGGGGTGGTTGAGGGCGGCGCTGTGGGCTCGTCGCGCGGCGACGGCTTGTCGTCCCCAGGTGGGACGGGCGGCCCGGAGTTGTCCACAGGCGGGGTTGTGGCTGTTGCGGAAGGGGAGCGCACGGCGGAAGGTGGGTGCACGAGGGCAGCAGTGAGGGAGCGCGACATGGATGTTGCAGGGATGCGGGCAGTTCGATCCGCACTCGTGTTCGCAAGGGACCTGTCGGGGCGGAGCGGCATTTCCAGACGGGCGCGTTCCGGGGAACTGCTGAGGATCTCCAGTGGCGTGTACCTCGAGGCCAAGGCCCTTGAGGGACTTGAACGGTGGCAACAGGCCGAATTCATCTACTGCGCCAGGCTCCATGCGGTTTGCGCGAAGCGCGGGAGCGCGGTCCTCTGCGGGCAAAGCGCCGCTTTCGTCCACGGACTGCCCATGGTGGAGATGGGGGAGGTGGCCTGCTATTCGAGATCCGCCCACGGGCAATCCGTCATGCGGTTGCCAGCGGTGCGCATCCCGGGCTCCATAGTGGTCAAAGGGCTTGCCGTTCGCCCATCCAGATCGGTCCATGGCGGGCGCATCGCGGCGGCCGCTGGCCTGCGGGTGGGCGACCCGCTGGAAACCGCGCTGGAGTGCGCATTCGGAGAGCACGAGGAGACCGCATTCGTCCAGACCTGTTCCGCTCTCCACCTATTCAGCGGATTCAGCCGGTTCAACGCCGATAGCCGCAACGGCGCTGAAATGTTGCGCCAGCACCTGCTGGAGGGAATGGCGGCGCTGCCCCTGGTCAGGAAAATGCGGGCCAACGCCCGTTGGACCCTGGAGAACGCCGACCCCGGGTGCGAGTCCCCGGGCGAGTGCCGGGTGCTGTACGCCTTGAAGCGCGCGGGGCTGGAGGGGCTGCTCACTCAGGTGGAAGTGCCCACCCCTGGGGGCGTGTTCTTCATCGACATCGCCATTCCAGGACTGGGGATCGCTATCGAGTTCGACGGACGCGTGAAGTACGGGGCCTCCGTCCGTGAGGTCCACGAATCACTGGAGGCTGAGTCGCGGCGCCAGCGGCTACTGGAATTGGCGGGGTGGACGGTGATCCGCGTGCGGTGGGGTGATCTCAAACGGATTGACGAGATCATCGCGAGGGTGGGATTGGCGATCGCCGCGAGAAGGCGGTGAAAGGGAGGAGCGCCGCCGCGGGGCGTCCCTGATGGGCGTGTGCCGGTGCTCGGGGCCGACGGAACGGCGGCTCCGTGCCGACGGTGTGCCCGTTGCGCGCGTGTGTCGAAACACGCGGCAGAAGGGCGCGGCGCTGGAGTCGAAGCACGTCCAGACAGTTGGAGGCGGATGGAGCGCGAATCGACCACTCAACGACCGGGGTGTTCCAGAGGTTGTGGTCCAAAATGCGTCTGAGTCTCGAGTGGGAACGCGGGCTTGACGGCGAGTTGTTCCAAAAAGCGTCTGAGTCTCGGGAAAAACGGTGGATCCTGCCGAATTCGGGGTAACTCAGACGCATTTTGGACCAGCACGCTGCAGCACCGCCTGGGAACTACGAGACTCAGACGCATTTTGGACCATTTCGGCGCGGTCGGCGCTGCTGGAGGATCATCCTGGGTGCGGCGGAGGTTCTGAGTCCAGGAGTCACCAGTGGGTCCCGCACGGAGGAGCGGCGCTCGGGGCCCGCCCGGTGTGAGCCGAGAGCCGGTCGCCGTTCGGTTCTTCAAAAGAGCCCTTCGTCTTCGGCTCGATCGGGGTGGTGTGATGGCCGCTGCTCGAACCGGTAAGCCAGTGGGCCTTCTCAGAGAGTTCTGCGGGCGCGTGTGTTGAGCGGTCCGCAGCGCAGGGCGCGCCGCTCCGGCTGTGAAGCGGAGGATGGCGCCCGTCAACGTCGTAGGGTTCCTGAGAGCCCGCAATGGCGGCGTGGTCGGGCACGGCAACAGGCTATAGGCGGTTGGTCGAAAAGTAAGGGTCCGATGGGGGGCGCTGTGCCGCGCGGCCGTTGGGGTCAGTGGGTATGAGCGGGATCCCTTTGGGGTCGGCGGGTGTGAGAGGGATCCCTTTCGGGTCGGCGGGTGTGAGCGGGATCCCTTGACGCGGCCCCCTTTCCCGGTTTAAGTTTAGTTCCGTAACAAAACAGCGACGGCCCCTCCCCGCGGACGCCCGGACGGGCCGGCCTCCTGTGAACACCGCCGTTCCCGAAAGGACACGCACATGACACGCCAGCCCCGCCCCGAGGACAAGTTCTCATTCGGCCTGTGGACCGTCGGCTGGAACGCCGTCGATCCCTTCGGAACCGCGACCCGGCCCGTCCTGGACCCGTGGGAGTACACCGCGAAACTCGCCGAACTGGGCGCGTGGGGCATCACCTTCCACGACAACGACGTCTTCGACTTCGCGGCCACCGACGCCGAGCGCCACGACCGCGTCATGAAGGTCAAGGAGGCCGCGGACGCGGCGGGCATCGTCATCGAGATGGTCACCACCAACACCTTCACCCACCCGGTCTTCAAGGACGGCGGCCTGACCAACAACGACCGCTCCATCCGCCGCTTCGGCCTGCGCAAGATCCTGCGCAACGTGGACCTGGCCGCCGAGCTGGGCGCCACCACCTTCGTCATGTGGGGCGGGCGCGAGGGCGCCGAGTACGACTCCTCCAAGGACCTGAACGCCGCCTTCGACCGCTACAAGGAGGGCCTGGACACGGTCGCCGGCTACATCAAGTCCAAGGGCTACGACCTCAAGATCGGCTTGGAACCCAAGCCCAACGAGCCCCGTGGCGACATCTTCCTGCCCACCGTCGGCCATGCGCTGGCCCTCATCGCCGAGCTGGACAACGGCGACGTCGTCGGCCTCAACCCCGAGACCGGACACGAGCAGATGGCCGGCTTGAACTACACCCACGCCCTGGCGCAGGCCCTGAACGCCGGGAAGCTCTTCCACATCGACCTCAACGGCCAGTCCGGCCTCAAGTACGACCAGGACAAGGCCTTCGGGCACGGCGACCTGGTCAGCGCCTTCTTCACCGTCGACCTCATCGAGAACGGCTTCCCCTGCGGCGGACCCCGTTACGAGGGCCCCCGCCACTTCGACTACAAGCCCAGCCGCACCGAGGGCATGGAGGGCGTGTGGGAGTCCGCCTCGGCGAACATGGAAATGTACATCCGCCTGGCCGAGAAGGCCAAGGCGTTCCGCGAGGACCCCGCCACGGTCGAGCTGCTCAAGGCGGCCTCCGTCTACGAGCTCGGCGAGCCCACCCTGGCCGAGGGCGAGTCCGTGGAGGACTTCCTGGCGGACGCCAGCGTCTACGAGGACTTCGACGCCGACGCCAAGGGCGCGCGCGAGTATCACTTCGTGGAGCTCTACCAGCAGGCCATGCGCCACCTGATCGGCTGACGCCGACGAGGCGGGGACCGGGTGCGGCGGGCGGTTCCGTCGCCGCCCGCTCCCGGCCCCGCCAGCCCCAGCGAACCACCCGAATGAGGAGCACACCATGAGCACACGCCCCTACGTGGCAGGCGTCGACACCTCCACCCAGTCCTGCAAGATCGTCATCGTCGACCCCGGGACGAACAGGATCGTCCGCCAGGGGAGGGCCTCCCACCCCGATGGCACGGAAGTGGATCCCCAGGCGTGGTGGGACGCCTTCCTCGAGGCGGTCGACTCCGCCGGGGGCCTGGACGACGTGCGCGCGCTGTCGGTGGGCGGCCAGCAGCACGGCATGGTCGTGCTCGATGCGCAGGGCCGGGTGGTCCGCCCTGCGCTTCTGTGGAACGACACCCGCAGCGCCGCCGCCGCGCACGACCTGATCCGCGCCAAGGGCTCGGACGGGCGCGACGGCGCCGACTCCGAGGGGGCTGCCTGGTGGGCCGGGGCCACGGGCTCCGTCCCCGTCGCCTCCCTCACTGTGACGAAACTACGCTGGTTGGCTGACAACGAGCCGGAGAACGCGGCGAGGATCGCCGCCGTCTGCCTGCCCCACGACTACCTCACCTGGCGGATCGCGGGCGGTTTCGAGGCAGTGGGTCTCAAAGGCCTGGTGACCGATCGCTCCGATGCCTCGGGCACGGGCTATGTGGACCGCTCGGGCGACCAGTACTGCTGGGACATCCTGGCCGACGCCCTCCGCATCGACCAGGAGGCGGCCCGCCGGATCGTCCTGCCCCGCATCGCCGGGCCTTGGGACACCGTCGGCCACGGAGACCCGGCGCGCGGCTGGGACGCCATCGCGCTGGGCCCCGGAGCGGGGGACAACGCCGCGGCCGCCCTGGGCGTGGGCCTCACCCCGGGCACGGCACTGCTCAGCCTGGGCACATCCGGGGTCGTGGCCGCCGTGTCGGACCATCCCGTGTCCGACCCCTCGGGGCTGGTCACGGGCTTCTGCGACGCCTCGGGCAATTGGCTGCCCCTGGCGTGCACGCTCAACGCCTCGCGGATCATCGACGCGATGGCGCGGGTCACAGGTTTGGACTACCAGGAGTTCGACGAGGCGGCCCTGGCCGTCCCGGACGCCGCCGGGCTGCGTCTGGTGCCCTACTTCGAGGGCGAGCGCACCCCGAACCTGCCCGACGCCACCGCCTCCCTGGAGGGCATGACGCTGGCGAACTCGGACCGGCAGCACGTCGCGCGGGCCACCGTCGACGGCCTGCTGGATCTCATGCGCTTCGCCCTGGACGCGGTGCGCGCGCTGGGGGTCCCCGCCCGGCGGGTGCTCCTGGTCGGCGGAGGCGCCAAGTCCACCGCCGTGCGGGCACTGGCCCCGCAAGCGCTCGGCGCGGCCGTCGAGGTGCCCGAGCCGGGAGAATACGTCGCCCTGGGAGCCGCAAAGCAGGCCGCCGGCCTGCGCTGACAGGGCGCCGAACACAATTGAATACCGCTGCGCACAACTGAATACACACACAACTGAATACCGCCCACCACGCACAACTGAATATCGCTGCACACCGCAGCGGGCGCGGGCCACGACGGGGTGGCCCGCGCCCGCTGTTCCCATCACACAGGACACGCATTCGGAGAGGAATGGAAATGCGTACAACATGGAAGGCGGCCGCCCTGCTCGCGGGCGCCGCCCTGGTCGCGTCGCTGGGCGCGTGCGGTGGATCCCAGTCGGGCTCCGGCGCCTCGGGCGACACGCTGACCATCTGGGACTACGAGACCGACAACTCGGCGATGGGCCAGGCATGGGCGAGGGCCGTCGAGATCTTCAAGGAGCGCCACCCCGAGGTCACGGTCAAACAGGAGGACCAGACCTTCGAGCAGATCCAGAAGAACGCGAAGATCGTCCTCACCGGCGACGACGTGCCCGACGTGATGGAGTACAACAAGGGCAATGGGACCGCCGGCCAGCTCGCCTCCCAGGGGCTGCTCACCGACCTGAGCGACGTCGTCAAGGAGAAGGGCTGGGACCAGACGGTCACGGGCTCCATCGCCGTCACCGCCCAGTACGACGAGAACGGGCTCATGGGGTCCGGGGCCTGGTACGGAGTCCCGAACTACGGCGAGTACGTCACCGTCTACTACAACAAGCGGATGTTCGACGAGGCCGGGGTGCGGGTCCCCACGACGCTCGCCGAGTTCGAGGCCGTCATGGACACGTTCGTCGCGGCCGGTCAGACCCCGCTGGCCGAGGCCGGGGCCGAGTACCCGCTCGGCCAGCTGTGGTACCTGCTGGCGCTGGGCCAGGGCGACGACCAGTTCGTCAGGGACTACCAGATGTTCGCCGGACCCGTGGACTGGACGGGCGGCCCGACCGCCAAGGGCGCCGCCACCCTCAAGGAATGGGTCGACAAGGGCTACATCGCCACCGACTCCTCCGGGCTGACGGCGGAGGACATGGGCACGGCGTTCATCGCGGGCAAGTACCCCATCATGGTCTCCGGCTCCTGGTGGTTCGGGCGCCTCAAGGACCAGATGACCGACGAGTGGGGCCAGTTCCTGTTCCCCTCGGAGCGCACGGCCGGATCCTCCGGCAACCTGTGGGTGGTGCCCAAGAACGCGAAGAACAAGGAGCTCGCCTACGAGTTCATCGGCATCACCCTGTCCGACGAGGTGCAGAAGGTCCTCGGCGAGGCGGGCGGCCTGCCGATCGCGGGCGACCCGTCGGGCATCTCGGACGAGCAGACGCGCGTCTTCACGGAGAACTTCCAGCAACTCGTGAAGGACTCCGCCCTGGCGTTCTACCCGGACTGGCCGGTCCCCGGTTTCTACGACCAGGTCGTGTCCGCGAACCAGTCGATCCTGTCCGGGTCCAAGACCCCCGAGGCCGCGATGGACGACCTGGGCAAGGTCTACGAGACCGGCAAACAGGAACTGCTCGACCAATGAGCGGGGACGGGGCCGGGAACGACGGGGGTTCCCGGCCCTGGCGCCCCTGCTGTGGAGACCTCGAGGAGGAGTCCCGCAATGACAACAGCCACACGCGCGCCACGGGACGCGGCGCGCGGCACAGCGAAACCGGCGCGCGGCGGATCGGCGGCCTACTGGCTCTACCTGGCGCCCGGGATGATCGCGTTCACCGTGGTAATCCTGATCCCCTTCGCGCTCAACATATACTACTCGCTGACGAAGTGGAAGGGTGGGGACGCTCCGCAGAGGTTCGTCGGCTTGAGGAACTACATCGACCTGGCGCAGGACTCGGCGTTCTGGCTGTCCTTCCAGAACTCGCTGTGGATGATCCTGGCGATGGTCGTGGTCCCCACCCTGATCGGACTGCTACTCGCCTCGGTGCTCTTCGACTACATCGGCAAGCACTTCAACGGTGCGGTCGCCTCGTTCCTGCGGGCCACCTACTACCTGCCGCAGATCCTACCGGTGTCGGTGGCGGGCATCTTGTGGAATTGGATCCTCAACGCGCAGACCGGGGCCCTCAACCAGGTGCTCGGCGGCCTGGGGGTCGACGACCCGCCGAACTGGCTGGGTTCGATGTCCACGGCCCTGCCCTCGGTGATGCTCGTGCTCATCTGGATCCAGATCGGCTACCCCACGGTCATCTTCATGTCCGCCCTGCAGCGGGTCGACCCCGAGCTCTACGAGGCGGCGGAGTTGGACGGCGCGGGCTGGTGGCAACGCTTCAAGGCGATCACGCAGATCAAGCCCGAGACCTTCGTCATCGTCCTCACCTGCACCATCGCGGCCCTCAAGGTTTTCGCGCCAATCTACGTGCTCACGCGCGGTGGCCCCGAGTCCTCGACCCTGGTGCCCTCGTACTACTCCTACCTCAATTTCTTCGACAAATCGAAGGTCGGTTACGGCGCCGCGATCGCAACGGTGCTCACCGTGGTCATCATGGTCGTCACCGCGGCCATCCAGTACCTGCAGAACCGCTCCGCGCGCCTGGAAAGGGAGGGACACTGAGATGAGCACCCGCACCGCGCCCGCAGCTCGGCCGCAGAAGGACCGTTTCCACAGGGGTGCCGCCAGGTGGGTGGTCCTGGCGCTGTCCGTCGCAGTGGGGATCTTCATGGTCTCCCCGTTCCTGCTGATGCTGGTCAACGCATTCAAGTCTCCGTCCGACTACTCGGCGGGCGGCCCTCTGTCGCTACCCAGTAGTTTTTACACCGACGGCCTGGTGACGTTCTGGACACGCACGCACTTCCCCGTGAAACTGTGGAACTCCGTGTGGACCTCCGGTGCAGTGGCCGTGGCCGCCGTCGCTCTGTCCCTGCTCAACGCCTACGCGATCGGCATCGGGCGCGTGAAGGGGAACGTGTGGCTGGTCGGTGCCTTCCTCATGGCGAACATGCTGCCCCAGGAGGTCCTTGTCTACCCGCTGTTCACCATGGCCCAGAAGGTCGGCCTGGGCAACAATCCGTGGAGCATCGTCATCATTTTCACGGTCATCCAGGCGGCCTTCGGCACCTACCTGCTGGCCTCGGTGCTCGGCACCTTCCCCAAGGCGCTGCTCGAGGCGGCGGAACTGGACGGCGCCTCCCGTTGGGAGATCCTGTGGAGGGTGGTGTTCCCCATCGTGCGGCCCACCCTGTCGGTCCTGCTGATCTTCTTCTTCATTTGGACGTGGAATGAGTTCTTCATCCCCCTGGTCATGCTCACCACGAACGACACCCAGACGGTTCCGATCGCGTTGTCCTCGCTGCAGGGCGATCGCATGCTCGACGTGCCCACTCTCAACGCCGGGACTCTGGTGTCCCTGATCCCCACATTCCTGTTCTTCTTGTTCTTCCAGCGCACCCTCACCCGCGGGATCACCGCCGGTGCCGTGAAGTGAGCGCCCCAATTAGAGAGGGATCCATGAAATTCACCAACGGCTACTGGCTGGACCTGGAGGGAATGACCGTCCTGCGCGCCAAGCAGATCCGCTCGGTCACCACCGACCCGCAGGGCCCCTCCGTGACTGCGCACGCCCCCGCGAAGTGGATCGCCACGCGCGGCGACACCCTCAACACCCCTGAATTCACCGTCACCTACACGGCCGTGGCCGACGGTGTCATCAAGGTCGCCATCGAGCGCCTGCGTTCCCTGGGGGTCCGCCGGCCCCTGCCACCCATCGACACCGATCCCGGCTACCGGGGAGCTCTTGCCGATGACGGCGCTTCGGTGCGCTTGAGTGCCGGCGAGCTGTCCGTGATCGTCCCCCGCCTCGGTGGATGGGATGTGCGATTCGAGGCGCGCGGGCGGCAGGTCACCGCCAGCGGCGAGCGCGCGGTCGCCCACGCGACCACCGACCAGGGCCGGTGGACCGTCGAGCAGCTGGCGATTGTCCCGGGGGAGAGGATCTACGGCCTGGGTGAGCGCTTCGGCGCGTTCACCAAGAACGGGCAGAGCATCGACATCTGGAACGAGGATGGGGGCACTTGCTCGGAGCAGGCGTACAAGAACGTCTCCTTCTACGTGTCGTCGCGGGGCTACGGGGTGTACGTCCTCGACTCCGGGGACGTCTCCTTCGAGATCGCATCGGAGATGACGACGCGCGCGCAGTTCTCGGTGCCGGGCGACCGCCTGGAGTACCTGCTCATCGACGGGCCCACCCCCAAGGACGTTTTGCGCCGCTACACGGCCCTCACCGGCCGGCCGCCCCGCGTGCCCGCGTGGTCCTACGGGCTGTGGCTCACCACCTCGTTCACCACCTCCTACGACGAGGCGACCGTCACATCGTTCGTCGACGGCATGGCCGAGCGGGGGCTGCCGCTGTCAGTTTTCCACTTCGACTGCTTCTGGATGCGGGAGTTCCACTGGTGCGACTTCGTGTGGGACCCGGCGACCTTCCCAGACCCTGCGGCGATGCTGGCGCGCCTCAAGGCCAGGGGGCTGCGGATCTGCGTGTGGATCAACCCGTACATCGCTCAGCGCTCCCACTTATTCGACGAGGGCGCCGCTGCCGGGTACCTGGTGCGGCGCGCCGACGGCGGCGTGTGGCAGACGGATCTGTGGCAGTCGGGCATGGCGCTCGTGGACTTCACAAACCCGGAGGCCACCGCCTGGTACCGCTCCAAGCTCAAGGCCCTGCTGGACACCGGGGTCGACTGCTTCAAAACGGACTTCGGTGAGCGCATCCCCGTGCGCGGTGTCGTCTACCACGACGGCTCGGATCCCGTGGGGATGCACAACCACTACACGTACCTGTACAACCGCACCGTCTTCGAGCTGCTGCGCGCGGAGCGGGGCGAGGGGGAGGCGGTGCTTTTCGCGCGCTCGGCGACTGCGGGCGGGCAGGCGTTCCCTGTGCACTGGGGGGGCGACTGCACCTCGACTCACGCCTCGATGGGGGAGACCCTGCGCGGTGGGCTGTCTCTGGCGATGTCTGGCTTCGGCTACTGGAGTCACGACATCGGCGGTTTCGAGGGGACCCCGGACCCGGGGGTGTTCAAGCGGTGGCTGGCATTCGGGCTGCTGGGTTCCCACTCGCGCCTGCATGGGTCGGACTCCGTGCGCGTCCCGTGGGCCTTCGACGACGAGGCAGTGGAGGTCACCCGTTTTTTCACGCGACTGAAGATGCGGCTCATGCCCTACATAGGCGCCGCCGCGCGCGAGGCGGTGGAGGCGGGGACCCCGATCATGCGCCCGATGGTCCTGGAGTTCCCCGGGGACCGGGGCACCCACGACATCGACACCCAGTACATGCTGGGGCCGGACGTGCTGGTGGCACCGGTGTTCACCGCCGACGGCAGCGCCGACGTCTACGTGCCGGAGGGGGAGTGGACGCCGCTGCTGGGCGGCCCCGCCGCCCGGGGGCCGCGGTGGCGCGCCGAGGAGCACGGATTCATGTCCTTGCCGCTGTACGTGCGCGGCGACACGGTGCTGCCGTGGGGCGCGGTGCCCGACCGTCCCGACTACGACTGGGCGTCCGCCGTGACGCTGCGGTGCTTCGCGCTGCGCGACTCCCACGACTCCGAGGTGGTGGTCCCCGCCTCGGACGCCGGGGTGGGCGCCGCCGACGCGCGCTTCCGCGTGCGCCGCGAGGGCGGGCGCATCACTGTCACCACCGACTCGAACCGCCCCTGGGCCGTCGAGGCCGGCGGGAGGCGCGTCGAGTGCGCCGCCGGGACGCGCGAGGCGTCACTGGAGGTGTGAGGGGAGCGGCGCCCCCGGGGCCGGGCACGTCGAGTCCCGGATCACGAGGCGCGTCTCCAACCGCATGGGGTGGGACGCGGACGTCCGGCCCTCGTGCTGGTCGATGACCGCGCGCGCTGCCGCCTCCCCCATGTGGCGCATCGGCTGGCGGACGGATGTGAGGGGTGGGGATGACAGGGCCGCTAGTTCGGAGTCGTCGAAGCCGATGACGGAGCAATCGCGGGGGACGGCGACCCCCAGTGAGCGGCACGCCTCGATGGCCCCCAGGGCCACGAGGTCCGAGGCGCACATGATCGCGGTCGGGCGCTCGGATTCGGGCAGGCGCAGGAACGACAGGGCGGACGAGTGCCCGGAGGCGAAGGAGTAGTCGTCGCCCGCGACCAGTGCGGGAGGGACGTCCAGGCCCGCCATCCGCATCGCCGACCGGTACCCCTGTTCCCTTTCCCCCGCCGGCACCGAGTCCGTTGCCCCCCGCGAGAACGCGATCCGGCGGTGGCCGAGTCCGATGAGGTGCTGGGTGGCGGTGAGGGCGCCGTTCCAGTTCGTCGCCCCGATCGTCGTCACCTCCTCCTCGACGGGGCCCTTCGGGTCGACGGCGACCAGGTGGAGGCCCAGGCGCCCGCAGCCGCGCACGAGCGAGGGGTCCACGTGGGTGGTGGCGACGATGACGCCGATGTGCGTGCGGCTGACCGCCGACAGCCAGGCGTCCGATAACGGGCGGGTGGCGTCCGGAGCCCCGCCGATGCCGAGGTGGCCCGATGTCAGCAGGTACCCCTGCCCGGCGCACTCGCTGATCGCGCCGCTGAGCACGTGCGCCGTGTAGATCGAATCGAACTCGTTGGTGACGAAGGCGATCGATTGGATGGCCTGCGCCGCGCCCGTGGGGCGGTAGCCGAGTTCGGTCGCGATCGCCGCGATGGAGTCGCGCGTCGCCGCCGAAACGTCTGTTCTGCCGTTGAGCGCCTTCGACACGGTCGCGCGCGATGTCCCCGCGGCCTCGGCGATCATGGCGATGGTCACCCGTTGGCGGGGGGCCGGGCCTGTGTTCCCAGTGTCAATCATGTCATAGAGTATACGAAATTATTTCGTGCACGTTGTCCGCTCATTCCACCTAGTTAAGCAATGCAAACAAGCCTTGACAGAATTTGTTTTTGTTCTAAACTAGAACATGGAAGCGGGAATATGCGAAACAGTTTCGTTATTCCTCGGCAACGACGCCCGCTTCCCCGGCCCGAGGGGCACCCGGGTCGGCGATCGAAGTGGATCACTGGAAGGACTGACCCGTGAGGACGAGACTACGAATGATGGCCTCCATCGGCGCCATCGCCATGGGCGCCAGCCTGGCGCTCTCCGCGTGCGGCGGGGCGAAGCCGGGAGGCGGCGCGGGCGGCAGTGCGAGCGCCTGGGCCGTGACAGGGGGAACGCACGAGCAGATCTGGCGGACCTCCTTCGACAACTGGAACGAGGCGCACGCCGACGCGCAGATCAACGTCGAATGGTTCGCCAACGACGCGTACAAGGAGAAGGTCCGCACCGCCATCGGCTCCGACAACGCCCCCACACTCATCTTCGGCTGGGGCGGGGCCACCCTCAAGGACTACGTCTCCTCCGGAAAAGTGGTGGACATCACCGACGCGACGCAGCAGACGGTCGCCAAGGTCATCCCCTCGATCGCCGAGGGCGGCAAAGTCGACGGCAAGGTCTACGGCGTCCCGAACGTGGGCACCCAGCCCGTCGTCCTCTACTACAACAAGCAGCTCTTCGACCAGGCGGGGGTCGCGGTCCCGACCACCTACGACGAGCTGCTCGCAGCGGTGGACACCTTCAAAGCACAGGGCACCACCCCCATCGCGCTCGCCGGGGCCTCGAAGTGGACGAACATGATGTGGCTCGAGTACCTCCTCGACCGCAACGGCGGGTCCGAGGTGTTCAACCGGATCGCGGAGGGCCAGGCCGGCGCCTGGTCCGACCCGGCTGTGGAAACGACCCTCACCCAGGTGCAGGACCTCGTGAGGGCCGGCGCGTTCGGTGACGCCTTCGGCTCGGTCGTCGCCGACAACAACGCCGATGTCGCCCTGGTCCACACCGGCAAGGCCGCCATGCTCCTCCAGGGGTCGTGGGCCTACGGCACCTTCCTCACCGACTCCCCGGACTTCGTCAAGGCGGGCAACCTCGGATTCGCGGCCTTCCCGACAGTGGCCGGGGGAGTGGGCGACCCCAGCGCAGTCGTCGGCAACCAGTCGAACTTCTGGTCGGTCTCCGCCAGCGCCTCGCCCGATGCGCAGACGGCCGCGAAGGACTACTTGGCGGATCTCTTCACCGACGAGTACGTGAAGTCGATCGTCGACGGCGGCGACATCCCCCCGACGATCGATGCGCAGAAGTTCATCAAGGGGACGGAGCAGGAGGAATTCGTCGGGTTCGGGTACGACCTGGTGCTGGACTCCTCGAACTTCCAGCTCTCGTGGGACCAGGAGCTCGACTCCGCCACCTCGCAGGTGCTGCTCGACAACATCCAGCAACTCTTCGCGCTGTCGATGACGCCCCAGCAGTTCATCGACTCCATGAACGCGACGATCAAGTGAGACGGGCGCGCCATGAGTTCACGTGATCGGGGAGCCCCGGCACCGGCCGCCGCGCCGGCGCTCCCCGCCTCGCGGGGCGGCCGCGGGAACCAGGGGTCGCGCGGGAGCGGTCCCTCCGGCCTCTACGCCCTCCCCGCCCTCGCCTTCTTCGGCCTTTTCGCGATCGTCCCGCTGATCGGCGTCCTCGTCCTCAGCTTCATGAACTGGGACGGGCTGGGCGCACCGGCGTGGGCGGGGTTCGACAACTGGTCCCAGACCCTCGCCGACCCCCTGACGCGCCACGCCATGGTCCTCACCCTGATCGTCATGGTGGTCTCTTGGCTGGTGCAGACTCCTTTGTCGATTCTGCTCGGCGTCTTCATGGGGTCGCGGCAGCGCTACCGCGAGTTCCTCTCGGTCCTCTACTTCCTGCCGCTGCTGTTCTCCGCCGCCGCGCTCGGCATCGCCTTCAAGGCCCTGCTCGACCCGAACTTCGGCTTCTCCCAAGCCCTGGGGATACCCTTCCTCAAACAGGACTGGCTCGGTTCGCAGGCGCTGGCCCTGCCCGTGCTCATCGCGATCATCAGCTGGGCGTTCATCCCCTTCCACTCCCTCATCTACCAGGGGGGCGTGCGACAGATCTCCAAGTCGCTCTACGAGGCGGCCGAACTGGACGGGGCCTCGACCTGGCGCAAGTTCTGGTCGATCACC
>ERZ772993.251-NODE-251-length-28276-cov-7.266397_pt1 | contig 28276 bp, 24 predicted proteins | sample MGYA00580670_ERZ772993 | MGnify/ENA primary metagenome ERZ772993 (study PRJEB29015, sample SAMEA2737936) | human oral metagenome | biome: human oral; feature: human-associated habitat; material: dental | place: China | collected 2136 ... | reverse complement strand
GGCCTCTCAGCGCAACGAAGAAAACAATACCCAACCCACCCCCCACCGTCAAACCCATTTCAGATGAACCGGATCACACCCGTTCCTCCTCCCCGGCACCGCACCGAAAACCCCAACCCACACACCCCGCCAAGCCGCGCCCCGCAACCACTAACGAACCCCCTCCCCCCTCCCCGATCCGCTCCCGCCCACGCACGAACAGGCCACGACCAGGGAACACACCCACAGAAGCGGTCAGACTCACACCCCGCGGACACCCCCGCGATAACGCCGGGCCCGGCCCACACCTCGTGGACCGGGCCCACCTCGCGAACACACCGCGCGGAGCAACCCACTCAACCCAACAACAAATCCGGCTGAACCGGAATCGCAACAGTCGGCAAATCACGCACAGCCCTACGCACTGCGCGGGACACGGCCGGGGCGACCCTCTTGTCGAAGGCGCCGGGGATGATGTACGACGGCGAGAGCTCGTCCTCGGAGATCACGGAGGCGATGGCGATCGCCGCCACCCTCAGCACCTCCGTGGTGATCTCCTTCACCTTCGCGTCGAGGAGGCCCCGGAACAGGCCGGGGAACGCCAGGACGTTGTTGATCTGGTTCGGGTAGTCGGAGCGGCCCGTCGCCACGACCGCGGCGTGGGCGGCCGCCCCGATCGGATCGACCTCGGGAGTCGGGTTCGCCAGGGCGAAGACGATAGCGTCGTCCGCCATGGTCGCCACGTCGTCCGGGGTGAGGATGTTCCCCGAGGACACGCCGATGAACACGTCGGCGTCCGCCAGGCCGTCCTTGAGGGAGCCGTGCACCAGGCGCGGGTTCGTGGCCTCCGCCAGGGCCTTGCGCGTGGGGTGCATGCCCTCGGTCTGGTCCGCGGCCAGCGCGCCCGTGCGCCCGTAGCCGACGATGTCCTTGGCGCCCTGCGCCAGCAGGAGGCGGATGATCGCGTTGCCCGCGGCGCCGACGCCCGACACGACGATGCGCACGTCCTCGATCCTCTTGCCCACGATCTTCAGGGCGTTGAGCAGAGCCGCCAGCACGACGATGGCCGTGCCGTGCTGGTCGTCGTGGAAAACGGGGATGTCGAGCTCGGAGCGGAGCCGCTCCTCGATCTCGAAGCAGCGGGGGGCCGAGATGTCCTCCAGGTTGATGCCGCCGTAGCCCGGGGCGATGGCCTTGACGATCGCGATGATCTCCTCGGTGTCCTTCGTGTCCAGGACCACCGGCCAGGCGTCGACGCCTCCGAACTCCTTGAACAGGACGGCTTTGCCCTCCATGACGGGCAGCGCCGCCTCGGGGCCGATGTCGCCCAGGCCCAGGACCGCCGTCCCGTCCGACACCACGGCGACTGTGTTCGCCTTCATGGTGAGCAGGTGGGCCTTCTGGGGCATGTCGTGGATGGCCGTGCACACGCGGGCGACGCCGGGCGTGTAGGCGCGCGACAAGTCGTCGCGGTTGCGCAGCGGAACCTTCGAGTGGATCTCGATCTTCCCGCCGATGTGGCTCATGAAGGTCTGGTCGGCCACCGACTCGGTCTTCACGCCGGGCAGGGCCGCCAGCGCGTCGCGCACCTGGGCCCTGTGGGCGGAATCGCGCATATCGCACGTGAGGTCGATGACGATGCGCCCGCGGTCCGAGTCGGCCACATCGAGGCCCTTCACCTCCGCTCCGGTCGCGGCGACGGTGTCGACGATCTGGACGGCCGTGGTGGTCGCCTCGTCGACTTCGATGCGGTAGGAGGCTGTGTACGACGGGGACGTTCGCATATGAGTCCTTCTCTCGGGGGGCGGAGCCCAGCAGTCAGATCCTCTTCATCCTATGGAACTGGGCGCGCCGGGCGCGAGGGGACCACCTGGTGGACTCCGCAGTCCGACGAGGCGGGCGCCGGCGGCGGTTGCCAGTGGCGGCGGCGGTTGCCGGTGGCGGCGCAGGGCAACCGACCGGCTCCCCGGGTACGCACACAAGGACCCCGATTTACGCAACACCCGCCGCACACAACGGCGGAATCAAGCCCTTGTGTGCGGTCCCGTGTTGCCTAATTCCCTCCCTTGTGTGCGGCACCTTGAAGGAACGGGGGGCGGATCCGCCGGAAAACGGGGAGCGGCGGCCCGACCGCACAAGGGCCGGGACCGCCGCTCCAGCGGGCACCACGTGTCAGGCGCCCACCATCTCCATGATGAGTTCGCGCACACGGGCGGCATCGGCCTGTCCGCGCGTCGCCTTCATGACGGCGCCGACGAGGGCTCCGGCTGCCTTGACCTTGCCGCCCTTGATCTTCTCAACGACGTCCGGGTTGGCGTCCAGGGCCTCCTGGACGGCCGCGGTGAGGGCGCCGTCGTCGGAGACCACCTCGAGGCCCCGGGCCTCGACGACCTGCGCCGGCGAGCCCTCGCCCGCCAGGACGCCTTCGAGGGCCTGGCGCGCGAGCTTGTCGTTGATCCGCCCCGAATCGACGAGCCCCTGCAGTTCGGCGACCTGCTCGGGGCTGACCCCCGCCTCGTCCAGGGACACCTCGCGCTCCTTGGCGCGGCGCGAGATCTCGCCCATCCACCACTTGCGGGCGGAGGCGGGGTCGCACCCGGCGCCGACGGTCGCTTCGATGAGCTCCAGGGCGCCGGCGTTGATGACGTCGCGCATCTCCTTGTCCGCGTAGCCCCACTCGGCGCGCAGGCGGCGGCGCTTCGCGATGGGCAGCTCCGGCAGGGAGGCCCGCAGTTCCTCCACCCACGCCCTGTCGGGGCGGATCGGCACCAGGTCGGGCTCGGGGAAGTACCTGTAGTCCTCCGAATCCGACTTCTCGCGGCCAGACGACGTGGAGCCGTCCTCCTCGTGGAAGTGCCGGGTCTCCTGCAGCACCGAGCCGCCGCCCGCCAGGATCGCGCCCTGGCGCTGCATCTCGTAGCGCACGGCGGCGGCGATGCCCCGGAAGGAGTTCACGTTCTTCGTCTCCGTGCGGGTGCCCAGCGGGGAGTCGGGGGTGGGGCGCAGCGACACGTTGATGTCGGCGCGCACGTTGCCGCGCTCCATCCGGGCCTCGGAAACGCCCAGCGCGCGGAAGATGTCGCGCAGTGCCTGCACGTAGGCGGCCGCCACCTCGGGGGCGCGCTCCCCCGCGCCCTCAATGGGCCGAGTGACGATCTCGACCAGGGGGACGCCGGCGCGGTTGTAGTCCACCAGCGAGTAGTCCGCGCCCTGGATGCGCCCGTCGGCCCCGCCGATGTGCGTGTTCTTGCCCGCGTCCTCCTCCATGTGCGCGCGCTCGATGTCGACGCGGAACATGGTGCCGTCCTCCAGCTCGACGTCGACGTGGCCATCGTGAGCGATGGGCTCGTCGGACTGGGAGGTCTGGAAGGCCTTGGTGAGGTCCGGGTAGAAGTAGTTCTTGCGCGCGAAGCGGCAGTACTGCGCGATCTCGCAGTTCAGCGCCAGGCCGATCTTGATCGCGTACTCCACGGCGCGGCGGTTCACCACCGGCAGCGATCCGGGCAGCCCCAGCGACACTGGGGTCACGAACGTGTTCGGCTCGCCGCCGAAGGCGTTGGGGGCCGCGTCGAACATCTTGGTCGCCGTTCCCAGCTCGACGTGCACCTCGATGCCGAGGACCGGGTCGAACCGCGAGGCGGCCTCGTCGTAGTCCATGAGCTCGCTCATCACTTCTCCTCCCAATCGGCCGCGGGGCAACGGCCCGCGACGTCCTCGCTCAGCGCCTCGATCAGGGAGGCCGCCTCGTACATCTTCAGATCCCCGCGGGCGGGGGCCAGCACCTGGATGCCGATGGGCAGCCCCTCCCCCGACACGCCGTTGGGCACGTTCATCGCGGGGATGCCCGCCAGGTTCGCGGGGATCGTCGCCACGTCGTTGAGGTACATGGCCATCGGGTCGTCCGTCTTCTCGCCGAACTTGAAGGCGGTCGTCGGCGCCGTGGGCGAGACCAGGACGTCGACGCGCTCGAAGACGGCGTCGAAGTCGCGCTGGACGAGGGTGCGCACCTTCTGGGCGCTGCCGTAGTAGGCGTCGTAGTAGCCCGCCGACAGGACGTGGGTGCCCAGGATGATGCGGCGCTTGACCTCGTCGCCGAAGCCCGCCCCGCGGGTGGCCGCCATGACGCGCTCCGCGGTCACGGGCCCCTCGGCCGGCTCCACGCGGATGCCGTAGCGCATGCCGTCGAAGCGCGCCAGGTTGGAGGAGACCTCGGCGGGCATGATCAGGTAGTAGGCGGCCAGCGCGTACTCGAGGTTGGGGCAGGAGATCTCGACGACCTCGGCCCCGGTCCCGCGCAGCTGCTCGACCGTGGCGTTGAAGGCGTTGATGACGTCCTTCTCGTAGCCGTCGCCGCTCAGTTCCTTGACGACCCCGATCTTCAGGCCCTTGACCGATCCCTGCCCGGCGACGGAGCGGACGGCCTCGGTCAGGGCCGGGACGGGCTGGTCGAGCGATGTGGAGTCGGCCGGGTCGAATCCGCCGACCAGTTCCGTCAGCGCGGCCGCGTCGGCGACCGTGCGGGTGACGGGGCCGATCTGGTCCAGAGACGAGGCCATGGCGATCAGCCCGTAGCGCGACACCGCCCCGTAGGTGGGCTTGGCGCCGACCGTGCCGGTCACGAAGCCCGGCTGGCGGATCGAGCCGCCGGTGTCGGAGCCGAGGGCGAGGGGCACCATGTAGGCGGCGACCGCGGCGGCCGAGCCGCCGCCGGAACCGCCGGGGATGCGCCCGAGGTCCCACGGGTTCCTCGTCGCGCCGAAAGCGGAGTGCTCGGTGGAGGAGCCCATGGCGAACTCGTCCATGTTGGTCTTGCCGACGATGGGCAGCCCGGCCTCCTTGATCTTCCGGGTGACCGTGGCGTCGTAGGGCGGGCGCCAGTCCCCCAGGATCCGCGACGCGCACGTCGTGGGGACCCCCCGGGTCACCAGGTTGTCCTTCAGGGCGATCGGCACGCCCGCCAGGCGGTGCAGGTCCTCGCCCGCTGCCCGCCTCGCGTCCACGTCCGCCGCGGTGGCCAGCGCGCCCTCGCGGTCCACGTGCAAGAAGGCGCGGACCCGCGGGTCGACCGCTTCGATGCGGTCCAGGCACGCCGTCGTGAGCTCCACCGACGTGATCCGCCCGGCCGCGAGCATGTCCGCCAGCTCGAGGGCGCTCTTCCTCAGAAGATCGTTCATCATTCCTCCCCCAGGATCTGCGGGACCAGGAACATGCCGTCCTCACTGGCGGGGGCCTGGGCGAGCACCTCGTCGCGGTCCACCGTGGGGCCGGCCTCGTCCTCGCGCCACACGTTCGTCAGCGGGATCGGGTGCGAGGTGGCGGGCACATCCGGGGTGGCGACCTCGGACACCTTCGACACGGCGTCGGCGATCACGTCGAGCTCGCCCGCGAAACGCGCGATTTCCTCTTCGGTCAATGCGATGTGGGCCAGGCCCGCGACGCGGGCGACCTCGTCAGTACTGATGCGTGACATGTGTGGCATCCTAACCCTTATGGGCTTTTCACAGCGACGCCAACTCACGAAGCAGACATGGCGGATCCTCCGGCGCGTCGGCGTGGGGATCGCCCTCGCCCAGGCGGCCGCCGTCGTCACCGTGCACGCCATCGACCGGATGCGGGTCCAGCGCATCCCCGGGGGCGTCCACGGCTTCCCCGCCCTGGAGCCCGCCGACGCCCGGATCGGGGGGACGTCGGCCCGCACCTACACGGAGGGCACCTCCCTGTACAACGACATGCTCGAGGCCATCGACGGCGCCCAGCACCACATTTTCTTCGAGACCTTCATCTGGCGCTCGGACGAGTGGGGGGCCCGCTTCAAGGAGGCGCTGCTCGCCGCTGCGCGGCGCGGGGTCGACGTGTTCTGCGTGTGGGACGGCTTCGGCGTGCTCAACCAGGACCCCCGTTTCTACCGCTTCCCCGACATCCCGCACCTGTACGTGAGGCGCTTCCCGGCGCTGCGCAGCGGGTTCTTCACGCTCAACATCCGCAAGACCGGGCAGGACCACCGCAAGATCCTGGTGGTCGACGGGCAGGTCGGCTTCGTCGGGGGCTACAACATCGGCGACCCCTTCGCCTACGAGTGGCGCGACACGCACGTGCGGGTGACGGGCGACGCGGTGTGGGAACTGGAGAACGGCTTCGTCGACTTCTGGAACCACTTCCGGCCCCGCACCGCGCCGACCCTGCCCGACCGCGGGGCGCGCCAGTGGAGCGCCGACGTCACCGCCGCCTTCAACCTGCCCGACCGGCTCCTCTACCCGATCCGCGGCATGTACATCGACGCGTTGGAGCGGGCCACCGACCGGGCGCTCATCACGACCGCGTACTTCATCCCCGACAAGGAGATCCTCGCCTCCCTCATCGCGGCCGCGCGGCGCGGAGTGCGCGTGCGGGTCCTCATACCCGAGTACTCGAACCACATCATGGCGGACTGGGTGGCGCGCCCCTACTACGGGGAGCTGCTGCGCGAGGGCGTGGAGATCTGGCTCTACCAGCACGCCATGGTCCACTCCAAGACGATGACCGTGGACGGGCACTGGTCCACGATCGGCACCGCGAACATCGACCACCTGTCCATGCGCGGCAACTACGAGGTGTGCATGCAGTTCCACTCCCGCGAGCTGGCCAAGCGCATGGAGCAGATCTTCGACAACGACCTCACCACGGCGCGCCGCCTCACCATCGAGGAGTGGGAGCACCGCTCCTGGCTGGTCCGCGTCGGCGAGTACCTGCTGCACCCCTTCGAGTTCCTCGTCTAGGGCACGCGGGCCCGCCCTCCCCTTGCGCGCGGAGCTCCCCCCGAGCACCGCGCCTCGTAGGAGACCGGGATGCCGCCCTCCCCTTGCGCGCGGAATCCCCGCACTCAGGGTACGGGGCCCGGGCCCGCCACCGGCTCACTCCCCTCCCAGGTCGATGCCGACGGCCGACAGGCCGCCCTCCAGGAGCGCCGCGAAGAGCTGCTCGGAGATGACGGGGACGCCCAGGGACTCGGCCTTGGCGGCCTTGGAGCCCGCGCCCGGGCCCGCCACGACCAGGCTCGTCTTCTTCGACACCGATCCCGAGGCCTTGCCGCCGCGGGCGGTGATGGCCTCCTTCGCGCCCTCCCTGTCGTAGCCGGGCATCGCGCCCGACACCACGATGGTCAGCCCCTCCAGGACCGCGGGGACCTCCTCGGGGGTCTCGTCCTCCATGCGCACGCCCGCCTCGCTCCAGCGCCGCAGGATCTCGCGGTGCCAGTCGACCTCGAACCAGTCGGCCAGGGACTGGGCGATGACCCCGCCGACGCCGTCGACGGCCGCCAGCTCCTCCACGTCCGCCGCGCGCAGGGCGTCCATGGAGCCGAAGCGGGCCGCGAGGGCGCGCGCCGCCGTGGGGCCGACGTGGCGGATGGACAGGGCGACGAGCACGCGGGCGAGGGGCTGGGACTTGGCGCGCTCCATCTCGTCGAGCATCTGTGTGAGCATCTTCGAGGCCGTGGTGCCCACCCGCTCGTAGACGGTCTCGCCCTTCACCTTCTTCGCCTTGTGGGCCTTCGTCCAGAAGTAGCGGACCTGCGCCCAGTCCCCGGTGGGCTCCCCCTTGACGGTGGTGGGCCGCCACACCATGACGTCGCGCACGTCCTCTGCCCTCAGGTCGAAGAGCGCGGACTCGGCGGTCAGGACGGGGGCCTGGGGTTCGGGGAGCATCGCGTCGGCGGTGGCCAGCTGCTCCGCGTGGGGCAGGTCCTCGGCGTCGGCGAGCTCCAGGCGCGTGCCGTCCTCCAGGACGACGGCGTGCCCGGCCACCAGGGCGGCGGCGACCTGGTCGCGGTTGTTCTCGGGCTGGGTGAGGGCCAGGGCCGCCTCGTCGCCCAGGCCCTCGATGTCGAGGGCGGAACGGGCGCCGATGTGCGCGATGCGCTCGGTGATCTGGGCGGGGCAGGCCGCCTTGTTCGGGCAGCGCAGGTCCACGTCCCCCTCCTTCTCCTCCACCAGGGCCGTGCCGCACGACGGGCACGCGGCGGGCATGGAGAACTCCCTTTCGGAGCCGTTGCGCGCCTCCTCCACGGGGGCCACGATCTCGGGGATCACGTCGCCCGCCTTGCGCAGGACCACGAGGTCGCCGATGAGGACCCCTTTGCGCTTGACCTCCTGGGCGTTGTGCAGGGTCGCGCGGGCCACGTTGGACCCGGCCACCAGGACGGACTCCATGACGCCGTAGGGGGTGACGCGGCCGGTGCGGCCCACCTGGACCCGGATGTCGAGCAGGCGCGTGTGGACCTCCTCGGGCGGGAACTTGTAGGCGGCCGCCCACCGGGGTGCGCGCGAGGTGGAGCCCAGGGAGCGCTGGAGCGCCAGGTCGTCGATCTTGACGACGACGCCGTCGATCTCGTGGGCGAGGGAGTGGCGGGCCTCCCCCGTTTCCGCGATGAACTCCTCGATGGCCCCCCTGCCGGTGAGCAGCCGCGTGTAGGGGGAGACGGGCATGCCCCACTCGCGCAGGAGCTGGTACCAGCCGTGCTGGGTGGTGGGCGGGGTGAAGGCTCCCCCCGCCTCGACGAAGCCGACCCCGTGGGCGACCATCGCCAGGGGCCGCTTGGCGGTCTCGGAGGAGTCCTTCTGGCGCAGGGAGCCGGCGGCCGCGTTGCGGGGGTTCACGAACGCCCTCTCGCCGGCCGCGACGCGGGCCTCGTTGAAGGAGGCGAACTCGGCGACCGGGAAGTACACCTCCCCGCGGATCTCGACGCGCCTGGGAGGGGCGGCCGTGTCGAGTCGGGCGGGGATCGAGGCGATGGTGCGGGCGTTCGCGGTGATGTCCTCCCCCACGTGGCCGTCGCCGCGGGTGGCGGCGCGCCGCAGGGCTCCGTCGACGTAGAGCAGGTTGACGGCCAGGCCGTCGACCTTCACCTCCGCGGTCATGGGCAACTCCGCCTCGCCCGTCTCCTCGTGCATGCGCTGCTCCCATCCGGCCAGCTCCTCCACCGAGAACACGTCGTCGAGCGACGTCATCTGCTGCAGGTGCCGGACGGGGGCGAAGGCGGAGTCCGCGCTGCCGCCGACGCTGAGGGTCGGCGAGTCCGCGCCCCGCAACTGCGGGTGGGCGCGCTCGATGTCCTCCAGTTCCCGGTAGAGGCGGTCGTACTCGGCGTCCGCCAGGGTCGGGGCGTCCCGGTCGTAGTAGGCGCGGCGCGCCTCCTCGATGGCGGCGACCAACTGGTCGTAGCGGCTGCGGATTGCGTCGAAGGACTCGTGCTCACTCATGGCGCAATTGTCGCACCCCGCACGCGCAGCTGGAGCGGCGGCGGGTCGTCCACAGCCCCGCGCACGCCCCTGGCGCCGTCCACAGGCCCGGCGTCCCGTGTGGAGCGGCGGTGCGGGGCGGGGCCACCCTGGTCGCATGGCCAGACAACGCCCCCACCCCGCGCACGCCCGGCACGCGCTCCGCTCCCCCTGCCACCTGGCGTGCACTTCCGGACCCGATATCGGGGTCGTCATCGCCTCGGGCGTGGTGGGGCGCGCCGGCGCCGTTCCGCTGAGGGCGGCCGACGTGTCCCGCGAGCACGCCGACGTGGAGGCCGAGGGGCGCCGCCTGCGCGTCACGCCCGCGCCCGGGGCCCGGCCCCCGCTGGTCCGCCCGCGGTTCGGGACGTGGCGCCGTTTGGGCGCCGACGGGCGCCTCCTGCGGGCCGGCGACCGCCTGCGCGTCGGCTCCGACTGCTTCACCGTGCGCGACAGGCCCGGACGGCTCGCGTGGGCGCGGCCGCGGAGCGCGGGGCGCCGGGCGTGGCTCCCGTTCCTGTCCTTCGCGGTGATGGCCCTCCTCGGCGGGTGGCGGCTGGCCGCCGTGGCCCCCGCGGGCGCCGTGGCGGGGATTGCCCTGGTCCTCGCCCTCGTCGCGGTCGCGCTGGCCGCGAGGGCCTGCCTGCGCCGCGCCGCCCGCGTGTGCGATGGCGCGCGGCTGGCCCTCGTCCTGGCCGCCCTGCCCGGGCAGTCCCAGCCCGTCCGCCCCACCGAAGCGCCCCTCGTGTGGCCCGGACGCCCCACGCGCCTGGGGGCGCGCATCGCGGTGGCCGGGGCGGACGCCCCGCCGGGGAAGGGGCCCGGGGCCCGCAGCCTCGGCTTCGTGGGGCCGGGCGCCCACGAGTGCGCGCTGTGGTGCGCGGGGCAGATCGCCGCCCAGACGGGCGGGGCGCGCGTGTGCACGGACCAGGGGACGTGGACGGTGGGGGCGCCCCATGCGGTCATCCACATCACACGCTCGGAGGCGTGCCCCCACTGCGCCGCCCCCGGAGCGCCCGGCGCGCAGGACGCCCCCGTCGTCCACTGCGGCGTCGGAAGGGCCTTCGAGGACCTCCCCCCGTGGTGCGAACAGGTCTTCACCGCGCGCTCCGCCCCTGTGTCGCCCAGGTGGTGGTGGCAGGTCGCCGCCTCGGACGACGACGCGGCACTGCCCGACATGGTGGAGTGGGAGGCCCTGGGGGAAGCCGCGTCCGGCGCCGACGGCACGGACGGGGACTCACGTGGCGACTCGGACGGGCTCACTGACGACGGCCTCGCCGCGCCCGTGGGCGTCGGGACGGACGGGGAGGTGGTCCTGGACCTGGTGGCCGACGGCCCGCACGCCCTGGTGGCGGGGTGCACCGGGTCGGGCAAGTCGGAGGCCCTGCTCACGTGGCTGCTCTCCATGTGCTCCCACCACCCGCCCGAGCGGGTGCGCCTGGTCCTCATCGACTACAAGGGCGGCGCGACCTTCGCCCCCCTGTCGGGCCTGGCCCACACCGAATGCGTCCTCACCGACATCGACCCGGGGGCGACTGCCCGGGCCCTGCGGGGCATAGGGGCGCTGCTGGCCGACCGCGAGCGCCAGCTGGCCCGCATCGGCGTCCCCGACCTGCGCCAGTGGGCGCAGCGCCACCGCGCCGACCCCGCCCGGGTGGCGCCCCCTCCCGCGCGCATCGTGATCGCCATCGACGAGTTCCGTGTCCTGGTGGACTCCCATCCCGAGACGATGGGCGTCATCATGCGCCTGGCCGCGCAGGGCCGTTCCCTGGGCCTCCACCTCGTCGCCGCCACGCAGCGCCCGGCGGGGGCGGTGTCGGCGTCGATGCGGGCGAACATCGACATCCGCGTGGCGCTGCGGTGCCTGACCGCAGCGGACTCGATGGACGTCCTGGGCGACGACACCGCCGCCCGCATCCCCCGCACCCCGGGGCGGGCGGTCGTGATGGGGCGGGGGCCGCTCCAGTTCGCCCGCGCCGGGGACGCGCGGGCTCTGGTGGAGCGCATCAACGGGCGCTTCCGGTCGTGCGGGCGCGCGCCGCTGTGGGCGCCGCCCATACCCGCCTCCCTCACGTGGGAGGACGTCGACGCCCGTTGCCCCGGGGGGAGGGCGCTGGGGCTCTTCGACTCGGTCGACTCCTCGGGGCCTGTGCCGGTCGTGTGGGACGGAGGCCCCATCGAGGTGCAGGCGCCGCGTTCCGAGGCGCGCCTGGCGGCCGCATGGGTGCGCTCCCTGGCGGCGCGCGCCGCCTCCTTGGCGGGCCTGCCGGTGCACCACTGCTCCCAGGAGCCCGTGGCGTGGGCGGTCTCGCGCGTCGCCCCCGAGGACGCCGCGGCGTGCGCGCGCCTGTTGGAGGGGGTGTGCGGGCACGGGCCCTGCGTGCTCGCCATCGACGACCTGCCCGCAGTGCTCACATCCGTGTCCTCGGCGATGGGGCAGTTGCGCTGCGACGAGGCGTGGAAGGGCGTGCTCCGGGGGGCGCTGGCCGCCGGAGTGGTGCTGGTGGTCGCCAGTCCCGGGCGTTTCACGCTCCCCTCGGCGTCGATGGGGGTGTTCTCGACGCGCGTGCTCCGCGCCCAGAGCGTGGACGCGGCGCTCCACGCGGGTATCGACTCCCGGTCGGTGGCGCGCCTGGGGGCCGCCGAGGCCCTGGTAGAGGCGGGCGGCCAGGAGGCGGCGCTCGCCTCGGTGCCCCTCGATGCCCGGGAGCCGCCGGGCGGGGGCGTCCGAGGCGGGGGGTGGCGGGTGCGCACGCTCGCGCAGGGCGTGGAGGCCGCTGCTGGGCTCTCGCCGGCGCCCGCCGCGCTCGTCGGCGGGGACTACGCCCCGTACCCGCCCAGCGGCCCCCTGCCTTGGGTGCTGGTCGGCGGCGGCGAGTGCCTGGAGGCGGCACGGGCGATCCACGCGGCGGCCGGTTGGGGCGAGCCCGTCGTCGCCGACGTGGTCCCCGAAGCGTCGTGGGCGCGCCTCGGGCGGTGCCCGGGGGCGAGGGTGCTCGCGCTGGATCCAAATGACAACATCGTCCGCGCGTTATTCCAGACCGCCAGGGTCCGCCCGGCCTCCCTGCTGGCCTGCGGGTTCACTTCCACAAGCGGTTTGCTTAACGATGATGGTAACCTGACAAACATCCAGATGATCGGCGGATTACCGCCGTTCCAGCGGCCCCACGAGCGCCTGGGTGAGAACCCCCATAGTGCTCTGGCGGAAAGTGTGCCCCAGAACTCTTGCGCCGTTGCGCCGCGTACCGGAAACTAGCGATGTTACAGGTGAGCTTGCCCTCCGGGACGAGACTTGATAGAGGAGCTGTTGAGAGATGGATTGGCGCAGTAAAGCCGCGTGCCTGACGGTCGACCCCGAGTTGTTCTTCCCCATCGGGAATACCGGCCCCGCGATCGCGCAGGCCGCCGAGGCCAAGGCCGTGTGCCGCACCTGCGAGGTCCAGGCCGTCTGCCTCCAGTGGGCCCTCGACAACAACCAGGACTCCGGCGTGTGGGGTGGAATGAGCGAGGAGGAGCGCCGTTCCCTGCGCCGCCGCGCCGCGCGCGCCCGCAGGGCCTCCTGACCGCTGCACTCGGCGGAGGACCGCAGAGCCCGGGCCCCGCCCCGGGGCGCCGGGCCGACAGAAACCCGTGGCGCCCGCTCCGGGCGGGGGATCGTCCGGCGCCCGCCCGGTCCGGGCACAGCCGTCAGCCCGGGCGGCCCCTCACGGGCGGTCCAGGTGCATGACGATCGTGACGACCGTGCCCCCGCCCTCGCGCAGCGCCCACTCGATATTGCCTTTGAGCTCCCCGCTCACCATCTGCTTGACGATCTGCGTGCCCAGGCCGGTCATCGGGGTCCCCGGCTCGAAGCCCGCGCCGTCGTCGGCGACCGTGACCGTCATGGTGTCGCCCCTGCGCTCGGCGCGCACCTCGATGCGCCCGTCGCGGTCGGCCAGGCCGTGCTCGACGGAGTTGGCGACCAGTTCGTTGAGCACTGTGGCCAGGGCCTGGGCCTGATCGGCCTGGATGACCCCGAACCTCCCGCTGGTGGCCACCTTGACACTGTGGTCCGTGGACGCCACCGCCCCCGACATCCGCAGCACGGTGCGCGCCACCTCGTCGAAGTCAACGGACTCGTTGACGTTGTGGGAGAGGGCGGCGTGGACGGTCGCGATCGCCTGGACCCGCCGCTCCGCCTCGGCGAGCGCCGCTTTGACGCCGTCCTCCCGCGAGCGCCGCGACTGGAGGCGCAGTAACGCCGACACCGTCTGCAGGTTGTTCTTCACACGGTGGTGGATCTCACGGATCGTCGCGTCCTTCGTCATGAGCTCCTGCCGGTGCCGGTGCATCTCCGACACGTCGCGCGTGAGGACGACCGCGCCCAGCCGTTTGCGCCCGTTGACCAGCGGCAACGCGCGCATGGTGATCGTCGAGGCGCGAGCGGTGATCTCCACCCTCCACGACGCGCGGCCCATGACCACGACGGCCATGGACTCCTCGATGAGGCTGTCGTCTCCGATGACGTTCGTCACTTCCTGGGCGAGCACTTTGCCCGTCACGTGGGAACGGATCCCCAGGCGGCGCAGGCACGACACGGCGTTCGGGGTGGCCTGTTGCACCCGCCCCTCCGCGTCCAGCAGCAGCGCGCCGTCGAGGACGCGGGGCACGCCGTGGGCGGAGACCTGCGGCGTCGAGTCGTAGGGGTACTCGCCGCGCGCCATCATCTGGCACAGCGTGTCGGCGGCGGCCACGGTCCACCCCTCGAACCCCAGGGAGAGCCGGGGGCTCGACAGGTTCGCCTCCCGCGTGACGACCGCGATGATCGTCCCGTCGTGGCACACGGGCACGCAGGTCTCCATCATCGAGTACGTCCCCGCCCAGCGCGCCGCCTGGGAGCGGATGACCTGCCCGGTCTGCATCGCGCGGCGCAGTTCGATCTCCCGCGCGGCGGGCAGGTGCAGGCCGATGATGTCGTCGACGTGGACGGTCGTGGAGGTCGCGGGACGGCAGTGCGCTGCGGCGATGAAGCGCCCGTCGTCCGAGGGCAGCCACAGGACCAGGTCGGCCGCGGCCAAATCGGCCAGCACCTGCCAATCCGCGAGGAGCAGGTGGAGCCAATCGATGTCCTTGTCGGGCAACGGCGTTGAGGAGGCTTCTTCAGCTAACTGCATGAGGCTTCTCATGTCCTCTACTCTAGTTCCAGCGCGGCACCAACGAGGCGACTCGAGACTCGAATCGGGCAACACGCTCACGCCACGCCAGTAATCCGACAAGGAGAGCACTCATGGAATTCACTCAATCCGCCACCTACCCCCTGGACGTCGACTCCGTCATCCGCATGTCCACCGACCCCGCCTTCCTCGACATGCGCTTCGGGCGCTTCATGGCCGCCAACCCGGAGGTCACCGTCGAGGGCGACACCATCACCTACGTGGGCACGGTCAATCCGGAGCTGATCCCGGCGATCGCGCGCCCCTTCACCAAGAACGGCATCACCCTGACGTTCACCGAGGCGTGGACGCGCACGGAGGAGGGGGCCACCGCCCACACGGAGGTGGCCGTCGGCGGTGCGCCCGTCTCCGCGGCGGTCGACTCCACGCTGACGCCCGACGGCGACGGCTGCGCCCGCGCGCTCAACGGCACGATCACCGTGAACGTCCCGCTGGTCGGCGGGCGCGTCGAGAAGGAGGCGGTGGCCCGCGTGGGCCACGCCTTCGACCGCGAGCACCAGCTGGCGGCCGAATGGGCGGCGAAGCAGGGCTGAGCTGACCGGCCCGGCCGCGCTCCGAGCGGCCGGGCCGGGTCGGCCCCGTCACGCCGCCGGGCCGCTGTGGGCGGTTCGCATTGCCCGGGGGCGGCGGAGAGGGCAGAATCCCCCTATGAGCGATTCAACGAAACCCCAGCCGTCCCTGTACCTCGAGCGCACGGGCGTCCGCGAGTACGTCGCACGCAATCAGGACGGCGCCGAGGTCCGCGTGGGGCACGGCCCCGGGTGCTTCTCCCCCGGCGACCTGCTCAAACTCGCGATCGCGGGCTGCAACGCGATGAGTTCGGACACCCGCCTCGTCAGCCGCCTCGGCGACGATTTCGCCCAGTTCGTGGGCGTGTCCGCCGACTACGACGAGGACGCCGACCGTTTCACCCACGTCGAGGTGGAGCTGGTGCAGGACCTGTCCGCCCTGGACGAGCAGGAGCAGGCCGACCTGATCCGCCGCGCCGACGCCGCGATCAAGCGCAACTGCACGATCGAGCACTCCGTGGTCGACCGCGCCCTGCCCTCCCACCACGCGTTCACCAGCGAGAGAATCGACTGACGTGGTCGACCGCCAGTACGAGGACCTCCTCGCCCGCGTCATGGCGGAAGGGGTCGCCAAGGGGGACCGGACGGGCACGGGCACCCGCTCCGTTTTCGGCGCCCAGCTGCGCTACGACCTGTCGCGGGGGTTCCCCCTGATCACCACCAAGCGCGTCCACCTCAAGTCCGTGGTCGGGGAGCTGCTGTGGTTCCTGTCGGGGTCCTCGAACGTCGGGTGGCTGCAGGAGCACGGGATCCGCATCTGGAACGAGTGGGCCGACGAGGACGGCGAGCTCGGCCCGGTGTACGGCGTGCAGTGGCGCTCGTGGAACGCGGGCGGGGGCACGCGCATCGATCAGATCTCGAACGTCCTGGAGACGCTCCGCACGGACCCGGACTCCCGGCGGATGGTGGTGTCGGCGTGGAACGTCGGCGACCTGCCGCAGATGGCGCTGGAGCCCTGCCACGCCTTCTTCCAGCTCTACGCCGCCCACGGCCGGCTCTCCCTGCAGCTGTACCAGCGCAGCGCGGACCTGTTCCTGGGCGTCCCCTTCAACATCGCCTCGTACTCTCTGCTCACCCACATGTTCGCCCAGCAGGCGGGCCTCCAGGTCGGCGACTTCATCTGGACGGGCGGCGACTGCCACATCTACTCGAACCACACCGAGCAGGTGGCCGAGCAGCTGTCCCGCGAGCCCTACCCCTTCCCACGCCTGGAGTTGGCGAAGGCGCCGTCGATGTTCGACTACTCCTTCGACGACGTGTCCGTCGAGGGCTACCAGCACCACCCCACGATCAAGGCGCCGGTGGCCGTATGACTACTACTACCGCATCCATTTGGGCGCAGGACCGGGGCGGCGTCCTGGGGAGCGGGGGCGGCATGCTGTGGCACGTCCCGGCCGACTTCGCGCATTTCAAGGCCGCCACGATGGGCTGCCCGATCATCATGGGCCGCCATTCCTGGGAGGCGCTCGGGGGGCCCCTGCCGGGGCGCGCCAATATCGTGATCACCGGCTCGCGCGAGTACCGCGCCGACGGCGCGGACCTGGTGCACTCCCTGGACGAGGCGCTCGAGCGCGCCCGGTCCCACGCGGAGGCCAGCGGCGCGGCCACGATCTGGATCATCGGCGGGGCCAGCGTTTACGAGCAGGCGATGCACCTGGTCGATGAGCTGGTGGTGACGGACATCGACTGCGACGCCACCGCCGGCCACGACGGCCCCGTCGTCTACGCCCCCGGGATCGACGCGTCGGCGTGGGACCGCGATGAGGAGCGGTCGGACGCCCAGTGGCGCGAGCCGTCGGGCGGTTCGCGCTGGAGGGTGACCACCTGGGTCCGCGCCCGGAGGTGAGGGCCCGGGAGCGCGCGGAAGCGCCCACCCGGCGCGCGGGACGCGGGCGCGCAGACATATAGGCGCGGGGCGCGGGCACAAGGGCGCGCGCCGCTCAGCGCCGCAGCTGGGGGAGGAAGCCCATCGCGCCGACGACCATGCCCGCGGCCTGCTCGTACCCGGCCTCCGAGGGGTGGAAGCCGTCGGAGGCCCAGAACCCCTCGACCAGGTCGGCGTGGGCGACATCCGCGTAGTCGACGCCCAGGCGCGCGCAGATGCTCTTCGAGTCCGCGGTCTGCGCGTCGATGCGCTTGGCGAGCTCCCTGCGCAGCATCGCGGGCAGCCGCGGCGAGTTGTGCGGCTGGCCGGCGCTGCACAGCACGACGTGCGCGGCCATCTCCAGGCTCCGGCCGAGCACCGCCTCGAGGTCGTCGGTCCACTCGGCCCGCGTGCGCCGCGCCATGATGTCGTTGCTGCCCGCGCAGACGAAGAGGATGTCCGGCCTCCCCTCGACCTCGTCGAGGAAGCGGTGGCGGACCCTGCGCATCGTGGAGCCCAGCCGCGCGTGCGTCTCCCAGATGACGGGCGCCCCGGTCGCCGCCGCGACCCGGTCGGCGATGCGGGGGGTGAGGGCGGTGGCCTGGCTGGAGGCGCCCGATCCGGCCACCAGGGAGTCGCCCACCGCGACCAGGCGCAGGTACTCGGACAGGGTGGCGCCCAGTCGCTCGCGCGCGATGCCGGAGCGCTCCCCCTCGGGTTCGGGCGCGAGCCGCACGGTTCTGGCGGCCCAGGCCGCCTGGGCGAGCAGGATCGTTCTCTTCACGGGGTTCACGGTGGCCGACCCTAACACGCGCCGCGCCCCCGGTGTAAGGGGCCCCTCCCCCGCCGGGCCAGGTAGGGCGGCGCGCCGCGGCCGGGACGGTCTGAGAGGCGGGACCTGCTGCCGTTCGGGGCGCGAGTGGCTACGGGGCACCCTGGCACCACGGAGCGGATGGGAACGCCCGCACCCCCCACCAGCACGGATAGCAGCGGGGGCGGGGCCTAGAATGAGGTGTGCCCCATCCTGATCAACACTCCTCCCGGTCGCGCTCGCCCGTTCTGGCCGATCCCACACTGCGCGTCCTGGTGGCCGTCGCCCTGTTCACGTACACGGCGCAGAACATGCTCAACGTGTCGATCGCACCTTTGTCGCGGGCGCTGGACCTGCCCGAGTGGATCGTGGGGGCGGCCGTGTCGTTGGCGGCGCTGGCTGTGGCGCTGCTCAGCCAGTTCTGGGGGCGGCGCTCCATCGCGTGGGGCCGCAGGCGCGTCCTGCTGTGCGCCCTCTTCCTGGCCCTCGTCGCGGGCGCCCTGTTCTCCACAGCTGTGTGGCTGCGCGCGGGGGGCGGCATCGGTGCGGCCTGGGCGGCAGGAGCGATCATGGCGGCGCGGGGGCCCTTCTTCGGGGCGTCGGTCGCGGCGATCCCCCCGACCGGCCAGGCCCTGGTCGCCGAGGTCACGCATGACGAGGCGTCCCGTGTGCGCGGGGCGTCGGCGTTCTCGGGCGCGATCAACATGTCGGTGATGATCGGCTCGGTGGTCTCCAGCCTGCTGGGCGCGTGGTGGATATTCGCCCCCGTCCACGCGACGCCGTGGTTCGTCGTCGTCGCCCTGGTGATCGCGTGGGCGGGCGTGCCCCGCGACGGCGCCGGTGCGGACCAGGGGACGCCGTCCCCGGGCGCCCCGTCGGAGCCAGGCGCCACCGGAGGCGGGAGTCCTTCCGCGGGCGCCCGGGCTCTCCCGCTCCCCTCCCGCGCCCCTCGCCAGGCCCGTCCCCTGCCGCCGAGGGTGTCGTGGACGGATCCGCGCATCGTGCCGTGGGTGCTGGGCGTGATCGGCCTATACTTCGCGGCGGGCGTCACCCAGATCCTCATGGGGTTCCTCATCCAGGACCGGGTGGGGGCCGCCCCCGACCGCGCTGTCTCGCTCACAGGGCTCATGCTCCTGCTCAGCGCGGCGGGCGCGATGACCGCCCAGCTCCTCGTCGTCCCGCGCCTCCAGTGGCCGCCGCGGCGCCTGCTGCGCACCGGGGTCAGTGTGGGCGTCGCCGCCGTCGCGGTCCTCACAGCGGCGTCCGCACTGGTGGCCCTGGCGGTCGCGATGCTCTCCATGGGGGTGGCGACGGGACTGACGTCGACGGGTTTCACCGCGGGCGCCTCGTTGGCGGTGCGCGACGACGAGCAGGGGGGCGTCGCCGGCCTCGTTTCCGCGACGGGCGCGATCACGTGGATCTTCGCGCCGGTGAGCGCCACCGCGCTGTACGGGTGGCAGCCGCTGGCCCCGTTCGCACTCGCCCTGGTTTTGGTCGGCGCCTCGTGCGCGGCGGCGTGGGCCCACCCGGGGCTGCGCAGGCCGCCCGGCCCGCTGCTCGGCGAGGGGGCCTGAGCCCTGCGCCCGAGGAGCGCGGGCGCCCGCCGGACGGAGGGCGGGCCGACGAGGGCCCGGCCGCCCGCGCATCTCAGCCAGCGGCGCTAGGACGGGAGGCCCCCGGGGCGACTGCGGGAAACGGGTATCCTGGGACCGTTATGATCGCCTGATGCGAAGGAGCCGAATATGGCCGACAACACACGCACCGAATCCGATTCCATGGGGACCGTGGAGGTCGCCAACGACCGCTACTGGGGAGCGCAGACCGAACGGTCCCTCCACAACTTCGACATCGGCCGCAACACCTTCGTGTGGGGCCGTCCCATGGTGCGTGCCCTCGGCATCCTCAAGAAGTCCGCAGCCCTGGCGAACGCTGAGCTGGGCGAGCTGCCCCGCGACATCGCCGACCTGATCGCCCGCGCGGGCGACGAGGTGATCTCCGGCAAGCTGGACGACCACTTCCCCCTGGTCGTCTTCCAGACCGGCTCGGGCACCCAGTCGAACATGAACGCCAACGAGGTCATCTCCAACCGGGCCATCGAGCTGGCCGGCGGCACGCTGGGATCCAAGAAGCCGGTCCACCCCAACGACCACGTGAACCGCGGCCAGTCCTCGAACGACACCTTCCCCACCGCCATGCACATCGCTGTGGTCTCCGAGCTGCAGGACATGTACCCGCGCGTGCGCCAACTGCGCGACACCCTGGACGGGAAGGCGAAGGAGTTCGAGGACGTCATCATGGTGGGCCGCACCCACCTGCAGGACGCGACGCCGATCCGGCTGGGCCAGGTCATCTCCGGGTGGGTCGCGCAGATCGACTTCGCCCTGGACGGCATCGAGTACGCGGACTCGCGCGCCCGCGAACTGGCCATCGGCGGCACCGCAGTGGGCACGGGCCTGAACGCGCACCCGAAGTTCGGCGAGCTGACGGCCAAGAAGATCTCGGAGGAGACCGGAATCGCCTTCAAGCAGGCCGACAACCTCTTCGCCGCACTGGGTGCCCACGACGCCCTGGTCCTGGTGTCCGGCGCGCTGCGCGTCCTGGCCGACGCGCTCATGAAGATCGCGAACGACGTGCGCTGGTACGCCTCGGGCCCCCGCAACGGCATCGGCGAACTACTGATCCCGGAGAACGAGCCCGGCTCCTCCATCATGCCCGGCAAGGTCAACCCCACCCAGTGCGAGGCGATGACCATGGTCGCCACCCAGGTGTTCGGCAACGACGCGACCGTCGGCTTCGCGGGCTCGCAGGGCAACTTCCAACTCAACGTGTTCAAACCTGTGATGGCGTGGAACGTCCTGGAGTCGATCCGCCTGCTCGGAGACGCCTGCGTGTCCTTCGACACGCACTGCGCCTACGGGATCGAGCCGAACCGCGAGAGGATCCAGCACAACCTGGATATCAACCTCATGCAGGTGACGGCGCTGAACCGCCACATCGGCTACGACAAGGCCTCGAAGATCGCGAAGAACGCGCACCACAAGGGCCTGTCGCTGCGCGAGTCCGCCCTGGAGCTGGGCTTCCTGACGGAGGAGCAGTTCGACGCGTGGGTGGTGCCCGCCGACATGACGCACCCCAGCGCCGCCGACGAGTGATCCCGGACCGGCCCTGCCGGGCGGCCCCGCTGTTCCAGCGGGGCCGCCCGCGTTCTCGCGGCACCCCGGCGCGGACTACGCCCCGGGCAGGACCAGGGGGATCGGCGCCTCGTCCACGCCGTCCTCGACACTGAGAGAGGCGACAGTCCGCGGAGTGGGGTTCCAGCTGATGATGCGGGCGCCCCGGGGATTGATGACGTCGTAGGCAGGATCGGCCGGGTCGATGTCGATGCGCGCGCGCTTCAGCTTCAGTAGCGATTCCTTGGCCGTCCACAGGTTGACGACGTCCCCCGGGTGCTCATTGAGGTGCATCCGCTCGGCGACTGTGAAGATAGTGGGAAGCAGGGCGATGCGCTCGGCGGCGGCGAGCACATCGCAGTCCACTCCGACCCGCTTGTCGCTGATGGCGACGCACACCAGCGCTTGGCAGTAACTGGCCGCAGCGTGCCAACCGGGCACGGTGAACATGGCGGAGGCCATGGGCGCGCCGTCCCCGACTTCCGCGATGCCCCTCTTCGACGTGATGCGGCCGTCGGCGCGCGCCTCGTCGAACAGGGCGTGCAGCAGGATCCGCTCGACCAGGGCCCCGCGCTGGAAGATGGTGGGCTGGCGCCTCACCCACGTCCTCTCCTGGGGCTCCAGGCTCTGCGCACAGCCCCACAGGGCGCGGTAGCCCATTTCGAGGGGCGCCCAAGCGATGTACGAGTCCCACTTCGGCCACCACATGGAGCGCTGGCCGGGGAGCACAGGGCTCTTGGCCTCGGTGTCGTCTGACATGGCGATGACACTCCTTCCGGGGCGGGTACGGGAACCCGGTCCCGTACCTTTTCACACATTTAACAACTTTGTTGCGTTTCTGTCACCTTACTTAGAATCCATGAGGAGAATCAACACCTTTGACGAAAGCATGACGCACCTCCCACCTCAATGACCGCGTGCCCTGGGCGCCCCGGGCACCCCGATCGCACCTTCCTATACTGATTGGTATGAATGATCGTTTATCACTGGAGGGCTTGCGCTGCGCGGCCGCCGTCCACCGCTGTGGGTCGTTCTCGGGGGCGGCCCGGGAGTGCGGTCTGACACAACCGTCCGTGTCGGCCGCCGTGCGCAGGATCGAGGGCTTCATGGGCCACCCGCTGTTCGAGCGGTCGGCGCAGGGGGTAGCCCTGACTCCCTTCGGGGAGGCCGTGATCGGCCTCATCGAGGACGCTGCCGCCGCTGCCGACCGGGTCGCCGCCGCATCGAGGAAGGGGAAGGCCGTTCCCGTCCACCTGGCGATCGGCGCGTCCGCCCTCGTCCCGTGCTCCCTCATCGAGGAGCTGCGGCGCGCCGCCCGCGCCCACCCCCGTCTCAGCGCCGATTCCCTGGCGCTGAGCGAGTACGACCTGTTGGATCTGCAGTTCCAACTCGAGACCGGAGGCATTGACGCCGCCCTCGTGCCCGCTGTGCTGCCCGCCACGCGCTACCGGAAACGCGAGATCGGATCGGAGGCGATGCGACTGGTCGACTCCCCCGGCCAGCCGGATTCGGGCGCCGGGCCCGTCACTGCCGCCGAGGCGTCCGCGCGCACGTTCGTCCTCATGGCGCCCATGTGCGGGCTCTCTCTTTTCACCGAGGCGTTCTTCCGGTCCGCGGGGCTCCCCCTCAAGGAGCACCCCGATCGGGCCGCCTCGTACCGGGAACTGGAGGACCGGGTGGCCCTGGGCCTGGGCAGCGCGATCCTGCCGGAGTCGAAGGTGACGCGCCAGGACTTGGTCGGGCACGACCTCGTGGGCCCCGACGGCAACCCCGTCGTAATGCGGTACCGGGCGTACTGGCGGGACGATTGCCCGATGGCCCAGCTCATCGAGGAAATCACACGGAGCCTCGGGGCAGAGTAGCGGGCAGCACCCCAACACCCGGCATCCCCGCGCCCGCTACCCGGACCCAACCTGCCCCGGGTGGGACAGAACGAGCGGCCCGCCCGCGCCACGGACCCAGCGCCCGCATTCCGGACCCGGGGGCCGGGTCCGCGTCGGCATCGGTATTCCCCCCACGAGGCCATAGACTTCGTCTATACCCCCGCCCGGGAAGAACACAGCCCACCGCCCTTCGCCCGAAACGATCGAGGCGGCCCGCCCCGAGTGGGACAGAACGCGCACCGCGCCCCCGGCTGGGCGCCTCCGAGAACGCGGTGCCGGGAACCCGTGGAATGCGGCGCCCGACACCCCGACACCCGGACACCCCCGCGCCCTGGGAACCGGCCCCGGGAGTTCGTGTTGGCGGGGCTGGGGTCCCCGGACACCCCCGCGCCCCGGGAACCCGCGGAACACGGGATCCTCGGAATACTGGGCGCCCGGGCGCCGTTGAGACACGTATCCGACGAAAGGCGCGCCCATGACGACCCCCGCAACCGGCACCGGGAAAGCGGACAGCGCTGCGCACTTCCGCCTCGTGCGCCGCGCCGTCGAAATCCTCTGCGCCGAGGAGGGCACCGAGCCCCCGGCCGACCTGGACCCCGGAGCCCAGCGCGCCCTGCTTCGCGCCCTGATGAACACCCGTGAACCCAGCCCCCTCGACCCGGAGTACCTCGAGGTGGAGGGCACCATCCTCGACGCGGAGGCACGGGCGCGGGGAACCGCCTCGTGGGAAGACGCCGAGGCCTCCCCCATCCACCCGCGGATGGCCCTGTGGCGCGGGGACATCACCCGCCTGGCAGTCGACGCCATCGTCAACGCCGCGAACTCCGCCCTGCTGGGGTGCAGGGTCCCGGGCCACGCCTGCATCGACAACGCGATCCACTCCGCCGCCGGGCTCCAGCTGCGCGAGGCGTGCGCGACCATCATGGCCCAGCGGCGGGCGGCCGGACTCGGCCCGGAGCCCACGGGGGAGGCTGAGATCACCCTGGGCTTCCATTTGCCCGCCCGCCACGTCCTGCACACGGTGGGGCCCATCGTCTCCGGGCGGCTCACTGACGCGCACCGCGCTGCCCTCGCCTCGTCGTACCGGTCCTGCCTCGGCCTGGCCGCCTCCCATGGCCTGCGGACGGTGGCGCTGTGCTGCGTGTCCACCGGGGTCTTCGGGTTCCCGCAGGACCAGGCCGCGCGCATCGCAGTGTCCACGACCGCCGCGTTCCTGGACTCCGCCGCGCCCGGCGCCTCCCGCGTGCGCGTGGTCTTCGACGTGTTCGGTGCGCGCGACGAGGAACTCTACCGGAGGGAACTGGGACTGTGAGCGCGAACGGACTGGGGCCGCGAGCACGACCGGGGACCGTGAGCGCGGACGGACTGGGGCCGCGAGCACGACCGGGGACCGTGAGCGCGGACGGAGGCGGGGCTGGCGCCGCTCTGTCCTCGCTGGTGGAGTGGGCCGACGCCATCGTCATCGGCGCGGGCGCGGGCCTGTCCATCGCGGACGGCGACGCCCACGCGGGCCCGGTCTTCGAGGAGCGCTTCGCCGACTTCATGGAGGCCCGTGGCATCACAGACGCGTACTCGGGCGGCTTCTACCCCTTCCCGACCCCCGAGGAACGGTGGGCGTTCTGGGCCCGGATGATCTCCCTGCTGCGCTACGAGGCCACCGCGGGCCACGTGTACCGCGACCTTTTCGACCTGGTGCGGGACCGCGACTTCTTCGTCGTGACCACCAACGTCGACCACCGTTTCCAAATGGCGGGCTTCCCCAAGGAGCGCCTCTTCTACACGCAGGGCGACTACGGGCTCTTCCAATGCGCCACCCCGTGCCACAACGCCACCTACGACAACCGCGGGGCGGTGGAGGCGATGCTCGCCGCCGAGCACGCGATGCGCGTGCCCTCCCCGCTACTCCCCCGCTGCCCCCGCTGCTCGGGCCCGATGACGACGAACCTGCGCGTTGACGGGCGTTTCGTCCAGGACGACGGCTGGGAGGCGGCCGCGCGCCGCTACGCGGACTTCTGCGCCTCCCATGAGCGCGGGCGCGTCCTCCACCTCGAGCTCGGAGTGGGGGCGAACACCCCCGGAATCATCAAGTACCCGTTCTGGCGGCGCACACTGGAGAACCCGGAGGCGCGCTACGCGACGGTGGCCCTCGATGCCTGCGCTCCGCAGGAGATCGCGGACCGCTCGTTGGTGGTCCGCGCCGACATCGCCGCCGTCCTGGCTAGTGCGGTCCATCAGGACCGCGCGCTCGATTGACGGTGCGTTGACCGCCTCGATCCCGAGAAGGCACTGTGCGCCGTGGGGCATGAGCGCAGAGGCAAGCCCGCCCTTCGCGCCAACGACAAGCCCGCCCCCGGCGGCGGCCCGGTCCCGGGGCCAGCACCAGAACAGTGCTCGGGGGGCTTACCCCCTTGTCTGGAACCCGTTAGCCTGGTGGCATGGCGCTCTTGAAAGACCCCCGGGGGATCCTCACCTTCACCTTCCGCTACCTGGCGCTCCACGTGGCTTTCCTGATCGGGCTCCCCATCTCCAGGGAGATGGACGTCCTTCTGTTCTACTTCTTCGGCTTCATGGGCTTCTTCACCTTCATCCAGGTGCTGGCGTCCATCTCCCAGAAGTTCCTCGTCCACGGCGGCGTATTGAAATTCGTGGCGGTCCTTTGCGTGATCGCCACGGATGTGCCAATCCTATGGTACTTCGGCTGGGTACTGAAGGGATTGTTCCCCGGCGGCAACGATTGGTCCTTCGTGGTCAACTGGATGCCCTTCCACTTCGGCGCCGCGTTCGCGGCCTGGGGACTGCGGGAGCTCATCCACATGTTGAGCTCACAACGCACCAACCATCCAGGGCTGCCCAGATGAGTCGGGCGGCGCCCGCGGCCGCCGTTGTCGGCGCTCGAACACGGGATCCCGAGGCCCCCGGGGTTCTCGCTGCGAAGAACGGACGCCGTGCCGCAGCACTGGGCCAGACGATCAGTCGAACACCCGCATATCGGCGCGGCCCCTGAGGGGCTCACCCCCGTTGCTGGAACCCGTTAGCCTAGTGGCATGGCACGTGTGAAAGACCCCCGGGGGATCCTCACCTTCATCTTCCGCTACCTGGTGCTCCACGTGGTGTTCCTGCTCGGGCTCCTCCTCTCCGCGAGAGCCGACCTCGCTCTGTACTACTTCTTCGGCTTCATGGGCTTCTTCACCTTCATCCAGGTGCTAGCGTCCATCTCCCGCAAGTTCCTCGACCACGGCGGTGTATTGAAACTCGTGGCGGTCCTTTGCGCGATCGCCACGGATGTGCCGATCCTATGGTACTTCGGCTGGATGCTGAGGGGCCTGTCCCCCAACCACTCCGATTGGGACCTCGTGGCCAACTGGCTGCCCTTCCACTTCATCGCCGCCATCTTCGCCTGGGGGCTGCGAGAGATCATCCACGCGGTGAGCTCGGGAGGAACTGCCGAGCCCAGGAACCCGAGTGGTCCCATCATTCCGAGTCGTCCCATCGATCCGCGCGCTTCCGTCGATCCGGGTGGTCCCGCAGATCCCGGTGGTCCCACCGATCCGGGTGGTTCCGCGAGCCCAAGCGGTTCCGAAGACGCAGACGCCCCGACGGTCAGCCCCACGGACACGAACCCCAAGGCCGACGACCGGTGAGGCCGTGGGGCGCTGGCGTCACCGCCCGCCCAGGTTCATGAACCGTGACACCCAGGCGCGCAGGGCATCGAGTACCCTGGCCTTCTTCTCGGCGCGGCCACCACCCCGGGCGAAGCGCGACATATGGGGCAGGATGCTCGACAAACCGGTCCCCTCCTCGGAGACGAACCCCTCCGCCAGTGCGCGGTGGGCGAACTCGCTGGCGTTCTCGCGCAGGTTCTCGCGTTCGATGATCCCCTCCAGTTCGGCCTCTCGGCGCTCGGCGACGTAGCGCGCGAACTCGGTTGCCACGTCCCCGCTCAACGACACGCGCCTGTAGAAGTCCTCTATGAGGTCGCGCTTGTCACGCAGTGAGGGGCTGGATTTCAGGGCGCGCGTGATCTCGACGGGGATCTCCACATCCCTGCCGTCCCCTCTGCTTGCCCGGTGCTGCTCGACCAGCATCAGGACGTAGTCGACGTTCACCTCGACCTGTTTGACCAACTCGATCTCGAAGACGAGGTCCTCGTTGATGGGTTCCTTGTCAGCGGCGTCGTGCTGGCGCATCTCCTGGTAGAGGTCCAGGTAGGCGCTGCGGTAGTCCTCGATGTCGCGTGCGGGTTCCCCATGACCCCCCTCGACCCGTATGGTGCCGTCGGCGACCAGTTGGGAGTGGAGCACGTGGACCCGCTGGTAGCGCCGCGGAGTAGTGACCTCAGGCGTGACGCGCGAACCTTGGAGGACGATGAATTCGCCGCCGACCGCCCGGGCGCGGGCGTCGATTCCCCGCTTCGAAAGCACGTAGCGGAAAACAGGGCTGTCCTCCGCCGGGGTACTCTTTTCCTCGCGAGGCAGGGGCTGGGTCTCACGGAACACCTGGACCCCCAGGACAGGCAGAATCGAGCGCATCTGGGTGAAGAATGCCTCCGCGTCGGATTGCTGGGCCTCCGAGAGTGTTCGCTCCTGCGGGATCTGCGCGTTGTCCTTGAGGGGTGCCCGTTTCGCGCGCACGGCGACCTCGACCATGCGTGCCTCCAGGTAGCCCCAGTACCCTTCATTGAAGGCGTCTTCCCGCGAGGAGACCAGGACGGGCCGGTCCACCCGGACACGTTTGCCGTTGCGATGCCGCCCGCTTCCCCGTCGACCGGGAAGAGCTGGATGTGCTTGCACACCATCGCAGCCAAGCCTTCTTTTCTGGGAATGACAGCAAACGGTCGCGGTAGTACTCGTACTGTTTGCGTCGGACTACGATCTCCGCAGGAAGGCCAGTGGCCCCACTTTCCCTCGCCACATTTTCGTACTACGATAATAGGGTGAGAACGATGAACGGACACCCCGTTTCCGAGGCGCAGATCGACGACTGGGTCGCGGAGGCCGAGCACGGCTACGACGTTGAAGCCCTCCGGCGGCGGGGACGCCCCCGCCGTGGAGACCAACCCGCGCGGACCATCTCGGTGCGCCTCACTGATGACGAGATCGACGGCATCGACCGCTACGCGGATAAGAATGGGGGCACGCGTTCCACGGTGATACGCGACGCTCTGCGCGCCTTCATCTCATGATTTTGAGACCATCGGCACTGAAACACGGGATCTCCGAAGAAGCCACGGTATTCGCGGCGACGAACGGGTGCCGATTCACGGCTTCGCTTGACGACGACCATCCCCAGCGGGAGTTTCGCCTCGGTTTCGACCAATCCATGTGCCTCCTTGAACTGGTTGTCCTGCGCTGGGACGATCAAACGGAGGAAATCATCCATGCGATGAAAGCGCGCAGAACATACCAGCGCCTACTGGAGTAGGCGCGTCCACTCCCTGCGGCCCGGGCAGCCTCCGTCCTGTCCCACGGAACCCGGCCCCAGCCTCGTCCCCGGATCCGCGGAACCGGGCCCCGCATCCATCCGGCGCATCCCC